>JACXTT010008507.1_pt1 | contig 14222 bp, 14 predicted proteins | sample 9270951 | NCBI WGS metagenome assembly JACXTT01 (sample SAMN15532306, study PRJNA645909) | rock metagenome | isolation source: weathered quartz diorite | place: Puerto Rico | collected 2017-06-21 | reverse complement strand
AAATTACCACACGGACTCGGTACCATTCAACCAACTGCTGGCACAATAGATTTTTCTTATCCGCAAATACCGCCCGGACGCCGTAATGGCTTACCATCCCTGGGGGCACTACGATCGCAACCCTGACCATCGCAAGACCGCCAAGGCCGTGGCGGAGGCGATATGGGCCGCTGGCAATCCAAATTTCCTTCCAGAGCATCTCGAGCTGGGGCTTCAGCCGCACCGCGTGCCCTACTCTTACTACTCGCAGAGAAGCGACTACGGCAGGGGTTATCGGCCCAACATCGCCTTCGAGCTCACCGACAGTCAGATGGAACGGAAGAGCAAAGCGTACTGGATGAACCGCAATGTCCGCTTGCAGCCGTCTATCGCCCGCGAAATTCGCGCGGAGCTGGCACGAACACACCAGACCATTCCGGAGCTCGAAGGCCTGAACGATGAGGAGGCCACCAAGAAGCTACAGGAGTGGCGGATGTACTGGATTTCGGCGAAGCGCGGTCAGGAGAATGGCGTGAAATACGCGGAGGTTTTCGATTTCATTGACGAGTTCGATGATGTCCCCGGCCTGAAAGAGTATATTCAGCAGAATGCGGTGACCAAATGAGAACGGCTCTGGCGCTGCTTTTCGCCATTCCATCATTCGCGCAGATTCTGATCGTGACACCCCACGCTGACGACTATCTGGTATGCGCGGGCGGAACGGTGGCCGCGATGATCCAGAACGGCACAAAAGCATATGTTGTTCGCGTGACGAACGACGAAAAGGACGCCTTTGGCATATCGCTCGAAGAAGCGGCTCTGCGAAGCCGGGCGGAAAGCGAGGCGGCCGCAAGCGTCCTCGGCGTATCGGAAGTCGTTTCGCTCGGCTACCGTTCTGGCGAACTGGGAGGGGTGTCTCCAACCGAACTGCGAGACCGGATCATCTTCTTCGTCCGGCGGTATCGCCCAGAAATAATGTTCATTCCCAATCCATATACGCATTACGACGCCGACTTGGATCATTACTATGTGGGCAGTGCGGCGGAAGAAGCGCGCTGGGCCGCGGGCCTGAAGAATTTCCAACCTCCTCACGCATTAGTCCAACTCGCACCGCATTTGGCCCCAGAACTCTTCTACTATTCGCTGCCTTTCGACCCCGAGCGTCACACGCCGGAGAGCACGCCCACTTTCGTGGCGCAACCGAAGATTGTGGACATCACCACGACTTTCGACCGCAAGGTCCGTGCGCTACGCGCTTTGAAGACGCGGAACCGGGCTCTGGCTTTGGATATCCGTCAACGGCTCTCGAATCGAGGGAAGCGTCTGCCTCTGCTGGATGCAATCAACGATGAATCGCTCGACAGGCTGGCCGAGATCCGGCTGCTTGGACTGGCGCAGCTTGCCGGCAAATCGAACGAGTGGCCGCTGGCGGAAGAGTTCTTTTACGCTGGGTCGGCTTACCAGATCCCTTCGGCTTACCGGAAGTAGTAGAAAACATCATAGGAGATCTCATGCTGAGCAAGAAATCTGGTTGGAGCAGGAGGCAGCTTTTGCAAAGCGCAGCCATGAGCCCGGTATTGAGCGGGATGGGTTCGGCGGCGCACGCCGCATCCGCCTCTCACAAAGCAACCACACGAGCGGGGAGTATCTACAATGAACTGGGTGTCCGCACGCTGATCAACGGCCAGGGCGTGGTGACGTTCTATTCATGCACCTTGATGCCGCCCGATGTGCATCGGGCGATGGAGCGCGCCTCCGAGCACTATGTGGAAATTGTAGAACTGCAAAGAGCTGTGGGCGCAAGGCTGGCGAAATTTGTTGACGCAGAGGCCGCCATGGTTTGTAGCGGCTCGGCCGCCTGCATTGCACAAGCCGCCGCCGGTTGTATCGCCGGCACGGATCCTGACAAGATCTACCGCTTGCCGGACACCGAAGGCATGAAGAATGAAGTCATCATCACGCACCGCAGCCCCTGGGACCGCGGCATCGCGCTCACCGGCGCCAAACTCGTGGTGGTGAGCCACCTGGCCGAATTAGAATCGGCCCTCAACGAAAGAACAGCGATGATGGAATACACCTATGGGGATACGGGGCCTGTGAAACTTAAAGAGGCCATCGCCATTTGTAAGCGGCGCGGCGTGCCGTTCATGCTTGACGGTGCCGCCACGTGCCCGCCATTTGAGCGGTTGAAGACACTGGCATCTTTTGGGGCGGACCTTTTCTGCGTCAGCGGCGGTAAAGGGCTGCTGGGTCCTCAGTGCAGCGGCATTCTCTTTGGCCGCAAAGATTTGATCGAGGCAGCACTGCACAACGGCTCCCCCTTCGAAGGGGCCATCTGCCGTCCCATGAAGGTTGGCAAAGAAGAGATTGTGGGTGCATTGGCCGCTGTGGAATGGTCATCCAAGCGTGACTATCAGGCCGATTGCCGTCTGTGGGAGTCGCGGTTACATTACATCGCTAAAGCCGTCAATGCCATTGCTGGAGTTCAGGCGGAGATTTATTACCGCAAAGTCGGAAACGAGGTTCCACATCTGGCGTTGCGCTGGGATGAGAAGGCTTTCGGCCTGACCAAGGAGCAGTGCATCGAGGCATTGCGGAACGGCGAGCCGCACATTGAGGTGTACAACGGCATGGGACGCGAACTCGTGAAGCGCACAGATCCCCAACCCAAGCAGGAGCGGCCGCCCGGCGACACAGACTACGTAATCTCCATCACTTCCAATACCCTCCAGCCGGGAGATGAACGGCTCGTGGCCCAGCGGCTTAAAGAAATTCTCAAACCGGCGTCCGAGCGCGCCCGCGATGCGTGATACCGAGGCAGAACGGCTTCGTTTTGCGGTCCGCTTTTCGCGCACCGAAGTACCACTCGCGGTCCGCCTGCGCTGAAACTTCTGCCGGGCTCTCCAGCGCCTTCGCCAGATGTCCCATGGAGCTATTGGGGTGACGCCCGCATGGGCCGAGTGCGGCATGTATCTGGAGGGCGGAAGAGAGCAAAAAAACAACCACGTTGATCGATGCCATCCACCAGTTGATAGAGCGGGAAACCGCCGGCAACCCGATCAGCGGACTGAAGTGAACGCGGAGGATTGGTAAGCCCTTGTACTAGGCGAAACACGCTATATCCCGAGCTTCTAATAGAAGGTTATGGTACCTAGAAGGTTATGGTACCAATGACCTCTGGTTGCTGAGCCAGGTTCGTGGTACGATCCCATCCACTACCTATCCCTTGTCGAAAGGAATGGAGCGATTCGCATGTCCGCCAAACGGTTCACTCGGCTAATCGGGGCCTCGCTCGCCGGAATTCTGCTGGTAGGGATGCCTGCAACGGCGCAACAGGCTTCGCCGGTTGCCCCAGCAACATACCCTGTGCAGATCAGTGCCCCGGTCCCCGGCTTGCCACCACAGGCTAAGCCGTCACGACCTCCCAAGGAGGTTCCGTTGCACCGCCCGCCCGGCCGGGCAAGCTCGGGAAACGTTGCCGATCCAGTTGTCCAAACGTCCACTCCTACTTCTGCTGCGGCCCAGACTCTCGGGCAGTGGGAAGGCTTGGGCGCAGGCTATCCGGGGTTTTCAGTCACGGCAGTGCCACCCGACACCAACATGGCGGTGGGACCCAACCACGTCGTGCAGTGGGTAAATAACGGCTTTGTGGTCTTCAACAAGCAGGGGGCGCAAGTCCAGGCGCCCGTTGCCGATAGCACTTTCTGGGGCGCGCTCTCTACCTGTTACCAAGGCGGCGGTTTCAGCGACCCGGTCATCAAATATGACCGTGCAGCCGATCGCTGGATTGTCGGCGAGGTAGCCATTCCCCTGCTGCCTCCCTTCTTTGGCCAATTCGCACAGTGCTTTGCGGTCTCGAAAACATCCGACCCAACCTACACCTCGGACGCAAACGGCAACAATACTTCGTACTTCATCTGGAGCTATGGTTTTGGCGCCAATGTCAACGACTACGACAAGATCGCGGTGTGGTCGGACGGCTATTACGTCACCTGGAACATTTTTCAGAATGGTAGCACCTTCATTGGAGCGGAGGCGTGCGCGTGGAGCCGCAGCGACATGCTGAAGGGCGTCGCTGCGCCGGCGTTCAAGTGCTTTCAGCTTTCCAATGCGTATGCCAGCCTCCTGGCTGCTGACTTAGATGGCGCCGCCGCACCGCCCCCTGGCTCGCCGAACTACTTCATGGATATTGACCCAAGCTCGGGCGCGTTGAACCTCTGGAAGTTCCACGCGGACTTTACGACACCGAGTAATTCGACCTTCACCGGGCCGACCTCGATTTCGGGAGTGGCCCCATTCACGGCTCCTTGCCCGGCTACGCAGGACTGCATTCCCCAGCCGGGAACCACGCAAAATCTGGACGCCCTCGGCGACCGCCTCATGTATCGCTTGGGCTACCGCAATTTAGGCGGTCATGAATCGATCGTCGCGAACCACACAGTGCTGACGGCCGGCGGGAACACGGGCGTTCGCTGGTACGAGGTGCGCAGCCCCAACGGCACGCCCACCCTCTATCAGCAGGGGACTTTTGCGCCGGATATCGACAATCGCTGGATGGCAAGCATTGCCATGGACCAGGCGGGCAACATAGGGGTCGGTTACAGCGTCGCCAGCGGCGCGACGTATCCTTCCATTCGATATACGGGCTGGGAGGTTGGCAACCCGCTCGGAGCCTTGCAGGCCGAAACGTCTCTGGTGGCGGGCGGAGGATCTCAAACCGGGTACAACCGCTGGGGCGATTACTCGGCAATGATGACCGACCCTAGCGACGACTGCACTTTCTGGTACACGCAGGAATACCAGGCCACCACGCAATCCGCCAACTGGAACACGCGCATCGGCTCGTTCAAGTTCTCGTCGTGCGGCCAGACACAGGCGCCCACCACGACCACGCTCGGCTCGTCCGCGAATCCTTCCACGTACGGGCAACCGGTAATGTTTACGGCAACGGTCGCCCCGACATCGGGTACGGGCACACCCACCGGCAGCGTAACGTTTAAGGATGGCAGCACGACCCTCGGCTCATCGCCGCTTAACGCCAGCGGTGTGGGTACCTTCTCCACCTCCAGTCTTGCCGGCGGACCACATTCGATCACCGCTGTTTACGGAGGCGACAGCACGTTCAGCGGCGGCACGTCATCGGTGTTGGCCCAGACCGTCAACCAAGCCGGCACAACCACAGCTCTCGGCTCGAACCTCAATCCGTCTATTTACGGGGCGAGTGTGAAGTTCACGGCAACCATTACGCCGTTATCCGGTACCGCTACGCCCACCGGCAGCGTAACATTCAAAGACGGCTCCACTTCGCTGGGAACGGTGACGCTGAGCGGGGGCACCGCATCACTTTCTATCTCGAGCCTTTCCGTGGGGTCTCACTCCATCACGGCGAATTACAGCGGTGATAGCAACTATTTGAGCAGCGTTTCAGGGACCCTGTCGCAGGGAGTGAGTCAGGCCGGCAGCACCACGACGGTGTCTTCTAGCGCCAATCCGTCCACGTTGGGGCAAAGCGTTACATTTACCGCGAACGTATCGCCCGCGGCAGCCACGGGCACGGCACAGTTCTTCGACGGCGTCACTGCCCTGGAAACCGCGGCTCTGAGCGGTGGCAAGGCGACGCTATCCACTTCGACGCTGTCGGTGGGACCGCATTCCATCACCGCTCGGTACAGCGGCGACACCAATTACACAGGCAGCACATCATCCGTCCTGACAGAGACCGTCAACAGCTTGATCAGCACGACCACCTCACTGACGTCTTCGCCGAATCCTTCGGCCCGCGGACAGAAGGTCACATTCACTGCTACGGTCAAACCGTCTTCGGGTACGGGGACGCCCACGGGCACTGTAACGTTCCTCGATGGGAGCAGCACTCTGGGTTCGTCGACACTCAATGCAAGCGGAGTGGCTATGTTATCAACTTCGAACCTCTCCGTAGGCACGCACTCGATCACCGCCCGGTACGGCGGCGACACGAATTATAACGGCAGCACATCGGGTGTCCTGAGTCAGACCGTCAACCGCAAGAAGTAGCGGAAGAACGCGGGCCGGCCGCTGTACGGTTGCGGCGGCCAGGTCTCACATCTTGCCGCGACTTCGGCGGATTCAGAGCTTCCGGCGCGCCACGCAGACTCCGTTTATTTACTCGTGTTTCGAGGGAGCCAGAAAACACACACTAGCCTGCCCCCGCAACGTCGTCTGGCTGGTTGACGCGAACAGCTACCGTCCAGCAATCCGGATCTGTCCCGTGACACGCCGCTCACATCCCGATGAAAGAAATCGAATCGTGCGGCAACATGACGGGAGCGCAACATATCAGCAGTAGTGTTGAACATCGCTCGCAATTCCTCAACTATCAGGCACCAGCCGCCGAAACAGGTGGCCAGACACCCACCTGCGATTCGATCATGACTGACCAGTCCTTACGCTAGCGTGCATTGGCCGCTTGCGCCGCGATCTTCGGCAACGCGAACGCCACATAAGCGCCCCTTATCTTTTCTGGTGGCGCTGCGTTGAGTTTCGCCGGTGCGGCCGCACAGAACACTAGGTATTGGCGGCCCTCAGCCTCGTAGACCGCGGGCATGCCCTCGAGCGCCGAATCCAATTCGTGCTCCCAGAGGACCTTCCCGTTGAGGACGTCCGATGCGCGAACCTTGCGGTCGCGCGTGCCGGTAAAGATCAACCCGCCGGCGGTCACTACCGGACCCACCTTCGGAAAATGTGATCCTGTGTTTTTAATACCCTTGGCCGCCAGCTCCGGAACCTCGCCCAGCGGAATCTTCCACCGGATGGTCCCATCGTTCAGGTCATAAGCTGTCAGAGAGGTCCACGGTGGAGCGATGGGAGAAAGCCCGTCACTGGCGATCAGGAAACCGAATCCACTGTAGTACTGCTCGCTGACAGGAGTCGTGAGCGCCTGATCAGCCGGCGCGTCTTTCGTCAGCTTCAGGATCGCTGGCAGATCTTTCGACACGACAAACAACGTACCGCTGGGCGGGTCCACAGCCGCGCCGCTCCAGTTGGCGCCGCCATTGTTGCCCGGCATCTCGACGGTGTTGCGTTGTCCTGGCGGCGTAAACAACCCTTCATTGCGTGCGCTCAGGATTTCATCGCGAAAACGGGCGCGGTCTTCGGGGCTCAGAAACGGGCTCAGGTCGTCTACTGTAAACTTCTGGCGCGCGAACGGCGGCGGCTTTACCGGAAACGGCTGCGTCGGCCAGGTCTGTTCACCCGGCATATCGGAACGGGGAACGGGCCGCTCCTCGATCGGCCAGAGGGGAGAGCCCGTGACGCGATCGAACACCCAGACAAATCCCTGCTTGGTCACCTGGGCTACCACATCCACCAGCTTGCCGTCGTGCCGCACGGTAAGCAGCTTCGGAGCCGTCGCATCGTCATAATCCCAGATATCGTGATGAACCATCTGGAAGTGCCAAAGTCGCTTGCCAGTTCGGGCATCGAGCGCCAGCAGACAATCGGCGAATAAATCTGCGCCATTGCGGTCCGCGCCATAGAAGTTGTATTTTGCGCTCGCCGTGGGTGCGTAAACGATGCCGCGCTTCTCATCCAGCGAAAGTTCACCCCAGACGTTCGCTCCGCCAACGCGCTTCCATGCGTCCTTCGGCCACGTGTCGTACCCAAACTCACCGGGACGTGGGATCGTATGGAAAGTCCAAACCAGTTTCCCGGTGCGCACGTTGAAAGCTCGAATGTCTCCGGGAGCTGAACCATAACCCTGATTGGTTGCGGAACCCAGAATCAGCAGGTCCTCAAACACGCGCCCCGGTGTAGTGGACTGTACCAAGCTGATCGCCTTGGGGTCGCGATCCAGCCCTTTCTTCAGATCGACACGGCCGCCATCGCCGAACGAAGGAATCGAGGCTCCGGTCCTGGCGTCGATCGCGCGCAAGAAATGGTTGCTGGCGAACAGCAACCGCCGTTCCGACCCGTCTTTACTTTCCCAGTAGTTAATCCCTCGGTCCGTGATGATGGTGGTGCCGGGCTCGGCCGCATGCGTCCAGATCACTTTACCCGTCGCCGCATCCAGGGCCACGATGGAATTGTTCCGGGCAAGAACGTACATCACCCCATCGACCACGACCGGATTAAAGAAGTATCTGTGGTCATCTCCAGTCGAGTAAATCCACGCAACCTCTAACTGGCTTACATTCGAGCGATTGATTTGCGCCAGCGCCGAATACTGTGCGGCGTCCGGGGCGCCTGCGTAGTCCCTCCATGTTCTGTGGTTCTGCGCGGCAACCGGCAGTCCTGCCAGGAAAATGAGTGACGCAACAGGCGCTCCGCCGATAGCCAAACGAGACATTCACCTATGATGCCATCCCCGAGGCGCAAGTACCGTCGCCGCGGCGGATGGCCCAAGGGAGAGCCAGAGCGGGCGGTGTACATCTGCGTCCACTGCGCAGCCGACATCCAGAATCACCAAAAGCAATCGATGCTAGCGCAGGGCCAGTGGCGTGCCACGGTGCCGGGCACGGGACAGGTCGCCGGCTTCCACCTCTCGAGTCTTTACAGCCCAGTGGGCTGGTTCAGTTGGGCGGACGCCGCTGAGATGTTCGCACAAGCCCAGGAGGACCCGGCGCTGCTACAGGTATTCGTCAACACCGTATTGGGCGAGACCTGGGCACTGCGAGGTGACGCGCCGGAGTGGCAGCGGCTCTATGACCGGCGTGAGGAATACCGGATCGGAACAGTTCCAAAGGGCGGCCTGTTCCTGACTGCCGGCGTCGACATTCAGAAAGACCGCATCGAAGTCGAAGTCGTAGCCTGGGGTCGAGGAAAGGAATCCTGGTAGGTCGATTATCAAGTGCTCGATGGACAAACAGCCGAAGGTGCCGTCTGGCAGAAGTTAAACCAGGTACTCGGGGCGCATTACCCGAGCGAGTCGGGCGGGGCCTTGCCAATTGTAAAGTTTGCAATTGATTCCGGGTATGCGACTCCCGAGGTGTACGAGTGGACCCGGAACTTTGGTGGGGATCGCGCGGTGGTGATCAAGGGCGATGGACGCGCAGCGGCTCCGGTTGGGCAGCCCTCTCCGATCGATGTCGGGCCGCATGGCCAACGATTGCGGTTGGGTGTGAAGGTCTGGCCCGTCAACGGATCGATGATCAAAGAGGAATTGTACCGTTGGCTGCGACTCGAGCGGCCTACCGAGGAGAGCGGGAGTCCGCATCCTCCAGGGTACTGTCACTTCCCGCAGTATGGGGAAGAGTACTTCAAACAGCTCACGGCTGAGCAACTGGTGACGCGAATCGTCAAAGGCTACCCGCGGCCAGAGTGGCAAAAGACGAGAGATCGCAACGAGGCACTGGACTGCCGGGTATATGCGCGCGCGGCTGCGGCCGTTTGTGGCATGGACCGATTCGCGGACGCCTCGTGGCGGGCCCTCGAAGAACACTTGCTGCAGCTCGCAGATCCGGCGCGGAGGAGAGTTGCACAGAGCACCGCCCCCGAACGCCCCTTTCGTGCTCGTTGGATCGACCCGGAATTGACCAAAGACTGGTTTCGTCGGTAACGATGCGCATGTAAATCGATAGTGGTCAGTTTGGATTCAGCGCTGCCTCCCTGAGGCCAGGTCTTCGACGCCGAATTCCTGGCCCTCAAGACTCAAAGGAATCGAGCACCCGTTTGGACGAGAAGTTGAGTGTCGGGGCAAAAAAAGCCGCCACACTGCGCAGGCGGCGGCGTGGCACGTACCCAGGGGGAGCCTTACTTCGCGATTTTGTATACGCGCTCGCTGGCTTCGTTCTTCGTAGACTCGATATTGAGCTTGTGCTTCTTGGCGGCTGTGGAGAGAAAGCCGCGGACGCTGTGGGCCTGCCAATCCGTGGCTTTCATGATCTCGGCCATCTTCGCCCCTTGGCCCGGGCGATCATTTCCAGTATTTTCGCGCCCTTGCTCTCGGCACGCGGCGCACTGGCCTTCTTCGTGCGGGCCGGCTTCGCTGTCGGGGCCACGGGCTTCGTCTTGCGGCCTTTGGCGGCCTTGTGCCCCTTGGGCGAGCCCTTCTTCTGGCTGGCGCCCTTCTTCGAGGCGGCCTTCTCCGACGCAACTGTCGCGCCCTGTTCCGCAACGGTGGCGGCTGTGTCGGTGGCGGTGGCTTTTACGTTCTTCATTGTGGTCTTTGTCCTTTCGGCGGTTGATCCGCGCACGACGATTCATCACTCCGGTCCACCGCAAAGGCAAGGGAATTGTGAGCCGCTCCCAAGAGATTCGTCGAGAGGCGAACACATGGCGATGGCGCACTCGCGGTCGTACGTAACGGTGTTGAACTAATGCCAGTCCGCAAACGCACGTACCGGTCACGGAAAGTAGTCTGGTTCTACGAATTCAACCTACCTGGAGCCACTCGCCAGGACCGAATCCGCGTTTCCGGATCAGGGTTTGCCACAAAGAAAGAAGCTGCGGACGCGGAGGTCGCGCGGCAGATAGAAGAGCAAGAGAAACGTGATCTGGCCAAGGCCGGCGCGAGCGTCGTCGCTGCGCCACCGAAGACACTCTCGATGCTCTTGGCTGAGTTTATCTCTCAACATGCAGAGGAGAAACTCGCGCCGAAAACCATCGAGCGCTACCGTGACCAGGTGACCTACCTCCATCCCGAACTCGTGCAAATGCCTCTCGCGGAGATCACGCCATTGCGTCTCAGCCGCGAATGGAACAGGATGCTGAAGAGCGGTGGCCATACGCGCCGGGACAAGACGCCGCGTCCGATGAGCGCGAAAACGGTCCGGAACATTGCCGGTGTCGTCTCCAGCGCGTTCGGACGCGCGATTAAGTGGGGGTTGATTACCAGGAATCCAGTTTCCGGCAGCGAGCCACCCGTGCCAAAGAAGCATTACGGTATTGCGCTTACGCCCGCGCAGCAGGATCTCCTTATCAAATCGGCGACCAGCCCTTGGTGCCTCCCGATATTTCTGGAGATGTCGGCCGCCACCGGCGCGCGCCGTGGCGAGGTGCTGGCTCTCCGGTGGTCGGATATCCAGTACGGCCGCGCCATCATCGCGCGGTCGCTCACCCAGACTAAGCATGTGCTGGAGTTCAAGGGAACAAAAACGGAAAGGCCACGTGCGATAAGCATACCGCCGGGAACGCTCGTTGCCCTTGAGGGGCACCGCAAGCGTCAGGGCAAGTTCCGACTGCAGTTCGGTTCTGATTACCGGACCGACCTTGACCTGATCTTCGCAAACCCGGATGGCTCTCCGCTAAAGCCCGACTCAATTTCTGCGGCGGTCTCGTTGCTCTCCCGAAGGCTGAAGCTACCCAAGGGCGCGAGCCTGCACACGCTTCGCCACAGCCACAGCAGCCATCTCCTGGCGGACGGAGTGGACCTTGCGACCGTATCCGAGCGCTTGGGGCACTCTTCCGTTCGCGTGACGGCGGAAATCTACTCGCACGCCCTTCGCGGACGGGACGACGACGCCGCGCGGCGGTGGGAAGAGTTCCAGGGTCGGAATTCCCCGGAGAAGCACACCGGGGTTCACTAAAAATGGGCCGTTGTGGCCTATTTCCACAGCAGGGTCACCACGCCGCTTTCTATGAGAGCTTTTTGTCGCTATGCTAACCCTGATGTGAGCACAGCGTGTCGCTCCGCCGTCGCAGCAGATTCGTGACAGTTGCGGTCGTCTTCACCGCGAACGTGCTCTCGGCGCAGCCCGCCTCACGTTCAGTCCCAAAAACATGGAACGATCAGGTCCTCGCGACCCTTGAGGTGCCATCGCCCGAACCGCGCTACACGCCTGTTCACGTCGGCTCCGACTACTACTACCGAATTCCCGTGCGGCCCATTTTTCGCACTTATCCCAGATACCGTCCGGGCAAAGAGCCTCCCGGCTATATGGAATGGCTGCGAGGCCGCGAGCCGGAAATCGTTTTCGATCAATCAAAGCTGAAAAGTGAGGAAGACTGGATCAAGGCCGGGGAATTAGTTTTTCATTATCCTGTCGATCTCAGTCCGAGTCTTCCGGGCATTCAAGACGACGTTGTCACGCGCTCGGGAGACTTGTTCGGCAAAGATGACATCAGCCCATTCGTATCATTCGTAGTTCGCAAGAAGGGAGTGGTGGAGTTCGGAGCGGCTTCCTGTGCGGATTGTCACAGCCGCGTGATGCCGGATGGATCCATTCTGGTGGGCGCGCAAGGGAACCGACCGGTTGACCGGATCATCGGCGCCGGCATTCGAGTGCAACATGAGAAGGCCGGAAGCGCGAGGGACCGACAGGCTGCTCTGGAATCAAACCGCACGGTGTGGCATCAGGAGTTTTCGACGCCGTGGGTCCGCGAGGGGCCTCAAGCCAGAATCCTGAAAATGTCCCTTGTGGAGATGGCTTCCATGCACGAGGCCATTCCACCCGGCGTTCTTGCGCGCCAACGCGCCAGCATTTTGTATCCCCCGGCAATTCCCGATCTTATCGGTGTCAAGGACATACGGTACCTGGACCGTTCCGGCCTCATACGCCACCGCGACATCGGAGACCTAATGCGATATGCAGCCCTGAACCAAGGTGCGGACTTGCTTGCCAGTTTCGGCGGTTTCGTTCCGCTGGGCACGGACTATCGCCGTGCACCGGATCCCGCGACGCAGGAGCGTTACAGCGATGAGCAGCTTTATGCGCTGGCGCTCTACGTCTATTCGGTGAAGCCGCCGCAAAATCCGAACAGGTTTGACGCAATCGCGGCGAATGGCCAGCGCATTTTTCAGCGACAAGGATGCGCGATCTGCCATCCCCCGCCGCTATACACCAACAATAAGCTGACGCCGGCGATTGGATTCAACATTCCGGAAGAGCATCCGACGCGGTTCGATATTCTCCCGATTTCGGTCGGAACGGACGCGGGGTTGACGTTGCTTACTCGCCGTGGGACTGGATATTACAAGGTCCCTTCGCTGCGGGGAGTTTGGTATCGCGGTCCGTTCGAGCACAATGGATCGGTGGCAACGCTGGAGGACTGGTTCGATGCCAGCCGGCTAAAGGACGATTATGTACCCACAGGGTTCAGGGGACAATTCGCGAAGAAGCGGGCAATCAAAGGCCATGAATATGGTCTCAATCTGGCGCTGCAGGACAAACACGCATTGATTGCATTCCTAAAGACGCTCTGATTGGGTTTGAAAAACGGGTTGGTGGAAATCTTGTCGAGGACGGCCGGCCGAACCGGTATTGCTATAAACTATCGGACATTATTTCCATGGACTGGACTGCGTTGAGGAGAGCAGGTGGACCTGGAGTCTGTGTTCCGCAACATCCATGCTGATGCGCTGGCCATCGACTTGTTGAGTTTCGTCGAAGTCCGTAGCGAGACTGGATCGGACGGACCCGGTAGCGAATTTCTAGCCGCGCTTCTACGACGACAGGGTTTCGACGTCGAATTAGATCCTGTTGAGGATGGCCGGCCGAACGTTTATGCGCGCATACCCGGCGCGCGCGCCGCAGCGCCATCCCTTCTGATCAATGGCCACACCGACACGATCCCCGTTGGACAATGCGATCCGGCCGGTCGCCAGGGTGACTATATCGCGGGCCGCGGCAGCGAGGATATGAAGGGAGGTCTCGTTGCCATGGTGCACGCCGCCTCGGCCTTACGGCAAGCAGGAGTGCGCCTGTCCGGGGATTGTGGCTTACTGGCGTAGTGGACCATGAGACTCCGGTCGGCAAGAAGCGAGGCCCCAGACTACTGATTGACCGTATGCGCAACAGAATTCACCCCGACGCTGTCCTGATTGCAGAAGGTCCGCCCGCCATCTGGTCCGCAAGTCTTGGTTCGACAATCTTCACAGTTACGATTCGCAGTTGCTACGGAGCCATCCATACCATCAAAGTGCCGTATTCGGAAAACCCTGCGTGCTGGCTCGGACGATTGTTGGGCGAATTGGAGGATCTACGCGAGCCCTTCGAAACACCGCGGGAGCACCCGCTTGTGCAGGCGCTGTTGGCGGCCGGAAGATGTGCGGAGGGCGTCGCGCCTGATGTGATCGGCATGGCGTTGGTGGGCGATGCCAATCTGTACGCGAATGACGGCGGCGTGGCGACCGTCTACTACGGACCCGCGCATGAGACGGCGCACTCCGACCACGAACGTGTTTCGATCTCGCGCCTCGTCCATTGCGCCAGAGTATATGCCGCCACGGCCACGAACTTCTGTGGCGTGGAGGAGTGACGCTTCGGCAGGCCTCCTTGCTGGTTTCCACGGGCGGCTAATGCGATTGGGAGCGTCCGAGCGCCAATCAC
>JACXTT010008506.1_pt1 | contig 14223 bp, 10 predicted proteins | sample 9270951 | NCBI WGS metagenome assembly JACXTT01 (sample SAMN15532306, study PRJNA645909) | rock metagenome | isolation source: weathered quartz diorite | place: Puerto Rico | collected 2017-06-21 | reverse complement strand
CGCGCAGACCTCGGAATCTCCCCTGGCGCTCGACATCGAGCGGGCCGAGGGGGCGGTCGTGATCGATCGGCAGGGCCGGCGCTACCTCGATTTCCTCGCGGGGATGGGCGTGCTGAACGTCGGCCATGCGCATCCCGAAGTCGTCGCCGCCGTGCGCGACCAGGCCGGGCGCTATCTTCATGCCATGGTCTATGGCGAGTACGTGCAGGAGCCGCAGGTCCGGCTCGCCGCGCGGCTCGCCGAGCTGCTGCCTCCGACGCTCTCGACGACCTACTTCACCAACAGCGGCGCGGAGGCGATCGAGGGCGCGATCAAGCTGGCGCGGAAGGCGACGGGTCGGACGCGCATCGTCGCCTTCGACGGCGCCTTCCACGGCGACACGCTCGGCGCACTCGCGCTCGGCGGAAACCCGGTCTATCGCGACCCGTTCGAGCCACTGCTCCCGGACGTCGCGCGGCTTCGCTTCGGCGAAGCGGCCGACCTCGCGCGCATCGACGCGAGCGTCGCCGCGGTGGTGATCGAGCCCGTGCAGGGCGAGGGCGGCGTGCGCGTGCCGCCCGAGGGCTATCTCGGCGCGCTCCGTGACCGCACGCGGGAGGTCGGCGCCCTCCTCGTCTACGACGAGGTGGTGACCGGCTTCGGCCGGCTCGGAAGGCGTTTCGCACTCGAGCGCTTCGCGGTGGCTCCCGACGTGCTCGTGCTCGCCAAGGCGCTCGGCGGCGGCATGCCGCTCGGCGGGTTCGTCGCGAGCCGCGAGCTCATGGCGACGCTCGCGAACGATCCTCCGCTCGCACACGTGACGACGTTCGGCGGCCACCCGGTGTCGTGCGCGGCCGGCCTCGCCGCGCTCGAGGTGCTGGTGCGCGATCGTCTCGACGAGCGCGCGGAAGTGGTCGGCGAGGCTCTCCGAACGGGGCTTCGCGGGCTCTCGTGGCGTGGGCACCTCGTCGAGGTTCGCGGTCTCGGCCTCCTCGTCGGCGTGGAGCTCGGCGATGCCGGGTTCACGCAGCGGCTCGCCGCGGCCTGCTTCGCGCGCGGGCTGGTGCTCAACTGGACGCTCCACCGCGACCGGGTGATCCGGCTCGCGCCGCCGCTGGTGATCCGCGAGGACGAGCTCGCGCGCGGCGTCGCGATCGTCGGCGACGCGATCGCCGAGGCGGCGCCGTGAGCGTCGTCGCGCGCTCGCGCGCTGCGAATGAACCCCTGCGGGTCGAGCCCGCGATCCGCTTTCCTCGCCGACCGCTGCCTCCCGAGCGCTGGGTCACCGGCCACGAGCGGCGCTGGATCGATCCGAACCGCGGCCTCGTGAAGCGACTCGAGCGCAGCGTCGACTTCGTCGCCTCGCGATACATCTATCCGCACCTGTTCGGCATCTGGAACCCGTACAGTTGGCTGCTGCCGCGCCGGCTCTGCGTGACGGCGGGCCGGATCGCGCCGCCGCGCTGGCCGCGCGGGGCCGCGCCGCTGCGCGTTCTGCTGCTGAGCGATCTTCACGTCGGGCCGTTCCTGCTGCCGGAGGTCGTCTCCGACGTGCTCGGCGAGCTCATGCGGCTGGATCCGCATCTGGTCGCGATCTCGGGCGATCTCATCAGCGGCCGCGCGGACGATCTCGAGGGCTTTCTCGACGCGCTTTCCGTGCTGGCCGCGGCGCCGCTCGGCGCGTGGTTCGCGATGGGGAACCACGAGTACTTCGCACCCGATCCGCTGCGCGTGATCGAGCAGCTCCACGACATCGGCATCGCGACGCTCCGGAACCACAGCGCGCGGATCGCGCACGGCGGCGCGAGCTTCCTGCTCGGCGGCATCGACGATCGCGTGCTCGGCGAGCCGGACTGGGACCGCGTCGCCGTCGCATCCGCGCCGGCCGACCTGCTGCTCGCGCACAATCCCGACGACTTCTACGAGGCCGAGAAGCGCGGCGTGGCGCTCGTGCTGTCCGGCCACACGCACGGCGGCCAGATCCGCTTCCCGGCCGGCCCACCGCTCGTGCGGCAGAGCCGCTTCTGTCTCGACGAGGGATTGATCCGTTTCGGGGACGGCATGCTCGTCGTCTCGTGCGGGCTCGGCGCGTCGGGGCTGCCGTGGCGAATGGGAGTCCGGCCCGAGGCGCTGCTGCTGACGATCGAGGCGCCGGCATGAGCGGCGCGCGGCGGACCGTCGTCGTCGCCCGGATCCCCGAGGCGGACACGCCGTTCGCGGCCTACGCGCGCGTGCTCGAGGAGGCCGCGACGGCGGCGTCGAGCGCGGTCGGGCATCCGCCGGAGTGGTACGCGCGCGAGGGCACCGCGTGGGTCATTCGCCGCACGACGATCGACTGTGCGGCGACGCTCGCGGCGGGCTCCGAGGTCGAGGTCACCACGTGGGTCACCGACTTCCGACGCGTGCGCTCGCGCCGTCGCTACGAGCTCCGCCTCGCTCCCGGTGCCGAGCCGGTGCTCCGCGGTGATACCGACTGGGTCTACGTCGATCGCGCCGGCGCCCGGCCGAAGCGGATCTCGGCCGCGATGATCGAGGCGTTCGTTCCCGGCGGGGCTGCGGCGGAGCCACGCGAGGCGCTCGCGGTCGAGCCTCCACCCGCCGCGGCGTTCGTTCACCAGATCGCCGTGACGGCCGCCGACGAAGACGCGCTCGGACACGTCAACAACACGCGCTCGTTCGCGTTCGTGGAGCGTGCGATGTCCGTCTCGCGGCCGGGCCGGCGACCGCGTGCCGTGCACCACGACCTCGAGTACCTCGACGAAGCCCGCGCCGGGGACCGGCTGCGCTGCTCGATCTGGCCGACGGCGGAGGCCAACGGGGCGATCGAGACCGATGCCGAGATCGTACGCGCGAGCGACGGCCGCCGCCTGACGATCGCCCGCAGCCGCTGGGTCGTGGAGTAAGCCCGAAGGTCTCGTTTACGAAGCCGGGCTCAGCGCTTCGGACACGCCTCGGAGATACGTCGACCGATGTCCAGCAGATGGACGAGGCCCGGGTAGAGCAGGGGCTTTCCGCTGGTCATCAACCCGACCGCCGTGCCGCGCTCGGGATCGGCCCAGCCGACGACGTTCGTGAACCCGACGTGCCCGAACGCGCGCGGCGTGTGCAGTCCGTACGGGCTCAGCCAGTCGGCACCGAGCATGAAGCCCATGCCGTAGCGGATCGGCGCGCCGAGCGTGAGGTCGAGCTCGAGGTACGACTGCTCCGCGGTGGCGCGGCGGATCGTGCGCTCGTCGAAGATCCGCTGGCCGTCGAGCGTGCCGCCGTCGAGCAGCAGCTGGTAGAAACGCGACAGCTCGTTCGCCGTGGTGATCACGTTTCCGGCCGGGACGATCGCCGTCATGAAGCGGGCATCGTTCGACATCGCGACGACCTCGACGAGGGGCCGCGTGAGCGCGCGCTCGATCAGCGTCGAGAGCGGCGGCAGCGCCGGGGGGCCGGTGACGTAAGAGAACGCGACGCGTCCGGTGTCCTCCGCGGCGACGCCGTAGTTGCCCCAGCGAAAGCCGAGCGGCCGCAGGATCTCGCGGGCGAGCACCTCGCGAATGTCGGCGCCGGTCACGCGTCGCACGACCTCGCCGAGGATGAACCCGCCGCTGATCGCGTGATAGGCGAGGCGCGTTCCCGGGCGCCACGCCGGAGCCTGCGCGCAGAGCACCCGGAGCATCCACTCCGAGTCGTGCAGGTGCTCGAGATCGAAGCCCTCCGGAGGCAGGAACGGCACGCCCGAGCGGTGCGTGAGCACGTGGCGGATCGTGATGCTCTGCTTGCCGAGAGTCCCGTACTCCGGAACGTGCGACGCGACCGTGTCGTCGAGGTGGAGCACGCCTTGCTGATCCAGCAGGTGGACGACCATCGCGGTCACCGCCTTCGACGCCGAGAACAGGTTGAACGGGGTCGCGGGGGTGGCGAGCTCCTTCGATGCCTCGGGCGAATCGTCGGGGCCGTTGCCGCGCGCGTGGCCGATCGCGCGATCGACGAGCACGCGGCCGCGGCAGCGAAGGCAGAGCGCGATCGCGGGATGGATGCCGGTGCGGTAGAGCCGGCGCACCGTCTTCCAGATGCCTTCGATCTTCGCCGGATCGACGCCGAGCTCGCGCGGGTCGGTCTCCGCGATCGCATTCCGCGAGGTCACGGCATCCAGGTCGGCGGGCACGCGGCAGGTCGCGCTCCAGAGCATCCCCATCTTCTTAGGCCGCTCTGCGATCGGACGACAAGAAGCGGTGTCTGCGATCTGCTAACGTCGCCGCATGTCGCGAACTCCGAAGAACCTGAAGCCCTGGGAACCGCATGCGAAGCGGGGCGCATGGGAGTGCCGCATCTTCACGGTGGCCGAACACCGCCGGAAGTCGCCGCGCACCGGCGATCTACACGACTTCTGGGTACTCGAGTCGCAGGACTGGGTGAACATCATCCCGCTGACCGAAGACCGCCGCGTCGTGATGGTCGTGCAGTACCGCCACGGCGTCGACGACTTCACGCTCGAGGTGCCCGGCGGCCTCGTCGACGAAGGCGAGGAGCCGATCGTCGCGGCGCGCCGCGAGATGCGCGAGGAGAGCGGCTACGACACCGACGACGTGACCCCGCTCGGCTCGATCCACCCGAACCCGGCGATCCAGAACAACCGCTGCCACACGTTCCTGGCGCGGAACGTTCGGCTCGCGGGCGACGTGTCGTTCGACACGACCGAAGAGACCGAGGTCGTGCTCGTCCCGCTCGACGACGTCCCGAGGCTGATCCGCGAGGGCGTGATCACGCACGCGCTCGTGGTCGTGGCGTTCCACCATCTGCTGCTGGCGGAGGGGGTGAGCTGACGCGACCGGATCGTGGCTACCGCGCCGCGCCCTGCGAGTGGCGCCCGTAGCGGCGGATCAGGAAGCGGACGATGCCGTGCGCGATCTCGATGTGCTCGGCCATGAGGTCCACGACCGTCGAGTGCGCGACGCGGAGCAACACCGTGTCCGTGACCGTGCGGACGCTCGCGCTGCGTGGCTGCGGATCGAGCGCGGCGAGCTCGCCGAAGACGGCACCCGCGCCGAGCTCCATCGGCGGCGCACCCGTCGGCACGACCTGCACGCGCCCTTTGGCCAGCACGAACATCGACGCATCCATCGTGCCTTCCTCGATGATCGTCACGTCTGGCGCGAATGTCTGCTCGGTCGCGCTGGAAGCGATCTCCGCGAGCAGATCCTCGTCGGCCGACGCGAAGAACTCGACGCCCTTCAGCGTGATGATCTTCTCCACGAGGTGCATGTCGTCTTCCTCCGTCCTGCCTTGCGCGTGGCGCGCGAAGATTCGTACCCATCGCCGGTCGTCGTTCGCGAGTGCCTCGAGCCGAGCGGCGTGCGACAGCGGCGCGACGTGGGTCTCGGGCATTCGCTTCGCGAGCAGCTCGTCCGGGGTGAGCGTGTCGAGGATCGGTAGCAACGCCGCCCGGTTCTGCTCCGACAGCATCGTGTCGAGCACCTCGAACGCGAGATCGCGCATCTCGGAGAGGCCGCTGCGAATCTGATGGCGTGCGCGGCGGACCGTGCGCGCATCGTAGGCGAGCGCGAGCAGCGCGAAGACGATCTCGCATGCGCGGCCGAGCTCGCCGAGCAGGAGTCGGCGGAGGAGCGAATCCTCCGGCAGCTCGACGAGCTCCGCGATCGATCGTGCGAGCGCCACTGCCTGCCGAGTCTCGTCGTCCAGCCGCGACTGAACGATCGCGGGCGGCATCGGCACGACTCTCGAAGCCTTGCCGAGCGCGTGAACCGCCTCGAGGCGGAGCCAGGTCGACCGGTCCGCGGCCGCGCGCCAGAGCGCCGCGATCACCACGGGTGTCGGTCGCATCGCGAGCAGCCGCACCGCGCGCGTTCTTGCGGTGCGCCCCGTGCTCTCGCGCTCGAGCACGGCGACGATCGCCTTCGTCGCCGCGTCTCCGCTGCTCGCGAGCGCTTGCGCCGCGATCCGCCAGCGCACCGATTGGCCGAGCGCCGCGGCGATCTCGTCCCAGCGGTTGGCATCCGGACAGGCACCGGCGGCGAGCAGTGCGGCATCGCGAACCTCCGAGTCCGCGTCCGCGAGCAGGCGATGCACCACACCGGCGAATCCGCTCGTCCGCGCGGCGGCCAGCACCCGCGCCGCGCGCAGGCGATGCCCGCTCTCGGGCGCTCCCGCCCAGTGCTCGACGAGTCCCTTCCCCCGGGGGTCGTCGTGGCGGAGGACCGTGCCGAGCGCCGCCTCGACGATCGCGGGCTCGCTGGAATCGAGGTGTCGTCGCGCGACGGCAGGCCCGGCGGTCGCGGCCAGCGCGCGGAGTGCGGCGGCCCGGAGCTCCGGCGTCGCCTCCTGCTCGACGCGCTCGGTCAGCACCTCCCCGAGAGCGGCGATCGGCCGCCTCGCGAGACATCGATAGATCGCGTCGCGGAGCGGCGGATCTCCACTCGGCAGCAGGCGTGCGAGGACTTCCGCCAAACGGGCATCGTCGAGACGCGGCTCGACGAGTGCGAGCGCCGCGGCGGCTCCCTCCGGCTCGCCCTGCAACAGCCGCTCCTCGAGCGCGCGAATCGTCTCGGGATCGTGCGACAGATCGACGTCGCGAAGCGCACCGTGCGCGAGCTCCTCGCGCACGACGCGCGCGTACGCGCGCCGCACGACGGCGCCGAGCGCGACCCAGGCGCCCGCGGTGGTGATCACGAGCGAAAGAAACGTCAGTGCGCGCGTCGCCGTCGTCACGGCGGCTCCCAGCAGCGCGTTCAACGCCAGCAGGTTCACGCCCGTGAGACCGGTCGATCCGGGCTCCACCGCGGTCTCGAGCAGCACTTGTCCGCGGTCCCGCCGCGCCGGTGCCAGCGGCCGCAGCGCGACCAGCACGGACGGTTTGCCGATGCCGTACAGTAGTCCGACTTCTCCCATGCGCAGCGCGATGATCGGCCAGAACAGTGCCGCATCCGAGCCGCCGGGCGTGAGTAAGCCCAGTGCAAGCACGGCGAGCCCTCCGCAGACGACGACCGCGGGCGTCGTCATCAGGCCGAGGCCCAGCCCGAAGCGCGTCAGCAAACGTCCCGAGAGCAGCGCGCGGAGCACCAACACGAGCACCTGCTGCGCGGCGAACAGGTAGCCGACGAACGTCGAGACCGCCTCGTTGTCGGCCGCGAAGCGCGCCTGGATCAAGACCTGGCTCGTGTACTCGAGCGCGTCGTGGGTGAGCTGATAGGAAGCGTCGAACGCGACGAGGATCAACAGATACCGGTCGCGCCCGATCATGCGGAGCGTGTCGAGGAAGCCGCCGCGCGCACCCTCCGGGCCCTCCGCCTCGTCCTCTTGCGGCGGCCGATCCGCGACGCGGGCGAGCAGCAGTCCCGGCAATGGCAGGCAGGCGATTGCCGCGAGCGACGTGAGCGCCAGCACGCCGAGCACCGACAGCTTCGCGAGCAGCATCCCGACGATCGCTCCGCCCACGATGATCCCCACGACCTCGCCCGTGCCGACGAGAGGGTAGAGTCGCTTCGCCTGGCGGAGATCGAGGACGCGCGCCGCGAGCCCCCAGAACTCGAGCGCGGGCAGCGCCCACATCACGTAGCTCATCGACATGAGCAGGAACGCCGGCCACGGCGCGTCGACGTAGGTCACGAGCAGCCCCATCGCGAGCGGCATCGCGGCGAGGAATCCAAGGGTCGCCTGGAACACGCGGAGGATCGGCAGCGCGCTCTGCAGCCGCTCGTAGGCGATGCCGGTCAGCGGCACGAAGACCGCGGCGCCGACGTACGCGAGAGGAAGCGATTCCGCCGAAAAACGGCTCAAGAAGACGCCGTTCGCAATCGATTCGAAGAATACGACCGAGAGGCCCGAGAGGAACGAGTGCAGCAGCAGGGGCCCGACCAGCGGACCTTCGCCGCGTCTCGTGCCGAGAGCGTCGCCGATGCGCCGAAGCCCCGTCACGAGCCCTCGGAGTCGTCGTTACGAAAGAGCATCGCAGGCGTGTCCCAAGGCGGCGCGCGGAGCCTGCCACGCCTCCCGCCGGGCCGGCAAGGCGGGATCAGAAGTAGGGATAAGAATCGGGAAACTTTACGGTTTCGCTTGCGCGCGCCCGCGGTGGTGGCGCAGAATCCATACACGCGTGCGGAGCAGTGACCTGCATGCATCTTGAAATTCGGGAAGTGGAAATTCGAGCGTGTCGGGGCTCCTGGGGAAGCACCCGCGAGCATGAAGGTCCGGGCTAGCGCGTGAAGGGCGCGCATTCCTCCGCTCCGCTCTACGAGGCGGCGCTGCGTTTCGTCGAGCGCTTGCGCGCGCCGCTCTACTCCCCCGGGCACAAGGGGGGGCGAAGCTTTCCCGAGGGGTTCGCGGAGCGGCTGGCCGCGATCGATCTCAACAACCTCCCCGACATGGACACGCTGCAGTGCCCTTCGGGGCCGATCCTCGAGGCCGAACGGCTGCTCGCCGATGCCTACGGCGTGCGCCAGTCGTTCATGCTGGTCGGCGGCAGCACGAGCGGGAACATCGCCTCGGTGCTCGCCACCTGCCGGCCCGGCGACGAGCTGCTCGTTCCTCGGAACGCGCACAAGTCGACGATCGCGGGACTGGTGTTGGCGGGCGCGATTCCCGTGTGGCTCACCCCCGAGGTCGACCCGCTGTTCGGGATCTCGCACGAGGTCGCGCCGGCGACGGTCGCGCGAGCGCTCGACGCGCACCCGAAGGCGGTCGGCGTCGTCGCGCTCCATCCGACGTACTTCGGCACGACCGGCGATCTCGCGGCGCTCCGCGCGCTCACCGCCGCGCGCGGCAAGCTCCTGCTCGTCGACGAGGCGCACGGCCCGCACTTCCATTTCCATCCCGATCTGCCGTGGGCCGCCGAAGATGCCGGCGCCGACCTGATCGTGCAGTCGACGCACAAGGTGCTCTCCGGGCTGAGCCAGGCCGCAGTTCTGCACCGCGGCACCGATCGAATCAGCGAGGCGCAGGTCCGGCGCGCGCTGCAGCTCACGCAGACGACCAGCCCGAGCTATCCCGTGATGGCCTCGATCGACTTGGCGCGCCGCGAGATGGCGCTCGAAGGCCGCGCCCGCTGGGACGAGGTCCTGCTCCTGGCCCGCACGGCGCGTGCGCGGCTCGCCGAGCTGCCGAGCGTCCGTATCCTCGGCCGCGAGCACGTCGTCGTCGGCGAGCTCGACGAGAGCAAGATCGTCTTCGGCGTGCCCGGCATGCACGGCCCGTCCTGGCAGCGTGTGCTCGCCCGCGATTTCGGCGTCGAACCCGAGCTCGCCGGACCCGACCATCTGCTCTGCATCTTGACCGTGGGAAGCCGAGCGACGGACGTCGATCACCTGGTCGATGCCGTGGCGCGCACGCTCGCCGCGCGGCGTTCGGCGCCGAGCCTCGAAGCGCTGCCCGCGCTCGCGCGCGCCGCCTCGGCCATCACCGCGCGTCTCCCCGAGGTCGTGCTGGCGCCGCGCGAGGCGCATTTCGCCGCGAACGAGGCGCTTCCCCTCTCCGAATGCGCCGGGCGCGTCGCGGCCGAAGTCGTCACCCCGTATCCACCGGGCATCCCGCTTGTCGTCTCCGGCGAGCGAATCGAAGCCGAGCAGGTCGCGCTCCTGACCGGCATCCGCTCCGCCGCGCTCCCGGTGAGCGCTTCGGACCCCACGTTGCAACGCCTGTTGGTGATCCGCGATGCGACCTGAGCCTGCCCTCGTTACCGACGCGCTGGCCGAAGGTTCCGAGGTCGGCGTCTTCGAGACGCTCGAGTCGAACGTTCGCGCCTACTGCCGCACGTTCCCCGTCGTCTTCACGACGGCGCGCGGCGCCGAGCTCTTCGACGAGAGCGGCCGCCGCTACCTCGACTTCTTCGTCGGTGCGGGAACGTTGAACTACGGGCACAACCCGCCGTTCATCCGCGACCTGCTGATCGAGCACTTGCGGCGCGACGGCGTGCTGCACGCGCTCGACATGTACACCGATGCGAAACGCGATTTCCTGGAAGCGTTCGAGCGGACGATCCTTCGCCCGCGCGGTCTCGATCACAAGGTGCAGTTCTGCGGGCCGACCGGCGCCAACGCCATCGAAGCCGCGCTGAAGCTCGCGCGTCTCGTCACCGGCCGCACCACGGTCTGCTCGTTCAGCGGCGGCTGGCACGGGATGACGCTCGGCGCGCTGTCGGTGACCGCGAATCGCGGTCACCGCAGCGGGGCGGGGTTGCCGCTGACCGGCAGCGTCGTGCTGCCGTATCCCGTCGGTCCCCGGCCCTTCCCCGACGCGCTCGGCTACGTCGAGTCGCTGCTCGAAGACCCCGGCTCCGGCCTCGACCTTCCCGCGGCGATCCTGCTCGAGGCCGTGCAGACCGAGGGTGGGGTCAACATCGCCCCGGTCGAATTCCTGACCGGACTCGCCGAGCTCTGCCGCCGTCGCGGCATCATGCTCGTCCTCGACGAGATCCAGGCCGGGTGCGGCCGGACCGGTCCCTTCTTCTCCTTCGAGCGCGCGGCGATCGTTCCCGACATTGCCTGCCTCGCGAAAGCGATCGGCGGCTGTGGCATGCCGATGGCTCTCGTCCTCATGCGACCCGAGCTCGACGTCTGGAAGCCCGGCGAGCACAGCGGCACGTTCCGCGGCAACCAGCTCGCGTTCGTCGCCGGAGCCGCCGCGCTCCGCCATTGGGAAGGATCGGGCCTCTCCGCCGAAGTGATGCGCAAGGGCGCGATCGTGCGCGAAGCGCTGAGCGGCCTCGACCCGGAGATCGAAGTGCGCGGCCTCGGGCTGATCTGGGGCGTCGACCTCGCGAACGCGGGAGGCCCGCGGCGCGCCGAGTCGGTCGCGCGGCGCTGCTTCGAGAACGGCCTCGTCCTCGAACGCTGTGGTCGCGACGACACGGTCATCAAGCTCCTCCCTCCGCTCGTCATCGACGACGACCAACTCGGCGAAGGACTGGGCATCTTGCGGTCGGCCTTGAAGGGCTGATCTGCTTCGGAGCGTACGCATGTCCATCCTGCAGATCGGAGCCGGCGGGGTCGGCTGGGTCATTGCCCACAAGACCGCGCAGCAGAACGACATCCTCGGCGATCAAGTGATCGCCTCGCGGAGCCGCGGGCGCATCGACCGCATCCTCGAGAGCGTGCGCCGCAAGCGAAGCCAGAAGGATCCCGCGCGCCGGCTCGAGGGTCGGGTGCTGGACGCGCACGACGCGGACGCGGTCGTGCGGCTGATCGAGGAGATCCGGCCGAAGCTCGTCGTCAACGCGGGCCCGCCGTGGGTCAACGTCGACGTGATGGAGGCCTGCGTGCAGACCCGCACGCACTATCTCGACACTTCCGTCGCGACCGACCTCTGCAGCCCGGGGCAGCAGGTGCCGGAGGCCTACGATCCGCAGTGGGCGTTCCGCGAGCGCTTCGCGGCAGCCGGCATCACCGGCATTCTCGGCGCCGGCTTCGACCCCGGCGTGGTCAGCATCTTCGCGGCGCACGCGCAGAAGCACCTCTTCGATGCGATCGAGACGATCGACGTCATGGACGTGAATGCCGGGAATCACGGCCGGAAGTTCGCGACGAACTTCGATCCCGAGACGAACCTGCTCGAGATCCAGGGCGACTCGTTCTACTGGGAGGACGGCGCGTGGCGCCGCGTGCCGTGCCACTCGCGCATGATGGAATTCGATTTCCCGGAGGTCGGGCGCTTCCAGGTCTACTCCATGGCGCACGACGAGGTGCGCTCGTTGGTCGAATACATCCCGGCTCGGCGAGTCGAGTTCTGGATGGGGTTCGGCGAGAGCTACCTCCGTCACTTCAACGTGCTGCGCGACCTCGGGCTGCTCTCGCCGACGCCGATCACGACGGCCGACGGCATCACCGTCGCGCCTCTCAAGGTCGTGAAGGCGGTTCTTCCCGAGCCGACGAGCCTTGCCGCCGGCTACACCGGCAAGACGTGCATCGGCACGCTCGTCGAGGGGACGAAGGACGGCGCGCGCCGGCGCGTGTTCGTCTACAACGTGTGTGACCACCGCGCGGCCTACGAAGAGGTCGAGTCGCAGGCGATCTCGTACACGACCGGCGTGCCGGCGGTGACCGCGGCGCTGCTGTTCTTCCGCGGTGCCTGGAGCGAGCCCGGGTTGTGGAACGTCGAGCAGCTCGATCCCGATCCGTTCCTCGCGCTCATGCCGCGCATCGGTCTCGGGTGGGCGAGCGTCGACGTGAAGGACGAAGCGGCGCCGCGACCGCGGGCCGTCGAGAGATAGGATGGCGCTGCCGCCGACGCCGTGCTTCGTGATCTCCGAAGCACGGCTCCGCGAGAACCTCGGCCGCATCGCCCGGCTGAAGGAGCTGAGCGGCGCGCGGGTGCTGCTCGCGCTCAAGTGCTTCTCCACGTGGGGCGTCTTCGACGCCGTCCGGCCCTACCTCGACGGCACGACGAGCAGCGGACCGTACGAAGTGCGACTCGGGCACGAGCGGTTCGGAGGCGAGACCCACGCCTACAGCGTCGGCTTCTCGGAGGACGACATCCGGTCCGTGAACGAGCGCGCGGACAAGCTGATCTTCAACTCGCTCTCCCAGCTCGAGCGTCTCCAGGGCCTGGTCGCACCGGCGATCTCGCTCGGCCTCCGCATCAACCCGGGGACGAGCTACGCCCGTCAAGACAAAGCGGACCCCGCTCGCCGCTTCTCGCGCCTCGGCGTGCCGTACGCGCGGCTGCCCGCGCCCGGGCACGCAGCGCTCGCGCGCGTCGAGGGGGCGATGTTCCACGTGAATTGCGAGAACGCCGATTTCGCCGCGTACGAGAAGATCGTCGAACGCATCTCCGAAGTGGCCGGCGCCCACCTCGATCGCATGCGCTGGGTGAGCCTCGGCGGCGGCGTCGCGTTCACCGCCGACGGCTACCCGCTCGACGCGCTCGGGCGGCTGCTGCGGACCTTCGCCGCGCGGCACGGCGTGCAGGTTTATCTCGAACCCGGCGAGGCAGTCGTCAACGGCACGACCGAGCTCCACGTGACCGTTCTCGACATCGTCGACACAGGCATCAAGACCGCCATCGTGGACAGCGCGACCGAAGCGCACCGTCTGGATACGTTGATCTTCGACGAGCCGGCGCGCTTCGGCGGCGCTTCCCCCGACGGCGCCCACGAGTACGTCATCGGCAGCTGCTCTTGCCTCGCCGGCGACGCGTTCGGCCGCGCGCGGTTTGCCGAGGCGCTGCGAGTCGGCGATCGTCTCCGCGTGCTCGACTCTGGCGGCTACACGATGGTCAAGCTCAACTGGTTCAACGGGCTGCGCATGCCCGCGGTGTACTGCGAGCGCGCCAACGGCCGGCTTGAGCTGTTGAACCAGCTCGGTTACGAGGACTTCGAGCGATCGCTCGGCAAGCGAGATCCGTGATGCTCGACAAGCCCGAAAAGGTCGACAAGAACGACGTCCCGCTCGACAGCCTGGTGTTCAAGGCCGGGCTCGACGGCGTCGATGCTCCGTGCCGCGAGGGATACACGCCGCTCCACCCGGAGATCTACGGCTACGATGCGAGCTTCGTCGATCCGCTCGTGCGTGCGGGCGACCTCGCGCGCTTCCTGCACGAGGACGCCGAGCAGATCTATCGCTGGCAGTTCCTGACCCCGGACTTCTGCGCGAAGCTCGTCGCGGAAGCCGAGCACAGCGGCGACTGGGAAACGCGCCGCGACATCGAGGACAGCCCGCTCGCCGCCGACGGCGTCGTCAAGAACTACTCGCCCTGGGACACGACGCAGTGGCTCGACCGCATGCCCGGCCTCGAGCAGGTCTACCTCGAGATCGTGCGGCGTCACCTCGAGCCCATCATCTATGCGCTCTGGCCGGTGTTCCGCATCCAGCGGATGAAGCGGCCCTACATCCTCAAGTACGAGCCGTCGGGAATCTCGGAGATGGGCCCGCACTACGACGTCGAGACGGTGACGCTGCTCGTCTACTTGAACGACGAGTTCGAGGGCGGCGGCACGGTCTTCCCGCGCTGGAAGTACGACACCGGGCGCCCGCCGGTCGGCACGGCGATCCTCTTTCCGGGCGGGCTGTCGCACGTCCACGCGGGAGTGGGGATCCGCGCCGGCAAGCGCTTCCTGCTCTGCGGCGCGTATTTCTGAGTCGCTAGGCGCTGGACCGCGGCGTCGATCGCTGCGTCGTCCGACCCGCGCTCATTCCCCGTCGCCGTCGTCTTCGAAATCGTCGTCCGCTTCGTCGCCTTCGACCCACTCGTAGGACTCGCCGCCGTGCTCGCCCTCGGGCGTCGGCGCGAACGCTTCCGGCGCCTCGG
>JACXTT010008505.1_pt1 | contig 14225 bp, 15 predicted proteins | sample 9270951 | NCBI WGS metagenome assembly JACXTT01 (sample SAMN15532306, study PRJNA645909) | rock metagenome | isolation source: weathered quartz diorite | place: Puerto Rico | collected 2017-06-21 | reverse complement strand
TGACTCTGAAAAATCAATCATTTTTGAAAATCGTCGACGAAGCGCTTGGATTGGCCAAACAGCAGTATCTCGTCACTCTCTGGATTACGCCTACCCGCCCGGACACAGGGTATGGATATTTAGAGACAAAAAAGGTCCGTCTGAATAACAAACATATTCTTCAAGTTAAGCGTTTTACCGAGAAGCCTAATGTAGAGAAAGCCAAACGTTTTATTAAGGCCAAGAATTATTTTTGGAACAGCGGGATGTTTTTTTGGAAAACATCGACGGTTTTAGATGAATTTAGAAAACATTTGCCCCGCAATTTTTTTCTTATGACGCAAACAAGATCCCCCCAAAATATCGAACATATCTGGCCGAAATTGGAAAGCATCTCCGTTGACTACGGCATTTTAGAGCGGGCCAAGCGCGTAGCCGCGGTTGAAGCCAAAAATATCGGATGGTCGGACGTGGGCAGTTGGGAGGCCCTCGTTGGCGTGCTCCCTAAAGACGATGCAAAAAATATCCATCGCGCCGATGTTCTTGGAATAGAAAGTCAGAACAATCTCATCTTTTCTAAAAGGTTTGTTGCAACCATCGGTGTTGAGGATTTGATTATCATCGATACAGACGATGCCCTTTTGGTCTGTCGTAAGAATGAATCACAAAAAGTGCGGCATGTCGTCGAGAAACTTAAGGTCAAGAAACAGCATCTAATATGATAAAAGCCCTGCCGTTACTGTGTCAATATGCAAAAGTTTTCCCCTAAAAAGATTTTGGTGATCAATATTTTTGGCATCGGCGATGTTTTATTTACCACACCTTTGTTGGCCAATCTAAAGCGCGCCTTTCCGCAAACTCAGATCGGCTATTTATGTAATCGCCGTTCATCGGTCGTGCTTGAGCATAACCCGCGCATCGATAAAACATTTTTTTACGACCGGGATGAGTTTGCGGCGGCCTCTAAACAATCGAAGTTCGGTTATTTAAAAAAGCTTAAAAGTTTTTGGGGAGAAATTAAGGAGGAGCGATACGATTGTGTTATCGATGTCTCTTTAAGCTCTTTTACAAGTTTTTTTTGCTTCTTTATCGGTATTCCAAAAAGGATCGGGTTTAATTTCAAAAACCGCAGCCCTTATTTAACGGATAAGATTACGTTAAAAGGTTATGAGGGAAGACATGTCATCGAATATTATCTTGATCTCTTATCATATATTGGTGTTGAGCCAAAACACAAAGAGCTTGAGCTTTATTTAGATAAAGAAGATGAAGAATTTGCGCAAAGCTTCCTTAAGAGCCATGGACTGGATAATAAAAGTAATTTAATCGGGCTTGTTGTTGGCGGCGGGGCCAGCTGGGGTAAAGACGCGGACTATAAACGTTGGGGGGCGGATAATTACGCCAAATTAGCCGACAAATTAATTGAAAAATTCTCTTGTGAAGTTATACTGTTTGGGGACAAATTAGAGACGAGCCTCTGTCAAAACGTCGTCGAAAAAATGGTCAAAAAGCCCATTTTGGCGTGCGGGGAAACGACGGTCAAACAGATGGCCGCCCTGGCTAAACGGATGCGACTAATGGTGGTTAACGATGGCGGGCCGCTTCATATTTGTGTGGCCGCCCAGGCCAAAACCGTTTCGATTTTTGGGCCCGTGGATGAAAGAGTTTATGGCCCTTATCCATCAGAAGGCCATGCGGTTGTCACAAAACAGATCAGTTGCCGGCCATGTTATCATAAATTTAAACGCGCCAGCTGCAGCCACGTCAGTTGTCTTAAGACGTTAATGGTTGATGACGTTTTTCATACAATCAAAGAAGCTTTAACGTAAAACACAAAATAGAAAGAAGCTGTTGTCATGAATGTTCAATTTATCGATTTCACCGAGCAGTATAAAACAATCAAACCCACCATTGATACGGGATTGCAAAAAGTTTTTGAGAAGGCCAATTTTATTTTAGGCCAGGAAGTCAAAGATTTTGAAAATGAGTTTGCCCAGTATTGCAACGCCAAATATGGTGTAGGTGTCAATTCCGGCACCGACGCGCTTTATTTGGCCTTGGCGGCTTTGCACATCGGCCCGGGCGATGAGGTGATTGTTCCCACCTTTACATTTATCGCAACGGCCCTTTGCGTTTCTTATACGGGAGCTAAGCCCGTTTTTGTCGACGTGGAAGATGAAACGTATAACATCGATCCGGATAAATTAAAAAAAGCTATCACCAAAAAGACAAAGGCCATCATTCCCGTCCATATTTATGGCCAGCCGTCGAACATGGATGAAATAAAAGAGATCGCCAAGAAAGGCAAGATTAAGATTGTCGAAGATGCGGCCCAAGCGCATGGGGCGATGTATAAAGGAAAAAAGGTCGGATCGCTGGGCGATGTCGCCTGTTTTAGTTTTTATCCGACGAAAAGCCTTGGCGCTTTTGGCGACGGAGGGATGATCGTCACATCCGATGAAGAAACATTTCAGCAAGCCCACATGCTCCGCGATTATGGCCGTTCAAGTCGCTATGACCATAAGATCAAAGGACATAATTCAAGGCTCGATACCATTCAAGCTGTTGTGTTGTCGGCGAAATTAAAACATTTAGATAATTGGAACAAGATGCGTAACGACGTTGCCCAGCAATATGGCCAACTTCTTAAAGATGTTAAAGCTGTCAAGACGCCGGTCATCAAGAAAGACAGGACACATGTTTTCCAAACCTATGCCGTGCGTGTTAAAAACCGTGATAAGGTCGCCGATAAAATGAAAGAGAAGGGGATTAGCGTTCTTATCCATTATCCGATTCCGCTCCATCTTCAGGAAGCTTATAAAGATTTAAAACATAAAAAAGGAGATTTCCCTGTTTCAGAAAAGATTTCCGACGAGATTCTATCTCTTCCGATGTTTCCGCACATGAAAAAAGAGCAGGTCGAATATGTCTGCAGCTCGTTAAAGGATGTTTTAAAATAATATGGCCAAAGTCCCGTTATCCGTCGTTGTCATTACCAAAAACGAAGAAGCCAATATCGACATGTGCCTGGGCAGCGTCTATGGCTGGGCCGATGAGATTATTATTGTCGATGATGAAAGCCGCGATAAAACTGTCGAGCTGGTCAAGAAATATACAGATAAGATTTTCCATCGACGGATGGACAATGAGGGCACGCACCGCAACTGGTCTTATGCCCAAGCGAAAAATGAATGGGTCTTAAGCCTTGATGCCGATGAGTATGTTAGCAATGAACTCAAACAAGAAATCGCTCAAACGTTGGCCAATACAAAATTTCATGCCTTTTCAATTCCTTTGCGTAATTATATCGGGACGTATTGGGTCCAATATTCCGGTTGGTATCCGGCCGGGAAGTTGCGGCTCTTTATGAAAAGCCGTTTTAAATATGAGGAAGTGGAAGTCCATCCGCGCGTTTTTCTCGACGGAGAAACGGGGCATTTAACCAAAGATATCGTCCATAAGGGTTATCCGGACATTGAACATTTTTTGGGAAGCTTAAATCGGCAAACAACCCTTGAAGCCAGAAAATGGATCCACACCGGACGACAAATGTCGTTAGGCCAAGCGATTTGGCGTACAATGGACCGTTTTCCGCGTTCTTTTGTCGGAAAAAAAGGATATAAGGACGGCTTTTATGGGTTTGTGATCGCTTATTTCGCCTCGCTTTATCAGATCATGAGCTACGTAAAGTTTCGCGAAATGAAAAGGAATTTGGCAGAAAAATAAATTTAAAATTTTAGGAGTGACCCAACAGAGCGCCAAGACGCAAGGCAAAAAACAGCACATGAAGGTTGTATTCTTAGACAGAGATGGGGTCATTAACGAGTTCCCCGGCAACGGAAAATACGTCACCAAGCTTAAGAATTTTCATTTTATCCCGCGCACGTTAGATGCGATAAAGCATTTAACGACGGAAGGCTATACGATTTTTGTCATTTCCAATCAGGCGGGCGTCGGTAAAGGGGTCTATTCTCAAAAAAAACTAGATCATATCACCCGGAACATGCTGGCTGAAATCAATCGTACCGGGGGAAAAATTAAGAAAGTCTTTTATTGCACACATCGTTCTAACGAGGCCTGTGATTGCCGTAAGCCAGGGATTGGTTCTATTCGACGGGCGTTAGCCCTTGTCAACCAGCCGATTGAAGCAGCCCAAAAGGCTTTTTTTGTCGGGGACACGCAAGTAGATATTTTGGCTGGACATAATGCCGGGTGTAAAACGATCCTTGCTCTCTCGGGGCGAGAGGACTATCGGCACATGCGCGGATGGAAAATCGAACCGGACTTTGTCGCCCGGGATTTATGGGAGGCTGTGATGATTATTCAGCATGAAAATTCACGGTCTATGTCCAAGCGATCAAAAGATAAACGATGAAGATTATTATCATTCATGCCAGCGCTGGGGCAGGTCATATGAAGGCCGCCGAAGCTTTGGCCAACGCGCTTAAGAAAAATACCGCCCATCAAGTCACGCTCATCGACGCCCTTGATTACACCTCGCCATCATTTAAAAAATTATATCGAAATACCTACTCTACTCTTATCAGCAAGTTCCCAGCTGTCTGGGGAGTTGTTTTTTCATTCTTAGATTTTTCTTTGCTTCAGCCTCTCATTCGGATTTTTCGCCGTCTTTATAACAAAATAAATGCGGGTAAGTTAGAACAATTAATCATTGATGGCCAATATGATTATGTGATCGCTACACACTTTATGCCGACGGAGATCGCGTCTTCTCTTAAGCAGAAAAATAAAATCAGGTCAAATCTGATAACGGTTGTGACCGATTTTGATGTCCATAAAATTTGGCTGGGTTCAAAGGTGGATAAATACGCCGTGGCCTCTTCTTGGACCAAGCAAAAAATGTTGTCCATGCATATTCCTGAGGGTAAAGTTTTTATCACCGGAATTCCGACGGATGAGAAATTTGCCCAGCCCAAAGATGTTGGTTTGTTAAAAGAGAAATTGGGGTTAGAACGGGATGTCTTTACGGTTCTTATGGCGACAGGCTCTTTTGGTATAGGGCCGATTGAAGAAACCATCAAGGCTCTTTCGGGATTTCAGGTCATTGTCGTTTGTGGGCATAATAAAGATCTGTATGAACGGTTAGGCCGTCAGGGCCTCACGAAAGTTAAAGTGTGCGGGCTGGTGGATAATATGCCGGAACTTATGGCCGTCTCCGATGTAATGGTGACTAAACCGGGAGGATTATCTATCTCTGAAGCCTTGGTCAGTCAATTGCCATTAATATTTTTTAACCCCATTCCCGGACAGGAAACAAACAATATAAAAGTTTTAGCGACCTATGGCATTGGCGTCCATGCTCCAACCATTGAAGCTATTGTCAGTGAAGTCAAACGTCTTTCTTCCTCGCGCGATTTCTATTTGACAACCCTTAAGCGCACGCAGGCGCTCGCTTGCCCGAAAGCATCAGCCGATATCATTTCTCTTATTGTATGAAAAAAAATATTGCCCAAGTGGTTGTGGGCTTGCCCGTCGACGGCCCATTTGATTATTCTGTTCCCACAGAGCTTAGAGAACATATCGTTGTCGGCCAACGGGTAAGTATCATTTTTAATCATCAAAAACGTTTGGGATATGTCATTGGATTTTTAGAGAGAAGTAAGTTCTCCCGTCTTAATCCTATTCTTCAGATTTTAGATGATGCCCCATCCATTGATGCCCAGTTATTAAATTTGGCGAAACAATTTAGCGCCTACTATGGATGTTCTCTGGGGGAAGCCATAGAAATTTCTTTACCGCCGCAACTGCGCAAGATAACCATCACACATTTAGAGGACAGAGATTTAACGACATCCCTACAACAGCCAGAAGAAATCCTTGTGCACCATTTAAGTTTTACAGAACAATGGCCGGTGATTAATGATTATATGAAGAAAACAATTTTAGAGGATCGAAGCGTTATTTTTATTGTGCCGGAATATTTTCTTATTGAGGAAGTTAAAAGGAGATTGGATGAATCGTTGTTTAAACATACGATTATCCTTGATCAAACATTGACGACCAAAGAAGAATTGGATTTATGGCAAATGATCAGGGTCAAATCAGCGACTTTGGTTATCGGAACGCGTTCGGCGATATTTTCTCCAGTCAAAAAATTAGGGCTTATGGTTATTTATCAGGAAGAGGACGAGGCTTTTAAACAGGAACAGTCTCCGGCGTATCATGCTGGTCAAGTGGCCTTGATGCGATTAAAAGAAGAAGGCGCATCCATTTTATGGACGGGATTCTTGCCGCGCGTAGAAACTTGGAAAAGATTAGGTGGCCCTAAAACAAAAAAGGTTGTGGCTTACAACCAAGTTTTAGCTGACGTGCAGATTGTCGACATGACCAACTATAATCCTCAGAAGACATCTCTTTTATCATTTCCGCTACAAAACCAAATCACCAAAGCCCTTTCACAAAAACAAAAGACGGTGATCCTTTTTAACCGACGGGGATTTAGCACGATGACCGTCTGTAACCAATGTGGGTTTACTTTAAAATGCGAACGTTGTAATGTTAATCTTACATACATGTATTCTAAAAAAAAGTTAGTTTGCCGGCATTGTTCGACGGCCTACGAATTACCCAAGGTATGCCCGTCCTGTAACGGCGCATATGTGCGTTCTATCGGGACGGGATTAGAAAAGTTAGAGAGTGAGCTTATCCGGTTATATCCTCAGGCTAAAGTATGGTTAGTGGACAAAGAAACGACCGTGTTTAAAAAAGATTTCGATATTTGTTTGGCCACCCAAGCTGTTTTTAGATATCTTGAGAAATTGGACAGTCATCTTTATGCCGTGATTGATTTTGACAGTATGCTTAACCGCTCTGACTTTCGTTCATCGGCCAGAGCGGCAGTTCTCCTCATTAAGTTGCGCGTTGCGGCCAAGGCAAAGCTTATAATTCAAACGAGATTAAAAGACAACGAGCTTCTTAAGGCTTTGATCAAAAATAATTGGAAAAATTTTTATAAAGATGAGCTTAAAATCCGTCAAGAATTGAATTTGCCGCCATACGCGGAAATTATTTCCATTCATTTACGTGCGGCCAAAGAAGACATTGTGTTTGAGCAAAGTAAAGATTTATTTAGTAAACTACAAGTTGCCGGGATAAAAAATTTAGAACTTTCTGAGCCATTCCCGGAAAAGATAAGCAAATTGCGCGGGACTTACCGGTATTCCATCCTTATTAAGACAAAAAAAATAAGACAGACGTTACCTGCCGTAAAAAAAGTATTGAAAGACTTCAAAAAAAGATCGAGGACGATCATAAGCCTCGATATCGACCCGTAATGACCTATGTCTTTAACTAAAACCCACCTCCAAGAAGTCCAGACATACTATAAAGGTTTTTTTATTAAAGAGGACATCGGCAACAATGCTTTTTCTTTTAAAGAACGCCAGCAGAAAGACATTTATGTGGCGGCTTTGAAATATGGCTTAATCGATGAGCTTTCGATGGGAGAAAAAACAGTTTTTAGTGAAATACACGAAGGCCAAGAGCACAGCAAAGCAGGGCTCAAAAGTTTTATTTATTCTTATATTCAAAATAAGCATGTTTTTGTTTTCGATAACCATAATCATGCTTTTTTCTTTTGGGCGTTTGGGTTTTTAAAAGGGTATTTAAATAAGCCCATGGCGTTAATCCATGTTGACCAGCATACGGACATGCGTGAGCCGGCATACTATTTGTTTCTGAAAACAGGTGATTCTGAAAGCATCAAGAAAGTTTTTGAATACACCAATTTTGTTTTAAACGTGGGTAATTTTATTAAACCGGCGGTCAGTCTAGGTTTTTTTGATAAAGTCATCCAAGTAAACAGTGAAGAAGGTTTTTATAAGGAAAGCCTGAAAGATTTTGTTTTGGACCTTGATATGGATATTTTTGCTCCGGCGTTAAATTATATTCCAGAGCAGTTAAAAATAGATCGGATAAGGACTATGATAGAGAAGGCTAAGTGGATTACGGTAGCCACCAGTCCGTATTTTATGGATCAAGGGAAAGCGATTGGTTTAATCAAACAGATTTTTAAATGAGCGTTTATGAGTAGAAACAAAAAAGGCAACTCAAATTTGAGTTGCCTTTTTTATTAAGGGAGAAAAATCCTCTTTTAGCTTCTTTTTCTGCGGATAAAAGCGCCTAACAATCCGGTGCTGAACAGAAGCATTGAAGCTGGTTCAGGAACGAGATTTGTAGGCGGAGTGTTTGTACAAGTAACACCAGGGGTATCGCATTTACGCACTGCCCATTCTTCAAAACCATCGTTTGAAGGATAGGTTGACCCAAATTGAGAATAGAGGTAAATAAAGTCACTGCTAGAGCCGGTAAATAAGCTGTTAGGAATATAAGCGAACATGTCACCAGCGCCGCTTCCTGGATTAAGACGGAAGTTTAAATCGACTTCACTATTGCTCGTTGCATCCATATTATAAACGAGTGCGCCGAGATCACTAAGGGTAGTTGTGGTTAAGCCGCCTGTGGTTCCCTCATAGATTTTCAACTGATCAAGAGAAAGCAAAGGATCGGTACAATCCGGTTTGCTTCGAGGACATCCGTTTTGGTTAATATCTAATAGAAATTCTCGATAATCAGTCCCGTTGATATTAACAATAGGGATGGAGCCTAAAGTCAGGTCGTGAGTGAAAGTCGGACTGGTGTTGACATCAGGCCAGCTGGTTAAAGGACGGCCGGAGGTGTTGTATCCTTCTTCCGTCGGATTATTGTCTAATCGGACAAAAGAATCAATGACTCCAGTTCCAGTTGAGCTGGCATCAATCCATTCATAGAAAGCACCGTTGATAAATCCATCTCCGGCTGCTCCCGACGTTAAATCGATCGTTGTCGCATGACCGATGCGCGGGGATAAAATCAAGAGCGCAATCAGAATCCCAGCTGATTTTAAAAGTTTTTTTAGTTTGTTCATTTTTTCTTCTCCCTTTTTGTTATATCTTTGAAGATAAAATTTAGATTTAATCTTCCCCAAATTTTTAAATATCAAATTGGCGAGGGTAAGTATATGCTACATCCCAAAATTGTCAATAGGACACTATAGGACATACTCTCCACTAAAAAAGGGCTATTTTTAGGGTCAAAAATAGGCATTTAGAAACAAAAAAATAATTTTTTATAGACACCTAAAATGAACATTGTTAAGATGTTTTCAGTTTAAAACCAATCATCCCCCAAGATGAAAAAAAATTCTGCGGCTCATTTGACGAAATGGGCAACTATCACATTTTTGAGTTTGATGGTTGCCCTTTATCATTACGCTTTCCCTTATATAGAAAGGAAACCGTCTGGGTTTAGCTCCGTGGTAACCCAAGCGGAGCTTTCACATTCTTTTGTCAGTAAAGTCATCGACGGTGACACAGTCATTTTAAATAATGGCGAACATGTGCGCCTGATCGGCATCGATGCTCCCGAAAGCCGTATGAATCAGAGAGCTGAGAAACAAAGTGAACGCACGCATCAGGACCTAAATCAAATTTTACGGATGGGACGCGCTTCCAAACAGTTTTTAAAAGAGTTCATTGAAGGTAAAGATGTTTATCTTGAATATGATGCCAGTAAAACGGATAGGTACGGACGAACTTTGGCTTACCTTTATTATCCTTTACCAGAGAAAATATCTCAGCCTAATAAGTTCGATGTCAAATTCTCTATGGCCGAAATAAGAGGAAATAAATATGTATTTGTTAATGGAACCATTGTCCGGTCGGGTTATGCTTCCCCATTAACCGTCCTACCTAATGTCAGATATGCACAGTTGTTTCAACAACTTTACCAAGAAGCCAATGAGCATGAATATGGATTGTGGGCCGGCACAAAAGAAACTAAAATAAAGAAAGAATTGGTTTCCCAAACGCCTCAATAATTTTTGTAAGGATTTAAGCTCTTTGGTGACTAATGGATGAAACGTTAAACCGGTCACGAAAGGATCTCTTATGAAGAAAACATTTTTATGGTTTATCAGTTTGCTAGCCGCGTTTTGTTTGACTCTTCCCGCCAACGCCCAAAATGATAAGAAGACAGAAAAAGCCTTATTTGGCGAAGGTTGTTTCTGGCATACCGAAGAGATTTACAGTCACATGCCTGGCGTTATTTCCACTATGGTTGGTTATGCCGGTGGGCATTTGGCGAACCCAACTTATCCGCAGGTCTGCACGCATACAACCGGTCATATCGAAACCGTTCTTATTGAGTTTGATCCTACGAAGTTAAGTTACGAAAAACTTTTGGATGTTTTCTTTAGCACGCATGATCCAACAACCCTTGACCGACAGGGCCCAGATATCGGTGAACAATATAAAAGCACCATTTTTTATTTTACGCCAGAGCAGAAGGCCAAGGCAGAAGAGGCCATAAAGAAATTGCAAAATTTTGGCAAATATAAACAGAAAATCGTCACGGAAATCAGGCCATCGACGACCTTTTATAAAGCAGAGGACTATCATCAGAAATATTTTGAGAAACACGGGAAAGGTTTATTCGCTGCGTTCTAAAAAAGGAGAGAAAATATGGAGAAAAGAGAGAAGGCCACTTTTGGAGCTGGTTGCTTTTGGGGTGTCGAAGAAACGTTTAGAACGAAAAAAGGAGTTGTCGATACAAAAGTCGGCTATAGCGGCGGACATTTAGACCATCCAACATATAAAGATGTATGTAGCGATAAAACCGGCCATGTGGAAGTCGTCCAAGTGACCTTTGACCCCGCGCAGATTACTTATGAAGAATTGCTTAAGATTTTTTGGGATGGTCATAATCCGATGACGTTAAACCGGCAAGGCCCAGATGTCGGCAGCCAATATCGTTCAGTTGTTTTTTATCATAACGATACACAAAAGCAAGTTGCTCAAGAAATGAAAGATGATTTAGGCAAAAGCGGTCGCTATCCTTCTAAAATTATCACCGCCATCGAGCCGGCCAAAACATTTTATCCGGCGGAAGAATACCATCAGCAGTATTTGTATAAAAGAGGTATGGGTTCTTGCCATTTATAATCAAAAAGGTAAAATGAAACGAAACTTTTTTAAAGGCCCTGTGTTTATAAGGATAAAAGGAGGCTGGTATGAGAAAAAATTTATTACTCATCGTTTTACTGGCAGGTTTCTTAGCAGTGCCTGTCTTAGCTTTGGCTGAAGATCAAGGCAACACAAATTCTGTGGTGACAAAAGATCAAGCAGCGCCTACGCAAGAAAAAAAGAAGGAACATCACAACAAATCCCACGGGAAGAAAGAAGGCGCTTCCAAGCATCATAAGCATCATAAGAAGGGGTCCAAAGATAAAGACAAGAAAGATTCTGACTAAGACAAATTAAGTTTCCCAAGAAGAAAGTGTTAAAAAGGCAAATCTCAATTTAGATTTGCCTTTTTAATTTTTATAAAGCATTATAGTAAGTTCCTATGAAAGAATTACCTGAACAATTTGTCGCGCGGCTTAAACAGATATTACCTCCTCAGCTTTTTAATGGCGTAATGGAAAGTTTTCTAAATCCGCGGCCGTTGAGCGTAAGAATCAACACGCTCAAAGCGCAAATCACCAAGGTCAGAGATTCTTTAAGTAAGAAAAATATTTCTTTTAAATTAGTCGAAGGCCTCGAGTTCGCTCTGATTTTAGAAAATATTTCCAAAGAAGAGCTCAATGAGCTGGATTTAATTAAAGAAGGTTTATTGTATCAGCAGAGTTTGTCGAGCATGCTCGTGGCCAAGCTTCTTGATCCACAACCCCAAGAGCGATGCCTTGATCTTTGCGCAGCGCCGGGAAGTAAGACATCATTGATGTCTTCTCTTATGAACAATGACGGGGAGATTATCGCACTTGATTCCGTTAAGGAACGTTTTTATAAACTTAAATCCGTATTAAACATTTTGGGCGTCAAAAACGTTCAGGTGAAATTGACTGACGGCCGAAAATTTAAATCGGATGGTTTGTTTGATAAAATTTTAGTCGATGCGCCGTGCAGTTCAGAAGGAAGGTTTCATCTGAGCCAGCCTAAAACTTTTTCATATTGGAGCGAACGAAAAATCAAGGAAATGGCGCACAAACAAAAAGGATTATTGCTTAATGCCGCGCGTTATCTTAAAAAAGGCGGCCGGATCATTTATGCGACATGCACCTTCGCTCCCGAGGAGAATGAGGGGGTTCTTCATTGGTTCTTAAAGAAAAATCAAGGACATTTTATTTGCGAGCCCATCAAGACAATGGCGGGGTTAAGAACATATCCGACGGTTTTAGAATGGAAAGAAAAGGTGTATAATCCGCAAATTGCAAATGCAATAAGAATTTTGCCCGATGATCATTTCGATGCTTTTTTTATCGCCCAGTTAAAGAAAATAATTTAAAAGAAATAAGGGAAGAACCCATCATGTCGTATTTGTTACTAGCCATTTTGCTCGTCGTCATAAAGCTGGACTCCCGTTTGTTGAAAAAATGGAATCAGGTTCTTTTTAACGAGGTCTTTGGTTTATCTTTGACAACGTTTGGGATGATTTTATTGGTCTTTACGATGGTCATGTTCCTGCCGGGAGATCGTATGGACGGTATTATTCTCGGATTTGTTGGCGTGATCTTGCCGTTTTATCTTTTTCGTCGGGATAAATATTTACATAAGTTTAATGCCTCAGATGAGCCCGTCGACCATCAAGCGGTCATCACCAGCGATGCCTACGCGGTGGTTTTATATTGGTTTTTTGGGACGGGGATTATTTCTTTTATTTTAGATTCAGCATCAGGATTCTTGTTCCAAGATCACAGCGAACTGTGGGGCGTCTTAAGGGAAACATTTTTATCTTCAGCCTGGATGATTTTTTTGATTTACCAGGCTAGCATAAAATTTTCCGAAAATGGATTCTTCCAGAATTTAGGGTTTGTCAAGCCGCGCGGCGGTCTCGGGAGGATTATTATTTTAGCCACGGGGCTGGCCGTTTTTTTCGCCTACGTTTCCGTTTCCTTTATTCTTTCCCGCCATGCCCAGCCCATAACGCCACTGACCAAACTTATTAATTCCAATAATTCAGCGGAGGCCATTCTTTTCTTTTTGTTATTGGCCATCATTTTTGCCCCTCTGGCCGAAGAGATGATTTTCCGTGGATATTTTTTTCATGTCCTTGAACAAACGAAGGGAAGAATTGTTGCCATTATTATCATCGCGCTAACCTTTGCCGGGCTTCACGTAGGGCAATATTGGGGCGACTGGGTCGCGATCTCTATGATTACGATTTTGGGTTTTGCCTTAACCCTTTTACGTTCCTGGACTAAAACAACCATAGCCAGCACCATTATGCATTATGTTTATAATGCGGCCGTCACGATCATTCCGATCAGCACGCTGATATTTTCTAATCCAGCGTATATGAAATACTCGACGATGTATCAACAGTTAAACACACAGCAGAAAGAGACTTTGCTAGAAGAAAGCATCAAGAATCAGCCTCAATTTGCCGATCCCTACAATGATCTGGCCTGGTTGTATGCCAGTGAAGGGCATTTTCTGGATAGGGCGTTAGATCTCGTCAATCAAGCTTTGTTGATAAGCCCGGATGTCCCCGAATATCTGGATACAAAAGCAGAAGTTTTATACAAACTTCACAGATACGATGAAGCATTGGATATTTCCCAGCAGCTCCTTAAAAAAGACATTGACCAAGATTTGAAAACATTGCAGCAACAAAGGATAGACAGCATTAAAAAAGACTTAAGTATTAATAATAAATAGTTTCCTTGAAAATAGCCTTGACAGTAAAAACCAAATATATCAGAATACACCCGCTATCTAAGTGGATAGCCCTTTTGCCATAAGCAAATGCCGACAACGTTTATCCTTCATTCATGAAGCACATTTATCTTCTCAAAGATCTGTCAAAGCTCAGCGGTTATTCAACCTATGCCCTCAAATATTATCTAAGTCTTGGGCTGATTAAGGAAATCGGCCGCAGCCCCGAGACCAATTTCCGATATTTTGATGACACGTCCTTTGAACGTCTTAAGAAAATCCGTCAATTGCAAAAACAAAAACTAAGTCTCAAGGAAATCCAGGACCGGTTAAACAAAATCAGATAACATGCGCTTTCTAAAAAATATAAATGTTTTTCTCTCAGCTATTTTTCTAGCTTTAGTCTTTTCTTTTGGCTTTTTATTGTCTAACGCCAGATCCCAAACTAACGATGCGGTCAATGAGGTGTTAAATAATTTCGAGAACCAAAACGATCAAACGGGCTCTTTGCCGATGAATGGCGAACAGACAGTC
>JACXTT010008504.1_pt1 | contig 14226 bp, 13 predicted proteins | sample 9270951 | NCBI WGS metagenome assembly JACXTT01 (sample SAMN15532306, study PRJNA645909) | rock metagenome | isolation source: weathered quartz diorite | place: Puerto Rico | collected 2017-06-21 | reverse complement strand
CGTCGGACTGCGAAGGTGCGGGGAATCTATTTCGCGTGTCGAGTTTCGATTTCGAACACATTCCAAAAAGGGAAGGAAAGATCGATTGGGACTCCGATTTCTTCGCCACCGAATCTTACCTGACCGTTTCCGGTCAACTTGAAGGAGAGTTGCTCGCGACGGCTCTCGGCGATGTCTACACATTTGGGCCCACATTTCGAGCAGAGAATTCCAATACGAGCCGGCACGCGGCCGAGTTTTGGATGATCGAGCCTGAGATGGCTTGGGCCGAACTCGAAGACAACATGGACGTGGCGGAAGACTTTCTGAAGTTTCTGTTCCGGTACGCGCTGGAGAAGTGCACCGATGAGATGGATTTCTTCGGCCAGTGGATCGACAAAGAGGTTCGTTCGACACTGGAAGGCGTCATCGGCTCGCAGTTCGAGCGATTACCCTACACCGAAGCGATTATGATTCTGGAAAAGTCCGCAGAGCAGTTTCAATATCCGGTCAGCTGGGGGCTTGATCTGCAGTCGGAACACGAACGATACCTGACGGAAAAAGTATTCAAGAAGCCCGTTATCCTTTATGACTACCCCGCAAAGATCAAAGCCTTCTACATGCGAATGAATGAAGATGGACAAACCGTGCGTGCCATGGATGTGCTTGTGCCGAAGGTTGGCGAGATCATCGGCGGTAGCCAGCGTGAGGAGCGGCACGAGGTGCTGTTGGAGCGCATGCGAGGCATGGGTATTCGGAATCTCGAAGATTACCAGTGGTATCTTGATATTCGTCGTTACGGCACGGTTCCGCATTCGGGATTCGGATTGGGCTTCGAACGGGCGTTGATGTACATCACCGGCATGTCGAACATCCGTGATGTGATTCCGTTTCCAAGAGTGCCGGGTTGGGCGAAGTTTTAATCTGAATTAGCCGCCAATGACGCAAATTACTCCAAATACTTGAGCCGATATTCCTCAATCGAGTTCTGCGCTTCGTCCCACAGATCCTGCAGGCGGCTCTTCACTTCTCCGCCCTTCGATAGTTCCTCGCCGCGCGCTTCAAACATGAATAGCCCCTTGTAGTTCGCGAGGACCAATTGTTCGATGAGGGCAGGCCAGTCCATGGTTCCGTCGAATGGCCAAAGATGCTCATCCTTCTCGCCGTTGTTGTCGTGAAGATGCGTCGTGCGGATATTCTCGAAGACAGGAGTCGCGTTTTGTAGATGGCCGTGCCCGGTGTCATAACAGATCCCAAGGTCGGGAATCTGTGATGCTGCTTTGAACTCTTCGATACGCTCCAATGTCGAAATCTCGTTCGGTATATTTTCGATCATCACCTCTACGCCTGCGAACTGTTGAATCTGCGCGATCGCAGCGTACGCATGCTCGAATGCGACGGGAGTGAATTTATCGCGGGGATTCCCGAGGTGAAGCACCACGTATGCCAGCCGGACCTGGTCTCCCAACTCGAGCGATCGCTTGATTTCATCCAACGCAGCTTCACGATGGCGCCGTTCCGGCTCGAGCACAGAGATCCAGAGGCGCTGCGTCGGACCGACGTTTTCGACAAACGGCAAGTGAAGCGATGGCGATGGAAGCGCATTCTCCTTGAACCATTGGCCTATCGCGCGCAGCAAACCGCGGTTGTGAAAATCGAGATGAGGGCGATTGCAAAACAGTTCGATTTGCTCGTAGCCCGCTCGCCGGATGGATTCCAACAAATCTACCGTCACCGGTTGCCCACGATCAATCTGCGTCGAAATTCCGAACTGCATGAAAGAGATTGTGGACCAGTTCTGGGACACGATCATCCAATAATCGCGGCTATCTAGACATGGCGACAATCTTCCGCTGAAACTCTATTGCGCCTGTTCAAGTCCTGCCGCCCTGATCTGGCATCAGTCAGATAGGAGGCTCTCGATGAGAACGATAGCGATCGTTAATCAGAAGGGCGGGTGTGGAAAGACGATCACCGCCATCAATCTGTCCGCTTTTCTCGCCGGCGCGGGCCGGCGGGTGCTGCTGATCGACATGGATCCTCAGGGGCACGCCACGCTTGGCCTGATGAAGGATTCCTCACGGATTCAGAAAACGATCTATGACGCCCTGACACGCGAGCAGCCGGCGATAGCCATGCGCGACATTACTATCGCTGTGACGGAAAACCTTCACCTCGCCCCGGCAGACATCCTTCTTGCCGCGTTGCCCGAGGAACTCGGCGGCACGACGGGGCAGGAAAACAGGCTGTTAGAAGCCTTGGCCTTGAACGAAACGCAGCGCGATTATGATTACATCCTCATCGATTGTCCTCCCAGCGTTGGGCCGCTGACGTTCAATGCGCTCAAGGCGTGTTCCGAAGTGATCATTCCCGTGGAGCCAAGCTTCTTTTCGCTTCACGGCATCGGAATGCAATTGGAAACTCTGGATCTGTTGGCCAAAAAAGCGAATCATGAGATCCGGGCACGCGCCTTGATTACCCTCTACAGACGTCAATTCGATTTTGTGAAGGCTGTGACCGAAGAGATCCGCAGGCACCTCGGTGATCGATGCTTCAATACAATGATCCGTTTCAGCGTCAAGCTTTCCGAGGCTGCGGCTCATGGCCTGCCGGTCGGCGTCTTCAGCTCGCGTTCGGCCGGTTGCGCGGACTACCGCGCGCTTGCTAACGAGGTCATCGAGCAGGAATTGCCGAAGGCCGAGCCTGTTCCCGAGGAAGCTTCCACTCCCGTCGATGTGGGCAAGGGAGTCCTATTCACGATTGATGCGCCCGGTGCGCATTGCGTTCAGGTTGCCGGTGATTTCAACGAATGGATGCCTGAGAAGAACGAAATGCAATCGAACGGAGGCACGTGGAGCACGGTGATACCGTTGCTACCCGGCCGCTATCACTACCGCTACGTCGTGGATGGAGATTGGTTATCCGATCCGCTGAACGTGGACGTCGAACCTGCTCCTTGGGGCGGATACAACTCGGTGCTGGTCCTCGAAGAGCATAACCCTCATGAAGAACATAACCCTCATGAAGAGGATAACCCTCAGATTGAGACGTAGGCCGAACCTATGGAACCGATCAAACCGGAAGACGGAACAGATAAGCAGAATGCGGAGAGGATTCTTCCGAGAGGGTTGGAGCACGTTTCCCATCTCTTTCTTTCCCGTCCCCAAACCGGACGTACGGCTCAGGATAATTCGCATAGCGCGTCAGGTGAACCATCGATCACAAGACCGGTGGATCCAACCACAACCGTGGTGCTGCGGCCTTGCGGGTTCTCGGCGCGCGAGCAGGTGGCGTCCCTGCTGAGAAGGCAAACCGCCTCGCTCGAAGAAGGAATGAGGGCAATTGACGTCAATGTCCCTTGTGAAACATCGGAGAGCATCGAAGTGCTGGCGCTCGACGCCAGAAACCAGCTAGCGATTATCGATTTCGATGATCATTCCAACGACGCATTGCTGCTTCGGGGAATCGACCACGTCAATTGGATTACCCGAAACATGCACATCGTACGCCGCATGTATCAGGGTCAGGCGATCAACTTCGCGCTTCAGCCCAGGATAGTCCTTGTGGCGCCTGACTTTTCCCCATTGTTCCGATCCGTCGTCGCACGCACGACGTCTCTACCGATCAATTGCGTGAAGTATCATGCGATTGCCATAGCCGGCGGGATCGGCATCTTCTTCGAAGAAGTCTTGCGAAACCCCGTACAGAGCCTGTAGAACCTTAAGCTAGTCCAACGGGGCGCCATGGCGCCATGTTGATGCTAAAATGAACACCCATGCCTCTTCGCTTTTGGACAGTCTTGCTGCTCACGGTGCTGCTTGCAGCATCCGTTTCGGCCCAGACGACCAACGTCACAATCCAACCTGATTTGCGGCTGTTCACGATGATGGCGGCGCTGAACGCTGCCGGATTCGATGTGGAGTACGCCTCTCAATATCATCCCGTTCGCGAAGTTGTTCGGAAATATGTGAAGGATGTCGATCCGGATCTGATCGCGCGGCTCAAAGCCTTCTATAAGGCCCGCAAAGGCTCTCAAACCGACGAGGCGCAGCTTCCAAAATACATTTCGCTCGTCGTGAACGTGACGGATGCACCTGTGTTGAAGCCGATAACGCGCGAAGAGTCGCTGCCGCCGGACGCGCGCTCTGTCATTGGTTTTTTGGACCTGATGCGCGAGTTTTACGAAAAGGCCCATCTATCCCAGCATTGGGTTGAACTTCGTCCGGAGTACGAGCGCGCCATCGTGCGAGTCGCGCCGCAACTGCGCGAAGCTATCGTTCTCACCGACGCATATATGCGTGTGCCTCTCGGCGGTTTCGCTCAACGCAGCATGGCGATCTATTTGGAATTGGCCGCGCCGATCAATACTGTGAACGTTCGGAGCAATCAGGATAGTTACTACGTGGTGATCGGCGACTCGGCAAGTCCAAAGATCGACGATATTCGACATGCATATTTGCATTTCCAACTGGACAGCCTTGTTACGCGCAACCTTTCACGGATTCAGAATTCGACCCAGCTTTTGAATCTCGTCAAGAAAGCCGACGGAGTGGATCCAGCTTATACCGGCGAATTTCACATCATGGCGACGGAATCGCTGATTCGCGCTCTCGAACTTCGCATGGATCGGACGCCTGCGGCTCGAGCAAAAGAGGCCATCGATACGTTCTATCGTTCAGGATTGCTGCTGGCGCCGTACTTCTACGGCGCTCTCGAAGCATACGAAAAAGAGGATGTCGGCCTACGCGATAGTTTCGTAACTATCGCGCGCAATATCCAATTCAAAGCTGAACAGACCCGATTCCAGGACACGTTCTACAAGATTCCGGCGCCGCAAAAGTCCATCGCACGCGCGGAGGTTCCGGAACCGCCGCCGGCGCCGCCCGTGAATCCCACGAGAGATTTATTGAAGGAAGCCGAGACCGCGTTTAATGCCGGAGACAACGTTAAGGCGCAAGCCGCATTTGAAAGAGTGCTTTCGGATTTCGACAGAGACAATGGATCGGCGTTTTACGGACTTGCATTGATCGCCAGTAAAAAAGGCGACAGCGATGATGCCAAACAATACTTCGAGCGCGCCATTCGCAGTAGTTCGGCTGAGCCCGGTATGAAGGTCTGGTCATACATTTATCTGGCGCGTATTTTCGATTTGGAATGCAATCGTCCCCGCGCGATCGAGTACTACCAGCAAGCCACCAAGGTCGGCGACAACACCCGAAACGCGCAAGCCGTCGCGCGTGAGGGCGTGCAGAAGCCCTACGGCGACGGCTGTAAGGAATAGCCACAAAAAAAGCACAAATCGTTTTGTGCCTTTTTGTGGCTATTCTTTTCCTTATCTAAGCGATTTTTCCAACCGATCGAGCACACGTATAGCAGGCAGAACCTGCGCGACGCTTGAATTGGGTTCGCGTTTTTGCTGGATTGCGGCGATGAATTCCCGATCCTGAAGTTCGATTCCGTCCATCGATACATCCACTTTGGAAACATCTACAGGCTTGTCCTGGCCATCGACCAATTCGTCGTAGCGGGCGATGTAAGTGCCGTTGTCGCAGATGTAGCGGAACCACGTGCCGAGCGGCCCATTGTTATTAAATGAAAGAGCGAGAGTGCAGACGATTCCGGAGGGCGTTTTCATTTGGATACTCATGTCCATTGCGATCTTGAGTTCCGGGTGGATCGGTCCTTGCATCGCGCTGACTTCAGAGGGTGTCTCACCGGTTTGATAGATGAACTGGTCGACCGTGTGGCAGGCATGATGCCACAACAGATGGTCCGTCCAACTTCGAGGTTTGCCCTCGGCATTCATGTTCGTTCGGCGAAAGAAGAACGTTTGCACGACGAAGTGCTGCAGTTTGAGTTCGCCGGCTTTGATCTTTTTGTGAATCCATTGATGGCTCGGATTGAAGCGGCGCGTGTGTCCGCCCATAGCGACCACACCTGTTTCCTTCTGAACAGCGTGAATCTTCTCCGCATCCGCCAACGAATCGGAAATCGGAATCTCGATTTCGACATGCTTACCGGCTCGCATAACTTTGACCGCTTGCTCGGCATGGACTTGCGTTGGAGAAGTCAAAATGACGGCTTCAAGACCAGGCTGAGCGAGCGCCTCGTCGAAATTGGTTGTCCAGTGCGGGATTCGGTATTTCTCGGCGGCAGCTTTGGTTGTTTCTGCCGTCCGGCCGTAGATGGTGATGACTTCCGCCCCCTTGATACGGGCCAAGCCGTCCAAATGCTTTTTGGCAAATGCCCCCTGCCCAACCATGCCGATCTTCATTTGCGTTCCTCCTATGAATTGCAGCGGCGCTCTGTGAGCGCCGGTTTCTGCAGAAAACCCAATATGGTAGCGCGAAATTAGAACGAACGGGCCAGTGAGTTGTTATAAAATCCCGACTTCACACGACCAAAAAGGAGACTTTTTAAAATGATAACGAGGAAAGGACCTGCATTTTGGGCACTCCTTTTCGCCCTTACGATGAGCGTGTCTGCTCTTGCTCAGGGACGCAGAAACCAACAGCAACAAGAACAGCAGCGTCAGCAACAGCAACAACAGGCGCAACCGCAACAAGGTGTCGGGCCGGCACCACAGAGCAAGGACGAAAGCGAGGCGTTCAACGCCTTGGCGAAAGAGCAGGCTCCGGATAAGAAAGTTCAGATGGCGGAGGCGTTCATTGGGAAGTATCCGACATCAGACTTCATTCAATACGCCCAGACATTCCGGCTGACAGGCTACAGCCAAATGGGCAAGCCCAAGGAGGCAATTGCTGCGGCCGAACAAGCGATCGATGCGACCATCAAGTTCGGTGAAAAACTGGTAGCCAAAGCGGATGCAGACGGGAAGCTGACCGATAAGGACAAAGAGAACCTCCGAAAAAAAGATAAGAACGTCGTGTTTCTCGATAAAAGCTCTCCCCAGTTTCAGACATTCATGAGCCAGTCCGAACAACGCATTCTTGCGTTCTATCAAACGATCATTCAGTCGTATCAACAATTGAATGACGCGGCAAAAATGATGGAATGGGGCGAGAAAGCTCTAGGATTCAAGCCGGACGATGTCAACACACTGATGATGCTCTCCAATGTGATGGCCGAGCGGCCGCCCACGAATGATACAGAAAAGACGGCGCAGATGAAGCGAGCGGAGGAATTCGCCAATCAAGCGTTAACTGCCCTTCCGGGATACTTTTCCAGCCCCGAAGCCGCGAACCTGCCTGCGTCCGGGAAATCGGAGATCACCGCGCAGGCGCATTACACTTTAGGCTTGATCTATTTGCATCAAAAGAAACTTGGTCCATCGCAGCAGGAATTCCTGACATCCATTCAGTCCAAACCGAACGATCCCGTAACCTACTACCGGTTGGGAATTGCGTACGTGCAGGACATGAAAAACGATCAGGCCATGGAAGCGCTTGGGAAGTCGGTCTTTCTCAAGGGAATTTCCGAAGCGGGCGCTCGAGATGTTCTGAAGCAGCTTTGGGTAAACAAGAACAAGTCCGAGCAGGGGCTTGAGGACTACATTAAAGCGGCGGGAGCAAAGATCGGGCAATAACTGGGTAAAGACCGCGTAGTAGAATGAAGGTTGGCGAGGGGTAATTCCGGGACGGTTGCGTCGTTTCCCTAATTCTGGGTTGCGAATTAGGGAAACGACGCAACCGTCCCGGAATTATCCCTACCAACCTTTTTTGATTTATGGGCACTATTCACGAGCTTGAATCCGATCTCGAGTATACCTTCAAGGAGACACAACTGCTGAAGCAGGCGCTGACTCACAGTTCGCACGCCAATGAAAGGAATACGGGCCTGCGAGATAACGAACAGCTCGAGTTTCTTGGCGATTCCGTCCTGGGATTTCTGGTCAGTGATTATCTGTTTCGGGCGCATCCAAATCTGACAGAAGGACACCTTTCGCGGCTCAAGGGCTTCTTCGTCAGTTCTGCAAACCTCGTGAAGTACGCCGAACGCGTCCATTTGGGCCGATACTTGCAATTGGGTAAAGGCGAAGAAAAGACAGGCGGCCGGACAAAACAAGCATTGTTGGTCGATGCTCTTGAAGCGGTTTTGGGGGCGATCTATCTCGATAGCGGCATCGATGAAGCCCGGCGTGTTATGTTGCGTTTTTTGGAGCCCCAGATGGAAGATGTTGGAGACTCCGATCGCCAATTAACGGACTTCAAAACAGAACTACAGGAGCAGTTGCAGGCGCGGCATCTCGGGCGCGCCGATTACGTCGTGACAAGCGAAGAAGGTCCGGATCACGAGAAGCTGTTCACGGTTGATGTGATGATTGATGGTGAGTCCATGGCCCGCGGCGCCGGTTTGACGAAGAAGGCAGCCGAGCAAGCCGCCGCGAGGTATGCTCTCGAACGGCTTTGGACGAGCCAGGAAAAACCATCCGAGGCATTAACAGAAAATGGCTGAAGTTGTTGCTTTTAAGAAATCTACGGCACGCGAATATTTCGAGTCGCTCGTCATCACCGTCATTCTCGCGCTGTTTGGGACGACGTTTATTGTTCAGGCGTTCAAAATCCCAACGCCTTCGATGGAAGATAACCTTCTCGTCGGCGATCACCTGTTGGTGAACAAATTTGTGTTTGGCGCCCGCGGGTCGATACTCGACAAGGTCTTGCCGATCAAAAATATCAAGCGCGGAGATGTCATCGTCTTCAAATATCCGAAAGATCTGACCAAGCATTATGTGAAACGAGCAATCGGACTTCCCGGCGATCGGATCAAAATCGTGGATAAGCAGGTTTTCGTGAACGACGTCGCGTTGAATGAGCCGTATAAGATCCACAAAGCGCCGCCAGGTTCTTATTCCGATCCATTCCGCGATTTCTTTCCGCCGAAACCGCATCCCGGCCGCGTCTTTCGCGGCGTGGACGAGGATCCGTACTGGTACGAGGAATACACCAAAGACGGCGAGATCGTAGTACCTCCAAACCACTATTTCGCAATGGGGGATAATCGCGACAACAGCGCCGACAGCCGGTATTGGGGATTTGTCCCGCGTGAGCTCATCGTCGGGAAAGGGCTGATTATCTATTGGTCCTATGAGACAGATTCAGACGAATACCGTCGAACTGATGTCGTGGATCGCGTCCAGCAAATCACTGATCTCGTCACGAATTTCTTCACGAAGACTCGTTGGTCCCGATCATTCAGGATTATTCGGTAATATGAAAAAAATTCTTTCAATCGCTCTCGCCGGCTTTGCACTTATAGCGCTCGCGGGCGTGATCGTCTTTGGCACGATTGCGGCAAAAGAGGAGTTCGGGCGATCGAGAACAGAAGTTTCGAAGAGGGCCGCGAAGGCTCTTCAAGAAAGAATCGACACGATGAAGAGCGCGGAGAACAATCCAAAGCACAAGCGCGGATCGACGCGCATCGAGATCTCTGACTCCGAATTGGAATCCTATCTTCTGTATTCTCTCAAGGACGACATTCCTGCGCAGGTTGACTCTGCAGATGTTCAACTAGGGGAAGACACGGTAGGGTTGGATACGCAAATAACCTTCTCGTCGAATGCGACAGGCAATCCGGTATTCGATGCCGTTGTGGGTGGTACTCATAACTTGTTCGTGAAGGGGAAACTGATCGCGCAGCAAGGCCGCGGCAAGTTCGATCTTCAGGACGTGAAAGTAGATGGTATTCCCGTCCCGAATGTCCTGATTCAGTCCTTGATCAAAAAATATGTGAAGCCGAAATATCCGGAAGTGGACTTAAACGAACCATTCGATATGCCGTACGGGATTCAAGAGCTCAAAGTGGTGGATGGTAAGGCTACTGTCATTTATTGACAAACACGTGTTTCTAACCTGATTTTGCTGCCCGAAAAATGTAATTGATGTTGGATCTTTCTTCGGCCTTGAGATCGAAATTGAAACGATAGAGGCGCTCTTTCAAATCGTCCAGATAGAAATATCCGAATTTGAGCATTCGGTCCGCCATGCGGATCCAGAGTGGTGGCTTGCGCGGACCCAAAGTTGTTTGGCAGACGAAGTCCCCTTGATTTTTCAGAACGCGCGCGATTTCGCCGACTGCCTGGTCTTGATCTCGGAATAATTGAAGAGCTCCGCAGCACGTCACGGCATCGAAGACCTCCGACTTGAAGGGTAAAGAAAGCGCGCTTCCCCGCATGTAGTACACGTTGTGCAACCGTTCTTTGGCAGTCAGTCTCACCGCACGTTCGAGCATTTGAGGAGAAAGGTCAAACCCCACTACGATCGATTCCGGCGCCAGCCGTGCGATTCGCCTGGTGAAATTTCCCGGCCCACATGCCAGATCCAAAATGATTCCGTGGCGGCGCTGGATCAGCGAGGCGATGCGATCCACGTCCTTCGGAAACGAATGCTTGCTTGCGATGAAATATCCGACAGGCCGCCAGAGACCCTCATACACAGCCACGATGGGAGGGAACTGCATCAGGTGCTGGATCGGGGGGACGGGTTCGGGGTCGCCCGGATGCAAGTCAAGATAACCGTCGCGTACGGGAAAAACCGTACCGCAGTTTCGGCAAATGAGGCGGCCCGGGCTGCCGAATAAATGATCAGAAAGACTGGAAGAAGTCCAAATGGGATCGTCTGCTCGGCAGACAGCGCATTCGAACGCAATAAAAACTTCGGGAACTTGCTCTGGCATTATCCGCTTCACCGGCCTTTCTCACGAAGTGGAACAAATTGGTTTGTAACTGCACGTCCGGTTAAAGGAGCCCCAAAAAAACTTGAATCTTAATGGATATGGAATCTGAATTCAAAGAAGACGTCAAACCGCATGCATTTTTTAGCCGCCAATAACGCGAATGGCGCCAATGGGCGCACCAACGAAACGTTGATGCGCCCATTCGCGTGATTCGCGTCATTGGCGGCTAATTCAGCAGTTGTTGTTTCTGGCGTTTTTCACTGCGGAAGTAGGTTCGTCCGAATGCTTTTCGAATACGAAAGTACGGTTTCAGACGCTCCATTGCGTTTTGCATCCCTCGATTCACATGCTCTCTCATCGCTTCCGCGGCTTCGTCCGGGCGGCCCGAAATTAGAACTTCCACCAAGTGCTGATGCCGGCGGACGGGCTGCTCATCCCCAGCGTCGCGAGCGACACAGTACCAAGTCGAAGCGAGAGCATGCGTTTTCTCGATCGCGTCGCTCAGCGCCGCGCAGCGAGCTCCTTCAGCAATTCGGCGATGCAGTTTTTCATGAGCGGGCAAGTAGAGGGCTTGTTCGGCGGCCGACATGGTATCCACACGAGACGCGAGCCGCTCCACTTCATTGCGGTCTTCCACGCTGGCAACAGCCGCGAATAGTCGTGCGGCCTGAACTTCCAACGCTTCACGAACGATATAATGACCGCGAACGTCTTCTCGAGATGGTATGCGAACGCGAGTTCCCGCGCGCGGTCGGCTCTCCAGCAAGCCTTCGAATTCGAGTCTCAAAAGCGCTTCGGATACAGGCAGGAAACTCATGCCCAGCTCAGCTGCGACCTTCCGCCGGGAAATAACTTGGCCCATCGGAAGTTCGCCATGGAGGATGCGCTGCTTGACGACCTCGTAGGCTTCGGCTGCAAGGCTGGCAGGTACTACAGGTTCCTTCATCGATAACTCCTCTCATAAAAGCGCGTCCGTCGTCTTATCTGATTTTTCTTATGCGAACGCACGTCGCGGTGTGGCATATTCAAACACCGCGGTAGCGATATGATATGACAGTTTTTGTGCCTGCCGCGAGCGATTCCTCGATGAGTAGAACCATATGAAACCAACAGTTGTTCGAAAAGTAACGCGCGTTGAACTGGAAATTGTGAAGGCCCTCGGCGACCTCGGTGTCGCGACGGTACACGAGGCCCAAACGCGCACGGGTCTGATGCGCCCTTACATGCGGCCGATCTATCCCACTGCGAAAGCTGCAGGGTCGGCGATCACAATTTCTTGCCAATCCGGCGATAACCTCATGATCCACGCCGCGATCGAGTTCTGCCGGAAGGGCGACATCCTCGTGGTTTCGACAACTTCCGAATCGACGGATGGAATGTTTGGCGAACTGCTCGCGGAGTCGGCGCGCGCGCATGGTGTGGTCGGTTTGATCATCGATGCGGGTGTTCGCGATGTGAGAGATCTCGCGGAAATGGATTTTCCGGTTTGGTCGAAAGCCATCTCGGCACAAGGAACCGTTAAAGCCACGGCGGGTTCCGTGAATGTGCCGATCGTTTGTGCCGGTGCACCGGTGCGTCCCGGCGATGTCATTGTTGCCGATGCCGACGGCGTGGTTGTGGTGAAACGAGAGACGGCAGCAGAAGTCTCGCGCCTAGCCGCCGAACGTTTCGTCAAAGAGCAAAAGTCGCGAGAACGGTTGAAGGCCGGCGAATTGGGCATCGACTTTTACGGCCTGCGCGCGAAACTCGCTGAACTCGGCGTTCGGTACGTGGACGAGCTGGAGTAACCCGCTGCGGCATGTCAGATGAACTCACTGTCGGTTTTGTAGGCTTTGGGGAGGCGGGATCCGATATTGCAAGCGGTCTAAAGTCCGCAGGACTCACTCGGATTTTCGCTTTCGATATCGCGCCTGAAAAAGTTTCGCGGGATGCGCCCCTTGTCGCATCAAATCGGGAACTCGCCGCATCGGCTCAGATCATCTTTTCCACAGTCACCTGCGCTCGTGCGAAGGAAGCGGCCGAGCAAACGGCGCCGTTCCTTGCGGCACACCACATCTATGCGGATCTAAATTCGGTATCGCCCGCTCTTAAACAGGAAATCGAGCAAGTCATCGTCGCAACTGGAGCAGGGTTCGTCGAAGCCGCTGTGATGTCGCCCGTTCCGCCGTATAAGCATCGTGCGCCGATGTTGTTGGGCGGCAAGGCGGCCCCGCGATTCGCGGAATTGATGACGCCGTTCGGGATGCGGCTGGAGATTGTGTCGGAAAAGGTTGGAGTCGCGGCAGCGACAAAGATGTTTCGGAGCATCATCGTGAAAGGTCTCGAGGCACTCATGCTCGAGAGCGTGTTGGCTGCAACGCCTTTCGACGCGGACGAGCGTGTCTTTGCATCGCTCGGTGAGAGTTTTCCGGGAATCGACTGGCAACGTCTCGCGAATTACATGGTCGGCCGCGTTGTCGTTCATGGTGAACGGCGAGCGCGAGAGATGGAAGAAGTCGCGGAGACGCTGGAAGCGCTCGGCATCGAACCGATCATGGCAGCAGCGGCAGCACGACGCCAGGACTGGTGCGCAAAGCTGGGCATATCCAAGCAATTCGGGCCAGATGGCCCAAAGACGTACCGCGAAGTTCTAGAGGCAATCGGGGAAGAATCGCAACAAAAAAGCACAAGAAACACAAACAAATCGACTAACCTTTTGTGAATTTTGTGCCTTTTTTATGGCTAGCATAAGATGTAATTCCTTCAGGAGGACCAATGGTAATTGATTCCCACGCACACGTGACCGCCCCGGACGCTCTTTATGTTTACAAAGCAGGCCTCATGGCCCATCGCGGCGCGCATGGCCGCGGCGCCGTGAACGTGACGGACGATGACATTATCAAGGCGCACAACTCACCGGTATTCGGCGGTTCGTCTCATCTGGATCAGCTCAAAGAAGCCGGGACCGACATGCAGATCATCTCCCCGCGTCCATATCAGATGATGACGAGCGAGCATCCGCGAATCGTGCAGTGGTTCACCGAAGAAACGAACAACGTCATTGCCCAAACGGTGAAGGTCTTCCCGAAAGTGTTTCGGGGTGTGTGCGGACTGCCTCTCACTCCCGGCGTGAGCCCAAAGGCGATGCTGCCTTACCTGGAACGATGCGTGAAGGAACAGGGTTTTGTTGGTTTTCTCTTGAATCCCGATCCGGGGGAATGTTCCGGGGTCGAGACACCGCCGTTGGGTGATCGGTTCTGGTATCCGCTTTACGAAAAGATGGTCGAACTGGATATTCCCGGGCACATTCATTCCACGGGTTGTCGTTCGGAGCGATTGAGTTACTCGCTGCACTTCATCAATGAAGAAACCATCGCCGGTGTTTCCTTATTGAACTCGAACGTGTTTACGGATTTTCCGAATTTGAAAATTATGGTTTCGCATGGTGGCGGAGCCATTCCATACCAGTACGCGCGCTTCGAAGCGGGATCGCTGCGCCGCGGCGGCTCGCGTTTTTCGGACAAGATGCGGCATCTCTATTACGACACGGTGCTCTATTCGGCCGATGCGTTGGCGCTGTTGTTCAAAACTGTCGGCGCGGATCGCTGCTTGTTCGGTACGGAACGACCAGGT
>JACXTT010008503.1_pt1 | contig 14226 bp, 12 predicted proteins | sample 9270951 | NCBI WGS metagenome assembly JACXTT01 (sample SAMN15532306, study PRJNA645909) | rock metagenome | isolation source: weathered quartz diorite | place: Puerto Rico | collected 2017-06-21 | reverse complement strand
GCGGCCGCATCGATCATCGCCTGGTTGATCGCCCCCTGCTGCTCGTCGCGGCGCGAGGCGTCGCCGCTCTTGCCGGATTCGACGATCTCCGCCCCCGGGCGTGCGAAGCGCAGCATCCGGGCATCCACGAGGTAATCGTGGATCACGACGTCGGCCTCCGCCAAGCATTCGCGGCCACGCAGCGTGAGTAGCCCGGGATCCCCGGGTCCGGCGCCGACGAGGTAGACGATGCCGCGGCTCATCGCCGGAGCCCGTCGAGGATCCGCCGCCCTCCTCGCGCGAGCAGATCGGCGGCGAGCGCCGCACCGAGCTTGGCGGCGGCCGAGGCCTCGCCCTCGAGTGACCCTTCGACGAGCTCGCGCCCTTCGGGATCGCCGATCGCGGCGACCAGCCGGATCGTGCCCCGGTCGACGACCGCGTGGCCCGCGACCGGCGTCGTGCAGTCGCCGCCGAGCGCGCCGAGGAAGCCGCGCTCGGCCTCGATCGCCCGCGTCGTGTCCGCATCCCCGAGCCGCGCGAGCTCGTCCCAGAAGCCGCTGTCGAGGCGCGCCTCGATCGCGAGCGCACCCTGCCCGATCGCCGGGACCATCTCGTCCACACCGAGCGGCGCGGCCTCGGCGAGCGTGAGGCCGAGCCGGCGGAGGCCCGCACAGGCCAGGACGACGGCGTCGATCTCGCCGTTTCGCCACTTCGCGATCCGCGTGTCGACGTTGCCGCGGAGCGGGACCACCTCGAGATCGGGGCGCCGGTGCTTCACGAACACCCGACGACGGAGGCTCGAGGTACCGACACGCGCACCTTCGCGAAGCTCGGCGAGGTGTCTCGCCTCGCCGGCGATCAGCGCGTCGCGCGGGTCCTCGCGCTTCGGTACCGCGACGATCGCGAGGCCGGCGGCGAGCGCCACCGGCACGTCCTTCATGGAATGGACGGCGAAGTCGATGCGGTCTTCGAGCAGCGCCTCCTCGATCTCCTTCACGAACAGGCCCTTGCCGCCGATCTCGGCGAGCGAGCGATCGAGAATGCGATCGCCGCTGGTGCGGATGCGCACCAGCTCCACGTCGAGGCGCGGGCTCAGCGCGCGGAGCGTCGCCGCGACCCACTCCGACTGTGCGACGGCGAGCGCGCTGGCGCGCGTGCCGAGCCGGATCTTCACGCTGGGCTCACTCATCTTCGTCGAGACCGAAGAGCCGTCGCGCGACGATCAGCTCCTCCGCGTTGGGATCCTCGCCGCGCCGCAAGCGCGAGATCGGCTCGTGCAGCAGCTTGTTGACGATCGACTGCGCCATCGCCTCGATCGCGCGCTTGTCCTCGTCCTTCAACGACGCCATCGCCCCGAGCGTGCGCGCGACCTCGTGCCGGCAGATGTCCTCGGCGCGCCCGCGCAGGCGAACGATCGTCGGTACGGCCTCGAGGTTCTGGAACCAGCGCCAGAACGTCTCGACTTCGAGCGTGACGATCTCCTCGGCACGGGCGGCCTCGCGGCTTCGCTGCTCGCGGTTCTCGCCGATCACGCCCTCGAGGTCGTCGATGTCGTACAGGTACACGTTCGGTAGATCGTTGATGCGCGGCTCGAAGTTGCGCGGCACGCCGAGATCGATCAGGAACGTCGGCCGGTAGTTGCGCTCGCGGATCGCCTCCTGGACGGTCTCGGCCCGCAGCAGGAACTCACCGGCTGCCGCCGAGCCGATGATCACGTCCGCGATCGGCAGATAGCGCGCGAGATCGTCGAACGCGACGGGCGTGCCGTTGAACTCGCGGGCGAGCTCGACCGCGCGGTCGAACGTGCGGTTCGCGAACATCAGGCCGCCGATCCCGCGCGCCCGGAAGTGACGGGCCGTCAGCTCGGCCATCTTGCCGGCACCGATCACGAGCGCGGTCTTCTCCCCGAGGGTCTCGAAGATCTGCGTCGCGAGATCGACCGCGACCGAGCTCACCGAGACGCCGCGTCCGCCGATCCCGGTCTCGCTGCGAACGCGCTTGGCGACCGAGAACGACTTGTGGAACACGCGATGGAGCACGCTCCCGGCGGTGCCGGCGCGCACCGCGGCCTCGTACGAGGCCTTGAGCTGCCCGAGGATCTGCGGCTCGCCGACGACCATGGAATCGAGGCTCGATGCCACGCGGAAGAGATGGCGCGCGGCATCGCGGTCTTCGTGCACGTAGAGGTGAGCGCGCACGTCTCCGGCGGCGACGCCGTGCTCCGAGGCCAGGATGTCGGCCACCGCCGGCGCCGCGATGCGCGTCGGATTGCCGTAGCCGACCACCTCGACGCGGTTGCACGTGGACAGCAAGGCGCATTCGTCGAAGCCGACGCTCTCGAGAACCTTCTTCCCCTCGGTTCCGGCGTCGCCCTCGGCCACGGCGAGCCGCTCGCGGAGCTCGATCGGCGCCGAGTGATGGGACAGGCCGACGAGCCAGAGCCGTCGGGTCGCGGGAGTCCCGGTCATGAGCCGAAGCTCCCCCCGTGCCGACCGGGCGAGAACACGTTCACGCTGACGAACGACAACAACAGTACCGCGAAGCCGACGATCGTCAGGGTGGCGGCGCGCCGCCCCCGCCAACCGACGCTCCGGCCGTGGAGCAGCAGCGCGTAGAGCCCCCAGGTGACGACCGAGAGCACCTCGCGCGCCTCCCACGACCAGAACTCGCCCCACGCGAAATGGGCCCAGATCGCTCCGGTGACGATGCCGAGCGTGAGCAGCGGGAAGCCCCACGCGAGCAAGCGATGGTTCAGGTCGTCGAGCCTCTCGAGCGACGGCAGGAAGCGGCGGTTCAGCGTCGGCCGCTTCGCCTTCAGCCGGTTGTCCTCGAAGAGATAGACGACGCTCGTCGCGAACGAGAGTGCGAACACCGCGTTGCCGAGGAATGCGAGCGTCACGTGTACCGGCAGCCAGGCGCTCTGGAGGGCCGGCGGCAGGGCCGTGGTGCCCGTCGACACGAACGTCGAGACCGCCGTCAGCAGCCAAGCGAGCGGCGCGATCACCGCCCCGAGCGCCGCGAGCACGCCGCGGCGGTCGATCAGCAGGTAGAGGACCGCGAGGCTGAAGGCCAGGAACGACAAACCTTCGTCGAAGCTCGCGACGGCGATGTGGCCGACGAAGAAGGAACGCTCGGCGACCTCGAGCCCGTGCAGCGCCGCCCCGAGGACGAGCGAGACGAAGCCCGCCCGCCGCGCCGCGTCTCGCCCGGTCGCGAGGAACCCGATGAACCCGCCGGACGCCGCGAGGTAGAGGACGAGCACGACGTCGAGCAAGACGATCGCGAGCGAGCCCATCATCCGAGCCCGACTCCGAGCTCCGCGAGCGTGACGCCGCGACCGACGATCCGCCCGAGCAGCTCGTCGACGCCCGCGTGGTCGCGGTCACGCACCCGCTCGACGAGCCCCGCCTCGGCGAGCGCTCGGATCGCGTCGCGTCGCGCCGTCATCGACCAGCCGCGGGCGCGGAGCACGCCGCGGAGCGATCGCAGCACCACCAGCGCCGCCGCGTATTCGGGCCCGATCCATCCCGCGATGCGATCCTTCAGGTAGACGGCGAGCGCCGGCGACGCGCCGCCGGTCGAGATCGCGATCTGCAGGTCGCCGCGCTCGACGACCGCCGGCGCGATGAAATGCGATGCCGCCGGATCGTCGACGACGTTCGCGAGGGCACCTCGGCGCGCGGCCTCGGCGGCGACCGCGTGATTCACGGAGCGATCGTCGGTCGCGGCGATCACGATCCGGGCGCCGTCGAGATCTCCGGCCGCATAGCCGCGCGGCTCGAGACGAATGCGACCGGCCGCGGCGAGCGCACGGACCTCGTCGCACGCCCCGGGCGCGATCACGGTCACGACCGCGTCCGCGCGCAGCAGGCCCGCGATCTTCGTCGCCGCCACCGCTCCGCCACCGACGACCACGGCGCGACGGCCACGCAGGTCGAGAAAGACCGGGTAATACGCCACGAGCGTGGTATCCTAGTGGATCGGGACGGCCAAGACGAGAGTCGCGCGGCGTCCCGTGACAGCCACGAGGGAGCCGACACCGTGCGCGATCGGGTCATCCTGCACGCCGACATGGACGCCTTCTACGCGTCCGTCGAGCAGAATGATCGCCCGGAGCTCAGGGGCAAGGCGGTCATCGTCGGCGGCACCGGGACCCGCGGCGTCGTGACGGCTGCGTCCTACGAGGCGAGGCCGTTCGGCGTCCACTCGGCGATGCCCATGGGCGAGGCCCGAAGGCTCTGCCCCCACGCGATCGTCCTGCCCGGGAGGATGAGCCGCTACGCCGAGGTCTCGAAGCAGATCTTCACGGTCTTCCGCGAGTTCACGCCGCTCGTCGAGCCGCTCTCCCTCGACGAGGCCTTCCTCGACGTGACCACGTCGCTCGGCCTGTTCGGTACCCCGGTCGCGCTCGCGACCGAGCTCCGCGCCCGCGTGCGGGCGCGCGAGGGCCTGGCCGTCTCCGTCGGCATCGGGCCGAGCAAGATGGTCGCGAAGATCGCGAGCGGGCGCTGCAAGCCGGACGGCCTGCTCGAGGTCTCCCCGGCGGGGGTGGCCTCGTTCCTCCGGCCGCTACCGGTGAACCAGATCTGGGGCGTCGGCCCGGTGCTGCACGCGAGCTTGCAGCGGGCCGGGATCGCCACGATCGGAGACCTCGCGGACGTCCGGCTCGAGCGTCTGCGCGGCGTCGTCGGCCGCTCCGCGCCCTCCCTCCAGGCCCTGGCGCGCGGCGAAGACGATCGCGTCGTCGACCCCGCCCGCGAGCGGAAGTCGTTCGGCGAGGAGAACACGTTCTCGACCGACGTCGTGGACAGCGACGATCTCCGCCGCACGATCGTCGCCCACGCCGAAGCCGTCGCGTCCCGGCTGCGCACGGAGCGAACCGTCGCGCGCACGGTCGTGCTGAAGGCGAAGCTCACGAATCGGATCGGCCCCGGGAAGTATCCCCTCCTCACGCGCAGCCGCACGCTCGGCCAGCCGACGGACGACGGTCGGGTGATCTCGGACGCAGCCCTCGCGCTGTGGGACGAAGTCTGCGCGGGCCTTCGCATCCGCCTGATCGGGGTGTCCGCCACGAACCTCGAGGAGGCCTCGAACGAGCAGCTGTCGCTGCTCGGTTGGAAGGCGGGCGAGAAGCGCCAAGCCTTGAACAAGGCACTCGACGCGATCGCCGCCCGCTTCGGCGACGACGCGCTCCGTCGCGGCGGAGTGAACGTCGAACGGGCGTCCCCGACACTCTCGATCAAGCGGCGCAACGACTCCGAAGAGCTTTAGCGAGGCAGGGCACGGAGGCTGCGAAGCAGCGTGCGCGCCATGCCGACGGCCATCGGAGGAGCGCAGCCGCGAAGCGGCGAGCACCGAACGGGGCCTACGGCGTCAGCCTGAAGGTAGACTCTTTAGCGAGGCATGGCGCGGAGGCTGCGAAGCAGCGTGCGCGCCTTGCCGACGGCCATCGGAGGAGCGCAGCCGCGAAGCGGCGAGCACCGAACGGGGCCTACGGCGTCAGCCTGAAAGAAACCTCAGCCGACGGGGATCTTCAGCCGCTGGCCGGTCTTCAGCCGGCGGCCTTCGCGGAGGCCGTTTGCCACCTGGATCGCCGCGACCGTGGTCCGGTAGCGCTTGGCGATCACCGCGATCGTTTGGCCGCGTGCCACGCGGTGCATCACGAACGTGGTCCGTTGCCGGGCGAACCGCTCGCCGGGAGCGAGCTCGGCGTAGGCGGCGCGGAACTGCGTGAGACGGCCCGCCGGGACGCGCACGGTGTAATTCCGCGGCACGTAGAGCTTGCCCTCGACCACCTCGCTGGTGAATCCGGGATTCAGCTCGCGCATCTCGTCGACGCTGCACTTCGCGAGCTTCGCGAGTGTCGCGAAGCGGACGTAGTCGCGAACCTGGACCTCCTGGTAATCGATGCGCGGCTCATAATCGAGGTCTTCGAAGTACTTCTTGTGATCGCGCTCGATCTCGTAGGCGGCGAGGAACTCGGCGTAGAAGTTCCGCGAGGCGAACCCCCAGGACTTGCCGTCGTAATCGCGGATGATGGTCGCGATGTCGTGGCTTCCGGTCTCTTCGACCGCGCGCGCCACGCCGGCCCGGCCGTGGTTGTAGGCCGTGATGGCCAGCGGCCAGCTGCCGAGCATGTCGTAGTCGTCGCGCAGATGCCGCGCGGCGCCCATCGTGGCGTAGATGGGATCGCGCCGCGAGTCCTCGATGCGGTTCAGCTGCAAGTAGATTCGCGCGGACGACGGGATGAATTGCCAGATGCCCGCCGCGCCGACCTTGGAGTAGGCGTTGACGTTGAAGCTCGACTCGACGAACGGCAGGCGCGTGAGCTCGACCGGGAGACCTTCGCGACGGAAGATCTCCTCCATCTTCGGGAGGTAGCGCCGCGAGATCTCGAGGCCGCGGTGGAAGTGCTCGCGCAGACCCTGCTGCGTACGCACCCGCTCGCGCGCTTCGCTGAACTTCCGCGGGTTCGAGACGTTCCGGAACATGGTCCAGATCGCTCGCTCGCGTCCGGTGAGATCGTCGGGCGCATAGCCGCCCGCCGCGAGCCGCGCCAGCGCCTTGTCGATGGCGTCGACCTCGGCGTCTTGCTGACGATGCCGTTCGCGTCGCAGCGTCTCGTCGTCGGCGCCACTCGCGGCCAGCGGCCGCAGATCGATTACCGCGTAGATTTTGTCTAGGTAGAGGGTGTCGTGGATCGCGACCTGGTTCTCGGAATACTCGGCGAAGACCTTCTTCCAGAACTCGACCTGCGGGACGATTCCGTCGGGCTTCGGGAAGTCTGCCGGAGCCGCGAACGCGACGACCGGAAGCAACAGGAGGAGCACCAACCAGGTGGCGCTTCGACTCGAATACGAACGGGAATTCTTCGCTCTACCGCACCGCAACGTATGCAACCCTCACACCCATTCCCCATGTCGGTTGTAACGAACGACTTCGAAAAACGCAACGCGCGCGTTACGTCGCGATCGATTTTTCCCGCGCCCGGAGCGGCTGCCGCGCGATGCGTCGGAGAATCACGACGATGATGCTCCGCGTCGCGGCGCGTCGCCTCCTGTTCGCGCTGCCCTCCGTGCTCGGCGTCGCGACGCTCGTGTTCCTGTTCGTGCACATGATCCCGGGCGATCCCGTGGACATGATGCTCGGCGAGAGCGCCGAGCTCGTCGATCGCGACCGGCTGCGCGCCGCGCTCGGCCTCGACCGGCCGCTGTGGGATCAATACGTCGACTTCCTCACCCGCGCCGCCCGCGGCGACCTCGGGCGATCGCTGCTCGACGGCTCCTCCGTGTCGCATGCGCTCGCCGCACGCCTGCCGGCAACGCTCGCGCTCGCACTGACGGGAGGGACGATCGCTCTGCTGATCGCCGTTCCGCTCGGCACTTTGTCCGCGCGCCACCGGGGCGGGACGATCGACACGCTCGCGACCGGCTTCGCGCTGCTCGGCGCCTCGTTGCCGAACTTCTTCCTCGGCCCGCTGTTGGTGCTGGTGTTCTCGGTATGGCTCCGCTGGCTCCCGGCCTCGGGCGCGGAGTCGATCGCGAGCCTCGTGTTGCCGTCGATCACGCTCGGCCTCGGCATGTCCGCGATCCTCACGCGCCTCACGCGCGCCGCGGTCCTCGACGCGCTCGGCGCGGACTTCGTCCGCACCGCGCGCGCGAAGGGCCTCTCCGAGCCGGTCGTCTTCCTGCGCCACGCGCTACGCAGCGCGATGCTCCCGGTGGCAACCGTGTTCGGCCTGCAGCTCGGCAGCCTGTTCGGCGGCGCGATCATCACCGAGACGATCTTCGCGTGGCCGGGCATCGGCCGCCTCACGATCCAGGCGATCGACGGCCGCGATTATCCCCTGCTGCAAGGCTGCGTGTTGGTGATCGCGCTCGGCTACGTGACCGCGAATCTGATCACCGACCTCGCCTACCAGCGCCTCGATCCGCGGGTGCGGATCGGGGCACGCGCGCGATCGTGACGGCAGGCCCGCGATGACGCTCTCGACCCGCATCGGCGCGGTGATCGTGCTCGCCTTCGTGCTCGTCGGACTATTCGGTCCGCTGCTTTGCCCGTACGACCCCGCGGCGACGGTGCTCGCGGAGAACCTCCACCGTCCGACGATCACGCACCCGTTCGGGCAGGATCGTCTCGGACGCGACATCTTCAGCCGCGCGCTCGCCGGCGCACGGGTGTCCCTGGTGGTCGGCGTCTGCGCCGTCGTGGTCTCGCTGACGATCGGCACGGCGATCGGCCTCCTCTGCGGCCTCGCCGGCGGCTGGATCGACGACGCGTTCATGCGCCTCGTCGACATCCTGCTCGCGTTCCCCGGCATCCTGCTCGCGATCGCGCTGGCCGCAGTACTCGGTCCGAGCCTCGCGAACGTCGTGATCGCGCTCTCGGCGATGGGATGGACGGGCTACGCGCGGATGGCGCGCGCCGAGACGCTGTCGATCCGCGAGCGCGCCCACGTCGAGAGCGCCGTCGCGCTCGGCGCTTCGCCGTTCCGCATCGTGCTCCACCACGTGCTGCCGCTCCTCGGCGGACCGCTCGCCGTCCAGGCGACGTTCGGATTCGCCGGCTCGATCGTCGCCGAGGCGAGCCTCTCGTTCCTCGGTCTAGGCACGCAACCGCCGGCACCGTCGTGGGGATCGATGCTGAACGAAGGACGGAGCTTCCTGCTCGTGGCGCCGCACCTCGCACTCTTTCCCGGTTTCGCGATCTTCGCGACCGTGCTCGGGGTGAACTTCCTCGGCGACGGCCTCCGTGACTGGCTCGACGTTCGGGGCACGCCGGTCAGAGCCGACGATCAGAGCTGACAGGATGGGCAGTAGAAACTGGAGCGCCCGCCTTGCGGCCGGCGCTTGATCGACGTGCCGCAGCGGCGGCACGGCAAGCCCGTACGATCGAAGACCGAGAGCACGTCCTGGAACGTGCCCGGGATGCCGTCGCTGTCGAAGTAGTCCGAGAACGACGTGCCGCGGCGCTCGACGGCATCGGCCAGCACCGTGCGCGTCTCCTTCGCGATCCGCTCGAGCTCGGGGGCACGCACGCGGTGGGTGCGGCGCGTCGGGCGGACCCCGGCACGGAACAGGATCTCGTTCACGTAGATGTTGCCGATGCCGGCGATCACGCGCTGGTCGAGCAAGGCCGCCTTGATGTCGCGCCTGGTCCCGCGGAGCCGCGTGCGGAGCGCCTCGCCGCCGATCTCTTCCCCGAGCGGCTCGGGCCCCAGCCCGGCGAGCTCCTCGAACGTCTCCGCGCGCCCGACCCGCATCCAGCCGAAGCGGCGTGGATCGCGGTAACGAAGGCTCGTCGGCCGATCGAACTCGACGCGGACGTGCTCGTGATCGCCGGCCGGCTCGTCGGGCGGCACCAGCAGCAGCCTCCCGGACATGCCGAGGTGCATGAGCCAGACGAGGCCGTCGCCCACGTCCGCGAGCAGGTACTTCGCACGGCGGCCGACGGCACGCACCGTACGGCCGGAGAGACTTCGGAGCGCCGGCACGTCGACCGGGCGTCGCAGGCGCGGCTCCCGTACCAAGACCTCGCCGATTCGCGCGCCGACGAGATTTCGCTCGAGGCCACGGCGGATCGTCTCGACCTCCGGGAGCTCAGGCATGCGGCGGGCTCTCCGTCTCGTTCGCGAGGCGGGCGAACTCCTCGATCGAGAGCGTCTCGCCGCGGCGGCGCCCGTCGATGCCGGCGCGCTCGAACAGCGATTCGCTCGCGAGCTTGCCGAGCGCGGCTCGTAGCGTCTTCCGCCGCTGCGCGAACGCCGCGCGCACGAGCGTGCGAAACCGCGCCTCGTCGCTCAGCGCGACGCGGGGCGCCGTCCCGAGCTCGATCGCGACGACCGCGGACTCGACCTTCGGGCGCGGCACGAATGCGCCCGGTGGGACGCGGAAGAGAATCCGTGCCGTACCGCGAAGCGCGACCCAGATCGACGGCAGCCCATAGTCCTTGCCGCCGGGAGCCGCCACCAGTCGCTCCGCGACTTCCCGCTGCAGCATCAGCACGAGGCGCTGGTAACGATCGCTCGCGTCGAGCAGGCGGAGCAGGATCGGGCTCGCGACGCTGTACGGCAGATTCGCGACCACGACCCCACGCCCCGGCCCCTCGACCAGCGCCGCGAGGTCGGCGGACAGCGCGTCGCCGGTCACGACGCGCACGTGATCCGCGCCCGCGAAGCGCTCACGCAAACGCTCCGCCATCCGCGCCTCGATCTCGAGCAGCGTGAGGCGAGCCGCGCGCATGGCCAGCCGCTCGGACAGCGCACCCATCCCGGGCCCGATCTCAAGCACGTCTCGTCCCTGCACGTCGGCCGCGGCGACGATCCGCTCGGCGAACGATTCCGTGACCAGGAAGTTCTGGCCGAGGGCCTTGCGGGGACGGACGCCGAGGTCGCGAAGCCCACCCCGCGTTCGCCGATGGAGCGAGCCCTCGTCGGCCGCGGCCGTCACAAGGGCAGACTCGCGACGGCGTTCAGCGTCAGCGGGTCACGCTCGTTCCGCGCGAGCCGTCGCGCGCCGGCGACGGCGATCATCGCCGCGTTGTCGGTGCAGAACTTCGGCGACGGCACGTACACGGCGATGCCCTGTGGCTCGGCCACGGCTGCCATGTGGGCGCGCAGCCGCGAGTTCGCGGAGACCCCGCCGGAGACCACGATCCGACCGACTCCCAGCTCCTGCGCGGCACGTACCGTCGCATTCACCAGCACGTCGACGACGGCCTCCTGGAAGCTCGCCGCGATGTCGCAGAGCACGGGCTCGGGAAGGCTCGGTGCCTGCGGATCGGCGCCGATGCCGTATTCCTTCCGCAAGAGCTCGCGGAGCGCGGTCTTGAGGCCGCTGAAGCTGAAGTCGTAGCGCGCGCCGCGGACGACCGCGCGCGGGAAGCGCAGCGCCGCCTTGTCTCCCTTCTTCGCGAGCTGATCGATCACGCGCCCGCCGGGGAAGCCGAGGCCGAGCATCTTCGCCGCTTTGTCGAACGCTTCGCCGGCCGCGTCGTCCCGCGTCGCCCCGATCTTGCGGTACGACCCGGCGGCTTCGGCCAGGTAGAGGCTCGTGTGACCGCCGGACACCAGCAGCGCGACGTACGGGAACTCGATCTCGCGCTCGAGGAACACGGCGAGCATGTGGCCCTCGAGGTGGTTCACGCCGACGAGCGGGATGTCGCGCGCGAGCGCGATCCCCTTGGCCGCCGACAGACCGACGAGGAGCGATCCGACGAGGCCCGGCCCGTGCGTGACCGCGATGCCATCGACGTCGCCGAGGCCGATGCCGGCCTTCTCCAGCGCGGCATGGATCACCGCGAGGATGTGGATGACGTGGTGGCGCGACGCGAGCTCTGGGACGATGCCCCCGAACGGCCCGTGCACGGCATCCTGCGACGACACGATGCTCGAGCGCAGCGTCTTGTCCTCGAGTACGGCGGCCGCCGTGTCGTCGCAGGACGTCTCGATGCCGAGGACGATCAAGGAGCGGCGAGCCCCGTTCGAGGATCGGCGGGCGTGGCGCTTCCGGGCGTCGCATCGATCGGCAGATGCGGGGGCTCGACCGGGGCTCCGCTGTCCGGATGGAGCGGGCAGTGGAACGACGGCGCCTCGCCCTCGAGGAAGGCCTCCTCCAGACGAACGGGGCAGCGCGCCGTCGCGAGCTCGCCGCTCGCCGGATCGATCCACGACGAGACGATTCCCGGAGGGACCAGGAACGCCGTCGCCGGGCTGCCTGCGTACGCCGACTTCATGAACTCGATCCATAGCGGAAGCGCCGCCTCGGCTCCAGAAAGCCCCAGCGCGCGGTCGCGGTCGAAGCCCACCCACACGACGGCGAGCAGGTCCGGCGTGAACCCGACGAACCAGGCGTCGCGGCCGTCGTTCGTGGTGCCGGTCTTCCCGGCCACCGGGAAGCGGATGCCCGCGGCGCGGACGGCGCGCGCGGTCCCGCGGTCGACGACCCCTTCCATGAGGTGCGTGACCAGGTAGGCGACGCGCGGCGAGACCGCCTGCGAGGCGCCGAGCGAGGTCCTGACGATGGGATTGCCCTCCCCGTCGACCACGCTACGAATCGCGCTCGTTTCCGCTCGGAAGCCGAGATTCGCGATCGTCGCGAACGAACGCGCCACTTCGAGGGCGCTGACCTCGACGCCGCCGAGCGCGAGCGCCGGGAGCGCGGGCAAGTCGTCGAAGCCAATCCGCGAGGCGACCTCGCGGACGTGGTCGATGCCGACTTCCTGCGCGATCCGCGCCGTCGCGGCGTTCAGCGACCGCTCGAGCGCCTGCCGGATCGTGACCTCGCCGTGGTACTCGCCCTTGTAGTTCTCCGGGCTCCAGCTCTGGCCGTCGTACGTCCAGGTGAACGGCGCATCGAGGACCTTCCGCGTCGGCAAGAATCGCCGCGAGCCCTTCTGCTCCTCGTCTTCCATGGCCGCGAGCAGCACGATCGGCTTGAACACCGACCCCGGCTGGCGGCGCGCATCGCTCACGCGATTGAACTGGCTCGCGTCGTACGATCGCCCCCCGACCATCACCTTGATCTCGCCGGAGTGCGGCTGGACCGCGAGCAGCAGGGCCTCGACCGGCTCTCCTCCCTCGGCGAGTCGAGGGCGCGCTCGCTCGAGCGCCGCCAGACCATCGTGGACCGCGCGCTCGGCATCGCGCTGCAGCGAAGGGTCGAGCGTCGTGAAGATGCGGAAGCCCTCGCTCGCGAGCGTGTTCGAAGGCACCTCCGCCTCGAGCTGGCTCCGCACGTAATCGACGAAGTACGGCGCCCCGGTCGATTCCGTGGACGGCACGCGTTCGGGAAGCTGGTCGGCGATCGCCTGCTCGTACTCCGCGGGCGAGATCTCGCCGTTCTCGCGGAGCGTGGCGAGCACCTCGTCGCGGCGGCGCCGGGCGGGCTCCGGGTTGCGGTTCGGAGCGAGGTGGGAAGGGCCGCGGATGATTCCCGCGAGCATCGCGGCCTCGGCGATCGTCAAGTCGCGGAGCTCCTTCCCGAAGTAGAACTGCGAGCCTTCCCAGACCCCGTAGATGCCGCGCGAGCCGCGCTGTCCGAGGTAGATCTCGTTCAGATAGGTCTCGAGGATCTCGAGCTTCGAGTAGTGGATCTCGGCGAGCACGGCCATCACGGCCTCGGTCACCTTGCGCTCGAAGCTCCGCGTGCTCGACAGGAAGAAGTTCTTGATGAGCTGCTGCGTGAGCGTGCTGCCGCCTTGCACCACGCGGCCGCTCCGCAGATTGGCGAGCATCGCGCGCAGCACGCCGCGGCCGTCGATGCCGTGATGCTCGAAGAAGCGGTGGTCCTCGGCGGCGAGCACGGCTTGCACGAGGATCTTCGGGATCTCCTGGATGTGGACGACTCGACGCTCCTCTGCCGCGCCCGTGTAGATGCCGGCCAGGATCTCCGGCTCGAGCTCGATGCCGTCGATCGACTCGCCGCTGTCGAGACGGAGGATCTCGGAGACGCGGTTCTCGGCGATCTCGAGGCGGGCGGGAAAGCCGCGCGCCACGCGGTTCGGGTAATGGAAGTTTCGCAGGTAGACGTCGATCCGACGCTCGCTCGGGCGATAGCGGTACTCGCCGGCATGCTCCACGTCGCCGTCCACGCGGCGGTACTCGAGGCGATCGAGACGCTCGACCAGCTTCAGCGGCGAGAGCTCCCCGCCGACGTTCGCGACGAAGGAGTCGGAATAGATCTTTGACGGGATCTCCCAGCGCTTGCCCGAGAAGCGCTCGACGAGCTCGTGGTCGAGCCGGCGGACCTGGAAGTAGGCCCACGTCCCGGCGGCAGCGAGTACCGTCGCGCCGAGCAGCGCGAGCGCGATGACCCAGCGCCGGAGCGGCTTCACGCGTCGAGACTCCCCCGCGGGCACCGGCCCGCGGGCACCATCGCTACGGCTTTCCTCTCTTCAGCGCGAGGAAGATCGTGCTGTCGCCGCGGCGCACCAGGAGAAGCAGGTTCTTGCTCTTGTCGAGAGCGCGGGTCGCGGCGCGGAATGCCGCCGCGTCCTTCACGGGCTTGCGGTTGACCTCGAGGATGACGTCGCCGCGGCGAAGCTGCCCCTCGTCCGCGGCGCTGCCAGGGGCGACCTGGGAAACCACGACCCCGCCCGTCTGCCCGCCGAGGCCGAGCGACTCGGCGATCTCCGGCGTGAGATTCTGGACGGTCAGCCCGAGGTCGTCGGCCCCGCCGTCGTCGTCGTTCGACCCGACCCCGGCTTCTTCCCCCTTGAGCTTCCCACCCGTTGCCCTCACCCCCCTCC
>JACXTT010008502.1_pt1 | contig 14228 bp, 14 predicted proteins | sample 9270951 | NCBI WGS metagenome assembly JACXTT01 (sample SAMN15532306, study PRJNA645909) | rock metagenome | isolation source: weathered quartz diorite | place: Puerto Rico | collected 2017-06-21 | reverse complement strand
CGAAGAAGACGTCTCTCGCCGGCAAGCTCCCGTTCCTGAAGCGCTAGAGGGGCTAGATGTTCGGAAAGCGAAGCCAGGGCGAGGTTTCGAACGCTGCGCCCGCGCCAGCGGCGCCCTCGGCGCCAAGCGCTGCGCGCGTGCAGGCGGTCACGACGCCGCCGAAAGCTCAAGCCGTTGCGCAACCGCGCCCGGCAGCGCCGGCGCCGGCCGCCAACGCGAACATGCGCACGCCGCCGCAGCCGGATGCGAGCGAGCAGCCGGAATATAGGTCGGAAGCGTACTACCGGGTCAAATCGACGATCTTCAACGCGCTCATTGAAACCATCGATCTGACGCAGCTGGCGCAACTCGATCCTGAAAGCGCCCGCGACGAGATCCGCGACATCGTCGCCGAGATCATTTCGATCAAGAACGTCGTCATGTCGATCGCCGAGCAAGAAGCGCTGCTCGACGACATCTGCAACGATGTGCTGGGCTACGGGCCGCTCGAACCGCTGCTGGCGCGCGACGACATCGCCGACGTAATGGTCAACGGCGCCAATGCGGTCTTCATCGAAGTCGGCGGCAAGATCTCGAAGACCGGCATCCGTTTCCGCGACAACGGCCAGCTGATGAACATCTGTCAGCGCATCGTGAGCCAGGTCGGACGGCGCGTCGATGAAGCATCGCCCATCTGCGACGCCCGCTTGCCCGATGGCTCCCGCGTCAACGTCATCGTGCCGCCGCTGGCGATCGATGGCCCAACGCTCACCATCCGCAAGTTCAAGAAAGACAAGCTGAAACTCTCCAACCTCGTGGAGTTCGGTTCTGTTTCTCCGGCGGGCGCGAAGATCCTGCAGATCATCGGCGCCTGCCGCTGCAACGTTCTGATCTCCGGGGGAACCGGTTCCGGCAAGACGACCCTGCTCAACACGCTGACGGCGTTCATCGATCCGACCGAACGCGTCATCACCTGCGAAGACGCCGCCGAATTGCAGCTGCAGCAGCCCCACGTCGTGCGTTTGGAAACCCGGCCGCCGAACCTCGAAGGCACAGGCCAGGTCACCATGCGCGATCTGGTCAAGAACTGCCTGCGCATGCGTCCCGAGCGGATCATCGTCGGCGAAGTCCGCGGCAGCGAGGCGTTCGATTTGTTGCAGGCCATGAACACTGGCCACGACGGCTCGATGGGCACGCTGCACGCCAACACCCCGCGCGAAGCGCTGTCGCGTCTTGAATCGATGATCACCATGGGCGGCTTCTCGCTGCCGCCGAAGACCATTCGCGAAATCATTGTCGCAGCCGTCGACGTCGTCATCCAGGCCGCGCGCCTTCGCGACGGCTCGCGCCGCATCACCCAGATCACTGAAGTGATGGGCCTCGAGGGCGAGACCATCATCACCCAAGACATCCTGCTCTACGAGATTCAGGGCGAAGACCAGAACGGGCGCATCCAAGGCCGCCACAAAGCGACGGGCGTCGGGCGCCCGCGCTTTTGGGAGCGCGCACGCTATTTCGGTCTCGAAAAGGAGCTCGCTCAAGCCCTCGACGAGGCGGAGAACGCTTGATGGAGATCTTCGTCGCCCTGCTCGCCTTTGTCGCCATCGGCGGCATCGGCTTTGCGTTCGCCGGCGGTCAGCCGGCGACGGCGTCGAAGCGCGTAAAGGCGGTCGCCGGCGCAAAGGGCGTCGATCGGCGCAAGCAGGCCGTCGACACCGCCGCCGTGAAGCGCAAGCAATCGACGCAGGAAGCGTTAAAGGAGCTGACTATGACGGAGAAGCAGTCGCGCAAGCGGCGGCTCTCCATCAAAGGCCAGCTCGCTCAAGCGGGCGTGAACATCTCGCCCACCGCGTTCTGGATCGCCTCGGCCGTGTTGGGCTGCGTGCTGGGTTTCGCGGGCTTGATGATCCAAGGCTTGATCGCCGCCGGCGCCGGTTTTTTTGTCGGCTTGTTCGGCATTCCGCGCTGGGTGCTCGGTTTTTTGGTCGGCGGGCGCCAGAAGAAGTTCGGCAACCAGCTCGCAGACGGCATCGACGTCATTGTGCGCGGTGTGAAATCGGGCCTGCCGCTGAACCAGTGCTTGCGCATCATCGCCGGGGAAAGCCCAGAGCCGCTGCGTTCCGAATTTCAAGGTCTCGTCGACAGTCAGGCGATGGGCGTGCCGCTCGATATCGGCCTCCAGCGCATGTACGACCGCATGCCGCTGGCTGAGGTGAACTTTTTCAACATCGTGCTAATCATCCAGCAAAAGACCGGCGGCAATTTGTCGGAATCGCTGGGCAACCTCTCGACCGTGCTGCGTTCGCGCAAGCTGATGAAAGAAAAAGTGAAGGCGCTTTCGGCCGAAGCGAAAGCGTCGGCGATGATCATCGGCGCGTTACCCATCTTCGTCATGGGCATGGTCTACTTCACCCGCCCTCAATACATCTCGATCCTGTTCACCGATCCGGTGGGCAATTTCATCCTCATTTGCTGCGTGATCATGATGTCGATGGGCATCTTCATCATGCACAAGATGGTCAACTTCAAGTTCTGAGCCGCATAAGTCCATGACCAATCAGCTCATCGAAACCTTGATTGACCCAATGACAATCGCAGGCGTATTGGGCGCCGGCGCGTGCTTTGCCACGGTGGTGACGATCGCTGGGCCGATGCTGGCGGAAGACAAGCTTGGCACGCGTCTGAAGGAAGTGGCCAAGCGCCGCGAGGAATTGCGCAAGCGCTCACGCGCTGAACTCGCCAAGGGCTCGGGCAGCCTGCAGCACAAGAACGCCAACCAGTTCGCCAAAGGCCTCGTCGACCGGCTGCAGCTGCAAACGGCGCTCGCCGACGATACGCTCAACGAAAAACTTATCCGCGCCGGCCTTCGCGGGCACGCAGCGCAGACGATGTTCTACTTCTATCGAGCAGCGCTGCCGATCGCGTTTGGCGCGATCGGGCTTTTCTACGTTCTGTTCATCGGCCACGCCTGGCCGTTCCATTTCAAGCTCATGGCCGTCGTGGGCGGCGTCGCTGCGGGTTTTTATGCGCCGAACCTCTATCTGAAGAACCGCGCCGACAATCGCAAAACCAAGATCATGCAGGCGTTCCCCGACAGCCTCGACATGCTGCTCATATGCGTCGAGAGCGGCATGTCGGTCGAAATGGGCTTGCAGCGCGTCGGCACGGAGATCGCATCGGCCTCGGTCGAACTCGCCGAAGAGCTGCAGCTCACGACCGCCGAACTCTCCTATCTGCCTGACCGGCGCATGGCCTACGAAAACCTTGCGCGCCGCACAGCGCACCCGGGCGTGAAGTCAGTTGCGATGGCGCTGACGCAAGCGGAGAAATACGGCACGCCCGTTGGATCGGCGTTGCGCGTCATGGCCAAGGAAAACCGCGAGCTCCGGCTATCGGAGGCCGAAAAGAAGGCCGCATCGCTGCCGCCGAAGCTCACCGTGCCGATGATCGTGTTCTTCCTGCCGGTTCTCTTCGCCGTCATCATCGGCCCGGCTTTGATCCAAGTCAGCCACATGCTCCACCATTAGAGCCGCAGGCGGACGAAACATCGCCGCGCCGGGCCCACCCACGGCGGCGCAAACGCCCGTCATGCTACTTCGATGATTGAGAAGACGAAGCGCGCGATGGCGCGCGATGGGCGCTCTAGCGTCCTGTTCGCTGGCCGACATCGCCCCAGCGGTGGGGGTCGCTCAAGAGGCCGCGCAGATATTCGATATTCGCCGCCGCCTGCGCCGGGGGCAGATCGATGCGCTCGAGTTGGCTTGCTTCATCGAAGCGGCCCTGCAGCGCCACTGCGATCGCCAGGTTCTGGCGCGCTTCGGCAGGCGCGTTCGGCTGCGCCATCGCCTGGCGCAGGATCGGCTCAGCGGCCGCAGGATCGCCTTCCATCAGATGTGAGACCCCCAAATTTGTGAGCACGCCCGGGTCGTTGGGCTGAAGCGCAAGCGCCTCCTGATAAGCCTCGCGCGCTTCGGTGAAGCGGCCAAGCTGATCGAGCGCAGCGCCAAGCGCGGAGCGCACGCGCCAATCGTGGACGTCGCCGGCGGCGATGACGGCAAGCGGCCGAAGCGCTTCCTGGGGATGGCGCGCGGCGATCTGCGCAAGCCCGTAGGTGAGCGTCAGCGGCCTATCGCTGGGAAACCGCTGCAGCGCTTCTTCCGCCACCGCCACCGAGCGATCGGCGCGCCCGCCCTTTCGAAGCGTCTCGGCGAAACGTTGCGCAGCTTCGAGATCGTTTGGGAAGGTGTCGTATTCGCCGGCCCAGAAAGCCATTTGGGTCAGCATGTCCTGGTGGGCGATTTGCTCGCGCGCGCGCCGGTCGGGCATGCGCGGCGCGGCTGCACGCGCGCCGTGTTGGGATGCAGCCTCGTCTGGGCTGTTCTGCGCCTGGCTCGTGGCGTTTGCGTGCTGACCGGCGGTGGCGCATGCGGCGAGCGCTGACGCCGCCAGCACACTCAAGGCAAGGCGAGACATGTGGACAGAATCCTCACATTCGCGTGGACGCTGCTCCTGACATGCTCAACAAAGCGCTAACGGCGTAATAGGCATCGCACATGACCGACATTCTCCCCTTCCTCAACGGCGCCGACGCCCCCACCACGCCCATCCACGCCATCCGCACCGGAGAATGGAGCCAGTGGATCGAGCGCCACTCGGAGATGCTGCGCAAACTCGCCGCAGCGCACGACTTTGCCGCGCAAAACGGACGCATCCTGCTCGTTCCGGCTACGGACGGATCGATTGAGCGGGTGCTTTTTGGCGTGGGCGACAAAGCCAATGTCATGGCGATCGGGACGCTGGCGCAGCACCTGCCGGCTGGCGATTACCGCATCAGTTCCGCGCCACGGGAATTCGCGGCGACCTTGGTGGCCTCCGCCTGGGGATTGGGCGCTTATGCGTTCGACCGCTACAAGAAGCGCAAGCACCCCGCCCCGCGTCTCGCTGCGCCCGAGGGCGGCGACATGACGGAAGCCTCGCGCCTTGTTCTTGCCTCTTGGCTTGCGCGCGATCTCGTCAACACCCCGACCAACGATATGGGACCCGACGCATTGCACGAAGCGGCCGAAGCCGTCGCGCACAAATACGGCGCAACGTTCAAGGCCATAATCGGCGAGGCGCTCCTCGATGCCGGCTACCCGCTTATTCATGCCGTTGGCCGCGCCGCACATCAGGGCCCGCGTCTGCTGCACCTATCGTGGGGCGAGGCCAATGCGCCGAGACTGGCGCTCGTCGGCAAAGGCGTGACGTTCGACACGGGCGGTCTCGACATCAAGCCGTCCGCCGGCATGCGCCTCATGAAGAAAGACATGGGCGGGGCAGCGCACGCGCTCGCGCTCGCGCAAATGGTCATGGACGCAAGATTGCCGGTGAAACTCGACCTCTTCCTGCCAGTGGCTGAGAATGCCGTGGCCGGCGATGCGTTCCGACCGGGCGACGTGATCAAGAGCCGCAAGGGCTTGACGGTCGAGATCGACAACACCGATGCGGAAGGCCGCCTTATCCTTGCTGACGCGCTCGCACGCGCGAGCGAAGATCATCCCGCCCTCCTACTCGATTTCGCAACGCTCACAGGCGCTGCGCGCACAGCGCTTGGGCCGGATATTCCCCCGTTCTACGCGAATGACGATACGCTGGCTTCCGAACTCGCCGCCGCTTCCGCCGAAACCGCGGACCCGATTTGGCGCATGCCGCTTTGGGATGCTTATGACGGCGACATGGATTCACCGATCGCGGATCTGAAGAACACCGGCGACGGCGCATTTGCGGGCTCGATTTACGCAGCCCTCTTCCTGCGCCGTTTCGTCGATGCGAGCGCCTGGGCGCATTTCGACATTTTCGCTTGGGCCCCAAAGGAGCGCGCCGCGCGACCGCCTGGCGGCGAGGCCCAGGGGCTGCGCGCCTGCTGGCGGGTGTTGAAAAGCCGCTTCGCCGGTTAGCTGCCGGCAGAGCCCGGTTAACGCCTCGCGGAAGTCCGTTCCGGCAGCGAAATCTACAATTTGTGTGGAAACCTGCTTCGGATGCACAATATCTTGTGTTTCGACCTTGAACCGACTCAAATCGCTCGGCAGATTTTGCCTATCGACAACGAAGGGGAGCCGACATGGAGCTCGCGCGCAATTCGACAGAAGCCTTGGATTTGTGGCGGCGGGTCACGGTTTCGACCGTGCGCTCCGACGCACCCGATCTTACGGCGCGACAAATGGCCGTACTGATGACGGTCCGCCTGCAGCCAGCACCGCACACGGTGCGCGGCCTCGCCAGCGCATTGAACGTCGGCAAACCGGCGATCACACGGGCGCTCGACACGCTCTCGAAGCTCGGCTTTGTGCAGCGCCGCCGCGACCCCAAAGACGGCCGCAACGTGTTCGTCGAAGGAACCGATAAGGGCGACGCTTTCCTCGATCAGCTCGGACAGACGATCGTTTCGGGTGAGGCGGTGCAAGCCGCACCTGCGCCGCGCGCGGTGTTCGGTCTGGCTTCGTAATCGAGCTTGGGCGCAAAATGAATGGCCGCGCTTGGCGAACCGAAGCGCGGCCATTTCTTGTTTGGTTGGAGCCCGCGGTTCAGTGCGTGCTGCGCCCAACGGGCGCGGTAGTTGCGCTCGTCGTCGATGTTGCGCTCGTTGTCGCTGCAGCGCCCGCTGCTTGAGGCGCTGCTTGCGGCAACGGCGTCGGCAACGGCACGTTGTTTGGCGAAATCGAGCGCAGATACGCAATCGCGGCGACTCGGTCGTTATCGTTGTGCAGGCCCGCAAACGCCATCCTCGTGCCGGGCACCGCCGTGCCGGGCGAGGTCAGGAATGTGTTCAACGTGAGATAATCCCACGTCACGCTGTGAGACTTCATCGCGTCGGAATAATCGAAGCCGGCATGCGAAGCGGAGTGACGGCCGAATACGTCATGGAGGTTCGGGCCTGTCCGATTGGGGCCGCCGCCCGTGAAATCATGGCACGCCCCACACACAGCCGTGACCTGTTGGCCATGCGTCACCAGAGATGCGAGCTGGGCCTGATCTGCAAACAGGCGCCCGAAATCAGGCGGCCCCGAGGGTGCGGCGGGACCGCTGCCCGCATCCTCGGCCGCGACTTCCGGCAGATAGCCTGCTTTCTCCGGATAATTCGGATGCACAACGCCGTTGGCGAACAGTCCGATGGCCATCACGCCCAGCACCGAGCCTAAGACTGCGCCAAGAATGGAATTGGTCCGAAGATCGCCGCTCATTCGCTGTCCTGCCCGGGCCCCGTATAATAAGACGCGCCGCTTATGGCCTGCGTTGCGCGCGTCGCCAAGACGGGGCCGCGAAAACGTCGCGCTCGGCGTGGCCTTGCGCGGCGAACCGCCGCACGGCATGCCACGCGGCGATGAACTCCGTTGTCGTGATCCCTGCACGCATGGCGTCCGCGCGCCTGCCGGGCAAGCCGCTCGCCGACATCGCCGGCAAGCCAATGATCGCTTGGATGGTCGAGATCGCGCGCGCCGCCAATGCGGGGCCCGTGCTGGTGGCCGCGGCGGAAGCCGAGATCGCCGAGATCGCGCGCAAGGCAGGCGCCGAAGCGGTGATGACAGATCCAGCGCTCCCCTCCGGCTCCGATCGCGTGCACGCGGCCCTTGCTGCGTTCGACGCCGCGGGGCGCTTCGATGTTGCGGTCAATTTGCAAGGAGACATGCCAACCATGCGCGCCGATGATGTTGCCCGCGCCGTTGCTGCGCTAACGCCGCGCGCAGACATTGCGACTTTGGTCTCGCCGTCTTTCGACGATGCAGACCGCAACAACCCAAACGTCGTAAAAGCGATCCGCGCCGCCGACGGGCGCTGCCTTGCGTTCACGCGCGCGCCCGCGCCCTGGGGGCAAGGCCCGGTGGAGCGCCACGTCGGCATCTACGTCTATCGTCGCAATGCGTTGGCGCGCTTTGTCGCGGCGCCGCCCTCGCCGCTTGAATTGCGCGAACAATTGGAACAATTGCGCGCGATTGAAATGGGCATGGCCATCTTTGCAGACGCCACCGACGACTTTCCAAAAGGCGTCGACAGTCCAGCGGACCTTGAATCCGCGCGCGCAATCCTGGCGAAGCGGTAATCAATGCCAAAATGCGCTTGCCGTTTTTCAGCGGCAGGTTGATTCTCGCGCATGGAGGCGGTCATGCGCACTGCATTCGCGTTGGCGGCATCGGCGCTGGCGCTCAGCGCGCACGCCGCATGGGCACAAGCCCAGGCTGCGCCCGCGGCATCCGCTCCGAGCACACCTGCCCCAAGCGCATCGGCTTCGGCCACGCCTACCCAAACTGCATCGGCTCCGAGCACGCCCGCCCAGACCTCATCGGCCTCAAGCGCGCCTGCTCAAACCGCGTCCGCTCCGGGCGCACCCCCCCAAACCGCATCGGCTTCAAGCACGTCGCCTCAAACCGCATCTCCTCCGAGCGCGCCTCCCCAGGTTGCATCGGTTCCGAGCACGCCGCCTCAGAGCGGGTCCACTCCGAGCGCTTCAGCCCAAACCGCGTCCGCTACCGCCTCGATTGCCCCCGCTCCAACGCCAACGCCGGCTGCACCGCTGACCCGCGCTCAGCTTTGGGCGGCTTGCGTGAACGTCAGCGCAGCCCAGCAGGCAATCGACACGTGCTCGCAGATCATTCAGGGCAATCGCGAATCCGCGCTCAACATCGGCATCGCCTTCTTCAACCGCGGCAACGCCAATATGAGCCTGCACAACGCCCAGGCGGCGGCGGACGACTACACGGAGGGGCTTTCGCACAATTTCCAGCAGCCGGACGTCTATTATGGACGCGGCAATGCGCGCAACGCGCTTGGCCAATTCAACGATGCGCTAAGCGATTTCAACGCCGCGATCGCCGCCAACCCCCAGCATGCCGAAGCCATCAACAATCGCGGCAATGTCTATGAACTCGGCTTACACGACACCGCCCACGCCATCGCCGATTACAGCGCCGCGATCGCCATCCGCGATGAAGCGCTCTTCCGTTACAATCGCGGTCACGCCTACCAATACGGCGCCCACGACCTCGCCAACGCGCTGGTCGATTATAACCGTGCGCTCGAACTCAACCCGAGCAACGCCGACGCCCACATCGAGCGCGGCAACGTCTATTTTGCGCAAAACAATTTCGACGCAGCGGTGACGGACTATCAAGCCGCGCTCTCCGCGCACGCCGACTACGCCCTCGCCTATTACAATCTCGGCAAGGCCTACGAAGCGCAAGGTCACAAGCAAGACGCGATCGCCCAATGGGACGAAGCGATCCGCGTCAATCCGCAATACTCCGAAGCGCTGGTCTCGCGCGGGCGCGCCAATTTCGACACGCACCGGTATGAGTCTGCGCTGTCGGACTTCAACACGGTGCTGGCGATTGGGCCAGACGCAATCGCGTTCAACGGACGCGGGCTCGTTTATCAAGCGCGCGGCGACGCCGATCGCGCCATCGCCGACTTCGATCGCGCCGTTGCGATCGCGCCGAGCAATGGGGAATTCAACAACAACGCCTGTTGGGCGCGGGTGCTGGCCAACCGCGATCCCGATACCGCGCGCACACTATGCGCTGCAGCCATCGCCGCCTCCGATCAGGCCCCCTATTTCATGAGCCGCGGGCTTTTGAACCTGAAGCAGAACCGCAACCAGGACGCCTATAACGACTACGATTCCGCTGTCCGGCGCGCGGAGAACAACGCAGCCTACCTCTACGGACGCGGGGTGGCTGCAATTCGATTGGGGCGCGCCGGCGAGGGCCAAGCCGACATAAACGCTGCAACCGGCCGCGACGCTAATATTGCCAGCGTCTATCAGGGCTACGGGATCACACCCTGAGAAGCGTCAGCCCGGAAAGCTCTGTACGCCGATTTTCGTCATCGAACCGTTTTGCAGGGCGACGCACGCTTGGCTTTCCATGCCCTGCACATAGCAGAAAACCGGCACGTTCGCGGTCCTGAGCGCCATATAAGCGTCTCGGTTGAAGGCGGACTCGGGATAGAATGGGAATTCCCCGTTTTGAGGCGTATTTGCGCCTTGCGGCCAATCCGGCAAAGCCGAGCTTGTCGCAATCGTGCGGTTGTTGGAGTCGATCCATTCCGCCAGCGCACGCTGCATCGCCGGCAGCTCGCGGGCCTGCGCAAGCGTCATCAGGCGTTCTGTCGGCGCTGCGTCCGCCCACAGCACTTTTCCGTTCGCGTCGCGCACGGCGATCGTCGCCACCGCATGCGCGCAATCGGGCCCGGCGCTGGAGGCTTCGACTTGCAGGGTTTGGCCAGCGCTCGCATGCCAGGCGCCGGCGGCGCTCGTTTGACAGCCATGCAGCGCATCCGGCGAGCTCGGTCGCGTGTCGCCAATGCGCGAACAGGCGCTAAGCCCCAAGACAGCCATGCACACGATCAATCCAAATCGCATCTGCCCTGCTCCACCAGCCCCCGGTCGGCAGATTAGCGCGCAAGCTCGCTCCGCGCCAGTTCGCCGACTTCGCGCAACGCTTGAATAGCCAGCTTCGAATACGCCGTGAAATTCAAGCCGCCGTGCATCAAAACCGGGTATTTCTTCTCGATCACGCGAATTCCCGCGCCGCGCAGCTTGTCCACAAACGCCTTCACGTCGGCCCGCACCGGATCCATGGCGCCGCCGCCCGCAACGATCGTCGCCGGCGCATGCGTGAGCTCGATATCGAGGAGCGAGGGAAGATTTTCCCCGCCCAGGCTGCGTGCAATGTAAAAAGCTGCAAGCCTCCCGAGAAAACGAAAATTGCGCAGCTCCTCGGCGGCCCAAAGCGAGTCCTGCACATGGATCAACGGATAAAGCAAAATCTGCAGCGCGATGGCGCCGGGCTGGGCCGCATTGAACTCAAGGGCCATCGTCGCAGCAAGGTAGGCGCCCGCAGAATCGCCCGCCACCGCGATCGCGCCGGGCGCTCCGCCAAAGCGGCGCGCATTTTCGAACGCCCACCGACAAGCGGCGCGGCCGTCTTCAATCTGGCCTGGAAAGCGCGTCTCCGGCGCCAGACGGTAGCCGACCGAGAGCACGCGCCCGCACGAGCTTTTCGCAAGCCACGAACAGATCGAATCGTGCGTGTCGATGTCGCAGCAGACGAAGCCGCCGCCGTGGAAATAGACGACCAGCGGCGCAGCCCCTGCATCCTTTGCTTCATAATAGCGCGCGCGCATCATCGTTTCGGCGCCTGCAATCTCGAGATCCTCGACCTTGGCCAATCCCGCGGCGCGCGCAGCCGGCGCTGCAAGCAACATGCGCAATCCCCGGCGCGTTTGCCGCAATAGCGCCGTTTCGACGGATTGAGTGAGGCTCATGACATCATGGCCTCTACCGCAAACTCGGCCCCTAGGCTAACAGCGCCTCATGAAAGAACGGATTGCGTTTCAGGGTGAGCCCGGCGCCAATTCGGATATCGCCGCGCGTGCGGTTTATCCGGCGCTCGGGCCGTTGGCTTGCCCGAGCTTCGAGGATGCGTTTGCCGCGGTGCGCGAAGGTGGGGCGCGCTATGCGATGATCCCGGTTGAGAACTCGCTCGCCGGACGCGTCGCCGACGTGCACCACCTCATCCCGGAGTCCGGACTTTTTATAGTCGGCGAGCGTTTCCAGCCGATCCGCCATCAATTGCTCGGCGTGAAAGGCGCAACCCTTGGCGGTTTGCACGAAGTGCGCTCGCATCCTCAGGCGCTTGGCCAATGCCGCAAACTGCTGCGCGAGCTCGGCGTTGTAGCAACGCCATCGCCAGACACTGCCGGCGCCGCGCGCGAGATCGCCGAGCTCGGCAATCCTGCGGTCGGCGCGCTCGCCTCCTCGCTCGCCGGCGAGATCAACGGTCTTGTAACGCTCAAGGCCAACATCGCCGACGCCGACCATAACACCACGCGCTTCCTGGTTTTTGCGCGTGAGCCGGAGGACTCGGGCGCAAACGACGGCCCCTGCATGACGAGTTTCGTCTTTCGCGTTCGCAACGTTCCGGCCGCGCTCTATAAATCGCTCGGCGGCTTCGCCACCAACGGCGTCAACATCACCAAGCTCGAATCCTACATCGAAGGCGGTTCGTTCGAGGCGGCCATGTTCTTTGCGGAAATCGAAGGCCACACCAACGATCGCCTCGTGCAGCTGGCGCTCGACGAATTGCGCTTCTTTTCGACGTCCCTAGACGTGCTCGGCGTCTTTCCGGCCGACCCCTTCCGGCGCAACCATCAGCGCTAACGTAACCAAGGCGCCGTTTCAGGCGAAGGAGTAAGATCGGGGTATGGCCGAGGAAGCCGAACTTCGAGCACTGCTGCTCAAGGGCCTCGGCGGCGACGAGGCCGCGCACCGAAAATTTCTGACGGAGGCGGCGGCGTTGCTGCGCTCATATTTCCGCAATCGGCTGCGCGGCGCGCCCGACGACGCGGAGGATCTGGTGCAGGAGACCCTGGTGGCTTTGCACACGCGCCGGGACAGCTACGATCCGACGCTGCCGCTTACGGCTTGGATGTACGCCATCGCGCGCTACCGCCTGATCGATTTTCTGCGGCGCAAGAAGCGGCGCGGCGACCATAGCGCCATCGACGAATTGGAGATCGGCGACGTCGATCCCGCGTTCGAAGCGGGAGACGCCAAGCGCGACGTAACGCGTCTATTGGCGATGCTCCCCGAAAAACAGCGTCGCGCCATCGAGCTGGTGAAACTCCAAGAGCATAGTGTGGAGGAAGCCTCCAGGCTCACAGGGTATGGCGTGTCCGACATCAAAGTCTCGATCCATCGCGGCATGAAAGCGTTGATGAAGCTCATGGCCGAGGAGAACGCGGCATGAAGACCGACGATCTCATCGACATGCTGGCCAAGCACGTCGAAGCGTCAGAGCGGCCGCGCTGGCGCATGCGCATGATGGCGACCCTGCTTGTCGGTCTTGCCGTCGCAGTCGCCCTGGTGATCACCTTCATCGGCATGCGGCCCGATATCGGCACAGCGACCTGGGCTGTGCTGCTTAAGGCCGGATTTTCGGCGGCGGCGGCCGCGACGATATTGCCGCTCGCGATGCGTTTGATGCGCCCGGGCGCGCCGTTGGGCTGGCGGTTGGCGGCGGGTCTAATCTTTGCTGGGGTGAGCCTGCTTGCCGCCTTCATCGCGCTCATGGGCATGCCGAGCCAGGCGCGCCTGAATGCGTGGATGGGCGGGGGCTTCCCATGGTGCATCGTGCTCATCCCGATCTTCGCTGCGCCCGCCGCGGCCTTGATGGTTTGGCTTGCGCGTTCGCTTGCGCCCACGCGGCTGACGCTTTCAGGGGCGGCCATCGGCGCTTTATCGGGCGGCTTGGGCGCGATGGCTTATGCGATGTATTGCCCAGTCGACTCAGTGGCGTTCGTCACGACCTGGTATGTCGTGGCCATCGCCATCTGCGCCGCCCTTGGCGCGGTTGTCGGATCGAAGCTGCTGCGTTGGTGAGCTAAATCACACTGAACCCAGCATCGCGAAGCGCTGTCCGCACGGGCGCCTCGACCGAAGCGAGATTGCCGTCGTTGCAGGCTGCCGCGCAGACAATTCCGGTCGCGGCGTCGAAAACCATTTCTGTGTAGAAAAGCGTGTTCGAGCCATTGTGCCAGAAGCGGCTGTCGCGCTTGATCCAGCCCATCGCGTAATCGCCGCCGAAGGGCGGGGTGTGCAAAGCGTCCCACGTTTGGCGCGCCAAGAACGGCGTGCGATCGCGATGTGCGGCGCAGAAGACGAGCACATCTTCCAGCGTCGCGTGCACGCGCCCTGCGGGACCCAGCGCCGCGGGATTGTCGGAAATCGCCCCACCCGGGGGATAGGGCGTGTGCGGACCGGCTTGGCCCGGCGCGTGACCCACGGGCTCATCGAGCCGGCCCGGCGCACCTGGCGCGCCAAAGCCAGCTGAGCGCATGTCGAGGGGATCGAACACGTGGTCGGCGATTAGGTCTTCCCATTTCGCAGCGCACCGCGCCTCCAGCATCGCGCCCGCGACGATGTAGCCATTGTTGGCGTAGGCGAACGTCGTTTCTTTTGGGCCGACGGGATCCATCGTCAAGGCGATGCGCGACCAGGCGATGCGCTCCCGGCGCGGGTCTGGATTTTCCCGCTGGAAATCGCCGAACCGCTCCATCGGGATGTTCGGCTGCAAACCGGCGCGATGGCAAAGCAAATGCCTGAAACTGACATCGCGATATTCGGCGCGAATGTCGGGAATTGCGCCGCCCAAGACAGCGCCCACCGTATCGTCCCACGACACACGACCGCTATCGACCAGGCGCCCAACGAGGGT
>JACXTT010008501.1_pt1 | contig 14228 bp, 11 predicted proteins | sample 9270951 | NCBI WGS metagenome assembly JACXTT01 (sample SAMN15532306, study PRJNA645909) | rock metagenome | isolation source: weathered quartz diorite | place: Puerto Rico | collected 2017-06-21 | reverse complement strand
CGACGGCTCGGCCACCGCCGCGGCGCGGGCCAGCGGCAGGCGCACCGTGAAGGACGAGCCCTCGCCGGGTGTGCTGGCCGCCTCGATGCGGCCGTCCATCAGGGTGGTCATCTGGTGGCAGATCGCCAGGCCCAGGCCGGCCCCGCCGTAGCGGCGGCTGAGCGAGGCGTCGGCCTGATAGAAGCCCTCGAACAGGCGCCCCATGTCGCCCGGCTCGATGCCGATGCCGGTGTCGGTGACCTGGAAGACGGTCTCGCCGCCCTCGCGCCGGACGCTCAGCGTCATCCCGCCGCCCTCGGTGAACTTCACCGCGTTGTCGGCCAGGCTGTAGAGGATGCGGCGGATCCGCGCCGAGTCGCCGCGATAGGCGCCGCAGGCGGCCGGGTCGATCTCGAAGGCGAAGGACAGGCCCTTCTTGTCGGCCAGGGGCTGGTAGGCGGCGACCACGCCGCGCACCAGGTGCTCCAGGTCGAAGTCGCCGAGTTCGAGCTCCAGGGTGCTGGATTCGATCTTCGACAGGTCCAGCAGGTCGTTCAGCACCGCCAGCAGGCTCTCGCTGGACCGGCGGATGACCTTCACCCGCTCCTGCTGCAGCTCGGTGAGCCGCTCCAGCGTCAGCGCCTGGGCCATGCCCAGCACGCCGTTCAGCGGGGTGCGCAGCTCGTGGCTCATGGTGGCCAGGAAGTTCGACTTGGCGAGGTTGGCGGCCTCGGCGGCGCGCTCGCGCTCCTCGGCGGCCTGCCGGGCCACCATCAGTTCGTCCCAGGCCGCGGCGAGCTGCGCCCGCGCCGACCAGAATTGCACGCCGAACAGCAGGATCGTGAAGCTCGCCACGAACGCGCCCAGCTCGTGGCCCTTGGCCAGCTCGATCTGGCCCTGGTGGACCGCCACCAGCCCCAGAATGCCCACATAGGGCGCCAGCGCCGCGGCCAGGATCCAGCGCGAGCGGTAGTAGCGCATGAGCACATGCACCATCGAGACGCTCATCAGGGCGAAGGCGAACAGGCACTGGATCGGGCCGCCGCGCGAAATCAGCGCCAGGGCCGCCAGCGCATAGAGGGTGGTCGTGGCGATCCGCAGCGCCGGCGCCCAGGCGCTGGCGACCGGGGCGTGACCTTGCCGTGCGATCCTGCGCAGCACCCAGTTTTCGGCGATCAGCACGCCCGTCTGGACGATCGTCCAGCCCAGCACAAAGCGCCACGGGGTCACGCTCAGCAGGGTCAGAACGACCATGGCGAGACCGAGCGCCTGGACCGTCAGGTTGCGGTAGGCGTTGATGAAAGCCGCGACGCCACCCAGGCCCAGGGCGTCGGCTGCAGAGGCGTTTCCAGAACGGGGAGACATCTATGCGCACTCCTCACGCGAGGCGCAGTGTCGCAACTAAAGGCTGACGTAAGGTTACGACAACTCGGGGTTGAGGTTACTCACGTAACGAGTTCGGTGAAGTCAGGTGACCGCCGCGCGGGCGTGGAATTCCGGCCGGTCCCAGGCGCGGGTGGCCAGCACTTCGGCGAACGCCGCGGCCGCGTCCCAGACCTGAGCGAAGCTCAGGTAGAGCGGCGAGAAGCCGTAGCGGGCGATGTCCGGACTGCGGAAATCGCCGATGATCCCCCGCGCGATCAGCGCCTGCACCAGGGCGTAGCCGTGCGGATGGGCGAAGGACACGTGCAGGCCGCGCTCGGCCGGGTCGCGGGGGCTGGCCAGGGTCAGGGCCGGGTCGTCGGCGCGGGCCTCCACCTCGGCGATGAACAGGTCGGCCAGGGCCAGGCCCTTGGCCTCGATGGCGGCCGGATCGGCCTCGAGCTGCAGGTCGACGCCCGCCTCCAGCGCCGCCAGGCCCAGCACCGAGGGGGTGCCGGTGAGCTGGCCGCGGATGTCGCGCGCCGGGCGATAGCCGTCCTCGAAGGCGAACGGCTCGGCGTGGCCCATCCAGCCGGTCAGCGGCGAACGGATCTCGCCCTGGTGCCGCTCGGCGACGAACAGGTAGGACGGCGCGCCCGGGCCGCCGTTCAGATATTTGTAGCCGCAGCCCACCGCCAGGTCGGCGCCCGCGCCGTTCAGGTCGACGCTGATCGCGCCGGCGCTATGGCTGAGATCCCAGAGGATCAGCGCGCCCTTGGCGTGGGCGGCGGCGGTCACCTTCGCCATGTCGCGGCGCAGAGCCGACTTGTAGTGCACCTGGGTGAGCACGACGACGGCGGTGTCCTCGTCGATGGCGTCCAGCAGCGCGTCCGGCGCCACCGATTTCAGCCGCGCCTGCGCTGGCAACAGGGCGGCCAGGCCCTGCAGGGCGTAGAGGTCGGTGGGGAAGTTGCCGGTCTCCGACAGGATCGTGCGCCGTCCGGGCCGTAGCGACAGCGCCCCCGCGGTCAGCTTGAACAGGTTCACGGTGGTGGAATCGGCGACCACCACCTCGCCAGTCTTGGCCCCGATCAGCCGTCCGATCTTGTCGCCCACACGCCCCGGCGCCTCGATCCAGCCGGCGGTGTTCCAGCTACGGATCAGCCCTTGGCCCCACTCCTCGGTGACCACGCCCGCCAGCCGGGCGACCGCGGCGCGGGGCGGCGGCCCCAGCGAATTGCCGTCCAGGTAGATCACGCCCTTCGGCAGGTCGAAGGCCGCGCGGAACCGCGCCAGCGGATCGGCGGCGTCCAGCGCCAGGGCGTCATCGCGCGTCACGATTGCGGCCGGGGGTCATGGCAGGGCATCAAGGGTTCTTAGAGCGCCCGATAGCCGACAGGAAGGGACCACCTTGGCCACGATCGAGCGGCAGTTCAGCTTCACCGGCGCCGACGGTGCGCCGATCGCCGGCTTCCGCTGGCTCGACGACCGGGTGACGCCGCGCGCCGTGCTGCAGGTCGCCCACGGCATGGGCGAGCACGCCCGGCGCTACAGGGCGCCGCTGGAGCCGCTGATCGCCGCCGGCTGGACGATCTTCGCCAACGACAACCGCGGCCACGGCCTGACCGCCGCCGGCCCGGAGCAACTGGGCGACTTCGGCGAGAACGGCGCCGAGCTGGTGGTCGAGGACCTGCACCACCTGACCTCCATGGCCCGCGGCGAGCATCCCGGCCTGCCCATCGTGCTCCTGGGCCACAGCCTCGGATCGTTCTTCGCCCAGGCTTATGCCTTCGACCACTCGCAGGCGATCGACGGCTTGGTTCTTTCCGGCACGGCGGCGTTCGGCGACCGCACCGGTCCAGCCCGGCGGCTCGACGAGATCGCCCTGGACGGCGAAACCCCGCGCACGCCCTTCGACTGGCTCTCCCGCGATCCGGCGGAGGTCGACGCCTACATCGCCGACCCGCTCTGCGGCTTCTCGCGCAAGCCCACCAGCGCCGGCTCCTTTGCCCGGGTCGGCGAGCGGCTGAAGGACCCGGCCGAGATCGCCCGGATCCGCAAGGACCTGCCGATCTACATCTTCGTGGGCGACAAGGATCCGGTGAACCAGGACCTGGCTCTGCTCAAGCCCCTGGTCGACCGCTACCAGGCCGCCGGCCTCGCCGATCTCACCGTCAAGATCTACCCGGGTGGCCGCCACGAGATGCTCAACGAGACCAATCGCGCCGAGGTGGTCGCCGACCTGACCGCCTGGCTGGAGCGGGTGGTGGGCTGACGCCCCGGCGGGGGCCGTGCTTAGATGCCTGGGCGCGGACACAGCGCCTTTGAGCCGACGACATTTCGCACGGGCGGAGACCCGTGAGGGGGAAACATTCCGATGAGCAAGATCACGCATTTCGCGCTGGCCTCCGCCATGGCGCTCACCCTGGCCGCCGGCGTCGCCGCGCCGTCGATCGCCAGGCCCAAGGCCGCCGCCGCGGCCACGCCGCTGCCGCCGGGCGCGGTCGAGGAATTCGCCACCATGCGCGACGGGACCAAGCTCGCCGCCAATGTCTACAAGCCAGCTGGAACCGGCCCCTGGCCGGTGGTGATGACCCGCACGCCCTATCTGAAGGACGGCCGCCCGGACAAGGAGAAGGACCCCGACGGCTCCAAGGGCCGCGCGGCGCTCGCAAAGGCGGCCAAACGCTACACCGACGCCGGCTTCGTGTTCGTTCACCAGGACGTGCGCGGCAAGGGCCACTCTCAGGGCTTCTACGCGGCCTTCGAGAACGACGTTGAGGACGGCTACGACAGCGTCGAATGGGCCGCCGCCCAGCCCTGGAGCAACGGCAAGATCGGCCTCTCCGGCGGCTCGGCCATGGGCATCACCTCCAACGAGGCCGCCATGGCCGCCCCGCCGCACCTGGTGGCTGCCTACGTCGTCGTGGCCCCCTACGACCTCCTGGCCAACAGTTACATCGGCGGGGTGCTGAAGGAGAAGGACGTGCTCGGCTGGTCGAAGGGGCAGGGCGTCTCCGACGCGGTCCTCGACACCCAGCGCCGCCGGGTCAGCGACGACATCTTCTGGAACCGCGGCGCCATGAGCACGAACCGCAAGTACATCCAGATCCCGATCTACAACGTCGGCGGCTGGTACGACATCTTCAACCACGGCAACATTTCCAACTTCGAGTACCTGCAGAACCACGGCGCCAAGGGCGCGCGCGGCAATCAGAAGCTGCTGATGGGCCCGTTCGGCCACGGCGCGCTGTCCGGCGATCTGGAATATCCCGGCTTCGACCGGCTGAACCTCGGCGGCGACGCCGAGCTGCGCTGGTTCGACTACTGGCTGAAGGGGATCGACAACGGGATCATGGCCGAGCCGCCGGTCAGCTACTTCATGATGGCCGGCGCCGAAAAGGGTCACCTGTCGTCCCTGAACGGGATGCGCACCTCGGCCAACTGGCCGCCGGCCAATCGCGAGGTCCGCTACTATCTGACCGCCGACAGGGTGCTGAGCGGCAAGGCGCCGGCCGGCGAGGGCGCGAAGATCAGCTACCGCTATGACCCGGCCAATCCGGTGCCCACGGTGGGCGGCGCGAACCTCACCTTCGACCGCGGCCCGATGGATCAGCGCGCCATCCCCGCGCGCCAGGACTACCTGCGCTTCCAGACTCCGGCGCTGGACAGGAACGTGACCATCGCCGGCCCCGTGAAGGTCGAGCTCTATGGCTCAACCGACGGCCCCGACACCGACTTCATGGCCAAGTTGGTGGACGTCTATCCGGATGGCTACGAGGCGCTCGTCCTCGATGCGCCGATCCGCACGCGGTTCCGCCACGGCCGCATGCCCGACGACATCAAGATGATGACGCCCGGCGCGCCGGAGGAGCTGGACATCGACCTGTGGTCCACCGCCATCACCTTCGAGAAGGGCCATCGCATCGCGCTGCACATCACCTCGTCCAACAGCCCGCGCTTCGAGGTGAATCCCAACACCGGCGAGGCGGCCGGCGGCCACAAGCTCGCGCCGCGCGTGGCCACCAACAGCGTCTACGTCGACGCCAGCCATCCCTCGGCTCTGGTGCTGCCCGTGATCTACCCCGACGATAAGTGATCCAGCCGACCAACCGCTGGCGCCCCCCTTGCATCCCGGCTCAGCTTGGCGGACCTTAACTGTGCGGGTGGGGGCCCGCCGGGGGAGTTGGGGACTATGGTTGGGAAAGTGGTGTCGGCCCGCGAGAAATCGCGTGTGATCGGCCAGGATCTGAGGTCGATGTTCCGCGCGCTGGAGAAGCGGCCGGCGCCGCCGCGGCTGGTGTCGCTGGTCGAGCAGCTCGCCGAACAGACGCCCCTGCCTGAGACCAAGAAGGCCGGTTAGGCGCGGCCCATCACCGTCATCGTCTCCAGGCCGATCACGTCGTTGGCGTCCTGGGCGTCCATGATCTTCAACAGGCGCGCGCGGGCCCGGTTCACCCGGCTCTTGATGGTGCCGAGCGCGCAGCCGCAGATCTCGGCCGCCTCTTCGTAGGATAGCCCCGCGGCGCCCACCAGGATCAGCGCCTCGCGGTGCTCATCAGGCAGCTGCTGCAGCGCGGCTTGCAGCGAGCGCATGGCGACGCTCCAGTCCTGGGTGGCCGGGGTCTTCAGCGCGCCGGCGTATTCGCCCATCTCGTCACGCACCTCGCGGCGCCGCCGCAGGACCTGGGTGTAGTAGGTGTTGCGCAGGATCGTGAACAGCCAGGCCCGCAGGTTGGTCCCCGGCTGGAACTTGTCCTTGTTGGTCCAGGCCTTGATCAGGGTGTCCTGCACCAGGTCGTCGGCGTCCGACCCGTTATGGCTGAGCGACCAGGCAAAGGCCCGAAGCGCGGGGATCAGGCCCACCACCTCGTCGCGCCAACTCTCCCCGGTCATTACGCCCTCACACGCCGGCCTCGGCGACAGGGCGCACTACCCTTCACTCCTCCGGTCGACGAGGAACGCGTCTCAATCGCATCCGTTCCGCAAATGTCGGGTAATCGACGCAACCTTTTTTCGATCCATGTTTTGCGACCCCTGGTTGGCGCCGGTCTTGCGAGTGCTTAGGTCTGCGGTGGCGGGAAAGGCGCGGACCCATGACGGGCCGCGTGGAGAGGGAGGCCCATGAGCCAGTCCAACGAACCGCACCCGCTCGCGACCGCGCGCCTCGCCGCCGGCCGCCCGACCTCCGCCGCCGTCCATCGCTACCGGGCCGTGCGCCAGGCGACCCTGGCGCTCACCCGCTCGCTGACGCGCGAGGACATGCTCGCCCAGTCCATGCCGGACGCCAGCCCCACAAAGTGGCACCTGGCGCACACCACCTGGTTCTGGGAGACCTTCCTGCTCGTCCCGAACCTGGCCGGCTACAAGCCCTTCGACCCGCGGTTCGGCTACCTGTTCAATTCCTATTATGAGGCGCTCGGCCCGCGGCAGCCCCGGCCCGAGCGCGGCCTGCTGACCCGGCCGTCCCTCGACGACGTGATCGCCTACCGGGCTCATGTGGACGAGGCCATGGGCCGCCTGCTCGAAGGCGCCGGCGACACCTTCGCCGACCTCGTCGACCTGGGTCTGGCCCATGAGGAGCAGCATCAGGAGCTGATCCTGATGGACATCCTGCACCTCTTCGCCCAATCGCCGCTCGCCCCGGCCTATGCGCCGCCCAGGGCCGCGCCCGCGCCGCGCACGCCCGAGGCCCTGGCCTTCGTCCGCTTCGAGGGCGGGCTGGTGGAGATCGGCCACGCGAACGCCGACGGCTTCGCCTTCGACAACGAGACCCCGCGCCACCGCGCCTGGCTGGAGCCCTTCGAACTGGCCGACCGCCTGGTGACCAACGCCGAGTGGCTGGAATTCATGGAAGACGGCGGCTACCGCCGGCCGGAGCTCTGGCTCTCCGAAGGCTGGGCCCGCGCGCGCGAAGAAGGCTGGACCGCGCCGCAGTACTGGCGCGAATGCACGGACGGCTGGGGCTCCATGACCCTGCACGGCCTGCGCCCCCTGGACCCCACCGCGCCGGTCGCTCACGTGAGCTTCTACGAGGCCGAGGCCTATGCCGCCTGGGCTGGGGCGCGCCTGCCCACCGAGGCGGAGTGGGAACACGCCGCCCAGGGCCTGCCGGCAGCCGGCGCCTTCATGGGCTCGGGCCGCCTCGCGCCGGCCGCGCCGCCGCCCGGGACCGGCCTGCGCCAGATGTTCGGCGACCTCTGGGAATGGACCCGCAGCGCCTATTCGCCCTATCCGGGGTTCCGCCCCGCCGCCGGCGCGGTGGGCGAGTACAACGGCAAGTTCATGGCCGGCCAGATGGTGCTGCGCGGCGGCGCCTGCGTGACCCCCGCGGGCCACGTGCGCGCGACCTACCGCAACTTCTTCTACCCGCAGCAGCGCTGGATGTTCTCCGGCGTGCGTCTCGCGCGTGATCTGGCTGAAGACGAAGGCGTCAGCGACGCGAGCTTCGAGGCCGACGTGCTGGCCGGCTTCGCCAAGCCGCAGAAGACCGTGCCGCCGAAGTACTTCTACGACGCCGAGGGCTCGCGCCTGTTCGAGGCGATCACCGAGCTGGCGGAGTACTATCCGACCCGCACCGAGATCGCGCTCCTGCGCACCATCGCGCCCGAGATCGCCCAGATCATCTCGCCCGGCGCGGCGCTCGTGGAATTCGGCTCAGGGGCCAGCGTCAAGACCCGCCTGCTGCTCGACGCCGCCCCGCAGGTCGCCGTCTATGCGCCCATCGACATCAGCCGCGCGGCCCTGGACGCCGCCGCCGTCGCCATCCGCCGGGACTATCCGAAGCTGGTGGTGGCGCCGCTGCGCGACGACTTCACCCGCGCGCTGGCCTTGCCGAGCGCGGCGCAGGGCCGGCCGGTCACCGGCTTCTTCCCCGGCTCGACCATCGGCAACTTCACCCCGGACGAGGCGCAGGCCTTCCTGGAGGCCGCGCGCCATCTGCTGGGGCAGGGCGCCCGGTTCCTGGTGGGCATCGACGTGGTGAAGGATCCCGCCGTGCTGGTGGCGGCCTACGACGACGCCGTCGGCGTCACCGCGGCGTTCAACAAGAACCTGCTGGCCCGCATCAACCGCGAGCTGGGCGGCGACTTCCGCCTGGAGGCCTTCGCGCATCGCGCCATCTGGAATGCGGAACAGAGCCGCATGGAGATGCGGCTGGAGAGCCTGAAGGACCAGGAGGTCCATATCGCCGGGCGCACCTTCTCGTTCGTGAAGGGCGAGACCCTGCACACGGAGAATTCCTACAAGTTCACGGTGGAGGGCTTTTCCGCCCTGGCGAAAAAGGCGGGATGGTCGCTGGAGCGCAGCTGGCTCAGCGCCGATCCCGCCTTCGCAGTGGTCTCGCTTCTCGCAGACTAGGCTTGCGCTACATCTCGCGCGGGTTGGGACCGCGGGTGCGGCCGCCGCCACGGCTGGCCTCGCCGCCTTTGCGTCCGGCCGCCGCCGCCAGATCGCGGTCCTTGGCGAAGCTGCGCTTCTCGCCGGGCACGCTGGCGCCGCCCTTGCGGGCGATCTCGCGGCGGCGGTCGGGGTTCATGGCGGCAAAGCCTCGGCGGGCGCGGGGTTTGCCGGTTTCCAGGGTGGGCATTTTGGGGGGCTCCTCGGACACGACTTGTCGTTGTGGTCACGCTGTAACCAACGAGGTGCAGCCAAGGTTGCGTGGGAAAGTGACGTCGCGCCTGCGACGCAATGTCTCAGGTCTTCAGCGCCGCCCTACAGAGGCAGTTGCACCCGGGCCGTCAGTCCGCCGCCGGCGCGGTTGACCAGGTCGACGTCGCCGCCATGGCCGCGGGCGATGGAGCGCACCACGGCCAGGCCCAGGCCGATGCCGCCGGTCTGGCGGCTGCGCGAAGGCTCGCGGCGATAGAAGGGCTCGAACACCTTCTCGCGGTCGGCCGGCGGAATCCCCGGCCCGTCGTCCTCGATCTCGACAAAGGCGGTCGAGGCGTCGCGGAACACCCGCGTGCGCGCCGCGCCCCCGAACTTCACGGCGTTCTCCAGCAGGTTGGAGAACAGGCGCCTGAGCGCCATGGGATCGCCTTCCAGGATCACCTTCTCGCCGCTCTCCACCTCGGTGGAGGCGCCGGTCTCCGCCATCTCGTCGCAGAGGCTCTCCAGCAGGGACGACAGTTCCATCTGGGTGCGCTCGCCGGGCCGGCTGGCGTCGCGCACGAAGGTCAGGGCCGCGGAGATCATCTCCTCCATCTGGTCGATGTCGTTGGACATCTTGGCCTTCTGGTCTTCCGGCAGGCCCTCGATGCGGAACCGCAGCCGGGTCAGCGGCGTGCGCAGGTCATGGGCGATCGCGCCCACCATGGCCGTGCGGTCCTCCACGTAGCGGCGCAGCCGCTGCTGCATCTCGTTGAAGGCCGTGGCCGCCACGCGGATCTCGGCGGGTCCCTTGACCTCCAGCGGCGCGGCGCGGGGGTCGCGGCCTAGTCGCTCGGCCGCGTCGGCGAACAGGCGGATCGGCCCGGCCAGCCGGCGCGCGAACAGATAGGCGAACGGCGACACCGCCAGCGCCGTCAGCACGAACCACAGGGCCACCCGCTGCTGCCAGGCGCTCAGCCCGAACACCGGTTGCGAGCGGACGACGGCCCAGCCGCCATCGGCCTGGCGCACGCCCACCTGGAACGGGGCGACCAGGAAATGCTCCTCGTCGCGCATGCCGGCCTTGGCCGCGCGGTCGCGGATGATCCGTCCGATCCGGCGGTCCGACAGCAGGCCGCGCTCGCCGGCGATGACGATGTTGCTCGCCGGGACGCCGAGGTCCTGGGCGAGCTTGTCGCGGATGGCCGGCATGGCGAACCCGTCCAGGGCGGGCGAGGGCGGGCGGTTGGCGGTGATCCGCTCCAGCGGCCGTCGCTCGGTGAAGGTCATCGCCGCGCCATGGAAGCTGCGCTCGATCTCGCTGACGCGATAGAAATCCGGCGCCGGCGGCGGCACGAGCATGATCAGCATGGTGCTCATCGCCCAGGACAGCACCAGGGTGACGCCGGTCAGCGTCAGAAGCTGGACGAACAGCGACCCCGTGGGCCGGGCCATCCGCGGCTTGCTCATGTGCGCTTCACCTTGGCGGTGAACATGTAGCCCTCGTTGCGGATCGTGCGGATCAGCTCGTGGCCGCCGCCGCCGTCGTCCAGCTTGCGCCGAAGCCGGCTGATCTGCACGTCGATGGCGCGGTCGAACGCGTCGCTGTCCGGCCCGCGGGCGAACTCCAGCAGCTGGTCGCGGGTCAGCACCCGCTGCGGCCGCTCAACAAAGGCCCGCAAGAGGCTGAATTCGCCGGACGACAGGTTCACCACCACGCCCTGCGGCGAGCGCAGTTCGCGGCGCACCAGGTCCAGCCGCCAGCCGGCGAACTCGCAGCCCGCGCCGACACCCGCGCCGCCGGTGCGCTGTTCGTTGCGACGAAGCACCGCGCGCACCCGCGCCAGCAGTTCGCGCGGGTTGCAGGGCTTGGCCAGGTAGTCGTCGGCCCCCAGCTCCAGGCCCACGATCCGGTCGGTGTCCTCGCCCATGGCCGAGAGCATGATGATCGGCGGCCCGCCTTCGCCGTTGGCGATGCGCCGGCACACGGCCAGCCCGTCCTCGCCCGGCAGCATGACGTCCAGCACGATCAGGTCGACGGGCCCGCGCTCTAGCGCCTGCTCCATCTCCATCGCGTCGCCGGCGGTGTCGACCTTGTAGCCGTGCTTGCCCAGGAAGTCGGACACGACATCGCGGATGCCGGGGTCGTCGTCGACCATCAGGATGCGAGCGCCTGAGGTGCTCATGTCGATATTGGGCTCCATGGCCGCGATGCTGGTCGCGGCGCGTAACCGCGCGATTTCCCCGCTGAAATCACCTCTACGACATCTGAGACAGAACGTCGTCCGCGACAAACGGATTGGTCTTCCGCTCCTGGCCGAAGGTCGACATCGGGCCGTGGCCGGGCACGAAGCGCACGTCGTCGCCCAGCGGCCACAACCGCGTGGTGATCGCCGCGATCAGCTGGCCATAGTCGCCGCGCGGGAAGTCGGTGCGCCCGATCGAGCCCTGGAACAGCACGTCGCCCACCTGGGCGAAGCGTGCCCCGCGGTGGAAGAAGATCACGTGGCCCGGCGTATGCCCCGGGCAGTGGTAGACCTCGAACTCGGTCTCGCCGAGCGTGACCACATCGCCGTCGTGCAGCCAGCGGTCCGGGGTGAATCCGCGGGCCTCCGGCATGCCCCACTTCTGTCCGGAGGCGTCGATCTGGTCGATCCAGAAGGCGTCGTCGGGATGCGGCCCCTCGATGGGAACCCCGGTCAGTTCCTTCAGCGCCGCCGTGCCGCCGGCGTGGTCCAGGTGGCCGTGGGTGATCCAGATCTTCTCCAGCGTCAGCCCGTGCTCTTTGAGCGCGCCCATCAGCAGCGGCACCTCGCCGCCCGGATCGATGATCGCGGCCTTCAGCGTCTTGGCGCACCAGACGATGGTGCAGTTCTGCTGCAGCGGGGTGACCGGCGCGATCAGCGCGCGGATCGGCAGGGTTGGGGCAGGGGCGTTCATTGCGCCTTAGAATAGGTTGGGCGGCCGAATTCACAACAAACTCCGGTCGCTGGCGCGAAAACCGTGCGCGGGGCTCCATTGCCGCCGCCTGAATGCCCCGCTAGCGTGCCGCCCAAAGCCGGGTTGGGGCCCGGCGAGTCATCGAAACGGGGAATTGCCGTAATGGCGAATGCTTCTGGGGTTTCCGGCGTAGGACGAATTTTCCTGCGCAAATCGGTCGGACAGATTCAGTCCGAACACGAACATGGCGAGCTCAAACGCTCGCTGGGCGCGCTCAACCTGGTGCTGCTGGGCATCGGTTGCATCATCGGCACCGGCATCTTCGTCCTGACCGGGCGCGCGGCGGCGCAGTTCGCCGGCCCGGGCATCATGGTCTCCTTCGTCATCACCGGCACGCTCTGCGCCTTCGTGGCGCTCTGCTACGCGGAGCTCGCCTCGGCTCTGCCGGTCTCGGGATCGGCCTACAGCTACACCTACGCCTCCATGGGCGAGGGCGCGGCCTGGGTCATGGGCCTGTTGCTGGTCCTCGAATACGGCCTCGCGGCGTCCACCGTCTCGGTCGGCTGGTCCGGCTATTTCGTCAGCCTGATGAAGGACATCGGCATCCTCATACCCCCTGAGCTGACAGCCGCCCCAGGGGTGGCGGTCAAGGACGCGGCCGGCGCGGTGATCGCGCATGGCGTCATGAACCTGCCGGCGATCGTGATCATCGGCCTGGTGACCCTGCTGCTGGTGCGAGGCGTCACGGAGTCGGCGACGGTCAACAACATCATCGTGGCCATCAAGCTGACCGTGGTGATCGCCTTCATCGTGATCGGCATCAAGTACGTCCACACCTCCAACTGGTCGCCCCTGGTGCCGGCCGAAATCCCGGCCCGGCCGCCCGGCACGGACATGGGCATCTGGAGCCAGATCGGCCGCGCGCTCGGCAGCGTCGTCACCGGCGACACCAGCCACAAGTACGGCATCGGCGGCGTCATCCACGGCGCGGCGGTGATCTTCTTCGCCTACCTGGGCTTCGAGGCGGTCTCCACGGCCGGCGCCGAATCCCGCAACCCGGGCAAGGACATGCCGATCGGCATCCTGGGCGCCCTGATCATCTGCACCGTCCTCTACATCATGACCTCGGCCGTTCTGGTGGGCATCGTGCCCTACAGCCAGCTCGATGTGCCCGCGCCCATCGCGTTGGCCACTGACATGATGGGCCTGAAGTGGTTCTCGGTGCTGGTGAAGATCGGCGCCATCGCCGGTCTCTCGTCGGTGATGCTGGTGCTGCTCTACGGCCAGACGCGCGTCTTCTACACCATGAGCCGCGACGGCCTGCTGCCCAGCGCGCTCGCCAGCGTGCACAAGAAGTTCCTGACGCCCTGGATCAACACGCTCCTCGTGGGCGCGGCGGCCATGGGCGCGGCGGGCTTCCTGTCGCTGGACGCGCTGTCGGACCTGTCCAACGTGGGTTCGCTGGCGGCCTTCGCCCTGGTCTGCATCACGGTGATCTATCTGCGGATCAGCGAGCCCGGCCTGACGCGGCCGTTCCGCACGCCGCTCTATCCGGTGGTGCCGATCCTGGGCGCGATCATGTGCGTCGTGCTGCTGATGAGCCTGATGTCGACGCCGGCCACCCGGAACTTCTTCCTGGGCTACCTGATCGTCGGCATCGTGGTCTACTTCGCCTACGGCATCCGCGCCTCCAAGCTGGGTCGCGGCATCCTGGTCAAGGGTGGCGAGGGCGAGCCCTTCGTCGACCTGCCGCACAAGGGCGACTGACCCCGGCGGCGGCGCGCTCTAGAACGGGCCCATGCCGCCGTCCGGACTACCCATTGACGAGGCCCTTCCGGGGTTGAAGGCGGCGTTGGCGAAGGCCAGCGCCGCCGTTCTCGTGGCCCCGCCGGGCGCGGGCAAGACCACGGTCGTCCCCCTGGAGCTCCTCGCCGAGCCCTGGATCGCCGGCGGCAAGATCATCGTCCTTGAGCCCCGGCGCCTGGCCGCCCGCGCCGCCGCCGAGCGGATGGCCGCGACCCTGGGCGAGCGGGTCGGCCAGACCGTCGGCTACCGCGTGCGGATGCAATCGAAGGTCTCCGCCGCCACCCGCATCGAGGTGGTCACCGAGGGTGTCTTCACCCGCATGATCCTGGGCGACCCGGCGCTGAGCGGCGTCGCCTGCGTGATCTTCGATGAGTTCCACGAGCGCAGCCTCGACGCCGACCTGGGCCTCGCCCTGGCCCGCGACGCGCAAGGCCTCCTGCGCGACGACCTGCGCCTCCTCGTCATGTCCGCCACCCTCGACGGCGCGGCGGTGGCGCGCCTGCTCGATCCCGCCCCCGTCGTCGAGAGCCAGGGCCGCGCCTTTCCGGTGG
>JACXTT010008500.1_pt1 | contig 14230 bp, 9 predicted proteins | sample 9270951 | NCBI WGS metagenome assembly JACXTT01 (sample SAMN15532306, study PRJNA645909) | rock metagenome | isolation source: weathered quartz diorite | place: Puerto Rico | collected 2017-06-21 | reverse complement strand
TCGATGCGGTGAGCAAGTCCCATGCGCGTTAGAAAATCCAGCGCACGATAAACTGTAGGCGGTTTTGCAACGCCCTTGTCGCGCCCGATGAGGGGCAAGAGATCGTAAGCCTTCGCTGGGCCGTGATGATCGATCAGCAATTCCAGCACGCGGCGGCGCAGCGGCGTCAGGCTTTCGCCGGCGGCGCGGCAACGCCGCTCGGCTTCTTCGATCTGAGCGTCGCGCGCTCGCGCGCCGTGTTCGTGTGGCATTGCAGGCATGATCGCAGGTCAGGGCCTCCAACTCAAAGATGGGAAGCGCCGCAGGGAGAAATGAGACCGGGTTCGGAACAGAACTTTACAAGAACGCCGGACTCGGTTATGGATAAGAACATAGTAGGAACTTGGGAACGAGGGCAGCCGATGTCAGAGGCAATTTTCCGTGGTGTTTCAGGACGTTTGCACCGCTTCAACGTGTGTCGGCCGCAGGAAGGTTTCGCTTCAAGCCCGGCTGTGTATTGCTTTGCGCGTCCAGGTCCCTCCGGCCGGGGTTGGACGCCCTTGTTTCTATCGCGCACCGGCAATCTGGCCAAACGGCTAGCCGGTCACGAGCAGTGGGAGGAAGCCCAGCTTCTCGGAGCAACCCACGTGCTTGTGCACCAGCAGGATGAGCGCGACGTGCGTGAATACGTCGAAGCCGATCTCGCGACAGCGCTAAGGCCGGTGATGAACGGCCCCTTCTTCGACGCGGAATTGGAAGAAGCCGCCAGCGAAGCCGGCGTGCGCCTGGTTTGGGCTGCATAAAAAGGCGACCCTCTCAAAAAACGGATGCGCTCGGGTCAGCCTGCGAAGCTGACGACGCAACTAACCCCTCCCCATGAAGGGGAGGGGTTGCTCTCTTGTTTGCGGCCCTTTGTGCTTATCGGCCGTCCTTCGGCGCGTTTTCCGCCACAGGCAACGGTCCGAGCGTCGCGGCGGTGCGGGCGAGTTCTAAGAACTCGGCGCGCCAGCCGAACTCATCTTCGCCGCGCGCGCTTTGCGCAAGGCGCACGACATCGTTCCAGCCATATCCGCGATCGAGATAGCTTTCGCCACGGAGCAATTGGCCGTTGCCCGCGACGGCGGCGGCCCAACGGGTCGTCTCCGGCGCGCGGTCGATGGATGGAAACGCATCTGCCTCGGAAATCGGCCGTTCGATCAAGCGCGAGTTGTGCTGACCCGGCAGTTTGTAGCGTATGCGCAAGAAGGCGAGCTCACGCGCTGTAGCAGCCGCGGGACGAGCGCCTTCGCCTTGATAGCGCAGAGGATCGTCGAGTGTGCGCCCGCCGACCGGCGTTATCTCGTAAATCGCCGTAACCGACGCGCCCGCGCCGATTTCGCCGGCGTCGACGCGATCATTGTTGAAGTCCTCGCGCCGCAGCATACGGGTCTCATAGCCAACCAGCCGATATTCAGCGACCCGCGCTGGGTTGAACTCGACTTGGATTTTCACATCGTCGGCGATGGTGAACAAGTTGGAGGCGAGCTCGTCGTGGAGCACGCGGCGCGCTTCGTTCATGGTGTCGATATAGGATGCGACGCCGTTGCCATTCTGCGCCAGGCGCTGCATCAGCGCGTCGTTGTAATTGTCGTGTCCCACCCCGAACACCGACAGATAAATGCCGGCCTCTCGCTCATGCGCGATAAAATCCTGCAATTGTTGGGGATCGTTGACGCCGACATTGAAATCTCCGTCCGTGGCGAGGATCACGCGATTGACCGCATTGGGACTGAAATTGCGTTCAGCCAACGAATAAGCAAGACGCAATCCTTCGCCGCCGGCCGTCGAACCGCCAGCATGGAGACGGTCGAGCGCCGCATCGATGCGCGCGTGATCGGCGCCGGAAGTGGGGTCGAGCGCCGAACCGGCTGCGCCGGCGTACACGACGATAGCGATCTTGTCGCGCGCGGTGAGCTGGCTCACCATGCCGTGGAACGCCCGGATGAGCAGCGGCAGGCGGTCGTCGGGCTCCATCGAACCAGAGACATCGAGCAGCAGAACGAGATTGAGCGGCGGCCGCTCACGCGGGACGAGATTGTAGGCTTGCAGACCGATGTGGATGAGCTGCCGGCCCTGCGCCCAGGGGGAGGGCGCAACGGCAATTGTCGTGGAGAAGGGCTGCTCGCGGTTCTGCGGCAACGGATAATCGTAATGGAAGTAATTGATCAGCTCTTCCACGCGCACCGCATCCCGCGGCGGCAGGCGATTTTCGTTGAGATAGCGGCGCACGTTTGAATACGAGGCGCTGTCGACATCGATGGAGAAAGTCGAGACCGGTTCGGCCGAGACCTGATGCACCGGATTGTCGATCTGATGCTCGTAGCGATCGCGGTCGATCGAACCCGGCGCCGGCTGCGGCGCGGCCCGCGCATAGCGGCCAGAGGGCGCTTCGTTTAGCAATTGGTCGCGTGTCTGTGTCCCCGACAGCTGAAGCTGCTCGGCCCCCAATGTGGCTGCTGGCGCGCCGGCGCCTCGGTCCTGCGGCGTGGTGCGGCCGCCGGTGACGACGATCGATTCCTCGCGCTGTGTGGGGGCTTGATTGGGCGGCGGCGGCCGGCGGGATGATTCGACTTCGACGCGCGGAGGCGATTGTGCGGTTGGAGCGCAGCCGATGATAGCGAACGCGCACAGAGCAAGGCTCGCGCGCAAAAGCGTGCGTTGAGGCATGGACGTTTCCCTCCCGAACCGTCCGGACCACGGTGTTGATGAGCGCAGAAACAGCGCTCCGAACGCGGCTAGTTTGCGGCGCGATGGCGGTATTTTGAAATCACGCGCGTGTGCGCGCCATCACGTGTTCGAGAGGCCTCAATAGGCTTCGAGAGCGGGAGGCTTGCAGAGAGCGGACGGCGCTCCGCCTGCTGGACAAGACTCGAGTTCGACGTCGCCAACAGCTGCGCCGAAGCTCCATGAAATCGCGCGCTCGCGAACGCTCTCGGGCTAAGCGACGACGAAAATGGTTTGGATGCGCTTAGAGAGAGAGGCCGGAGATCCGGCGACTCAAATCGGCCGTGGTCGAAGACCACATGTTTGTGATCCGGCTCACGTGCGGCGCAAAGATCTCTTCATACTGGATCGAAACCATGGCGCTCGCCACAAAAGCCGCGCCAACCCAGGTGCGGGCGTGTGCTGCGACCAGCGAGCGTAAAGCGCGCTTCAGGTCGTAAAGATCGATCGCAAATCCGAACATGACCCGCGCTCCCGGAAGCCCTCTCGGCGGCTCCTCTCGGCGCGCCTATGATGGTTCAAAACCAGTAAACAAGTGCTCACCAAGAGGTTAATGGGCGCGCGGATCCCCGCTTGCGGCGGCGCACTTTTGCCGTTTCACGAACCCGCTTCGTCCGCCGGCTTCGATTTCGCTTCGAACCCGGCCCAGCGGCCGAACATATCTTCGGCGCGGCGCAAATTCTTGTCGAGCGACGCCATGGTCTTGGTGAAGTCGCCCGCATCGTCGGCGCGCCAGGCCGCACGCGCTTGGCCAATAATGACGCCCAAGCCCTGCGCGCGGGCATTACCGGTCATGCCGTCGGCCTCGAGCCCCGCAAGCGCCAGCACCCAACGTGCGCAGCGTACGTGACGCTGATGTTGGGCCCCGAGCAGGATGGGATCGCGGTCAACGCCTGCTTCCATGGCGAGGACGGCGCTGCGGTGGGGCTCCATCGCCTCGAAGCGTTTCATGATCAGATCGAACAAGCGATCGCGCACGGTTTGTGACGCGTCGAGCGCTTCGAGATTGTCGGAGATGGCGCGATCAAAGGCTTCTTCGACACAATCGACGGCTTCGCTTAGGCTTGCGCCGTAAAGGTCCGACACCGGCCGGCCCGCCGCGCGCGCCAGATCTGAAATCGTCAGCGCACGCCATGATGACGCTGCAGCGACGTTAAGCGCGGCGCGGGCAAGGTCACGGCGAACGGAAGCGTCCAATGCGGTCATGTTGGCGTCATCGAGCGAATGTCGTCTGCTTTCGAACAAGGCCCGGCTTGGCGTTTTCGTCAAGTGCGGGCGGTTGAACAAGGGGCAGGAGGAGGCTTTCGCGCCGGATGGAACTCCGCCATCCAGGAGCGGTGCGTGGCGTGGCCCCTTCCACCCCCATGGGATCTGCCGACTTTTATGGGCATGGGACCTATTTTGGTTTGCGAAAATCGCCGAGCCAGGCGACGCCGGCTGTCAGCGCCGGTGCGAAAATCGATTGCGCGCTTGTGCGACTTCTATTGTCGCCGCCGTTCGCGTTCGGCGATGCGGTGCTGTTCGGGAATCCAATTCTCCACGACCCGGTCGAGCATGTTGAGCGGCAATTCCCCATGCAACAAGACGGCGTCGTGAAAGCCGCGAAGATCGAAGTCGGGTCCCAGAGTGTTGCGTGCGCTTTCGCGCAGACGCACGATTTCACGGCGCCCAAGTTCATAGCCGCAGGCCTGGCCCGGATTGACGACATAGCGATCGACCTCGGTGGCGATAACGCCTGGCATGTCGCCTGTGGTTTGGGTCAAGTAGTCGATCGCTTGCTGGCGCGTCCAACGCCCTGCATGAATGCCGGTGTCCACCACAAGGCGCGCTGCGCGCCAAAGCTGCCAGCGCAGATAACCGATGCGCCCGACTGGATCGTTGTCATAAAAACCTTCTTCGTCCGCAAGCTGCTCGGCATAAAGGCCCCAGCCCTCCGTATAGGCGTTGAAGCTGATCAAACGCCGTAGCAGCGGCGCATTCGTCAATTCTTGCGCCAAAGAGATTTGAAAGTGATGGCCAGGAATGGCTTCGTGAAAATCCTGCGTCGGCAGATCTATTTTCGTCATCTCCGAAAGGTCGCGCAAATTGACGAAGTAGACGCCCGGCGAAGAGCCGTCGAGAGAAGGCGCGCTATAATAGGCGCCCGATGAGCCCGCTTCGGCAAACACTGGCGTGCGCCGCACCTCGAAACGCGCGTGCGGCAGGTGTCCAAACCATTGTGGCGCGAGCTGCAACATGCGTCCGAGCCGCGCTTGCACATCGTGCATGAGCTGGGCGCGCCCCTCGTCCGTGTTTGGATAGACGTAGCGCGGATCGCGCGTCATTTGCGACAGACGCTGGCCGACCGCGCCCGCGGTCAAGCCCACGCGGCGCAGCGCGATGTCGAGCTGCTCGTTCAACTCGCGCACGCGATCGAGGCCGACCTGATGGATTTGCTGGGGCGTAAGATCGCTTGTCGTCTGCAGCCTCAGCGCCGCGGCGTAGAATTCCTGGCCGTGGGGAAGACGCCAAACGCCGGCTTCGTCCGTCGCGTTCACCCGATCGGCGCGCAGGAATATAGCCGCCCGTTCGTGAGCGGGAACGATCTCGTCGCGCACGATGGCCTGCGCTTGGGTGAGGAGCGCTTGCGTCTGCTCTAGAAGTGCGGTCCGGCGCGCCTCCGGCTGGGAGGCGACGAAAGCGTCGAGTTTCTGCTGGAGGCTTGTAAGATAGGGCTGCGCAGCAAGGGGCGTATTATGCACCCCGTCAAGGGCCGCGATTGTCTCATCCATAATGAAAAGCGGGGGACGCACGCCGCGTTCAGCGTCAGCCTGCGCGCGGCGCGTCTCCTGATCGATGGCCCCGCTCACCTGATGGAGACGCTGAATGTAGGCTTGCGCCTCCGGGATGGTGCGCACGAGCGCGCGCTGATCGAGGAAGCTCGGCAGCGTGATGAACGCACTCGTCATCTGATTGAGCACGTAGGGCTGGGCGCCTGCGCCATCGCCCAAGGGAAAGAAATTGCCGTAGTCGAAGGCGGCGCTGTCGGAGGCGCCTTCGAATTGTTCGCGCAAAATGTCGTAGGTTAGGCGCTGATTTGCGTCGAGCGCACTCGTGTCGATCGCACGCAGTTCGACGTAGCGGCGAACGGCGGCGCTGCGGCGCGCCTCCATCGCCATGTCGGAGCGATCGTCGAGCTTGTTATTGTAGACGCCGCCGGCAAGAGCCGGCGCAACGCCCGCTTGCGAAGCGAGTTCGGGGCTGTCGGCGAGAATCTCGCGCGTCCAGTCCTCCAGACGTCCCTCGAACGCCGAAACCGGCGCCGGTCGCGACGGTCCGCAAGCAGCGGCGCCCAAGAGCAGTGTCAAGCCAAGAATCCAGCCGAACTTACGCATATGAGCCCCGGAATCGTCCACCCGCCTTGCGAAGACTGCCAATACCAATGCGCCGATTGCCGGAAAAGACGTTGTGCCGCAGTTGTTTTGCGCTGGACTGTTGCGGCGGGCGCACTTTCGTGGTTGGACAGCGCTCCAGTGGTAGGGAAATCCGGAGACACCGATGACGACCGCTAGCGGCGGCCCGCAAACTCTTGGCAAGATCATGTTCTATCGCCAGCTGGAGCCGCTCTCCTACGAGAAGCACCGCGCGCTGGGCGTCAGCCAAGTCAACAATCCATTTTCGTTCCTTGCCGACACGCACCTGGTGCCGTTGACGGTCGACGAATTTGGCCTCGCAGCGGTTTGCTATCCGATCATTTTCGACACACAGTCCAAGACGCCTCTCGCGGTCATGGGGCTCCGGCCCGGCATGAACGTGTTCTTGGGCGCTGACGGCTCGCTCGATCCGGAAGTCTATCTGCCGGCGTTTGCGCGTCGCTATCCGTTCCTGCCGATTGTGGCCTCGCCGGACGCCAAGAACACAGCGCCCGACAACGAGCGCGTTTTCGTTTGTATCGACCGCGCCGCAAAGATGCTGTCGCAGACGCCGGAATTGCCCTTCTTCGAGGGCGATAAGCCTTCCCGGTACACCCAGGAAGCCATCCAGTTCTGCCGTGAGTTCGACATGCTCGGCAAACGAACGCAGGAATTCTGCAAGCTGATGGACGAGCACAATCTCTTCGAACTGACGCCGCTGGCGTTGCCGCGCGCGCGCTCGGACGGCACGCCCGATGAGCCGCAGAAGATCGGTGAGTATCTGCGCATTTCGGACGTAAAGCTCAACGCCTTGCCGAAGGACGTCTATCTCGACCTGCGCGACAAGGGGGTCACGGCGGTGATGCATGCGCATCTCCTGTCGCTGGCGCTGTGGCCGAAGATCCTGAGCCGCGCGGCCCGCATCCAGGCGTCGACGCCGCTGAGCTGACCGACCGCGGGCGTGAAACCCGCTGGACCTTAAGAGCGAACTTAATCAAACCGCGCCTTCGGGCGCGGTTTGTGCTTGGAAGCAGGCGTGTTGAAACAGGCGGCCATCGCTCTCGCATTAGTCATGTCGCTGCAGGCGGCTGGGGCCTCGCCGGCGCGGGCGCAGACGCCTTCGGGGTCCAACGTCCAGGCCGATCTTTTGTCTTCGCGCGCGAGCATCGCGCCGGGCGAACGCTTCACCATCGTCCTGCGCGAGCGCATTCGCGAAGGCTGGCACACTTATTGGCGCAATCCGGGCGATTCCGGAGAGCCGACGAAACTCGCCTGGCGGCTGCCGGCGGGCTGGCGCGCGGGCGACATCCAGTGGCCGGCGCCCACGCCCATGCGCTTTGCCACGCTGATGAGCTATGTGTTCTCGGGCGAGGTCTTGTTTCCTATCGAAATCACGGCGCCGCGCACATTGCGCCCGGGCGAGAGCGCAACGCTTAACGCTGAAGGCGATTGGCTTGTCTGCTCCGACATTTGCATTCCCGAACACGGCGCCTTGTCGCTTACGCTGGCGGTGGCTGAAGCGGGCAGTGACGATCCGCAATGGGCGGCGCGCGTTGCGCAAGCCAAAGCCAGCTTGCCGCGGCGTTGGAGCGGGCAAGCGACGATCACGACGGGCGACCCGGCCATTTTGAGCGTCGCGGCGCCCGGTGCGCCCGCGCTCCGCGATCCGTATTTCTTTCCTTATAGTCGGGACGCCATTCGCCATGCCGCCCCTGAGCGGCCGCGTCTGGGTCCCCAAGGGATCAGTTTTCGGCTCGCCGAAGGCGCTGGACGCAATCTGGGGTCTCGCGCGCTCGCAGGCGTGGTCACCTACCTCACCGCAGCCGGCCAGCGCGCCGCCATCGAGATTGAAGCGGCGCCCGGACCGCCTCTGGCTGGCGCGGACGTAGCGCCCGCGCCGGTCAGCGTCATCGAAACCGTCGCCGCCCTTCATCCAACGCCGGCAGCGCCACCAGCGCCGGCAGCGATTGCGCCGATCGATGCCGCGACATTCGCCGGCGCGGTCGTCTTCGCTTTCCTAGGCGGCCTCTTGCTCAACCTGATGCCGTGCGTGCTGCCGGTTCTTTCGGTGAAAGCGCTCTCGCTTGCAGGCGGGGTAGAGCGCGAACAGGCGCGCCGCGAAGGAGCGCTCTATTTCGCCGGCGTTCTGGCGTCGTTTTTGGCACTCGCCCTTGTACTGGTCGTCATCCGCGAGGGCGGTCAAACGGTCGGCTGGGGCTTCCAGTTGCAGATGCCCGCGGTTACCGCAGCGCTTGCGCTTCTCTTCTTCGCCATTGGGCTCAATCTCTTGGGCGCCTTCAACATAAGCGGGGGCCAAAACGCCGGCGCATCATTGTCAGCGCAGGGCGAGGCGGGCGCATTTTTCATCGGCGTGCTCGCGGTCGTTGCGGCGACGCCGTGTACGGCGCCGTTCATGGCCGGCGCCGTAGGCCTCGCCCTGACCCAACCCATGCCCGTAGCGCTTGCAATCTTTGCAGCTCTCGGCGTCGGTTTTGCGCTGCCGCTGGCCGCGGTTTCTTTTATCCCCGCCCTGCAACGGCTCGTGCCGAAGCCCGGCGCATGGATGGAGCGCGTGCGCAACGTGCTCGCGTTTCCGATGTTTGCCGCAGCGGCGTGGCTTGCGTGGGTGCTGGCCCAACAGAGCGGGGCAAGCGGCGTGCTTGCGCTTTTGGCGCTGGCGACGGCGTCGGCTTTTTTGATTTCGGTTTCACGCTGGGGGCGGCTTTGGCTGATCGCCGGCGCATCTGTACTCGCTCTGACCGCGTTCTCGACATGGAGGCCGCTCACCGAGGTGCAACCGGCCGCGGCGCCGTCCGCGCAGACCTGGAGTGCGGCTCGCGTGGCTCAGTTGCGCGCGGAAGGGCGGGGAGTATTCGTCAATTTCACGGCTGCTTGGTGCATCACCTGCAAGGTCAATGAAGCATCGACACTCTCCTCGCCACGCGTGCGCCAAGCGCTGCGCCGCCACGGAATCGTGACGCTGGAGGGCGACTGGACCAACCATGACGACGCCATCGCCGCCGAATTGGCCGCGCACGGGCGCGCGGGCGTGCCGCTCTATCTCTATTACCCGCCGGGCGGCGGCGAGCCCGTCGCTTTGCCGCAGATCCTGAGCGAAGACGCCGTCCTGCGCGCCATCGGCGGTTGAGCGGCGCTTGCAACAAGAAGCGTCCGGCTGCACATGAGGCGCTCTTGACGCAACGGAGATCACGCGTGGCCGCAGGCCGAAGCATTGTGCTGAACAAAGGCGGCGAACTGTCGCTTTCCGATGTCGTAGCGGCGGCTGCGCAAACCGATGTGCGGGTCTCTTTGCACAGCGGCGCCAAGGCTTACATGGCGAGCCTGCGCCAAGCCGCCGAAGAGCAGCTCGCCGCCGACCCGAGCCGCCGCGTCTACGGCCTAAACACCGGCTTCGGCAGCAATTTCCGCGATTATGTAAGCCCGGAGCGGCTGCGCCAGCTGCAGCGCAATCTGATCGTCTCGCACTGCGCCAATTTGGGCGCACCGGCGCCGCGCGAAATCGTGCGCGCAACCATGCTGTTGCGCGCACGCTCCTTAGCCGAAGGCCAGAGCATTATCCGCCCGCTTGTCGTTGAAGCTCTGCTCGAGCTTCTCAACAAGGACATCGTCCCCGCCGTCCCCGCACACGGAAGCGTCTCTGCGAGCGGCGATTTGGCCCCGCTTTCGCATATCGCCGCCGTCCTGATCGGCGAAGGCGCGATCCTGCTCGATGCGAGAGGCCGCGCCGCCTTTGGCGCCGATACGGTCGAGACCGCGCGTTACTTGCGCGAAGCCCCGCAACACAACCTTGCTGTGTTCACGCCGGTGACGCTCGAAATGAAGGAGGGCCTCGCGCTCAACAACGGTTGCCAATATTCGGCGGCTTGGGCGCTCCTGGCGACTGTGCGCATGCGCCGGCTGGTCGAAACCGCGACGTTGACGACAGCGCTCGGCGTGCAGGCGATGGTTGGCATGGGCCGTCCGTTTCGGGCCGATTTGCATGCTCTGCGCCCCCATCCCGGCGCGCTCGAGATCGCTGCGTGGATCTGGGACCTGCTCGATGGCTATGCGTTCCGCAACGCAAGCGCCGATGATCGCGTCGCCTTCGATGGCGAGATTCAGGATCCCTATAATCTGCGCTGCGCCCCGCAGGTGCTGGGGGCTTGCCTCGATCTCATCACGCGCGCCGAGAAGACGCTCGTCTGCGAGGCCAACAGCGTCACCGACAATCCCATCGATTTGAACACGAGCTCCACATCCTATCGGCTCGACGAGATCACTTCGGGAGGCCATTTCCATGGCATGCCGCTGGCCATAGACGCATTCGGCCTCTTACAGGCCGCCGGCATCATGGCGCGGCTGTCGAATATGCGTTGCGTGCGCTACGTCGATGCGCGCCGCAACAAGGGCCTGGGTCCCCAAGTGCGCGGTGAAATCCCAGACGTGACTGAGTCTGGCCTTCTCATCGCCGAATACGCCACGGCCGGCCTTTGCAACGAGATCTGGGGCCTCGCCATGCCGTCGCATCTCATGTCGATGTCAACGGATTCGGGACAGGAAGATCACGTCAGCATGGCCGCCAACGTCGCCATGCGCGCCTATGAGGCCGCCGAGCGTCTGGCCGAGGTGCTGGCCATCGAACTCGCTTACGCCTCCCAGGCCATGATCACCCGCTCGCGCAATGACGGCCTCGTCACGCGCGTTCTGGATCAAAGCCTCGGCGGCCAAACTCCGCCGCCAAGCCAGGCAAATTGGGGCGCCCGTAAACGCACCATCGCGTTCGAAAAGACCTGGCGCATGTCGATGAGCGCGGCGGAATTGGCGCCCAGCACGTTGACGGCGCCGGCGATTGCCGCAATTAGACAGGCGTTCCCGCCAGTTGAGCGGGATCGCGAATTATCCAGGGATTTGACGGTTTTGGCGGCGAAGGTGCTCTCCGGCGAGATCGCGGCGGCGACTGGCTACGGCTTCGAGCGACATTGAAGCGCGCGATCGCGCTTGCGCGCCGCCCGCTTTGAGCCTCACTTCGCATCCCAAGAGCATTTTGCATGACCGACAAATCCAATCTCGCCACGCCCGAGAAACCGCGCGGCTTCATCGATCGCACCGGCGATCAGGCCGCCGCCGAGCGCGGCATCGTCGAACGCGTTGGGGCAGTCTACGAGCAATGGGGCTTCGAGCGCCTCGACACGCCGGCGATCGAATATACCGAGGCTTTGGGAAAATTCCTGCCCGACCTCGATCGGCCCAACGAAGGCGTGTTCTCATTCCAGGATGATGAGCGCTGGCTGTCGCTTCGCTACGATCTGACCGCACCGCTGGCGCGCTTCGTGGCGGAGAATTTCGACACGCTGGCGAAGCCATATCGGCGCTGGGCGGCGGGGCCAGTGTGGCGCAACGAAAAGCCGGGGCCGGGCCGTTACCGCGAGTTCTGGCAATGCGACGCCGATACGGTAGGAAGCGCTTCATCGGCTGCGGACGCCGAGATGATCGCAATGGCGTGCGCGGCTTTGGAGGCGGTTGGCATCGCTCGCGGCGGATATCAACTGAAAATCTCGACGCGAAAACTGCTCGACGCCGTCTTGGAGAAGATCGGCGTACCAGGACAAGCCAACGCCACGCGGCTTGCCGTCTTGCGCGCAATCGACAAGTTCGACCGGTTGGGCAGCCAGGGCGTTGAAGCCTTGCTCGGCGATGGGCGTAAGGACGAGTCCGGCGATTTCACTAAAGGCGCGGGTCTCGATAGCGTGCAGCGCGCCGCTGTGCTCGCCTTGGTGACGGCAGGCGCGGGCTCGCGTGGCGATGTGCTGAGGCGCGTTGCGAGCATCGGCGGCGAGGAAGCGATCGCCGATTTGCGCGACATCGACGCGGCGCTGACGGCGCTCGGCGTCGGCGACGCGCAGGCCCAGATCGATCCGACGATCGTGCGCGGTCTCGAATATTACACCGGCGCTGTCTTTGAGGCGCAGCTCTTGACCAAGAGCGGCGCAAGCCTCGGCGCCGTCGGCGGAGGCGGGCGCTACGACGATCTCGTCGCGCGCTTCAAGGGCGAGCGTGTGCCTGCGACCGGCTTCTCCATCGGGGTCTCGCGCCTCGCGGCTGCATTGCAGGCGCAAGCAGAGACCGAAGCGGACGGCCCTGTCGTCGTGCTGGTCATGGATCAAGCGCGCATTGGCGAGGCTATGGCGATGGCGGGCGAGTTGCGTGCGGGCGGTGTGCGCGCCGAGGTCTATTTGGGTGCGTCCGGCATGAAGGCGCAGCTCAAATACGCCGACAAGCGTTCCGCGCCGGTTGCTGTCATTCAGGGCGGCGACGAACTGGCGAAAGGCGTGGTCACGCTCAAAGACCTGAAGCTCGGCGCCCGCATCGCCAAGGGCCTGGGCGAGGACCGCGAGGCCTACGCCAAAGCGCGTGAGCAGGTGCAGCGCGAGGTCCCGCGTGGCGAATTGGTCGCGGCCGTCCGCGAGATGATCGGCGCTAAAGACCGCGACACTTGACCGCAACGCCGGGCAGGGCCAGGGTCCCGGCCGACCGAATCCGCAGCGTCGCGGGACGGTCGCGTTTCGGGGAGGAGACGCCCACTCGACGCATGGCGGCCGCGCTGGCGACAGCGCGGCCGCTGGCGTTTTCATACAAAACAATGCGGGTCGTTGGCGACAATGAAAAAAGGCGGAGCCGAAGCTCCGCCTTAAATCCATTGGCGTTGTGAAGCCTGGACTTAGAAGTCCATGTCGCCCATGCCGCCCATGCCGCCGCCTGGCATGCCGGCGGCGCCTTCCTTCCTCTTCGGCGCTTCTGCAATCGAAGCTTCCGTCGTGATGATGAGACCCGCAACCGAGCTTGCGTCTTGCAGCGCGATGCGCACCACCTTCACCGGATCGATGATGCCGGCCTTGACCATGTCGACATATTCCTCGGTTTGCGCATTGAAACCGAAGTTTTCGTCCTTTGAGTCTCGCAATTTGCCGACAACGATCGAGCCTTCGACGCCGGCGTTTTCTGCGATCTGACGGATCGGGCTTTCGAGCGCCTTGCGGACGATGTTGATGCCGACATTCTGATCTTCGTTATCGCCCTTGATCGAGAGCTTGAATGCAGCCCGAAGAAGCGCCACGCCGCCGCCGGGGACAATGCCTTCTTCCACCGCAGCGCGAGTGGCGTTCAGCGCGTCATCAACGCGGTCCTTACGTTCCTTCACTTCGACTTCGGTGGCGCCGCCGACCTTGATCACCGCGACGCCGCCCGCGAGCTTCGCGAGACGCTCTTGCAGCTTCTCACGGTCGTAGTCGGAGGTGGTGTCTTCGATCTGCTTGCGGATCTGGCCGATGCGCGCTTCGATGTCCTTCTTCGCGCCTTCGCCGTCGACGACTGTGGTGTCGTCCTTCTTCACGACGACCTTCTTGGCCTTCCCGAGCATGTCGATGGTGACGTTCTCGAGTTTGATGCCGAGGTCTTCGCTGATGACTTGCCCCCCGGTCAGGACGGCGATGTCTTCCAACATGGCCTTGCGGCGATCACCGAAGCCCGGCGCCTTCACCGCCGCGACTTTGAGGCCGCCGCGCAACTTGTTGACCACGAGGGTGGCGAGCGCTTCGCCTTCGACGTCTTCGGCGATGATCAGAAGCGGGCGCTGGTTTTGGACGACCGATTCCAGGATCGGCAGCATCGGCTGCAGGCTGGAGAGCTTCTTTTCAAAGAGCAGGATCAGCGGATCCTCGAGCGTCGCCTCCATCTTGTCGGCGTTGGTGATGAAGTATGGCGATAGATAACCGCGATCGAACTGCATGCCTTCAACGACATCGAGTTCAGTTTCGAGCGATTTGGCTTCTTCGACCGTGATGACGCCTTCGTTGCCGACTTTCGCCATCGCGTCCGACAGGAATTGACCGATATCGGTGTCGCCGTTGGCGGAGATGGTGCCGACTTGAGCGATTTCTTCCGAGCCGCCGACCTTCTTGGCGCGCTTCTTCAAGTCATCGACGATGGCGGCGGTCGCCTTGTCGATGCCGCGGCGCAAATCCATCGGATTGCGGCCCGAAGTCACCGCCTTCATGCCTTCGCGCACGATCGCTTGGGCGAGCACGGTCGCCGTCGTC
>JACXTT010008499.1_pt1 | contig 14232 bp, 12 predicted proteins | sample 9270951 | NCBI WGS metagenome assembly JACXTT01 (sample SAMN15532306, study PRJNA645909) | rock metagenome | isolation source: weathered quartz diorite | place: Puerto Rico | collected 2017-06-21 | reverse complement strand
GTGGCCCGGGGTATGGATCGGACTAATCCGGAGCCAGGGCCTGTCGAAATTGGAGGCAGGGGGGGCACGGAGGACAGCATCGGGTGGGATGTCGCCAGCCTGCCGCAGGTCAGGGCAGTGTTCGAGCCGATTTTTCGGCTCGGCCCCGTACAGATTCTGGTGAACAGCGCGGGCATCGCGCATATCGGCAACCTGGAATCCACCTCCGCCGAAGACTTCGAAAAGATTTTCCGCGTCAACGTAATGGGCATCTATAACTGCATGCAGGCCTGCATTGGACACCTGAAGGCGAATCAAGGCGGTGTCATCCTGAATATGGCTTCGGTGGCCGCCGTCGCCGGGCTCAAGGACCGCTTTGCGTATTCGACCAGCAAAGGGGCGGTGGTCTCCATGACTTATTCGGTGGCCAAAGACTATCTGCCGTTCAACATCCGTTGCAACTGCATCTCTCCCGCGCGGGTACACACACCTTTCGTGGATGGGTACTTGGCCAGAAACTACCCCGGTCAGGAAAAAGAAATGTTTCAAAAGTTGTCCCAGGTCCAGCCCATCGGTCGAATGGGCGAACCCGACGAAGTGGCGGCATTGGCCCTGTTCTTAGGCTCGGACGAGGCTTCATTCATTACCGGCGTCAATTATCCGATCGATGGCGGCTTTATCAATCTTCGCGACTGAAAGTTAAGCATGCGAGTGGATAGTCACCAACATTTTTGGCGATACGACGTCCAACGGCATAGTTGGATCACCGATGAGATGAGTGTATTGAAGCGAGACTATATGCCTCCGGACCTTCTGCCGGAACTCACCGCCAACGGATTGTCGGGATGCGTCGCGGTACAGGCCGACCAGAGCGAACAAGAAACGGAGTTCCTGCTGGAATTGTCCGGGCAGTACGAGTTCATCAAAGGGGTGGTGGGCTGGGTGGATTTACAGTCTCCGCAGGTCTCCGGCCGCCTGCAACATTTTTCCCGCTTCAAGAAATTGCGGGGGTTCCGGCATGTTTTGCAATCCGAAACGGACGACGGTTTCATGTTGCGGCCCGAATTTTGCCGGGGAATCCAGGCGCTGAAGGAATTTGCTTTTACCTACGACATATTGATCTATGCGCGGCAGCTTCCTGCCGCGCTGGAGCTGGTCTCAAGGTTTCCGGAGCAGCCGTTTGTGGTCGACCACATGGCCAAACCGGCGATCAAAAGCGGCGAACTGGCCCCCTGGGCGGCACAGATGCGTTCCCTCGCGGACCACTCCAACGTTTACTGCAAAATTTCCGGGCTGGTCACCGAAGCGGATTGGCGGAACTGGCGCGGGGAAGACTTCGTTCCCTATCTAGACGTCGTGTTTGAGACCTTCGGCCCCGAGCGTCTGATGTTTGGCTCGGACTGGCCGGTTTGTCTGGTGGCCGGAAATTACCCACAGGTGAAACAGTTGATCGAGACCTACGTGACCCGGCTTCCGATCTATCAGAAGAAAGCTATCTTCGGGCTCAATGCCGCCCGGTTTTATGGCTTAGAAAGCACATCCAATGAATCTAGGGCTTAAAGACAAGGTAGTGATCGTCACCGGCGGCGCAAAAGGGATCGGTTCCGCCATCACCCGTCTGCTGTCCGACGAAGGAGCGGTTCCGGTCATTGTCGATCGTGATGCTGAAGCGAGTAAAAAACTGATTGCTGAATTTTCCGGCAAACCCGGTTCGCTTGTCCCGGTGGACCTCACCAATGTGCAGGACTGCGCACAGGCTGTCGAACAAGCTGTCAACCAATTCGGCAGACTCGATGCCCTCGTCAACAATGCGGGCATCAATGACCGCGTCGGCCTCGAACATGGCAGTCCGCAGGACTACGTGGCTTCCCTCCAACGAAATCTTCTGCACTACTACAACATGGCGCACTACGCCCTGCCTCATCTGAAAAAGTCCCACGGAGCGATCGTGAACATTGCCTCCAAGACCGCCGTCACCGGCCAGGGGGGTACCTCCGGCTACGCATCTTCAAAGGGCGCCATCCTGGCGCTGACCCGGGAGTGGGCGGTGGAGTTGCTTCCTTACGGCATCCGCGTAAACGCCATCCTGCCCGCGGAAGTAATGACACCTTTGTACCAGCAATGGCTGAATACCTTCCCCAATCCCCAACAAAAGTTGGAAGCCATTATTTCTAAAATCCCGCTCAATCAGCGGATGACCACAGCCGGGGAGATTGCCGCGATGGCGGTTTTCCTGCTTTCCTCCCAAGCCGCGCACATTACCGGCCAGCACTTGTACGTGGACGGCGGATACGTTCACCTGGACCGAGCACTGGAACCGGCCGCGGCACATTTGAACCCCTTTCCGAGCGAGGCCGAATGAACCGACGCTACTGTTTGACTCTTGATTTGAAAAACGATCCGGCGCTGATCGCGGACTATAGGAAATACCATGAGAGCGTCTGGCCCGAAATTATCTCCAGCATCAAACAGGCCGGGATCGTGGACATGGAAATCTACCTGCTCGGCGCCCGCTTGTTCATGATCATGGAAGGCAATGACAAATTTTCTTTTGACGTAAAGCAGAAGATGGACAGCGAAAACCCCAAAGTACGCGAATGGGAAGCCCTGATGTGGAAGTTCCAGCAGGCACTGCCCCAGGCCAAGCCGGGTGAAAAATGGCTGCCCATGGAGCGGATTTTTAAGTTAGAAGCCGAATAGTCTCCGGCTTTCTGCGAATCAATCGTTAGTGACACCGAAGTATAATCGCGTTCGATCACGCCATGGCCAAAACCTCACGCGCCGTAGCTTCCCCTCGAGTGGTCAACATTGAAGATTTACGGCCCCTGGCCCGCCGCCGCCTGCCTCGCGCGGTGTTCGACTACCTCGACGGCGGGGCTGACGGGGAGCGCACGCTGGCCGAAAACTGCAACGTCTTTAATGAAGTCACCTTCCGGCCCCGGCAAGCCGTCATTGTTCCCAGCGTCGATCTGCGCACGCGCGTGCTCGGCTCCGATCTTTCCTTTCCTGCCATGCTCGCCCCCGTCGGTTACAGCCGGATCATGCATCCCCAAGGGGAAGTGGCGGCGGCCCGCGCGGCGGGAGCGGCAGGTACGGGATATATCCTGTCCACCATTTCCGGTCACAGCTTGGAAGATGTCCGCGCCGCCTCCGCCGGCCCGGTTTTTTATCAGCTCTACTTGGTTGGAGGCCGGAAGGCTGCCGAAGGCGCCATCGAGCGCGCCAAGGCTGCCGGGTTCTCGGCGTTGGTGGCCACGATCGATACCTCCATGGCCGGCCAGCGCGAGCGCGACATCCGCAACGGAATCAAAGAATTGCTCGGCCCAAATCTGTTGGCCAAGATTCCGTATGTTCCTCAAGTGTTGGTCCGCCCCGGTTGGCTCATGCGGTTTCTGCTCGATGGCGGAGTCCCCGATCTGCCGAATGTCGTCATTCCGGGCAAAGGCCCCATGCCCCTCATTGACGTGGCCGCCGCGCTCGGACAGGCCAATGTCACTTGGGAAGACATGCGCTGGATTCGTGAGTGCTGGAAAGGTCCGCTGGTGGTCAAAGGCGTGCTGACGGGCGAGGACGCCCGGAGGGCCGTGGACGCGGGTGCAGCCGCAGTGGTGGTCTCGAACCATGGAGGCCGCCAGCTCGATTGTGTTTCCCCAACACTGCGTGCATTGCCCGAAGTAGTCGCCGCAGTGAACGGCCGCGCCGAGGTGTGGATGGATGGCGGCATACGCCGTGGCGGCGACATCGTGAAAGCCATCTGCCTGGGAGCGCGCGCGGTGCTGTGCGGACGGGCGTACGCCTACGGCTTGTCGGCCGCGGGAGAAGCCGGGGTCGCGCGGGCGATTGAGATCCTGCGCAGCGGCACTGAGCGCACTCTCAAACTGCTGGGTTGCCCATCCATTAGCGCGCTGGATAGTTCTTATATAAGTGTCCCGCTAAGCTGGCGCGAGGCATAACTGGCGCGCATCGGGATCGATGCCGGGTATTGAGCGGCCCCGATTTCTGAGTCCGCGCTGATCATGACCGCCCCGTGCTTCACCCTTCGCCAATCGTTCGCCACGATGCCGAGTGCAACGAAATGGTTGCAATTTTCTAATGATTAGCAGTAATATGCGTAGGGCTAGAGGACAATACATCTAACCCAATCTCGTTGTAAGCCCTTTCTTCCGGTTCAAAAAGGTCGTTGCCACTTTCAGGTTTCGGGGTCCCAGCCCTGTAACCCCCAGTTCGGAGAGACCGTCTATGGCGTGGTATGCGTACTGCATCACCGAGCAGCAAACTCTTGCAAATGGAACTCGTGCCCGGCGTCCTTTCTTAATGGAAGGCATTCAGGGCGTAAATGACGCCCCCGTACTCAGTTACCCCAGCGGCGAATTTGCCGTCATCGTCAGCGAATATGACCGCAGCGACGCCAAGCTGGAAGAAAAGCACGTCCTCGAGCATGCCCGCGTAGTCAGCATGTGTTTCCGCAGCGGGACAGTATTGCCCTTCCGCTTCGGCACTATCTTTGACAATGACGAAGCCCTGCGCCAGGCGGTGCGCAGCAACCGCCGCGCCTTCGGCCAGAGCGTGGCCAAGCTTCGCGGCAAGGCCGAGATGCATTTGAAACTGGTCGTCCGCGACGGTTCGCTGCGCCAGGCGCTGGAAAGCGTCGCCCTCCCGGATACCGTCGGGGGCGAATATCTCTCTAAGTTGAGAGAGAAGGCCTCCAAAGACCGCGAGCGACAGACCAAGGCCCGCGCCCTCTCCGTTCAAGTCCACAAGATGTTCAATCCTCTCGAAGAAGAAATCAGCTGTAAAAAAGTGGACGCCGAGGGAATGCTGCTGGACATCTGCCACCTGATTGATTCCAAGTCCATCGAAAAATATCAAAACCGCTACAGCAGCGCCGCCAAGCAACTCAAAAATTGCGAGATTGCCATCAGCGGCCCCTGGCCTCCGTACCACTTCATGCCGGGGAAACTGAGGACGGTTTCCTAGCCCAAATTGATAGGAATTAGGGCGCAGCTAATGTGCAGCGCCGTGCACTTATTTGCCGCGCAGAATCTGCCGACAGGCCGGAGATGAAACTCCGGCTTGTTCTGCTAAGTGACTGTCCGCAGGCAAGTTGCGGCAAGACGCCCGCTGCCGCCCGGTCCCCCATTCTTTGGCTGCGGAAGTGCTTTATACCAGGGCACACAAAGGGGCCGCAGACGTGACCTTCTCTCGTTCTCGACATCTTCACAATGGCCGCGCCGGCTTGCCGGACGGTTCCCTGCATCGTCTCTTCTTGATATCCATCCAACCGCCTCTTTAGAATGTGGCCCCAGAGATGGGGCCATGTTTTTTGCGGGACCCACGCTACGACACGCATCCGCTCCTATCGGTTAGAATTTGAAAGACCCCATGCGCAAAACACTTCTGGTATTTGCTCTTTGCCTTTCTTGGGTTTCCTTGGCTTCCGCCCAATATTCAATCAGCAGGCCCGCTGAAGCGGCGGTCCCGGAAGGGGCTGCCATTTCGCCTCAACTGAAAAGTGAGTTGATTGCCCTGCGAGACGCTGCCCTCAGCGACAACTTCGCCTACGGCCAGCTCGCGCACATCACCGAAAACATCGGCCCTCGCGCCGTGGGATCGGCCCAGGCCGAAGCGGCGGTCGAGTACGTTGCCGGCGAATTGCGCCAGCTCGGGCTCGAAGTGCGCCTCGAAGATGTAAAAGTTCCGCAGTGGATTCGCGGCGAGGAAACCGCCCAGTTAGTGGAATATCCCGGACAGGTCCCAAATACCACGCAAAAGATCGTACTCACGGCCTTAGGCGGAAATGTTCCTACCCCATCCGGCGGACTCACCGCCGAGGTTGTCGTGGTCAACAGTTTTGAGGAACTGCAAGCCCTTCGCCGCGAGAAAGTCGCGGGGAAAGTCGTGCTGTTCAATGCTCATTTCGACCAGCGGAAATCCGAAGCTAATCATGCCTTCGATGCTTACGAGGAAGACGTCATCTACCGCTGGGAGGGAGCGCAGAAAGCCGCTGCCCTGGGGGCGGTCGCTTCGTTAGTCCGCTCCGTCGGAGACGCCGATTTCCGGCTGCCCCACACCGGCACCAGCAAGGCAGCAGGCATCCCGGCGGCAGCCGTAGCCGCGGAAGACGCCACCCTGATTGCCCATCTCGCCCAGCAAGGCAGAGTACGCATTCACCTGGCGCTCACCTCGCAACGAGGGCCCGAGGTATTGAGCCATAACGTGGTCGCGGATCTGAAGGGATCGGAGCATCCCGAGCAAATCGTGCTGGTCTCCGGGCACTTGGATTCCTGGGACCTCGGTACCGGCGCCATTGACGATGCCTCCGGCGTGGTGGCTGCCATACAGGTGGTGCAACTGGTACAGAAGTTACATCTCCGTCCCCGGCGGACCTTGCGGGTGGTGGCCTGGATGAATGAGGAAGATGGCGCGCGCGGGCGCGACGCCTACGCGGCCGCGCATCAGACAGAATTTGCCAACCACGTTGCGGTATTTGAAAGCGATTCCGGCCCGTTTCATCCCTCGGGATTCGTGGCCAAAATCAGCCTGGCCGCCAAGGCCTGGCTGCGCCCCGCGCTGGATGTCCTCGCGCCACTGAGCGCGAATGTGATGGATGTAGTTTCTGACAGCCCGGAGACTGACATCGAGCCCATGGCCAAAGCGGGAGTTCCTGCCTTTGGCCTGATGGTGGACACTCGGCCATACTTCCACTACCACCACACGGCCGCCGATACCCTGGACAAAGTGCCGCCACGGGACCTGCAGGAGGATGCGGCCGCCCTGGCCGTCATGGCCTATGCCATCGCCAACCTCCCGCAGCCTTTGCCCCGTTAGGCTGCCAGCCCCCTGGGCCAGTTGACGCATCTCAAAGCGGGCGCATATCATTTTCGTTTGGCCAAAGGAAAATTGGCGAGGGCGTGGCCCCGAAGGCCGCGAGTTAGTATTTATGGACAAGAAGAAAGTAGAGCAATTCAAGAAGAAGTTGGAAACGCGCCAGCAGGAGCTGCGCAAAGCCGTCTCCCGTACGGAGCGCGACGGCCGCACCGTGGACGACGATTCGGCGCAGGACATCGCCGACCGCGCGGCCAGCTCCTACACCAAGGAATTTCTCTTTCACCAGAGCAACAACGAACGCCAGACCTTGCAATTGGTAGAAGGCGCTCTCTCCCGCATACGGGAAGGTAGTTTTGGGGAATGTGTTTCCTGCGGGAACGAGATCAACGCGAAGCGGCTGGAAGCGGTCCCGTGGACACGCCACTGTATCGAGTGCCAAGAAAAGCTGGAAAAGGGTATGCTGGAAGAAGCGCCCCGATAGCCGGGGACCGACCGGAGCTGTAAATCGTCAACTCACTCGTAGCCAGAAGGGAAGTTTGTGCGCGCAGAAGCTCGTCATCAATTAAAGCGGGACCGGTTCCGTGGGGCCACGCTCCAGGTCGCGGAAGATGCCGCTCACTGGACGGTCGAACACAAATTAAAACTCGTTGCCGGCGGCGCGATTTTGCTGCTGGTGGTGGCCGTCGTTCTGGGGGGTTGGTATTACCTGAACCGCCAGGACCAACGGGCGAGTGTTGACTTGTCCAAAGCGTTGCGCGCCCTGAACGCGCCCATCCGCCCGGCGGACGCGCCCGAGCAGCCGGGGCAGCAGAGCTTTACTTCCGGCAAAGACCGGGCCACTGAGGCCCACAAGCAATTCCAGGCGATCGTCGATCAATATGCGCACACCCGTTCCGCTGACATCGCGCGTTATTTTCTGGGCTTGACCGCCGCCGATCTGGGTGACTATGCCTCGGCCCAAAAAGAACTCGGCACGGTGGAGGCCTACCATGACGCGGACTTAGCGTCCTTGGCCAAACAGGCTTTGGCTTCGGTGTATCTCCGGCAAGGTAAGACCAAGGAAGCCATTGAGATCTACAAAGCGTTGGCGGAAAAGCCGACCGCCATGGTGAGCAAGTCCGCCGCCCAATTGCAGTTGGCCGACGCCCTGTTGGCCGACCGCCAGCCCCTCGAAGCCAAGGGAATCTACGAGCGCGTACAAAAAGAAAATCCAGCCACCCCGGCCGCCCAGCTCGCCAGCCAGGCGTTACAGAATTTGAAGTAGGTTACCGACCATTCGCCCGTAAAAACGTCTCTGGGTGTTTGTAGTACACTGCGCCCTCACATGTCTGATCCCAAGAAAACGTTGCGGACGGCTGCGAGTCCGCCGGTTCTGTTTAAAAAAACCCAAAAAGTCATCGGCCAATTGGAGTCGCGGCTTGGAGAGCGGATTTTGACGTATTGGAATGGGCCCAATGGCTCCATTTGCAGCAACGATGTGGCCGGCTTGTACGGCATTCTTCGGAGTATGGGGAAAATTGACCGCCTGTCGCTATTCATTAAGTCGGATGGAGGGCACGGCCAATCCTCTTTGCGGATGGTTAATCTGCTCCGCCAATTCGTGGGTCGGCTCACGGCCATTGTTCCGTTGGAGTGCGCCTCGGCGGCCACCATGCTTGCTCTGGGCGCGGACAAAATTCTGATGGGCCCTCTGGCTTATCTGTCCGCCGTGGATACCTCTCTCACCCACGATTTATCTCCCATTGACCGCGATAACAACCGTGTAAGCGTGAGCCAGGATGAATTGCAGAGAGTGGTGCGGCTCTGGCAAAAACAGGCAAAGAACAAGGCCTCCAATCCTTACGAGGCGCTATTTCCCCACGTGCATCCTCTAGTCATCGGCGCCGTTGACCGCTCCAGCGCTCTGTCCATCAAACTCTGCGTGGAAATACTTTCCTACCATCTAAAAGACGCGAACAAGGCGCTGAAAATCAGCAATCGGCTGAATTCCGGATATCCATCCCACAGTTATCCCATCACCTATCGCGAAGCGCGGCGAATCGGGCTGAATGCCGAACCTCTGGGCGAAGATATCAACCTGTTGTTGTTTGAGCTGAACGAGATTTATGCGGAAATGGGCCAGCGCGCCTCCACCGATTTCGATGAGCGTAGTTCCCATGACAACACCATCCTGAACATCATCGAAGGCAAGGGCATCCAGATCTTCTTCCAGAATGACAAGGATTGGCACTATCGCACCGAAGAACGGCGATGGGTCACATTGAACGACAAGAGCTGCTGGCGCAAGGCTGAGTTGGTGAAGGGGAACGTAGCGGTCTCGATATTTCACGTCCGGTAAAGAAGGTCCATTACCTTGGTAAGGAGGACAATTCGTTTCTCGGTGCGCTCGCTGCGGATTTCACGCAAACTTTCCAAGGGCCCAATTCACAAAATCAGTGCTTTTCAGGATGGTCGTCGCATGCGCCTGCTCGTTTGCCTGTTTCTTCTCTGCCCATTTGCTCTTGGGCAAGACAACCCCGCTTCATCTCCAAACCCTAGCGCGAATTCAGACACCCAGGGTCAGAGCCTGGCTGATGTGGCCCGCAAACTGCGTAAAGACCACACCCAGGAAGTGCAGACCACGCCGGAAGAAGCCAGGAAACTGCTGGAATCGGTCGGCGAAATTCTCAGCTTCGCCTCGGAAGACAGTGGATTCCCCAAACACAACCAGGTGAAGTCGCGGCTGGTGAGCGAGAAGGACGTAGAAAATAGCGCGCGCGAGCACCTGGCCAAACAGGAATACACGCAGCGTTTCGCCCGCGCCGAATTGACCATGAAAAAATTCGGCCTGCTGCCCCGCGAATTCAGCCTGCGCGAGTTTCTGGTCAAGGCCACCGGCAAGCAGACCGCCGCGTATTACGACGATGAGACAAAAATGATCTCTCTGCTGAACTGGATACCCGCCGAGACCCAGGCGCCGATTCTTGCCCATGAACTGACTCACGCGCTTCAGGACCAAAACTACAACCTGCAAAAATGGATGGGGCGGGAGCACAAACCGGCATCGTCTTCAACCGCAAAATCATCCCAAACCGATAGCAATGACGACGGCCTCACCGCGCGCGATGCCGTAGTCGAGGGTCAAGCGATGGTCGTGTATCTTGACTTCGCCTTGGCCAAATTTGGCCGCAACCTGCAAAACACGCCTGGCTTGGTGTATCAGATGGAAGACCCGGCGGTGAAGGCCACTCCGGACAGCGAGTTATTGCATGACGCTCCCATGATTCTGCGCGAAACCGGGACTTTTCCCTATCGCTCAGGCCTCATTTTTGAAGGAGAACTCTTGCAGGCCGGCGGCAAACCGATGGCCTTTGCCGGCGCGTTCGCCCGGCCGCCGCGCAGCACGCACGAAGTGCTCCAGCCCCGCGCCTACATCGACCGTGAACCGCTGCCTTCCTTGACCATCCCGGACCTGCGCCCGGTGGTGGGAGAAAAATATGAAGTTTTCGATAAGGGCGGCATCGGCGAACTGGATGTGCGGGCGATCCTCGAGCAGTCAGGAAACAGAAAGATTGCCGAGGGTCTTGCCTCCGCGTGGAAGGGCGGACGCTATGTCGCCTTCCGCAAACTCCCGTCTACGGCCGGTCCGTCAACCACCGCAGATCTGGCCTTGTTCTACGTTTCCCGCTGGAGAAGCCCGGAAGCGGCCGCGCAGTTTGCCCATGTCTATGCTGGCGCAGTGACGCAGCGTTATCGGAAGGTATTTGTACAACCCGTTCCCGCCTGCACCGGGGACCGCTGTCCTGCTTTTGCCGCCTACAACACGACCGACGAAGGCCCCGCCAGCATTCAGCAATTTACCGACAACACGGTGATCGTCTGCGAGGGTTTCGATGACGCGACGGCATCCCAACTTCGCGCCGTGTGGCGCGAAGCACCCCATCAGACCGAGGCTGAAAACCAGGGCTGGGACGAACTCAGCCTGCGGCTTGAGAGCATCCCGGAGTTCGCGGCATTCCAGGACCAGATTGGAAGGCAAATGCTGCAACGGGTGCTGGAGGCAGCCAAACCGTAAACGTCCCCCAATTTTCTGCCGGGAAATCCGTCCCCAAAGTGTTTAGAATCTCGAATGTGAAAATCAAACTGACAATCCTGTTCCTGTTCGCCGCCTTGCTTTCCACCCCGGCCTTTTCGCAGTCAACGGTGCCAGCCGCGCGCCTGGCCCATCTTCGCCACGGCATCAACACCAGCGCATGGTTCGCGCAGGTCTACGCCCGCCAGGGTTACACCAAGGAACATTTTGAAACCTTTGTCACCGCCGATGACATCGCGCTCATCCAGTCCATGGGCTTCGACCACATAAGGCTGAGCGTGAATCCGGACCCGATGTTCCGCAACAAGCGGCCGGATGAAATCCCCGCGGAATATCTCGGCTATCTGGACAATGCGGTGAAAATGGTCCTCGACCACGACTTGGCGGTGGTGATTGATCTTCACCCCGAAAGCGATTTCAAGGCCAAGCTGGTGGCCAACCAGGAGGACTTTGTCCAGCAGTTCGCCGACTTCTGGCGCGCCCTGGCCAAGCACTACTCGACCTGGGACGCCGACCGCGTCTTCTTCGAAGTCCTGAACGAGCCGGAGTTCAGGGACCGCAACCTCTGGGCCGGAGTGCAGGCGAAATTGGTTGCCGCCATGCGCGAAGGCGCGCCCCAACACACCATCATCGCTGCCGGCGCCAACTGGTCCTCCGACGATGAACTGGTGGTCATGGACACCCTGCACGATTCCAACGTCATCTACAACTTCCATTTTTACGAGCCCTTCCTGTTTACCCACCAGGGCGCCGGATGGACTTCGTATTCCGTGCATTGGACCAGGGGACTGCACTATCCCTCGACTCCGGAGGCGGTCGCCCCCGTTGCCGCGAGCGTGCCCGACCCGCTCTATAAGCTGCAAATCACCCGCTATGGCCTGGACCGTTGGAATGCGGAGCGCATGGAAGCGGAAGTCAATCAGGTGGCGGAGTGGGCCAAGCAGCACGGCGTGCCGGTGGTGTGCAACGAGTTCGGGGTCTATCGCGCATACTCCGATCCCAACGACCGGGCAACGTGGATCGCGGATTTCCGCAAGACGCTGGAGAAACATGGGATCGGTTGGACGATGTGGGACTATGCAGGCAGCTTTGGAGTGGCCATCAAGAAAGACGGCAAGGCCGTGCCGGATCAGGCGACTTTGCAGGCGCTGGGGTTGAAGTAAACGATGGGTTGGTCGCGGCTCAGTTTGGTTCCTTTCGGAGTAAAGTTGTTGACGCAGGGATACAAAAAATCTTTACCACAGAGGGCACGGAGTTCCACAGAGCAACTGCGCAGAGGCTTGGTTGTTTCCTCCGTGGATCCCCTCTGTGGTTTCGCTTTGCTTTTCGCCGAATCCCCAAACTGAGCCACTACCGATGGGTAAGACTCGTAGCGATGGAAGGACAACCAACGGTAAAATGGTTGGCAATTCGCTGTCCAAATCGCAATGGCTCAAGTCATCCAGTCGCGCCCGCCCGGCCCCAAGCCGCGCTTTCCCATCGGCAATTTTCCGCTGGCCCATGCCAACCCGCTAGCTACGTTTGAGCGGTGGACCCGCGAATTCGGCGATATCTTCTACTATCGCGCCGGCTGGCTGCGGGTCTATTTTCTGAATCATCCGGACTACGTCGAATCCGTCCTGGTCAATCAGCACCAGAATTTCCGCAAAGACCGCGTGGTCCGCAACACCCGCTGGATTTTCGGCGATGGCTTGCTGACCAACGAAGGCACCCCGTGGCTGCGCCAGCGCCGCATTATTCAGCCGGCATTTCACCGGGAACGCATTGCCGGCTACGCCAACACCATGACTTCCTATACCAACGAGTTTATGGACTCGTGGAAAGATGGCGACACCCGCGACATCCATCAGGACATGATGCGGTTGACGCTGAAGATTGTCGCCAAACTGCTGTTCGATCTGGAAGTGGATGAAGAAGCGGAAAAGATCGCCCACTCGTTGAACACTCTCATTGGACAAGGCGCAGGCGGACGCATGATCTTCCCGCCCTTCCTGCGTTATCTACCCGCGCCGGCCATGGCAAAAGTGAGGCGCTCGGCGCGACAACTCGACGAAATTGCATACCGCATCATCCGCCAGCGCCGGAAGAGCGCACATGAAAACGGTGACCTGCTCTCCCTGCTGATGCAAGCCCGCGACGAAGACGGCAGCGGCATGACTGACAAACAGTTGCGCGATGAGGCCATCACGTTTCTTCTGGCTGGACACGAAACGACCGCGCTGTCGCTGTCGTGGGCGTGGTATCTGCTGGGCCTGAATCCTGAAGTTGAAAAAAAACTCCATCAGGAATTGCAGCAGGTCTTAAGTGGCCGCGCCCCTGAGGCCGCAGATATGCCCCGGCTGACCTACACCGAAAAAGTAATCAAGGAAGCCATGCGCCTGTACCCGCCTGGTTGGGCCGTGGCCCGCACGGCTCTTGGAGATTGCGAAGTCGGCGGCTATCGCCTGAGGCGCGGAGACAATGTCGTCATCAGCCAGTGGGTAATGCAACGGGACAAGCGGTTCTTCACCGACCCCGAAAAATTTGATCCCGACCGCTGGTCTCCGGAGCGGGCAGCATCTATCCCCAAATTCGCTTATTTTCCCTTTGGCGCGGGGCCCCGCGGATGTGTAGGCCAGTCCTTCGCCATGATGGAGGCCATCCTGCTGCTGGCCACCATCGCCCAACGGTATACCTTTGCGGTTGTCCCGGGCCATCCCGTTGTCCCTATGCCCAGTGTCACTCTGCGCCCAAAGCACGGCATCCGGGTGGTCCTCCGCCGCAGGTAAAGCGGTTGAAGGGAGCGTCGAGGCCCCCTGCCGCTCCCAGCACTGTGGTAACCAGCGAATGAATTGACGAATGCCCACCCGCAGGCGAAGATGCAAACAACGCACCGGAGGTGTGGCGGTAGAGCTATGCGCGTAAAATTTTGGGGTGTTCGCGGGTCCACTCCAACTCCTCAGCCGGACAACATGCGCTATGGAGGCAACACTTCCTGCGTCGAAGTGCGCGTCGGCGAACAGATCTACATCTTCGATTGCGGCACTGGCTTCCGCAACCTGGGGCACCACCTGCTGCATGAGTTCGTGGACCGCCCGGTAGTCGCGCACGTTTTTGTTTCCCATTTTCACTGGGACCACATTCAGGGTTTCCCCTTCTTCCGCCCGCTCTACGACAAGCCGCAAGACCGTTTCCTGTTGCACAGCTCCAGCCGCAACCGCAAGCTGAAACAGGTGATGGAGGAACAGATGGCATCCCCATACTTCCCGGTGGGTCTCAGGGAAATGAAGGCGCGCCGCGACTTCTACGAAATTGAACCGGGCCGCATCGAGCTGGGCGAGGTCACCGTACAACCCATGTGGGTGAATCACCCC
>JACXTT010008498.1_pt1 | contig 14232 bp, 12 predicted proteins | sample 9270951 | NCBI WGS metagenome assembly JACXTT01 (sample SAMN15532306, study PRJNA645909) | rock metagenome | isolation source: weathered quartz diorite | place: Puerto Rico | collected 2017-06-21 | reverse complement strand
AAATTTACCCCGTGGTGGCCGCTAACGTAAAACTTCTCTGGAAATTCGACCCGGGCGTCCGCCTCGACATGGCCATCAACGGTTCCTACTCCGCACGCACAAACGGCGGCGTCGCCGTCTGGAACGGAAAAGTTTTTGTCGGCACCGGCGATTGCCGCCTCGTCGCGGTGAATGCCGCCACCGGAAAAGAAATTTGGGAAGCCACAGTTTGCAATCCCATGCAAACCGGAATCACCGGCGCGCCGCATATCGCCAAGGGCCGCGTCCTCATTGGCTACAACGGTTCCGACGACGGCGTGCGTGGCTCGCTCGTCGCCTACGACGCCGACACCGGCGATCAAATCTGGCGCTTCTGGACCGTCCCGGGAAGTCCCGCGAAAAAATTCGAAACGAAAGCCCTCGAAATGGCCGCGCAAACTTGGCACGGCAACGAATGGTGGCGCGTCGGCGGCGGCGATGTCTGGAACGCCATCACCTACGACGAGGCCACTGGCCTCGTCATTTTTGGCACTGCCGGAACAGGCGTGGATTACGGCGAACTTTCCTCCATCAAAGCCACCGGTGACCGCCTTTTTTCCGGCTGCATCATCGCTGTTGACGCCGAAACTGGAGAATACGTCTGGCATTTTCAAACCAGCGCGCCAGGCATGCAGACGGAAAACAATCACATCCTGATGGCGGATCTGAATACCAATGGCGAAAAGCGCCACGTCGCGATGACCGCTCCGAAAAATGGATTCTTCTACGTCCTCGATGCAAAAACCGGAAAGCTGATTTTCGCGAAGCCGCTAGTGAACACAACCTGGGCGCATTCCATCAATCTTGAAACCGGACGCGCCGCCGAAGTTCCTCCCGAGCAAGGCGGCGGAAAACAATGGACCGTTCACAATTGGTGGCCGATGAGCTACAGCGACGCGACCGGCCTTGTTTACATTCCCACGACCGATCGTGTTGCCGGCGCGAAAGGCGAAGTCGAATCCGGCGAAAGCGGCGAAGGACTCGAAGGACGACTCATCGCGTGGGACCCGATCAAACAGGAAGCGCGCTGGAGTGTCGAAGAAAAAATCGCCGTGAACAGCGGCGTTCTTTCCACAGCGGGCAATCTTGTTTTTCAAGGGCAGGGCACCGGTGAATTTTCCGCCTACGCCGCAGACTCCGGAAAAAAACTTTGGTCCATTCAAACCAAATCCGCTATCGACGCCATCCCCGTCACCTATTCCGTCAACAACGAACAGTACGTTCTCACGCCCGTCGGCTCGGGCTCCGGCTCGCGTCTCTTCGCTCCCGCGCGCACCATGGCCACGCCCGAATCGAAGCGCGGTCCTGTTCGCCTCTACGCCTTCAAGCTGAATGGCAAAACTCCTTTTCCAACTCCGAAAATTGCGATTCCTCCCGTCCCGAAACCTCCCGAGCAAACCGGCACTGCCGAAATGATCAAGAAGGGAGAAAAACTCTACGGAACTTTTGTCTGCGATGGCTGCCATTCTCCCGGTCTCGATGGCACCGGCGCATGGATCGAAGACGGCGTCATTCCCGATTTGCGTTACATGCCAGCGCAAGCGCACAAAGACTGGAACACTACGGTCCTTGGCGGCACGCATTGGGAAAAGGGCATGCCTGGTTTCTCTGATCCACCGAAATTTGCGTTTCCCAACATGAAAATGGCCGTCGAAGACGCCAACGCTATCCACGCTTACGTCATCGACGGCGCCTGGAAGCTTTACAACGGTGAAAAACAGCCCGCTCGCACCAAACGCGAAAACTACTGAAGAGCCTCTTTCACTCGCAGGCCGCAGCAGCGCTGCGAAGGCACGCCTTGCGCGATATTCTTTAGGATGATGCCGTCACACACCGTCTACCTTTCGCTCGGCTCCAACTTGGGAGACCGCGCGGCGAATTTGCGGGCGGCCATCGCCGCGCTTGTGGAAATGGGTGTACGAGTGACCAGAATTTCCTCCTCTTATGAAACTGAGCCGGTCGATTATCTGGATCAGCCATGGTTTCTAAATTGCGTCATCGAGGTGGAAACGTCTCTCGCGCCGCAGGCACTATTGCACGAGCTTCGCGTGATCGAATCGCAACTCGGGAGCAAGAAAGAATTTGCAAAGGGGCCGCGTCTGCTGGACATGGACATTCTTCTGTACGATGACCTCGCGATCGAACTTCCCGAATTGCAAATTCCGCATCCGCGGATGCTGCAGCGAAATTTTGTGCTCGTTCCGCTTGCCGAAATCGCCCCATTGCTGAAACATCCGTCGTGGAATGGTACCGCGGAGCAGCTGCTAGCCTGTTCTTTAGACCAGAGTAAAGTTCGGAAACTTTGAAAATTGTTCTCCTTCTCAAGCCTTTGTATTGGTGAGAGGATGGCCTCATTCCTGCGTCACCGAGGTTAGCCTCATGCCCAGACATTTGCTCGCCATTCTTGCGGCGCTGCTTTCTGCCGCTTCCACACAAACGCAAACCGCACAGGTTCGTGTAAAGCTGCGGGCTGTGCTTGTCGACAAAGACTTGAATCAGAAGCCCGTTCCGTTTCTCGTCGTGAAATTCACAAATTCCGCTGGTGGTCCTGCAGGAGAGATGAAGACCGGACTGGATGGAAGCGCGCAAGGCGCTTTTGCTGCCGGAAAATACATAGTTTCGACCGACAAGCCCGCGGAACTCGGTGGGAAAAAATATACGTGGCGCACACAAGTTGAACTCAAAGGAGCGGAACAAGAAGTTGATTTGACGAACGACAACGCAAAAGTAGAGGAAGGCGCGCCGGAGGCGAGGCCGGTGAACGGAGGAAGCGGAGACCTGACCGCGCTTTTCGACAAACTGAAGAATTCCATTTTCACCGTGCATGCGGAAGGAAAAGACGGCTCCGGATTTTTGGTCGATCCCACTGGGCTGGTGGTGACGAACAATCACGTCGTGCAGTCCTCCGGATATCTTGCCCTGCAGTTCGACAAAAAGAGAAAGGTTCCAGCGAAACTTTTGGCGTCGAATCCGGATAAAGACGTCGCAGTGCTTTGGGTGAATCCGAAAGCGTTTCCTGAGGCACAGACTGCGCCGCTGATTCCGGCGGACGGCAAAGCGCACATCGAAGTGGGACAGCGCGTCTTCACGATTGGAAATCCGTTCGGGCGTGAAAAGGTTTTGACGACCGGAGTCATCAGCAAAGTAGAAAAGGACGCGATCACGAGCGACATCACGATCAATCCCGGAAATTCTGGTGGGCCGCTTTTCACGCTGGATGGCCAGGCCGTGGGAATCACGACCGCGGGATTGCGCACACTGGCTTCGATCGTGCCGATTCAAGAGGCGCGGCCGTTGATCGAGCAGGCCAAGAAAAACATGACAGGTGCGACACCGCCGGAGACGAGACTGCTTCCGGTCGAACCGGCGGATCATTTTCCCGCGGATGCTTTGAAGGCACTGTTGCAACAGCAGAAAATGGACACCAAGCCGTACTTCTTCGACGCGGGCGAATTTCAGATTGGGATTATCACGCCAACATTGAGATATTTCCTGCGACATGAAGAAGAAATGAATGCGGCGCGGAAATCCGCGAAGCGCAACAGCGGTGATGCGTCTCAGGCAAAAGCTCCTGAGGGTGCGATTTCCGAGGCGCAAGAGTATGAGCCAACGGCAACCGTGGTCGTGCGGCCAAAATACAGCGCCTTTTTCAAAGTGAAATTCAAGAATGGATTTCAAAAGATGAAGCTGCTTTGCGGCGGAAAAGAGATCGAGCCGATCGATCCCGGGCGCTCGGAGTACGAATTGATGGACCTGCGGGGGAGAGTGGCGGACACGACGTACCAGGGAAGGTATACGTATCTGCCGGAAGCGATTTCGCCTTCCTGTGGCGGAATGACGCTGGAAATCTTTTCGGAAAAGGATCCGAATACACCGGTATCGAAGCCGCTGGATGCGGAGACAATCCGGCGGGTGTGGAGCGATTTCGAGCCTTACCGGAAAGCGCAAGCGACGAAAGCTCCGTAAGAATTTGAGACACAGCGAACACAATGCGCTCGCTGCATCGCAGCACATTTAGCTTGTGCGATGGAGCAGGAGCCGGTGAAGCGTGAGCGGTTTCGGCTCGAGCGCATCCAATTCAATTTGCGAGAGACGGCCCTCCCGGATTTCGCGCCAGCGGTAGACGCCCGGTTCGGTTTCCTCCCGGATGACTCCCTTGAGTGAAGTGAGAAATTGTTCCGCGTCGCCGCGGTCGGCGACTTCGCGATACGTTGGCCGCGCGAGCGCTTCGACGGCATAGCTGCGAAGAAGTTTTGTCCAATATTTATAGAAAAGATCTTCGGAGGCGAAGATGTCGCTCCAGGCGACGTCGCCGCCGTAAGCCACGACCACACCGACGACGCGTTCACCCTTGAGTCCGCTCGTTTCGCGCGCGAATCGGCGCTGCATTTCCGTGACCAGAGAATCGACGTCTCCGCCAATTCGGCGTGACCGGTTGTACAGCTTGTCGTAGGACTCGGTCTGCGCTTCCACCTCAACTGTTTCGGAGAGAGCCTCCCTCGAAACGCGAGGAGGCGCAGCGGGAGCGGGAGCTCCGCCTGTGCCGGATCCCGCCCCGGCGGAATAGGTCGTACCGCCGCGCACTGCGGCCCACACGTCTTCTTGCTTCTGCTTGACGGCGGCCTGTTCGCGCACGCTCGGGTGCACGATAGTTTTTGCCGCGGAAAAATTCGCGCCGGAAGACCAGCGGCCGTGCTCGACGCAGAAAACGTCGAGCGGCAATGGCTCCGCTCCGGCGGGAACGATGCGATCTTTGCCGATGATGCGGTCCTGCTTGCCGCCGCTGACGAGTTCGCCGGCGAGCAGAAGCAGCGGGCGCTTGCTGCGGTTGATGAGCACGAGCTGGTTGACGCTGGCGCCGGTGTTGTACGTCGGCCGGACTCGCCCGTCGCGGCTGCGCGCGAGGCCGGCGGCGCCCTGTTCACTGACAGTGACTTCGCCGGAAGCGAGCCCCTCTTCGAGCGTGAGGAAATGGCTGGTGTCCGCGGTGTAGCTTGCAACGACGGGGAAGACGCTGATGTTTTCGTACGTAATGGGATTGAGCAGTCGCCAGCCCCCTTCACCTTTGGGCGGATTCGAAGGTTCGGGCATCGGATTTGCGCCAGGGTTGGCGACCATGCCAAGGATGCCAAGCCCAGAGATGCCAAGCAGACTGCCAAGCAGTGCGGAAAGAATGGAACGATCCATAGGAAGCCTCCAAAGGCGCGACTCTGCAGACGGACCCGCCACGGCGGGCAGGCGTGCCGCGCGCTTTGGAGGTAGAACGATAGGGCGAACAAAACTTGCGAGGCGTAGCGAGAAAGCCCGTTCCAGATTGGGAAGAATGACCCTCTCAAAAGAAACTTCGGGGTAAAGGGGTACACCCCGGTTGTTTTGCGCAAAGAGTGCGGAAGCGATTGAAAAGAAGAGAGATGAGTTGACGGCCTTTGGCAAGAGAGCGAAACAATGAGCAAAAGAGAGCCACACTACCCCCCATTGTTTTTGCAAGTGTGCGCAACGATATGAAAGGAAAAGGGATGCGGCGTTTTCTGCGAGGCTGGTTTGCGCAAGGTGTGCGCAGCCTGTTGAAATTAAAGAAGATGCATTTCGCGCCTGGAAGAGAGGTCCTTCGACTCGTCCGTCGCAGCGGACTCGCTCCCTTCGGGTACGCTCAGGGCAGGCAGGATGAGCATCCCCCACCGGATTCTCATTTTGCATGACTATCAAAGGAAAGGGGTTGCAGGAGGAGAATTTTGCAAGACTATGAGAAGAAAGGAGTTGCGGAAAGCCCGGAAGAGGAAATCGTTCGAAATGGAATGCGTTACACATCCCATGCTAGCAAAAGGCGTTTACTTTGTCAATAACATACTGCGTCTGAATAAGTGTGGTTGGAGCGGAGGTAGTTGACAGGCGGTGTCCCGCTCTCACGGAAGCAAGTGCAGCAAACAGGCCGAAGCAGTTGTGGAATGTTATCTTTCATTACGATTATATTAACGGAACAAGCACTAAATTCGGTCAGGGCATAAAACAATGTCTCAGCGATCCAAGATAGGGCGCAATGATTTGTGCCCTTGCCTGAGTGGGGTTAAGTACAAACACTGTTGGTGTTTCGGAAAGATTGATTGGGGGGACATTACACGGCGTGGGCTAGATTACCGCCCGTATCTTTCTGTAAGAGGCCGTAATCTGTATTTTGCGAATCGAATCTCAGACGCTCTTCAGCTTAACTCCGCTAGGAACCTTGCGAGCCTCAAGGACTACAAAGCAGCTTTTACGGCGGAGGCTGTTCGAAAAATACATGAAGCAGTCATGGAAGTGTGGCCGCCCAATATAGACATAGTCCGAGCACTTAAACCATGGTCCGGTGACGTGTCGGGCCTCTATATAGGAGACTACGGTCCTGAGTACATCGCGAGGGCGATTGTCAGGCACTCAATATACGCGAATAAAATTCTCCTCGTTGATCCGTTTGTGTACCCAGCTAGCGTCCGAGATGAATACAACCCCGTCGTTAACCCGGAGCAGTACCGGACGCAAACACTCAAGAACGTGAATCTCTTTTTTGCGTTGCTTCCTTGGATTGAGGCGGGAATCGTCGGCGTCATACGACCGCCATCTGATTTTGACCATCGTCTCAACTGGGATCTGATGACCTCACAGATGAAGAAATTTGAGGAAAGTGCGGAGCTGAAAAAGGCATCGGAAGAATCCGTAGACGAGCTAAGGGATCGTCACACCAAGAAACTTATGCACCAGCAGCTGTTATTGGGCGCTCCGGATTCATACCTTAGACATAAGTTTGAGGAGCTCGATCTGGGCAGAAACGGCATGACCATGGACCAATTTCTGGAGTCTATTCGCCGAGAAAGGGAACAGGACCCAGACTTTTTGGAGCCTATGGATGCAGGGTCGGGAGGACAGGTATTCATGATGACGACAGGTGCCTCTTACCCTAGCGCCAAAATGACCGCAGCCATTACAGGCTCTTATTTGTTTACTGACATTCACGTGCGATGGAGGGAGATTGAGCTAGATAGGGAGTCTCATAGTGCGGAGAACAAGGTATGGGCACCATTCGCCAAGGCTATGCAGAACACCCGCCTGAAATACCTAAATAGCTTGCACCTTGAGCATGCTCTGAGGCTGCGGGAGGAAGGCCGCCTTGCGTCCCTTCGAGTGTTTCTCTCGAAAGTCTGGAAAGCGGCAAGTAAGGGGGATGAATTCGACGACGCAAACGCCGTCCTTCTCGGGGAAGAGCTGGGGGAGCAGGTCCGGGAAGCCGAGGTTGAGTGGAAGAAGATTGATGAGGATCTACTGAGGCATGCCTGCGCGGCAGCGACGGGCGGCCTCCTTGCTGCCGGTCCGTTGATCGCGGCGGGTCACGCCTATTTCCTGGCCGCTGCGTTGGCGGTGGCAGGTTTAGCTCCGGTAGTCAATTCGACGATACAGCGACATAGGTTTCCAGATCGCTTTCCGGCCGCCGTTTTCATGAAAATTGAAGACGACGATGATTAGCGGTCGCGACTAATTTCCAAATGTGGTTAGCGCGAGATTGATGAGCGAGATTGATTGTGGGATGGGCGTAAGACTACAGCAAAATGGCGCGCAGGCTGAAATAGATAACCAAGCCGCTCACGTCCACAAGCGTTGCGACGAAGGGAGCCGAAGCGCTCGCCGGGTCGAGGCTACACCGGCGCAAGATGAAAGGCAGCATCGAGCCGGCAATCGTGCCGAAGGTCACGACGCCGATGAGGACGAGCCAGACCTTAATGAACAATTCCTGGGTCAAACGGGCACCACGCGATAGCACGCAGACAATCCAAATTGAAGGATCAGCGGTTGGGGTCGCCGAGGTTGGTGCGGGGGCCGCGGCGCTTGTTTTTGTTGAGTTCGGATTCCTGGCGCTCGTACTCGGCGAGCTCTTCTTCGGTGTAGGAAGAGTAGGCGTCGCGTGATGCGAACATAGAGTTGGTGCGACCGGCCTCTTTTTTCTTTTTGCGCAGACCGCCAAATTCATGGCGGACCTGGCGCAAGGCAACGTCAATTGCTTTAACTTCGACGAGCAGGTCGCTAACTTTTTCCAGAAAATCGTGAAGGTGATACGGGCGAACGACGTAGGGCATGCGCGAAGCTTCGAGCGCGTGAACGTGCTGGCTGCCCGTCATGGACGGAACGAGATAGAGGACGCGGAGGCGCCCCCCGTCTTCAGGGGAGACGGAGGCGAGTTCGCGGAGAATGGCGAAAATGGGACCTTCGGGGTGGATTTGGGTGATGTTGGCAATCACGAGCGACCATTCGGCGCTTTTCAGTTCGCTGAGGAGGAGCTTTTCGTCGGGGATAACTCGGACGCGCCAACCTTCGGCGTCGAGGATTTGGCGAAGCGCAGCGGAGCCGGTGGGGTCGTTGTCGAGCACAAGAATGCTGACTTGTCGCGGAGGCACCGGTTGGGGAGGGGTCGCCATTTTCAGAGTATAGCGTGCTGCGGAGGGGGCATCCGGAGAAAGGCCCCGGAAGGCGCGTAAACGGCACCTGTACCTTTTGATAGTACTTTCTGCAAGCGCTATTGGCCGACGACGAGGTCGGAGCCGGGGCGGATTTTTTTGAGGCCAGTGGCGTCCCAGAAAATGCGGTAGATGGTGGACTTGCCTGTGGCGTCGCGGCTGGTGAAGAAAATCTGGAGGCCGTCACGGGACCATTCGGCCGCGGATGGAGCTAGGTTGGAAATGTTGAGGGGGACGCGGCGCTTGGAGCGGATCTCGTAGAGAAAGAGATCTGCGCCAAGGCCAGTTTTCGGGTCTTTCGGTGACCCGGCCTGTGTTTTGAGGAGCGTGCCGGAAATGAGCAGCAAATCGGGATTGGTCGGACTGACGCGAATGGGGGATGCGATGTTCGCGTCAAAATCCGAGCCGCAAAGATCCCGGGCTGACATTACTCGGGCCGTACCTCCGTCGTCGGCAATCCAAAAAAAGGAATCGGAGTTTGCGCCGAGAAGAGACTGGGTGTCGGACCATCCGTCGAGAATCGTAATCGGGGTGGCGGAGAATTGAGTGGGCTGAAGCGAAGCGGTCGAAGGGATGGTCCAAATTCGCCAAATCGAGGAGTCGGATTTCAAGAAGGCAATTTTGGAATCATCCGCCGACCAAAACGGCTGACTTATGAGGCCACGCGCAAGCTCGATGGTTTTTCCAGTGGTGGAATCGTAAAGCTGAAGGCCCCGGATCGGGCCATTCTCCTCAACAAGGAATACAAGACGCTTGCCGTCGTAGGAAAGAGAAAGCCCGAAGCCTTTCGGGGCGATGAGTTTGGAGACGTCGTTGCGGGCGAGCATAACTTTGCCAGTGGGATCGAGATAGGCGACGGCGGCCGGCGCTTTGAAATTGGTGACTGTGGGCGGAGTGGGCTTCTTTTTTTCGGGATCATCGTCGTCGAGATTTTTTTGTTTGAATTCGGGGAATTGGTCGGGCGCGACTTTGGCGCAGCCTTTGAGCGAGCCGATTTGGGCGTGGTCGATGGAGATGCGGAAGGTGTATTTGGTGTCGGACGTGCCGTCAGAGCAGGCTTCGCGCGAGAGATGAACGGCGACGGTGGCGAAGGTTTGCGAATCGTTGGCGTGATAAGTCCAGGCGGTGCCGGTGGACTCTTGCTCGACGTCGGCTGGTTCGAGCGGAATCGGCGGATAACCCGCGCGTTCGAGGCGTTCGGGGCCTTTCATGCCGAGACGAAGACTCCAGAGGGGGTCGGTCCCTTGTGCGAGGAGAAGAATGGGATAGTGACGTGGCTGAGCGACGGGTGGGCCGACCGGGGTTTTTGTTTGTGGAGGTTTGGCCTGCGGCGGTTGCGGTTTGGTTGCTGGCGGATTTTGCGCGCGCGCCGCGAATGCGCCGCTAGTCAAGAGTGTTGCGGCGAGAGAAATCGCGGGCAGGGTGCGAAGGGGAGATTTCATCAACGCTCCAGGGAAATAGAAATTGTTAACGACGCGGACTGAGAACTTCAAAATCGGCACGGCAACCGCGGTCAACCCAAATGCCATTGTTGTCATAGCCCCAGGTCCTGCCCTGCGTGCAAGGGCTGCCACTGCGCTGTTTGACGAGGCGAACGCCCCAGCGTGTGTCCGCAGAGCAGTAGTGGCGCTTGCCGTCTTCGGAAGAACACCTGAGCGGCGTGACGGTACCCGTGTTCCAATCGGGGCCGTAATTGTCACCGCTTGAAAAGCCGCCGACCACGACTTCGAAATCGGCGCGGCAGCCGCGATCAACCCAAATGCCACGCGGTTCTTGACCCCATGTGCGGCCTTCGACACATTCAGCCTCGCTGTGACGCTTGATCATCCGAACGGCACCATGTGGGCCGATGTAACAGGAGCGACGGTGCATGTCGTCCGATGAACAGGAGACGTTGACGTTGTAAGACTGTTCTTCTTCGTTGGCATACGGGTCGCCGCCAATTTCAAATTCGGCGCGACAGCCGCGATCCACCCAAATGCCGCGGTCGTCGTAGCCCCAAGTTGTGCCGTAAATGCAATCCGCTTCGCTACGTTGACGATGGAGACGAACTCCGCTGGTGGTGTCGGCTTGGCAGGTGTGCCAGCGCATGTCGTCGGACGAGCACGGAACAACTTGTGTCTGGGAGGAGCCGCTGTTGCCGACAGCGCCGAGGTCGAAGTCGGCGCGGCAACCCTGATCCACCCAAATACCGCGACGCGTGTAGCCCCAGGTCCGGCCGAAAATACATTCGGCGCCGCTACGCTGGCGGGCGAGGCGAACTCCCATGCTGGTGCGGGCCGGGCAGAAATGGCGGTTGCCGTCGTCGGAGGCGCAATAGATGTCGTAACCATTGTCCCAGCCGTTCCAGGAAGCACTACCAACTTGAAATTCGGCGCGACAACCGCGATCCACCCAGATGCCTCGAGCGTCATAGCCCCAGGTGCGGCCAAAGACACAGGGCGAGCCACTGATTTGGCGGACGAGTTGTGCGCCGCCGCGGGCGTCGATCTCACAGGTGTGGCGCTGCATGTCATCCGAGGAGCAAGTAACGGTTTGCGCTTCTGATTGGTATTGGGGAAAGGGGCCGGCGACGGCACGTGAGGTGTGGACGAAGGCTAGGATGATGACTAGGCAACAGAGAGCCAGGATTGCGAGGGCAAGTTTGCTTTTCATGGGGACTACTCCTGACTGGATTTTTTGCGGATGGCAGAAATCCGCGCGGGCTTGGACTAGAGGATGAGCTTAGAACGGAAGGAAGGGGGAGTAAAGAACGAGGTTTTTCAAGTGCAGCGAGAAGGAAAACAGAAGAGGGCGCCTTTTTTGAAAGCGCCCTCTTGGGAATGAGGATTCTTTAGCCGAAAGGATTAATGTTGCCAATCATCGTCGTCATCGTCGCGGTCACGCCAGTAACGGCGATAGAAACGGGAGCCGGTTTCGAAGTCCGCACGGCAGCCGCGGTCAACCCAGACGCCGCGGTCATCGTAGCCCCAGGTTTGACCGAAAACGCAGGGTGCTTCGCTGCGCTGGCGAAGTAGCCGCACGCCCCCGAAGGTATTTACGAGACAGCCGTGGAAATTGAAGTCGTTGGAAGCGCAGTAGAATGTGCGGCCGCCACGGTAGCCCCCGCCGTAGTAGTCGCCGGTTCCGACGGCGAAGTCGGCGCGGCATCCACGGTCAACCCAAATGCTGCCCCGGACGACGCCCCAAGTACGGCCGTAAATGCAAGCGGAATCGCTCCTTTGGCGGATGAGTTCGACACCACCGTACGTGTTGATGGTGCAGAAGTGCCGATCGAAATCGTCTGAGGCGCAATAGACTCTGTAAGCGCGTGGGCTCGGCCCTGCGGATAGTGCGGAGCTGGGCGAAGTGCTCAGCATGGGGAGAAGCAAGATAGCAAAGACCAGACCTGATAAAGCAAAGAGGAGCCTTCTCATGGCGACCGCCTCCAATCCCTCAAACACGGAGGACCGGCTGGTGGGTGGCAGGTCCCTACCACATGAAACACGCGGGAAGGAGGAGGGTTGCGGCAGAAAAACGTGGCAGGGCAAAGAAAAGGCGAAATTGTGCTTGACATGGCGAAAGAAAAGCGAAATACTGCGGACGATCTTCGAGGTGGGCTATGCCTCCGGCTTTCTCCGCAGTACTCCCCGCTCTAACCCCTACGTTATCTCTCTTTCCTGAATGCCCTGAACATAGCCCGAACAATAGGGCCCCAGAGCTTGCCCAGCTTTGCGATGGCCCGCGTGGTGAATCGGACGAGCGTGTCGCTGCGGATTGCCCTCCGCGGGGACCCGAAGCGCAGGAGCGACCAGCCTCTGCGCGCGGAACGGCTCGTGTGAAGGCCACGAAGCTGGTCGGTATCGCCCGCCTCGCTGCATCATCTCCACCTGCGGATTCGCGCAGGGCTTCGCCACAAAGGCCGGAATATTTTGTGCTGCCGGTGCGATCCATTTTGAACCGGTGTGATTCGAATCGAGTGCCGTTCGAATGGACAATCAACCCTTATCGCGGATGCGAGTTTGGGTGCAAGTACTGCTATGCGAGGTACACGCACGAGTATATGGAATTGGACGCGACGGAGTTTGAGAAGCGAATTTTTGTGAAGCAGGGCGCAGAGGCGTATTTGCCGCAAGAAATTGGCCGGAAGTATTCGTATGAGTCGGCGGCTTCGGGCGGAATGGCGCCAGAGCACATTGCGATTGGGACGGCAACTGATCCGTATCAGCCGGCGGAACGGGAATATGGCGTGACGCGGGCGTGCCTGGAAGAGCTAGCAAAGCGCGACGGCCTGAGCATTTCGATTACGACGAAGTCAAACCAAATTTTGCGGGATTTGGATTTGCTGACGAGAATTGCAGAAAAGTCGGCGCTGTTTGTGAATATGACGGTGACGACAGTGCGCAGCCGCTTAGCGCGTATGCTGGAGCCGCGCGCGCCTTTGCCCGAGGCGCGGATGGCGGCGGTGAAGCAGTTGCGCGAGGCGGGGATTTCGACGGGAGTATTTGCTTCGCCTCTTTTGCCGGGCGTGACGGATCGCGAAGGAGAATTGGAGGCAGTGGCGGAAGCGGCGCATGAGGCCGGAGCGCAGTGGTTTACTTCAGGCGTGCTGTTCCTGACGCCGTCGTCGTCGAAGGTGTTCATGCCGTTTTTGCAGGAGAAATTTCCGCGTCTCGTGCAGAGATATCGTGAGTGGTACACGCGAAATACGTACGCGCCGGAGGAGTATCGCAAGAAGATTGCGGAGCGCGTGGCGCGGTTGAGGCAGAAGTATGGATTTCATGTGCGGCCGTGGGACGAGATGAAGCGCCCGGTGTTGCCTGTGGCGCAGATGAAGCTGGATTTAAATTGCGCCTGAAAGACTCTGAGTTTTAAGAAATGCAGTACATGAATGGTGTTGCCGAATCTGCTGCATGCACTATTCTTCGAGCATGGCGCAATCTACTTCTCGCACAATTGGCTGGATTGTCTTAGGGGATGTTTGTCTAGTTCTGATAATCATCGTCTTCGGCCTCGCCCTAGGGGCGATTGGAATACCCATTGAAAGGCATCCCGTCTTGGCAGTCCTTCTTGGCCCACACGGAGTGTTGTTCAATTTTGTTCTGCCAGGTCTGATTGTGCTGTTTATCCCATTGAGCGTTGTTTGGGCGATCGTGCTTTTAGTCGCCTTTTTCAAAGGACAGGCGAAAAGCGGTCGTTCTAAGGAAGGATGATGCGGGGTTCTTCGCGCTTTAGTTCTTCGGCTTGGGAGAATTGACCGCGCAAAAATTCGATAAAGCGGCGGGAACGGGGACGGCCGTTGCCGCGCAAGAGGCCCATACGGAAAACGAAGATAGTCACATAAAAGATGTCCTGATTCTTGAGTGCCTCCAGCGTGCCTGCGGCACCTTGCTTTTGCCTTAAATCTTCGAGAAGCGCGATCAGTGCGGTGTAAATTTCACGCTGGACCGGAACGTCCGGAACTTTTTCGTAGTAAATCCCTGAGATAAGTGTTCTGTAGGTTTCCGCAAGAGTGCGCAGGGCGGCGAGGACGTCGGGATCTGTGGCGGACGGCGCGGCCATGCAGGTTTTGGCGATGGTGAAGGCAAGCGCGGCCATGAGCGGTTGATGGGTGTGAAGCGTGCCCGGCGCAAGACGTTCTTCAAGAAACGGAGTGTCGGCGGGAATTGCGCGCTTGTGCTGGTCTTCGTATTTGTGGGCGGTGATTAAGTAGGAGCAATCAACGGGGCAATCGATGGAGACTTCGCGGTCCGTG
>JACXTT010008497.1_pt1 | contig 14235 bp, 15 predicted proteins | sample 9270951 | NCBI WGS metagenome assembly JACXTT01 (sample SAMN15532306, study PRJNA645909) | rock metagenome | isolation source: weathered quartz diorite | place: Puerto Rico | collected 2017-06-21 | reverse complement strand
GCCCGTCAAGTTGTTCCAGAACAACTGGACAAGGCAGTTCAATGCGGGTGACTTCATCACGTTTGGGCAGGGCAACGCGGGTTTGAAGTTCACGCCGGCAACTGACTACAACAATGCGATCGCGGGCGCGGCGGGCTTTGACGTGCAAGCCTCAACCCAGAGCAGCAACACTGGTTTGGGCGGCGCGGTGGTGACTGAAGTGATCAATGTCACCGCAGTGAATGATGCACCGTCGTTCACGAAGGGACCGGATCAGAATGCCCTTATTAATAGCGGCGCACAAACAGTGAACGGTTGGGCGACGAACATCGCTAAAGGTCCAGCTACAGCAACCGACGAAACGGGACAGACGGTCAATTTCATCGCTACCAACAACAACAACGGGCTGTTCTCGTCACAGCCGGCGGTGAGCGCATCGGGCGACTTGACCTATACGCCGGCGACGAATCAATCCGGGTCCGCCACGGTGAGCGTGTCACTGCATGACAACGGCGGCGGCGTGGCCCCGAACGTCGATACCTCGGCGGTCCAGACCTTCACGATCAGCGTGGGCTGCGGAGCGAGTAATGTAGTGAAGAACACGAACGATAGTGGGGCTGACAGTTTGCGCAACGCGATCCTGACGGCTTGTGTCGGGGATACGGTCACCTTCTCGAACACGACGGCCGGCGGGGCGACAAACTTCTTTGACGGCAGCCCGCACCAAATTAACCTGACCACCGGTGAGCTGGCGATTGGGAAGAACCTGACGATCACTGGACCGGGTGCAAACCTCTTGACCATCAATGGGAGCAGTCCTAACCGGGTCTTCAATATCTCGTCAGGCACGGTAACGATCTCGAAGCTGAAGATTAGTGGCGGCACAGTCACGGGCGCGAACAATGGCGGTGGGTTGCTGAATGCGGGCACGCTCACTTTGATCAATACGACCGTGAGCGGTAACACGGCGGCGAACCAGGGTGGCGGCATCTATGACGGCGGCGCGCTGACCGTGGTGAACACCACCGTGAGTGGCAACACCGGGACGCTTGCTGGTGGCGGTGTCTATAGCACGGGCGCCGTCACGCTCCTCAACACGACCATCAGCGGCAATAACAGTAATGGGAGCGGGGGAGGATTCAACTTTAATGGAACTACGCTGGCCTCAACCAACGCGACTATCGCCAACAACCGTTCGGACAATGACAACAGCGGCGCGGAACAGGGCGGTGGGATCTTTCGTAGTGCGGGCACAGTCATGCTGAAGAACACGATCGTCGCCGGCAACTTCCGCGGCACTGGCTCAACACGCGACGATGTCAGCGGTCTGTTGGATGCGACAGGTTCATTCAACCTGATTGGTGATGGCACGAACCTGACAGGCATCGCGAACGGAACCAACAATAACCAGGTCGGCAGCGGCGGCTCCCCCATTAACGCGCTGCTCGGCACGCTCGGCAGCAACGGAGGCGCCAGCCAGACGCAGCTGTTGCTGCCGGGCAGTCCGGCGATTAGTGCGGGCAGCAATGCGCTCCTGCCCACCGATGCCTTCGATCTCGATGGTGACAGCAATACGGGAGAGACGCTGCCGGTCGATCAACGTGGACCCACCTTCAATCGAGTGGTCAATACGACCGTGGATCTGGGCGCGGTGGAAGTGAACTACTCGATCACGGCCACAGCAGGCACACCACAGTCAGCAGTTATAAACACCGCGTTCGCGACTGCGTTGCAGGCGACGGTCAAAGAGAGTGGCAACAATCAAGCCAACATCACAGTGACCTTCACGCCACCTGCCAGCGGCGCGAGTGGTTTGTTCACTGGTGGCAATCCCGCGAATGCAAACACCAACGGCAGTGGAGTAGCCACTGCGCCGGCATTCACCGCGAACGGCACAACGGGTGGACCATACAACGTGGTTGTCAGCTTGGCCGGCAATCTGGCAACGGCCAACTTTGCTCTGACAAACACACTGGCGAACCAGACTATCACCGTCAACACGCACGCGCCGGCCAGCGCTACTTACAACACGCAGTTCACGGTAGCCGCAACTGCCTCGTCAGGTCTGCCGGTGAGTTATTCGAGCAGCGGTTCATGCACGAACGTGGGCGCGACCTTCACCATAACCAGTGGCACCGGCACGTGCACGGTGAAGTATGACCAGGCCGGCAACAGTAACTACAACGCGGCGCCGCAGGTCACTGAGACGGTCAATGCGCAGAAGGCGACGAGCAACACTGCGGTGTCGGCGGCACCGAACCCCTCGAACCTCGGGCAGAGTGTGACCTTTACGGCCACGGTCACGGGCACGACTACGCCGACCGGCACGGTGCAGTTCAAAGACGGCGGCACGAATCTCGGTGCACCGGCCACCTTGAATGGGAGCGGGGTGGCCCAACTGAGCACGTCCGCGCTGACCGCGGGGACGCACACGATCACGGCCGACTACAGTAGTGACACAAACTTCCTGACCAGCACGGGAACTCTCACTGGTGGCCAGGTCGTGAACAACCGGCCGCTGGTGAGCTTCAGTGCAGCGACCTACCCGGTGAATGAGGCGGATGGCTTTGTGCATGTGGTGGTGAATCGCACCGGCGACACTACCGTCGCTTTCAATATCGACTACGCGACTGACGATACCGGCGCCTCCACTAACTGTGGGGCATTGAATGCCGGACTGGCATCCCAGAAATGCGACTATGACACGTTCCTGGGCACACTCAAGTTCGCGGCCAACCAGACGCAAGCGTTCATCGATATTCCCATCAATCAGGACTCGTACACGGAAGGGCCTGAGTCGTTCACGGTGAATCTGTCGAACCCGACCGGCACCGCGGCTTTAACTGTTCCTTCGTCGGCGACGGTTACCATCAATGACTCAGCGCCACCGGCTGGAACTACGAATGCGATTGATGACAACACTGTCTTTGTGCGGCAGCACTATCACGACTTCCTCAATCGTGAGCCTGACGCGCCGGGTCTGGCTTTCTGGGTGAACGGCCTCAACGCCTGCAACGACCCGGCTCAGCGACCGCCGGGACAGACCCAGGTGCAGTGCCTCGAAGTGCGGCGCGTGTTGACTTCGGCCGCCTTCTTCCTGTCGATCGAGTTCATGCAGACAGGGACGTTTGTGCGCAGCTTCTATGTCGCCGCGCTGAATCGGCCGTTGCCACCCTCGGCGAATGCGACGGACAACCTGCCATCGTTCACGGAATGGCTGCGCGACACGCAAGCGGTGCAACGCGGAGTAGTGGTGGGGCAGGGAAGTTGGCAGACCATGCTCGATGCGAATCGGCTGGCCTTTATGCAGGACTTCGTCATGCGGGCGGAGTTCGTCGGTCTTTATCCGACGACTGATACCCCGACCCAGTACGTGGACAAACTGTTTCTGCATGCGGGCATAACCCCGAGCGCCGCAGAACGGAATGCCGCCATAGCCGAGTTTGGTTCCGCCACCACGGCCGCTGATCCGACGGCCCGGGGCCGCGCTTTGCTGGATGTGACGCAGAACGCAACTTTCCGCAACCGCGAGTTCCCGCGCACCTTCGTGCAGATGGAGTACTTCGGTTATCTGCGGCGCAACCCGAACGATCCACCCGACGGAAACTTCAACGGCTATAACTTCTGGCTGAATAAGCTCACGGCCTTCAACAACGACTTCTTCGCCGCGGAGATGGTCAAGGCCTTCCTCAGCTCGACGGAATATCGAAACAGGTTTGGGCAATAGTTAGGTAATGAGAGATTTTTAGAACTATTTATTCAGAGAATAATCCCAACCTTGAAGAGTTATTTTCCTTAAAAGTCTTACTCCTCGTGATGGGCTAAATTCAGGACTGATTCAAGCTGGGTTCGCACTTTTATCATTCCACTCCCCCCTTATGTGGCCCGCTCCCACAGTCATCGGTCGGTCGACTGCCATGGAAAACTAGAAGCACATTCAGAATGGGTCTCGGTTCACCACCAAGAGGTCATGTCATGTAGTTGTGTCATTTTTGAAGGGCAAAGCTAACACGGTTGTAGTGGACCAATCGAGATATAGTTCGAGCTCGTTCTATGTTGCGGCTGGAAAGCCCGATGCCGTCAGTTGGTAGCAGTCACGTAAACAGTGCGGGAGACTATCCGTGGGACTCGTGAGTTCCAGACCCGTGAAATTCATACGCCAGTGTTTCGCGTATCTGCGTCGCAGTCAGAAACGATCCACCCGATATAACCTCAACTGTTACAGCTTTCGGTTGTCGAAACTGAATGCCTCCTTTAGGAACAGCTTGGTCGTTAAGATTATTAAGGCGTCTATCGCTCAAGTGACGATGGCAACCGTTTTGGACTGTGTGAGTTAAGGAACTTGCGGTGTCTATTTACTTGTTTTGGACTGCGGTCATGCGCCTCATTGACGCACATATTATCGCATTCATTGTTGGATTCTTGCTTGCTTGTTCTGAGAGATGAACTGCTGCAAGTGCTCTGCGCTAAGCGTTAAGGTTCTGGCTCACGAAGCTGAATGCTTTCAACGGTGACTTCTACGCCGCCAAGATGGTCAAGGCGTTCATCAGCTCGACGGAATATCGAAACAGGTTTGGGCAGTAGCCAGGTAATGAGAGAGCAGCCAGGTGAGTGAACGGCAGCGACAACAGGTGGCGCCTCGCACGGGAAGCATTCCTAAGTTGGAAACGATTTGGTGATGCTGAAAGGAGTGCGTATAAAGCCGGCGATAAAGACCGACAGGCGCGGCTGCTCAATATTAAGCGGAGGGCGTGGAAGCGCTATCAGCGTCGCTGGGTGGACGCGAAGAGTTCAGTCGAGCGCAACGGTTAACCCGGGCAATTGATGGTGATTGTGGTCAACGTGACCCGACAGTTGCCTGGAAGGTCGCGAAACCTCCTTTCGTGACAGTGTCTCCGGTTGCGCCCGACTGATAGGGCTGAAGTCTTATGAACCTTTCTACTTCAGCCTGCCGGAGATGAGAGGTTCAGGAGACTAAGCCACTCCTGAGTCTCTCACCCATCCGGTTGTGATCGCTCGAGGTCTTATTGCTTGAGGTTGGATGGATGAAAGAGCTAAGCGAATCGCCCAGGCCAGTGTGTGCTGTCTGAACGAGCGGTGGGGAAGCCCTGGCGGTTGAGTGCAACTCGCGGACTTCCCCGCCACCATCAAGTTGGGCGTAGAGGCCTCGTTAGCATGGTGATGCGACTCTCCCCGCTGTGCCCAGACATGACGTTTACACACTCTGCAGCGCCTATGGGGAAATTCACAACTTGGTCTCGGGACTGACGATCGCTGAAGACTTCGAGGCCCGCATCGTCAGAGACGTTTCTGGTGTGAACGTCCCGCAACGAATTGTTGCCGCAGTGGAAAGGAGTTGCTGTCCGGTGACAGCACTTACGGTGGACGAACAGGATTCCGAGGCGTTGTTTCTTTTGCGGTGTCGTGATTGACGGGGGCAGTTGGGCCAGAGAATGCGACGAGCCATCATTAAGTGGAGTTTGGTCACCGAGGCTTTCGAGACATGGAAGCGCCTCACGCGAGCAAAATTGGAGCTAATAGACCTCGACGAGAGATGGCAAAGACTGGATGGCCTTACGCGCAAAGCCTGGCACCGATACTCGAGACGAGCGAACACGGTCGTCGCGCGATTTCGAGCTGAGCAAGTGAAATCGATTCTCCGAAACAGCGATAACGAGATTGAAGGAGAAACTGGGAGGGCTGAATAACTCGCGGAGTGAACTGGAATCAGATGTCGCCTAGAACCTCATCACTTCCGAATCGAAAGGCGATGGCACCCTTTCGTCATCTGGCGAGCGATGATTCCGCCACTGAGCTAAAGACGCATCAGCGCCAGTATCTGAGGCGGAAGGCGGCCGGGAAATGTACGGCGACAGGGTGTCCAAATGACGCCAAACCCGGGCACACGAAATGTCGCGCTCACCTCGCATCATTGTCACAGCGACATAAGAAACGCTACGTCTCGCGGAGCGGCCAGGGCCTGTGTATCTACTGCGGTGAACGGCCACAGTTCTGGGGAGTGCGATGCGTGATCTGCCGGCAGCGATTCTTTAAGGAGGTGTTGCCGTCCGCGGCACGCAAGGCCCTGCACGGCTATGTCGAAGCGGAGAAGAAACGAGACATCGAGCACGCTCAGGTAGAGGCGCGCTTCCAGGCGCGGAAACTTTTGCTGGGCGATCGGCTCACGGCTGTTCAAGCGCAAGCATTGCGGTTGTTTGTGGGAGATGACAACGGTTCCTGGCGTACCTATGACGAAGTAGCGCGCCTGATGCGCGTGAGCAAACAGAGAGTCCATCAAGCGCTCTCGGCATCGAGAGCTGAGTGGGACATCGATAATGCCCGGTCGAAGAGACCACTCAAGCCGGTTGCTTCTCAACGGGCGACGCGACAGCAGAAAGTCTATCGCAAGCGGCGCGCCGAGGGACTCTGTGGTTATGGACGTTGTGCCAAACAGGCGGCGCCGGGCCACGCCCAATGTGAAGAGCATTTACAAAAGATGCTCAAGCGGGCCGTCGAACGCCGGGAAGAGCGGAAGCAGCAGAAGCTCTGTGTCGAGTGCGGCAAGCTGCCACAGTTTTGGGGCAACCGTTGCATCATGTGCCGGACTGAACACAAGAACCCTTTGCCCTATGCAGCCCGAAGGGCCCTGCGTCGGTATCGTCAGGCGGAAGCAAAACGAGAAGCAGAAAAATGTTACCACCAACTTCGCGCGGCGACCGTTCGGCTGCTCACTAGTAATGAAGTAAAAGGAAAGTCAGCAGAGGCGCTTCGACTGTGGGTGGGGCTGGATCGTAAAACCGGCAGATCCTATCGCCAAGTCGGCGCACTCATCGGTCTCAGCGGCGAGCGCGTGCGGCAGTTGCTCGTCCCGTCCCGACTAATTCTAAAGTCACTCGTATCGAACTCTCTTGCGCGACACGACGCAGGCGGACGGCTCAAACCCTCCACAGCCTTCGTGCCAGTTCAGATCAAACCAGAGCGGTGGAAGAGCGCTTCGAGTTCACACAAAAATGGGAATCCTCTTATGTAATGGCCAGATTTGGAGCGCGCAAGTTTTTGGCGAGCGGCGATGTCATAGGCGCTTGTGCCCGAACTCTGCGCCTTTACGTAGGAACGGATGACGGCAGATCGCGCACGTACAAGGAGGTGGGCCATGAAATGGGCATGGAGCGATCCTTGTCTGGGAGAAATCGGGAGCGCTAGTTTATGTCGACGGTTTGGGGAGCGAACAATTATCGCAGCACTGATGGCGCCCGATTACGATTTGTCTCCAATAGGCGAGACCCTTCCTTTGGTGAGGCGCGAAGAAAACTAAATCAACTGAGTGCGGGTTAGAAAATCAAGAGGCGAGTGGATTGTAAGTACTTCCCAGTTTCCCAAGTGCGCGATCCTACCGGCTTATCGACTGGCTTTCGACCTGAAAAAACATCATGACTGAGACGAGGCCTAAGGCACAATCTCATTTCCTGAAATCGCAAGAAAGCCATGAGCTCAAAAAGGAAAACCAGAAAGAAGAAAAGGAAGACGGCCTTGGTGGTTTGCCGGGATCGCAAGGAGTTCTGGACCACACAGACTCAATTCTGGCAATGGGTCAGAGAAGGTGTGATCACCAAGACTACTGATCATCCGCTAAGTGGCACATTCACCCGTGAGCATGAGGAACTAATCGTTGTATTCAGTAATACGGTTCTGAATCTTGCACATCCCAATCACGTTCGTGAGGCGTTGATATCTCGTCGATTGGGTTTGGGACGTTAAACCTTCTTCCGCTCAGACAATCAACCTTGGGCACTTCACGCAACTGAATGATCGGTCAGAAATCATTCGTCACAAAGATAATCACACATGATTCGAAACGGAGGACTACGTCGATCGCGACGCGCCCGAGCCGGTGCGTTCGGCAATTTAGAACAAAAGTCACTGAGTATGGTACTACCGAACCGGTAGCGAATCACCAATGAAGCATGGCTGCAATCAGCCTTGGATTAGCCGCGAGATACACTGCCACACCTGCTCTACAAGGAGATGAAGCCGCCGTGCGCTCGGCGCTTATGAAAGCCGCTTCCAGTTTCGAGAAGAATGAGATGGCAGCGGCAACCCAAGTCTGGGCAAATGAGTCATTGACCGTGCTCGAAAGCGGCCATGCGAATTACGGCTGGGCTGACTATCGCGATCATCACCTCGGGCCGGAGATGAAAGAGATGCAGAACACGAAGTACTCGTTCAGCGATATGAAGATTCATGTTGCCGGCAACACAGCCTGGATAACGATGAAGTATTCAATTGCGGCCGATGTCGGCGAAGCGGGAAAAACTCGGCACGTTGAAGGTTCTGATTGGCCACGGCCATCTTAGAAAAACGCGACGGTCAATGGCGCATCGTGCATTGGCATTCGAGCGCGCCGCGCCGCGCGCCCAGTCCGGCGGCATCGCCAAAACCGTGATTACTTTTGACGATCAAACAGAATCTCTTTCTTGTTTTCATTCATGATTCCCACGGAGAAATATCAGTCGGGCGCAAAGCAAAATCGATCGGTCAATAAGTGGCCCAGTCGTTATTGCCCCCGTCCATAACCATAATTGCTGAGCCAAGCGGGTCCTTAGACGATTTGCGCGGAGTCGCCTGGGAGGTTCAGGCCGCGAATCTCACCGCGACGTCGGCATATTATACGATTGTGCCCGCTTGCACCAGCAGTTGGGCACTCGTCGAGGTTGAGCGGTCTCATGGATATTCCAACGGATTTCAATCCCAGATTAACTTTGACGTTTCCACCGAGCTTCTGAATTGGTTTCATGACTGCACGTTGAGTTTTAGCATATGATGAGCGCCGAGGAACGTTCGAAAACGGATTCGCATGGCGAAGCCGCATTCAAGTAGCCGCAGAATCGCGTGGCTCTCGCTCGTGCTCATCGTTATGGGCACGCTCGCCTTGGTTGCGGATCGAATCGGTTTTTGCGTTGACGCTGAAGGGCGAACGCTCAGACGTGACTGAAACTCAGCGGTCTAAACGAAATTCCCCTGACGTCGTCGATATCTTCCGGACGAACTGCGCGCGTTGTCACGGCGCGGACGGGCGCGGCGATACGCCACTGGGCCAGACGGATCAGGCGCCGAACTTTGCCGACACTCAATGGTGGCCGAACGAATGCAAAAATTACCGGAACCAGATCGCCCGTCGCGATCGTGAGCAACGGCAAGGGCGGCATGCCCGCTTTCGGTAAGAAATTGAAGCCGAGCGAAATCAAGTAGCTGGTGAACCATGTTCGCAGGTTTCGTCCGTCCAACTGAAATCCTTAGATGAGCTTCTCCAGGGCCAGCGGTATTCTGCTTCATCCGACCTCGCTGCCGGGACGTTTTGCGATCGGCGACCTCGGCCCGGCCGCTTTCGCGTTTGCGAATTTCCTCGCCGCCGGTGGTCAGAGTCTCTGGCAGGTGCTGCCGCTGGGGCCGATCGGCTACGGAGATTCTCCTTATGCGTGTTACTCGGCTTTCGCCGGCAACACTCTGCTGATTAGTCCCGAGAAACTGATCGAGCAACGCCTAATCACAGAAGCTGATGCAGCAGACATTTCGACGGCGCCCTCGTCAGAGGTTGATTTCGAGGCCGCGCACCAGACAAAGGGCGTCCTATTAAAAAAGGCATTTGCGAATTGTCAGCGCACCACCGACACGGGATTTCGCAGCGAGTTCGAAACCTTCGCCGAGCAGAACGCTTCGTGGCTGGATGACTACGCGCTGTTTCGCGCGCTCAAGGACGCACATGATGGGAAGCCCTGGTACGAGTGGGAACCCGCGGCGGCTAAACGAACGCCGGCCGTGTTAGAGCGCGTCCGCGTCGAACTGCACGATCAGATCGAGGCCCAAAAGTTTTACCAGTTTCTTTTCTTTCGGCAGTGGCTTGAACTGAAAGCGTATTGCAATCGTCTTGGGATTCAAATTGTCGGCGACGTGCCAATATTTGTAGCGCACGACTCCGCAGACGTTTGGACCAATCCGGATCAGTTCAAGTTGAATTCGGATCTTTGGCCGACAGTGGTGGCGGGCGTGCCGCCGGATTATTTCAGCAAGACCGGACAGTATTGGGGCAATCCGTTATTCAACTGGGAGCGCATGGCTACGGATGGATTCAAATGGTGGATTGAGCGAGTGCGAGCGACTTTGCGGCTGGTTGATATCGCGCGCATCGATCATTTTCGCGGATTTGCCGCATGTTGGGAAATTCCCGGCGGCGACAAGACTGCGGAACGCGGCCGCTGGGTCGAAGCACCGGGCAGGGCACTGTTCACGGCAATTCGCGTGGCGCTCGGCGAGTTGCCGATCATCGCCGAAGACCTGGGCGTCATAACTCCGGACGTGGAAAAGCTACGTGACGATTTTGGATTTCCCGGCATGCGTATCCTGCAATTCGCTTTTGGCAGTGACACAAAGAATGCCGACTTGCCGCACAACTATCACCAAAACGTCGTCGTCTACACGGGCACTCACGACAACGACACGACTGTTGGTTGGTTCAATAGCGTGCCCGGCGATGGCTCGACGCGCACGGCTGCACAGATCGAATGCGAAAGAAAGTTTTGTCTGAATTACCTGCGGACTGACGGAAAGCAAATCCACTGGGATTTCATTCAGGCGGTGCTGGCGTCGGTGGCGAACACTGCGATTGTGCCTTTGCAGGACGTGCTGGGCCTGGGCTCTGAGGCGCGCATGAACCTGCCAAACAGCACATCGTCAAACTGGCTGTGGCGATTTGACGAGAACGATTTGACGAATGAGCTGGCAAGCGAACTCAGAGAGTTGACCGGTTTGTATGGCCGATTGCCCGAGGGCGCGGCGACAGAAAAATAGGCTGAAAGATGTCGCAATCAGAATCCAAAGCGGCCGGCGATAGTTCAAATCGTCGCAGAGTGTTTGTCGCCGATCTCGGCGGGACGCATCTGCGATCAGCCGTAGTAGATCAGGCCGGACAGATTCATTTTCACGCCAAGCAGAAAACTCCAGTCGCGAAGTCTGCCGAGGACATTGTTGATGCGCTGGTTGCCGCGGCCCGCGAGTGTGATCGGCAGAACACCGCCGCCGGTTATTCGCTCGACGCGATTTCAGTCGTGGCGCCGGGAACGGTCAACGTCGCGGCCGGCTCGATTGTTAAGGCGCCCAACCTGCCGTTTCTGAGTGGATTCAATCTGGCCGAAGCCGTGTCGCGCGCGGTGAAACTTCCCGCGATTTTGGAAAACGATGCGAACGCGGCAGCCGTCGGCGAGATGTGGTTGGGCGCGGCGCGCGGTCGCCGCACGATTGTTTGCGTGACCCTGGGCACGGGCGTCGGCGGCGGAATAGTTCTGGCAGGGAACTTGTGGCACGGGGTCAACGACTCGGCCGCAGAGGTTGGTCACATGTGCGTCGATCCTTTCGGCGGCGTCGCGTGCACTTGCGGCAGCCGCGGTTGTTTGGAGGTTTATGCTTCGGCGACGGCGATCATGCGCATGACGCGCGAAGCAAAACCCCGACATCCTAATTCGCGCTTGCAGATCGATGGTGAACTGACTTCGGAGAGTATCTATCGCGCCGGTGTCGATGGTGACGAACTCGCCTTGGAAGTCTTTCGACGCATGGGAGTCTATCTGGGCATCGGCCTCGCCAACCTGATCAATATTTTGAATCCGGAAATGATCGTCATTGGTGGCGGTGTAGTGAACGCGTGGGATCTTTTCGAGAAACACATGAAGCACGAGGTGGTCGAGCGAGCCTTTCCGCTGCTCGCCGATCTGGTGACGATAGTGCCCGCCGAATGCGGCGACGACGCAGGGTTGTTGGGAGCTGCGAAGCTGGCATTTACGAGCGATCTCAAAAAATAAAGTGATGAAAGTTTGCTTGTTAGTTCTGGCAATTCTCTTCGGCGCCGGATTGGACCGCGCGCAGGAGATAGATGTAACCCGACTCGATCAGATCGGGTTGAGCTGTGCATTGAGATTTACGAGAACTTGATTCCGGTCTGCGAGGAAGCGAAAGGCGCCTGCGAAATTCTCGGGCTCGATCCTCTCTACGTCGCCAATGAAGTTGTTTTTTGATCAATCCAGCCCGGATCGCGCGCTGTTTTCCAGCGGTATAAGCGCCTCATAAATCGCTTCGTGAGTTGGCACTCTGATTCCGGCCTGACGCGCCATCCTTACCACCGCTCCATTCTGTGATTCCAGTTCTGAAGGTCTACCCGCCGCGATGTCTCGTTGCATTGAACTGGTCGCGTCAGCAGGCAGTGCATCGACTGAGGCTATCGCAGTTTCGACTGCGTCTGACGGGAGCACAATGTTGCGGGCGTGTGCGAGTTCGTAAATTTCACTCATTGCTCGCAGTGTTTGGGCTCGCAAATCCGGCTCGCTGCGCAGCACGCCCGCTGGTGCGTTAGCCATGGCGCCCACGCCGCTGAACGAAGCGATAAAAAGAAACTTCATCCAGAGCGCAACTTGAATATCAGCGGCGATCTTAGTGTTGAGCCCGGCGCGGTTGAATGTCTCTTCGATCGCGATGATTCGCTCGCTACGTTGATTGTTCAATTCGCCGATCACTACGGAAGCCGCAAAACCAGCGTGGCGGATGTGCCCAGGTGCAACCACGAAGCTGACGATCTTGCAGAGCCCACCCGCGACGGGCTTTGGCCCTAATTCCGCAATCAACTCGCCAACTGCATTGACGCCATTTTGCAATGGGAGCACGGTCGTCTCTGAGGTGACTATGGGTTTAATCGCGCGCGCGGCTTCAGGAACTTGCCATGCCTTTACGCCAAGGATCACGAGGTCAACTTCACCGACTTCGCTAACGCGATCAGTTGCTCGGGCACGGTGAACCACGAAGTCGCCATCCAGACTGTCCACTCTTAACCCGTTTGTCTGGATCGCGCGCAGGTGTTCGCCGCGCGCGATGAAAGTCACGTCTTCGCCGGCTTGTGCCAGACGCCCGCCGAAGTACCCGCCGACACCGCCGCTTCCGAAGATGGCTATTCGCATTGGCCGAGATTCTACCCTACACCACCATGTTTGGGGCTGACTTCATCAAAGCGAAATGGTAAAAAGATGCCCTGTAGCGGCAATCAAACATGCCCGGTTCAACAGTGGACAGTTTCTGCGAATGAAAATCCCTCGTTACCGTCGGCCATCCACTTGAATGGCGAAATTGGATCGCCTGGGTTGGGCGGCAGGACAAACCTTTAGTTCATTTGGCGTCCGTTTTGGCGTGCGCGTGAACGACGACTCGATTCTCGAAACGATCACGCAATACCTGCCGCCGGGATCGAAGACAGTTTCGGCGCCGGTTGTCGATCATCTGTATTCACTGATTGCCGGTCGGCCGAAGCCGCATTCCAAGGTCCGCCCGTTCAGCCTGGCTTACGCAAATCTTGAGCAAGTTGCCCGGACGCGATTAGTCGATGACATGCTCGAAGCGTTCGCGTCGCATGTCCAACTCACAGTGGCCGAGCACGCGCCGCGTCGCGTGTTTGTGCATGCGGGCGTAGTTGAATGGAAAGGCAAAGCCATCGTGATGCCGGGCCGCAGCTTCTCTGGCAAGACAACCCTGGTGACTGAGTTAATCCGGGCCGGGGCCACTTACTACTCAGACGAGTACGCAGTATTCGATGAGCGAGGTCGCGTGCATCCCTATGCGCGGCCGTTAGGCATTCGCGAAAACGGATCATTCAACTCGAACAAGGTGACGGCCGAGCAACTTGGCGCTCGCGTGGGGACGAAGCCATTGCCCGTATCGCTCGTTATTTCGACTGCATTTAAGAAAGATGCGCGCTGGCGTCCGCGGAACGTCAGTCAAGGTAAGGCGGTCTTGAGCTTGCTTGCCAACACTGTGTCCGCGCGATCGCAACCCGAGAATGCTTTGAAGATCCTGCCCGAAGCTTTGAGTTCAGCGCGTTGTGTAAGGGGAATGCGAGGCGAGGCTTCTGAAGCTGCTGAGACGATTCTAAGATTGAGCGCTGAATCGTGATTCTCAATCTTCACTTACTCATGTCCGGAATGCCGTAGTCCCACTTGGCCGGATCACGTTCGATATAAACCGATTTCCAGGCGTGGAGAGTGGCCGCGTTCGGATACATTCCCTTCACGTAAGGTTTCTTCATCATGCGCGTCGTGCCCACCGTCAGTGGGATGACCGGCTGCGCGTCGAGGAGCATCTGTTCGGCGCGCGCGAGGAGTTGGTATCGCTTTTGATGATCTAGAGTACGATTCGCTTCATCGAGTAACGCAACGAACTTGGGAT
>JACXTT010008496.1_pt1 | contig 14235 bp, 11 predicted proteins | sample 9270951 | NCBI WGS metagenome assembly JACXTT01 (sample SAMN15532306, study PRJNA645909) | rock metagenome | isolation source: weathered quartz diorite | place: Puerto Rico | collected 2017-06-21 | reverse complement strand
CCGCATCGTCCAGGAGCTGCGGGCGCGGATCGGAGAGCGGCCTCACATCGAGTTACGCTTTCAGGGATCCCCTTATCATGCTCACTCGGCCTTCTACCCGATCATTCAGCACTTCGAGCGGGGGGCCGGCTTTGCTCGCGACGACACAATCGACCAGAAGCTGGGCAAGCTCGAAGCATTCGTGCGACGAGCGAGCGGAGATCGAGAACCGGCGTTGCCCCTGTTCGCGGCCATGCTTTCGATCGACGCGAGTGCCCGCTACGCCCCGCTGCAATACTCGCCGCAGCGCCAAAAGGAAGAAACTATCAATGCGCTGGACCAACAGCTGCAAGGGCTTTGCGCCCAGCAGGCAATGTTGGTCGTGTTCGAAGACGTGCATTGGTTCGACGCCTCGAGCCGCGAGGCATTGGACCGCATCGTACAGCTCGCACCGGACCTACGGGCTCTGATCATTGCTACGTTTCGTCCAGAGTTCGAGCCCTACTGGACCGGCCAGCAACACGTCACCTCGCTCACGCTCACGCGACTAGATAAGCAGGAGGCTTCGAGCCTAGCTCAGCGAGTCACCGGTGGCAAGCCGCTGCCGGACGAAGTGCTCGATCAGATCGTTGTCAAGGCCGACGGCGTGCCACTTTTTGTCGAGGAGTTGACCAAAACGGTGATCGAGTCCGGGCTATTGCGTGACGCCGGGGATAGCTTCGAGCTAGCCGGCCCGCCCGGGCCCCTTGCCTTGCCTTTAACTCTGCGCGACTCTTTGATCGCGAGGCTCGATCGCCTTGCGCCGGTAAGGGAGTGCGCACAGATCGGCGCCTGCATCGGACGCGAGTTTGCTTACGAGGTGTTGGCGGCCGTAGCGCCGCTCCGAGGAAGACAACTCGCTGATGCGCTGACCCAACTCGTCGATGCCGGTCTAATCTTCAGACAAGGCAATCCACCTGCTGCCACCTACACTTTCAAACATGCGCTGGTTCAGGACGCCGCCTACGACTCGTTGCTCAAAAGCCGTCGGCAACAGCTGCACTCGCAGATTGCTCATGTTCTAGAAACAGAGTTCGCCGATCGCCTCGCGAACGAGCCGGAGGTGTTGGCGCATCACTTCACGCGCGCAGGTCTCAACGATCAGGCGGTCCCGTATTGGATTTCAGCGGGGCGGCGTGCGCTCGGTCGGGTGGCGTTTGCGGAAGCTGTGGGTCATCTGACCGCAGCTCTGGCGTCCAACGGTCAGCTCCCCGCATCGGCGAGCCGGGACACGCGGGAGCTCGACATTCGGGTTCTGCTGGGAACCGCGTATTTGTCCCTTCTGGGCTGGCTCGCCAAAGAACTCGTCGAGACCTTAGAGCCAGCGCGGGAGCTCGCGATACGTCTAGGCGAGAAGCAGCAGCTGCTCCCGATCCTGTACTTTCTGTGGACTTACCACGTAATGCGTGGGAGCTATGCGAAGGCGCTCGAGAGCATCAGTGAAATGCTCGCCGTCGCGCAGACCACCGGTGACTCGGGTGGCACGGCGATGGCACGCATGTGCGAGGTCGCCACAAACTGTTTTATGGGTGAGTACCGTAACGCATGTTGCTCCTGCGAAACGGCACTTCCAGCCTATGATTTCGATCGTCACGCTCATCTCGCCGATATCTATGGGCACGACCCAAAGAGTACGAGCCTGGTCTGGGCCAGCTTCTGCCTCTGGGCATTGGGCCGGCCCGACGAGGCACGTCAGGCGGCGCTCGAGCAGCTTGACCATGCTCGGCGGGTGGGTCACGTTTTCAACCTTCTTTGGGCGTTTATGGCTGGCGGCTTCGTGCTCGGACTTCGAGGGGAGACGCGACTCGCCTTGGAGTGGCTGGAGGAGGCCCATGCACTCGCCCGCGAACACGCTATGAAGTGGGTTGATAACTTCATGCTTACGATCGGCGAAGGTTACGCCCTAATTGACCAGGGAGACTATGCAAAAGGGCACGCGAAACTCGCGCTGCCAACCAAGCTATGGGGTGATGCCGGTGGTGTCCAGGGCATGCCGTATGCCGATCTAAAGCTGGCAATCGCGCTGGGAGAACTCGGACGGGCTGACGAAGCACGCGCGTTGATTGAGGAAGCGGCGCAATATGTCGAGCGATCGGGTCACAAGATGCTTGAGCCCGAGGTCTATCGTGTCAGCGGCGAGCTCTATCTGAAAGGGGGGGCTACACCAGATGTACAACGTGCCGAGGCGCAATTCCAGAAATCCCTGGACACAGCACGCCTTAAGGAGGCGAAAGGGTGGGAACTGCGTACGGTTATGAGCCTAGCCCGCCTTTGGCAGAGCCAAGGCAGGCAACACGAGGCACGCGAACTGCTCGCTCCGAGCTACGACTGGTTCACGCAAGGCTTCGACACCAAGGACCTGAAGGAAGCAAAGGCGCTGCTAGACCAGCTGTCCTAATGCGTTAGCGACGGCTGGCGCGAAGCATCTAACGATGTCCGCTCCCGGGCGAATTGGGCAGCGCGCTCGAAAGACCGCTTTTGGCAGCGGTAGAAAGATCTAGCCGACGCCGCTGCGCTCCACCACGTAGGCGGGAATACCTACTCCGTCGATCCCGCCCTGTCCGGCTGCGGCCGCCTGGTCGAAGGCCGCAAGCACTCCCGCGGCGGCAGGGAGCTCGAATCCGCGCGAGCGTGCCTCTTCGAGCATCGTGCGCAGATCCTTGCGCATCGAGTCGAGATCGAACGTGGCAGGCCCCGTATCTTCTCCGGCGAGCGCTTTCGCCACCCCTGCGCCGCGGTTCTTCAACACGTTCGCGCCGCCGGAGGTCTCAGTGAACAGCTCGATCAGACGAGCGGGTTCGAAGCCCAGCGGTCGCGCCAGCGCCATCGCCTCGCCGAAAGCTTCCCAGAACACAATGAGCGGGAGGTTGACCGCGAGCTTCATGGCAGCTCCCGCGCCGATAGGGCCACAGCGCTCGACACGGCGACAGAGTTGATCGAGCAACGGCTTGGCCCGCTCGAACGCGGCATCGTCGGCGCCCACCAGCCCCAGGAGTTTTCCCTCCTTCGCGGGTCCCACCGTGCCACCCACCGGGCATTCGACCATCTGCGCACCCTTTGCGGTCACCTTGGTGGCGAGCGCGCGCTCCGTTTCGGGGCGCACCGTGCTCATCTCGATGAACAGCTTGCCTTTCACCACGCCGGAGAGAAGGCCTTGAGGCCCTTCATACACGGCATTGATCGCGTCCGCGTCGGTAAGGATCGTAATCACGACGTCCGAACCTGCCGCGAGCTCGGCGGGCGTCGCGGCGAGGCGTGCACCCGCTTCCTGAGCGGGCTTCGCTTTCTTGGGCGTGCGGTTCCAGACCGTCACCGCATGCCGGCAGTCGATCAAATGCTGCGCGATCGCGGTGCCCATGCGGCCGGTCCCTGCAATACCGATGTTCATGTCGACGTCCTCCAGATCAGAGCTGCTTCACGCCAACGATGCTAGCACGCCGATCCGGCGCCGGTCGGGTGTATCCTTCGGTGAACGACACAACGCCCGCTTGACGGAGGAGGAGCAGAGGTGCACGACCTGGTGATCGAAAACGCGTCGGTGATCGACGGACTCGGAACGCCGGCGCGGCCCGGCAGCGTGGCGGTGAAAGACGGACGCATCGCGGCAGTGGGAAACGAGGTCGGCCCGGCGCGCAAACGCGTAGATGCCCGCGGCTTGGCGCTCACGCCCGGCATCATCGACCTCCATACTCACTTCGACGCCCAGCTGCTGTGGGACAGTTTCGCCACTCCATCGGTGGCGCTGGGAGTGACCAGCGTCGTCATTGGCAACTGTGGCTTCACCATTGCACCCTGCCGGCAGAAGGACCGCGACCAGACTCTGCGCAATCTCACGCACGTCGAGGGCATGCCGCTGGAAGCGCTGCGCGCCGGTGTCGACTGGAGCTTCGAAAGCTACCCGCAATACCTCGAGCTGCTCGAACGCAAAGGCCCGGTGCCGAACGTGGCGTCCTTCGTGGGTCACTCTTCGGTGCGGACTTATGTGCTGGGCGAAGATGCTTCCAAACGCGCCGCCACCAGGAGCGAGGTCGCGGAAATGAAAGGCCTGGTGACGGAAGCGCTGCGCACCGGTGCAGTCGGCTTCGCCACTTCGACGCTAGAGCAGCATAACAGCGAAAACGGCATCCCGATGCCGTCGCGTCTCGCCGACGAGCACGAGCTCATGGAGCTGACGGGTGCGCTCGGAGAAGTCGGGAAGGGCGTGTTCATGCTCACCAAGGGCATGACTACGACCGTGCGTTGGCTGGAGCAGGTCTCCGCCCGCAACGGCCGGCCGGTGATGATCGCCGCGATGTTCGTCGATCCCAATGACCCGACGCGCGTGTTCAACGAGTTCGAAGAGATCGGCGCCGCGCGCAGCCGTGGGCGTGAGCTCTGGGGTCAAGTGGGCTGCTTCCCGTTGGGCATGGAGTTCACCTTGCGGCATCCCTATCCACTGGAAGCCCTGCTGGCGTGGCGCCCCGCCATCGAAGCCGAAGGCTCGGAGCAGTTTCAGCGCGTGCTGGCGGACCGTGGATTCCGCGAGGCGGTAAAGGCCGAAGCTCGCAGCAAGACCGTGCCGAATCGGTTTTCCTATCACAGCCTGGAACACATGGAGATCCGTGAGATTCGGCAATCCCGGCACAGCGGGCTGGTGGGCAGCAACGTCGCCGAACTCGCCCGCGCGGAAGGCAAGGACCCGTTCGACTGGTTCTTCGACTTCGGGCTCGACGGCGAGCTGGACGCGCTGGTGGAGTGCAAACTGTTCAACACCGACGAAGATGCCGTGCGCGGACTGCTGCGGCATCCGCACTCCGCGATCACGCTTTCCGACGCCGGCGCCCACCTCGCTTTTCTGTGCGACGCCGGTTTCGGACTACACCTGTTCGGTCACTGGGTACGCGAGCGCGGCGATCTGACGCTGGAACAAGCGGTGCAGTCGGTGACCAGCCGCGCCGCGGACGTGTACCGAATCAAAGATCGCGGGCGCCTCATGCCGGGCGCCTGGGCCGATCTGCTTCTGTTCGATCCCGCGACCGTGGGTCGCGGCGCCAAGCGGCGCATGTGGGATCTGCCCGGAGGTGCGAGCCGCGTGGATACGCCTGCCGTCGGCCTGCACGGTGTCTGGGTGAACGGCGTGCACGTGGTGAACGAAGAAGGCCCGATCGCGAACAGTGGCCGACCCGGCAAGCTGCTGCGGGAGTTCGCGCCCTAACGCGAGAAATCCGGCGCGCGCTTCTCGCGTAGCGACGCCACGCCTTCACGCACATCGGGACCGGAGAAGCCGAGCATCTCCAGCGCCAGCGAAGTGTCGAAGGTCGGACCTGCCATCCGCAGCCAGTTGTTCAGGCTGTACTTCGTCCAGCGCAGGGCGGACTGCGATCCGCGCGCCAGCCGCCGAGCGACTTCGAGCGCTTTGTCCCTCAGTTCCGCTTCCTCCACGCACAGCGAAACGAGACCGATGCGCTCGGCTTCCTCGCCGCTCACCTCATCGCACAGCAGCAGGTAGTACTTGGCCTTTGCCATTCCGCAGAGGAGAGGCCAGACGATTGCCGCATGGTCGCCTGCGGCGACGCCCAGCCGGGTGTGCCCATCGATGATGCGCGCGTTGCGGGCCGCGATCGAGATGTCCGCCAGCAGACCGGTCACCAAGCCTGCACCGACCGCCGGGCCGTGCATGGCCGAGACAACTATCTTCGAGCAGTTGATGAGGTTGTAGACCAGATCGCGCGCCTCGCGCCAGACGCGTGCACGCGTTTCGAAATCCCGCGCCACCGCCTCCACCAGGTCGAGGCTGCCGCCTCCCGAGAACCCCTTGCCCAGGCCACGAATGATCGCTACCGACGTCTCAGGATCGGCATCGACATCGCGCCAGATCTCCGCAAGCTCGCGGTGGGTCTGCGCATCGGCCACGCTGAGCTTGCCCTCTTGTCCCATCACGATCTCGAGGATGCCGGGCTCCGGGCGATGGAGTTGGAGCATCTTGTAGTCTGCAAAGGCCATGGCGTTTCTCCTGGTGGCGATGCCGTCACCCGGTTCTGATCCGGGGCGGGATCCCGGCAATCGTAGACGACTTTCGGTCGACGGACCGACCCGGTACAATGCGCCCCTGCGTTGGGCGAGGATGCCCGGAATACGACCCACCCCGCTCCTCAGTCGACCCCGCAACACGGAAACCCCATGTAGCCGTCTGCCTGTCGAACCGCGCTTAGCTTCGCCCTCCGGGGCTTTGATGGTTTGCGGACAGGCACATGACGGACATATCCAAAGAACTCCTTGCGGAGCGCGTCGACCAGCGGCGTACGTTCGCGATCATTTCGCACCCGGATGCCGGGAAGACCACGCTCACGGAGAAGTTGCTCCTGTACGCAGGCGCGATCCAGATCGCGGGCAGCGTCAAAGCGCGCAAGGCATCGCGCCACGCCACTTCGGACTGGATGGAGATCGAGAAGCAGCGCGGAATCTCGGTCGCGAGCTCGGTCATGCAGATGGAGTACCGCGGCAAAGTGGTCAACCTGCTGGACACCCCCGGCCACCAGGACTTCTCCGAAGATACTTATCGCGTGCTCACCGCCGTCGATTCGGCGCTCATGGTCATCGACGCCGCCAATGGCGTCGAGGCCCAGACGCTGCGGCTGCTCGAAGTGTGCCGCTCGCGCGGCACGCCTATCCTCACCTTCATCAACAAGATGGACCGCGAAGTGCGCGAGCCGCTCGATCTGATCGATGAGATCGAGCGCGTGCTTGGCATGTCGGCGGTACCGTTCTCCTGGCCCGTCGGGATGGGCAAGTCGTTCCGCGGCGTTTACGATCTGACGGCAGACCGCATGCGCGTGTTCCGCCCCGGCGAAGATCGACTGGCTGAAGAGGACGAGTTCGTCGGGGGTCTCGATGACACCGCTCTGCGCGCTCGATTTCCCGTTGAGCTGGAGCACGCGCGGCACGACATCGAGCTGCTGCGCGCGGCCACGCCCGAGTTCTCGCGCGAGGAGTTCCTTGCCGGCCGGCAGACGCCCGTCTTCTTCGGCTCGGCCATCAACAACTTCGGCGTTCGCGAAGTGCTCGACGCGTTGGTGGAGATTGCGCCGCCGCCGCTCGCTCGCACCGCGCTGCAAGGACCCGTCCAACCCGACGGCGAGCGCTTCTCCGGCGTGGTGTTCAAGATCCAGGCGAACATGGATCGCGCGCATCGCGACCGCGTGGTGTTCGTTCGGGTCTGCTCAGGGCGATTCGAGCGCGGCATGCGGCTGCGCATCCAACGCACCGGCAAAGACATTCGACCCAACACCGTGGTGTCTTTCCTGTCCCAGCGCCGTGAGCTGCTGGACGAGGCCTACGCCGGCGACATCATCGGCATTCCCACGCACGGTGGCATCCAGCTCGGCGACACGCTGACCGAAAGCGAATCCCTGCAATTCACCGGTCTGCCCTTCTTTGCGCCCGAAATCTTCCGCGGTATCGAGGTGGTGAACCCGCTGCGCACCAAGCAGCTTCGCACGGGGCTGTTGCAGCTGGGCGAAGAGGGCGCCATCCAGGTGTTCCGGCCCCTGCGCAACATGACGCTGTTGCTCGGCGCAGTAGGCCAGCTACAGTTCGAGGTCGCCGCCCACCGGCTGCAAAGCGAATACGGTGTCGAGGCGCGGCTGCTGCCCTCGCCTTACACCTGCGCGCGCTGGGTATCGGCGGAGGATCCTGCCGTGCTCGACCGATTCGTCGAAGGCAACAGCGGGCGGATCGCGCGCGACGCTTCCGACGCGCTCGCGCTGCTCACCGCCACCGACTACGAGCTGAAAGTGGTGCAGGATATGTGGCCCGCCGTCAGATTCCATGCCCAGCGCGAGCACGCCGGGCTGATCCTGGAGGCGGTCGCCGACTGAGGCTGTTGGACGGGGTCGCCGCTTACGGCGTCGCGGCAGGACGCAGTGCGGCGAGGCAGGCTGGAGACGAGGGTCAGCGGCCTGCGCACCTGAGGTAAACTCGTTCCCGACGCGCCGAGCACAACACAAACCACTCGAGCTCCACATGCCAGGTCCTCTAGCCGGGGTGAAGGTCATCGACCTCACCACCGTCGTCATGGGTCCGTTCGCGGCCCAGATTCTCGCCGAGCTCGGCGCGGATGTGATCAAGGTCGAGCCGCACGAGGGCGACAACATGCGCCACGCCGGCCCCATGAGAAGCGGCGGCATGGGTTACATGTTCCTGAACCTCAACCGCGGGAAGCGCGGGATCGTGCTCGACCTCAAGCGTCCCGAAGGACGCGAGGCGCTGATGCGGCTGTTGCCCACCACGGACGTGCTCATCTATAACGTCCGGCCGCAGGCGATGGCGCGCCTGGGCCTGTCCTACGAAGCCGTACGCGAGGTCAACCCGCGCATTCTCTACGTCGGCGCGTACGGGTACTCGCAGCGGGGCCCCTATGCCGCAAAAGCCGCTTACGATGATTTGATTCAGGGCGTGTCCGGGGTTCCTTGGCTGGCGTCTCGGAACGGCGCCGAGGCGCCGCGCTATGCGCCGGTGAATCTCGCGGACCGGCTTACCGGGCTGCACGCTGTGTACGCGGTGACCAGTGCGCTGTTCCATCGCGAGCGCACGGGCAAAGGACAAGCGGTGGAAGTGCCGATGTTCGAGAGCGTCGCGCATTTCGTTCTTGGCGATCACTCGGCCGGCCTCACCTACGACCCACCCATCGCGGACCCCGGCTACGCCCGATTGCTGGCGCGCCGTCCCTACGCCACGCGGGACGGCTACATCTGCGTACTCGTCTACAACGACAAGCAGTGGAAGTGCTTTTTCGACGCAATCGGGCAACCGGAACTGATGGCGGATTCGCGCTATTCCACGCAGGCGAATCGCGCCAAGCACATCGCGGAGATCTATGACGCCCTGGCTGATCTGATGAAAACGCGGACTACAGCGGAATGGACAGCGCTCTTCGAGAAAGCCGATATCCCGGTATCGCCCATGAACTCCATCGAGGACGTGGTTCACGACCCGCATCTCGCCGCGAGCGGGTTCTTCGCAACCGAGAATCACCCCACCGAAGGCAAGCTGCTCGCACCACGAACTCCCACGAATTGGTCGGAGTCGCAACCCGGCGCGCCGCGGCCCGCGCCGCGCTTGGGCGAGCACTCAGCGGAAGTGCTGCGCGAGGCGGGCTACTCTGAAAATGAGATTGCCGAGCTTGCGCGGCGCGGCGTGACACTGCTGGCGCGTTGATGGACTTCTCCTTCACCGCAGAGCAGCTCGCGATCCGCGACAACATCGCGAAGCTCTGCGCGCGATTCGACGCGCAGTACTGGCTGGAGCGGGACCGCAGCGGCCGGTTCCCTGAAGATTTTCATCGCGCAATCGCGGAGGCGGGCTGGCTTGGCATTGCGATGCCGCAGGAGTATGGCGGCGCGGGCCTCGGCATCACCGAAGCGGCGCTGATGATGCAAGCGATCAGCCAATCCGGCGCAGGGTTCTCGGGCGCGTCCAGCGTGCACATGAACATCTTCGGGCTCAATCCCGTTGTCGTGCACGGGACCGCGCAACAGAAAAAACGCTGGCTTCCGCCCCTCATACGAGGCGATGAGAAGGCTTGCTTCGCAGTCACGGAGCCGGACGCGGGACTGAATACCGCGAAGACGAAGACGGCCGCACAGCGCGACGGCGAGCGGTACCTACTGCGCGGCCAGAAGATCTGGATCTCGACCGCACAGGTGGCAGACAAGATGCTGATCCTCGCGAGGACGTCGCCGAGCGACGGTGCTGGACGGCCGACCGACGGGCTGTCGCTGTTCTACACGAACCTGGATCGGCGTCACGTCGAAGTGCGCGAGATCGAGAAGATGGGCCGCCATGCCGTCGATTCGAACGTGCTCTTCATCGAAGAACTGCCGGTGCCCGCTGAGGACCGCATCGGAGACGAGGGCAAGGGTTTCGACTATCTCCTCCACGGCCTCAACCCGGAGCGTATCCTGATCGCCGCGGAGGCGGTCGGTTTGGGACGCGCGGCGCTCGCCCGCGCCGTCAGCTACGCCAACGAACGCATCGTGTTCGACCGGCCCATCGGACAGAACCAGGCCATCCAGCATCCGCTCGCGCGCTGCTGGATGGAGCTCGAAGCCGCCGACCTGATGGTGTTCAAGGCCGCCTCTCTGTACGACCGTGGCGAGCCGTGCGGCGCAGAGGCGAACGCGGCGAAATACCTGGCGGCGGAAGCAGGCTTTTGCGCCTGCGAACAAGCCGTGCTCGCACACGGAGGCATGGGTTACGCGAAGGAGTATCACGTCGAACGATTCTTACGCGAGGCGATGATTCCGCGCCTTGCGCCCGTCAGTCCGCAGTTGATTCTCTGCTTCATCGCGGAGAAGGTGCTCGGGCTGCCCAAATCCTACTGACACCCACGATCCACATTTCGAGGAGGCTCACATGGATACCCGCGCTTTGTTCGAGCAACTGCGCAAGTTCGATACCCCGACGATCTGCAATGCACTGGAGATCGTGCGAGCAAAACGCTTCACGAACGGATTCACGCGCCAGAGGCTCCTCGCCGCGTTTCCGGCGCTCCCGCCAATCGTGGGCTACGCCAGGACAGCGATGTTCCGCTGCTCCGTACCCTTCGACCCCGCGGCGCGCAGACAGAAGTTGCTCGCGTACTACGAGAACCTGTCGCAACCGAAGCAACCCTCCATCGCCGTGGTGCAGGACATCGACAGCCAGCCGGGGCTCGGCGCCTTTTGGGGCGAGGTCAACACCACCGTCCACTGGGGGCTGGGCTGCGTCGGCGCCGTCACCAACGGCTCGATGCGAGACCTCGATGCGATGCATCCGCAGTTCCAGTGCCTCGCCGCCACGCTAAGCCCCAGTCACGCCAGCGGCCAAGTGGTCGAAGTGGGCACCCCCGTGGATATCTTCGGGATGGCGGTGTCCGACGGGGACATCGTTCACGCGGATCGACACGGCGCGGTGGTATTTACGAGCGACGAGATCGAGAAGCTGCCCGCCGCCATCGATCTGATGGCGCGAAAAGAAAAAGTCATCCTCGACGCAGCCCGCAAGCCGGGATTCAACGTCGCGGCGATGCGCGAGGCGCTGGCGGCGTCGGAGCAGATCAAGTAGACGTAAACCACCCCGTCGCTTCGCGCCACCCCTCCTTGAAAAGGAGGGGAGAAATAACCGGGGGCGCGTCGCGGAGTCTGACCCGATTTTCTCCCTCCCTGAGCTGCCCCAGAGGCCTTTCCACTGCGGGTCCGGAAGTTGATTCGACACATAGCGGAACCGAAGACACGCCCTGTCAGCGGAACAACGCAATGACCAACTGTCATTCAGCGTGGAGCGGTAAATGACTCCAAAAAAAATGGCCCGCCGCCAGGCGGGCCCAACACTCAGGGAGGAGTTCGGTTCGGTTAGGCTAGCGTGTAATCCGCACGACCCCAGCGGGCCGCTGCTTGTTGACCGGTGTCGCGCTCAATCCAAGGACAAACAGCGCCCCATCGGAAGTCGCAGGCTGTACAAGCATCGAGCTGGCCGAAGAAGCGCCTCCGGACACCGACGCGGGTTCGATAACTTGCACGGCGGCAGCGGCCGAGGTGGCGACAACGCCCGCTATAATCAGGCTGGTCAGGGTTTTGGTCGTCATGGTCTTTCTCCTCCGGCTCGGTTGGATGCTTACTTGGCGATGCGGGTGCAGCGAATCTCGTCGTCTACCAGCACACAACGTGAATCGCCAACGCTGAACTGGGCGCGGGTCTTCCCGTCTTCCATGGCAACCTGGACGCGGCTTTCGTCTGCGTAAGCGGAGGCGGCAACTGCTAGCAGCGCTCCGATCAGCAGGCTGGTGAGGGTCTTGGTTGTCATGGTCTGGGTCCGTCCGCGGTGCGTTTTCTGTTGTGACCACTTTACGGTGGGCAACCCTTTCGACTCGTTGACGCATTACCGCTGGGCGTGTGAGAAATTCACGCGCCCGCACGCTTCGAATGCATGGCTCACGCCACTACTCCGTTCGCCCTGAGCGTAGGCGCGTGGCGCCCGGAGTCGAAGGGTCAGCGTTCCCGGACTACGCTTTCGCTCCGTCCAGGCTACGGGTTGTCAGGCTGCTCGGGCCTCGAGACGGGCTGAGCCGGTTTGACTAACCCCATGACCCACCTCATAAAACCCAAAGCCCCCCAGGCACAGGAACTGCTTACTGGCCGGAAGGTCAAAAAAGGCTAAAGACTGGCGGTATTTTTCCGAAACTCGTTCTGTCAGGGACTTGTATTGGTTCCTTGATAAAACCGATGAAGACAGACATCAGCTCGGAGTTGTTGCGGCAAGCGGTGGCGGCGTCGAACGACGGCCTCGTCATCGCCGACGCGCGTCTGCCGGACATGCCTCTGGTCTACGTCAACCCGGCCTTCGAGCGGCTCACCGGTTATCGCCCCGACGAGGTGCTGGGCAAGAACTGCCGTTTCCTGCAGCGCGACGACACGAGTCAGGACGGTTTGGACGAGCTGCGCGCCGCGCTGAAGAGCGGGAGCAGCTGCATGGTCACGTTGCGCAACTACCGCAAGAACGGTTCGATGTTCTGGAACGAGCTCAGCCTGGCGCCGATCCCGGAACGCGGGCAAGTGAAGCACTTTGTGGGGACGCTTTCGGACGTAACTGCGCGCGTGCTCAACGAACAGCAGCTCATCGAGAAGCAGCACCGGTTGGAGAAAACCAAGCGCATGCTTCAGGGCCTCGCCGTCAAGGACGCGCTGACCGGTCTATACAACCGGCGCTACTTCAGCGAGCAGGTTGAGCGCGAATGGAACCGCGCACGGCGCGAGCAACTCCCGCTGTCGCTGTTCATGATCGACATCGACCATTTCAAGCGCTTCAACGACAGTTTTGGACATTTGTGTGGGGACCGCTGCATCTGCGCCGTGGCCGACGCGGTGCAGCGGTGTTTTGCGCGCGGCTCGGATCTCGTCGCCCGCTACGGCGGTGAAGAGTTCGTCGTGCTGGCGACCGGTGTCGAACGGCGCCACGCGCGCGAGCGCGCAGAGCTGCTGCGGCGTGCGATCAGCGGGCTCGTCATCGAAGGCACAGGCCGCTCCGCAACCAGGACAATCACAGTGAGCGTCGGGGTAGCCACGGTCGTGCCCGACGATCGCATCCTGCCGGAAGACTTGCTGGCGGCTGCGGACCGCTCCCTGTATCAAGCCAAGCGGCAGGGCCGCGACCGGGTCATCCAGGCGCCCCTGCCGATGCTCGCGCACGCTGCCTGACATTCCTGCGGAAAGCGGGCTCAGTGCCCCTGCGCGAACACGTGCGGGCCGGGCTTCTTCAGCTCAGCGTCGACGCGCTTGTCGATCTCCTCCAGGGCGGGGTCCGTCTGCCTGACCCATTCGAGTAAGGGTCTGACATCGCGCTCTTCGACTTGAGGCTTCCACGTCAGCGAAGGTGCCGCGGCGTGGCATGACCTGAAGCAGCTCGATCCCGGCATCTCCCAGCGCAAGCCCGCGGCGTAGAGCGCCGCGTACATGACCTTCGCGTTCGTCTCGCTGACGCCTTCGGCAAGGCTGGCGTAGTAGAACATCCGATGCACGTCCCGCCACGGATCGCTCATGACTTGGCAGTAGTAATCGTAGACGACCGATGTGCGCCGGTAGTCGCCGACGAACGGCATACCGATCAAGTCACGGAACGCGGGCGGGATCGACGCGCCGTCGAGCACGTGGCCTTGCCGCGCCAGCCATAGTTTCCCGGCCTGGTCCTCGAATCCGAAATCCTCTCGCAGCCGCAGCTTTGGTACGAACGGGTCGTCTAGCCACTCGACGACCACCGAGCCGACGAACCTGCCCTGCGCGGCGGACAGCGCGGCCGCACCCACGAAGACACCCGCGAGAACAAACAAGCTCCTCTTCACCCAAGAGAGCTTACACCCGGGGGCCGCCGCGGGCCGCTGGTTGGTGCGGTACGATGTGCGCTCTTCATTTGACCTCCGGAGGAGAAGACCATGGCAGCTCGAGCGCGCTATCTCTTCATCGCAAGCATGGACGTGGACCCGGCCAAGGAAGACTTGTTCAACGAGGTCTACGATGCCGAGCACGTCCCATTCCTTCTGAAGGTCCCGGGCGTGATATCCGCGAAGCGCTACAAATCCGAACCGCTCACCATGTTCATCGCCGGCAAGAGGCAAACCATCGAAGCGGAGGGCGACCCCCGCTATAGCGCCGTATATGAGGCCGAAAGCGGGGAAGTCCTGACCAGCAGACCCTGGGCCAAGGGAGG
>JACXTT010008495.1_pt1 | contig 14235 bp, 18 predicted proteins | sample 9270951 | NCBI WGS metagenome assembly JACXTT01 (sample SAMN15532306, study PRJNA645909) | rock metagenome | isolation source: weathered quartz diorite | place: Puerto Rico | collected 2017-06-21 | reverse complement strand
TGCCAAGGAACGTCTGGGCGAGTTGAAACGCCTGATCGGCGTCGCTTGGATTTTGCGCTGTGCCCGTCAGCACGACGGAAGCATTCATCGCCTGCGCCGTAATCTGTGCGTTCGGTACGTGACGGCGCAGGAATTCGTTCAAGGCGCCGACATCGGGCTCGACGCGGATTTCGACGTTGGCGATTTGGCGCCCGGCGGCGTCGAAGAAGAAGATGTTGGTTTGCCCGAGCGCGCGCCCGATCACGTAAGCGCGACGCGCCGTTCGCACGGTCGCATCGGCGATGAGTGGGTTTGAGACCAGGATGTCATGTGCGTCGGCCGGCAGATCGACGATGGCCGATTTGCCGAAGGGAAGCACGATCGACGCCGATTGCGGACCGCTCATGCTCCCGCTGGTGATGCGCACGCTCGAGGCGTTCGCGGGTTCGACTTGCGCCGTCGCCTGGACGGGCGCGAGAGCGACAGCGCCGGAGAGCGCCGTCGCAAGCGAGACGCGAAGTGACTTGTAGGCGCTCATCGCCCGCCTCCGGTGACAGTGCCGAAGGCGTGCACTTTCACGCCTCCCGCCCCCTGACTGAGTGTGTCGCGGCCGGCATGGGTTGTGTGCAGGCCAACGGTTTCGGCTTGGACGCCGCGCAGGGCGAGGCTGATGTCGCCCATGCCGTGGGCGAGCGCGAGCGTGCGCGCATCGTCTGCGGAAAGCTCCAGCACCGCGATGTGGGCGTCGTTCGTGGTCGGATGATCGCCGCTCGCCTGCGGGCTGGTGCTGTCGCCCATCGCAAGCACGCGGACGTCTTGCAGCACGATGGCGCTATGCACCTCCTGGCCGCCGGCGCCGTTCTGGTGGGTGGTGGCGATGACATCGACGTGATCGTTTGGCTGGATGAAGCCGCCGGCGGCGTCCTTCTGCTGCACTTCGACCGAGATCGCCCGGAAGCCCGGCGGCAATTGTGCGGCCATGAAGCCGTGCCCGTCCGGCATGACGATCGAGTTCACGGTGATCGGTTCGCCCTGCGCAAAGGCCCGGCGCGTTACGGCGCCGACAAATTGCGTTTGCGCGGACGGCTGCTGGTCGATGCGGACGAATGTGTTGGAGACCGACGCGGTCGGAAAGAGCGCAACGGCCAAATCGCTCGGCGCAAGGGCCGCGCCCTGCGGCACGTCGTGTGCGGCGACGAGCACTTGTTGACCAGCGATCGCGGGCGCTGCGGCATGCGAGGCCGCTTGCGATGCGTTTTTGGCGCCGATGCCGCGAATAACGAGAAGCGCGCCGATCGCTGCAATCGCGGCGACGACCAACACGATAATCTGGCGCGGCGACATGAACTCTACTCCCGCGTGAATGGCTCCCCCCGAACCACTCGGGGGCGAATGGATCACGCCCGTGACTAAGGCAGGGTTAACGCATGTTCAGCGAACGGCAGCGAAGGCAAAGCCATCAAGCCTCCGAGCATGATGGCCACGCCATACGGCACGCCCGACTTCGGCGTTAACAGTCGATTTACGAATGCCGGTTGGACCGGCGCTGGCGCAAACTGTTGGCGCGCCATCAGCAAGCCAAGCGCAATCACGCCTCCGGCCATCGTCGTCCAGAAGATGAAAGGCATGAACGCGGTGAAACCGGTCCACACCCCAGCGCCAGCCAAAAGCTTGGCGTCGCCGCCGCCGATGACATTGGCTTGGAAGAGGAAGAAGCCGACAGCGAGCAGGGCAAGCCCAAAAAGATAATGCACGCCGAGTTCGCCAAGCGGCATGTGCGCCAGGAGAGCGAACGGCGCAAACACGATTGCGAGCGCGATCGAGACCCAGTTGTGAATAGTCAGCTGGGCGATGTCAGTACAGGCCGCGTAAACAAGCAGACCTGCAAAGATTGCGAGTGCAAGCAATTCAAGCATCATCAATGTCTTGCAGTGTTGCGCCTCAAAAAACACTTAAGAAAAAGCGCCGCTCCGTTGGAGCGGCGCTCAATCCTTTCAACGCTTCAAGCCGCCCGTTAGCCAGCTGCGTTTAGCTGCGTCGAAACGGTGTTGAACGTGGTGTTCAAGCCCGAGCCGACGAGGCCGACGGCGGTGATGATGGCGACGCCGATGAGGGCGGCGATCAGGCCGTACTCAATCGCGGTGGCGCCGTCCTCATTCCTGAAAAAGCGCATTAATGACATTGCGAGGCTCCATGCAGTCGAGTGCACATCGAAGGCTTAAATTCTAAAGCCATCTGCAAGATAACCGATGCACGCTTAACGCATTGCCCCGTAAGCAACGCTAACAAGCCATAAAAGCGCTGTTAAAATACAAAAAACGCCGCTTCCGAGGGAAGCGGCGTTGAAGAGAAGAAGGGCGCTTCGAGCGGATCGCGAAGCCAAGGCCGCGCGATCCGCGAAAGCGTTTGGCTAGCCTCAGCCAGCCGCGCTGAGCTTCGTCGAGATCGTGTTGAACGTGGTGTTCAAGCCCGAGCCAACGAGGCCGACAGCGGTGATGATGGCGACGCCGATGAGCGCGGCGATGAGGCCGTATTCAATCGCGGTGGCGCCGTCTTCGTTCTTCAGGAAACGCTTCAAAGAGATCATAGGAGACTCCATATTGTCGAGTGCTTTCACCTAAGCCTGGCCAAGCGTCGCACCCGACACCCAACCCAGACGCATGTCCGAGAGTACGCGAGAGCGCTTAACGCTCCGGCCAATAAGAAGGGTGAAGATAGCGTTTACTGAGACGGGCCTTTCTCAGATTTCATCGTCGCGTCCAAAACGCCCGTCTTAGCGATACTGCAACTATTGGCGACTAGCTCCTGTTATAAAGAGGAGAATTGCCGATGCGCCGCATTGCTTCGCGAGCCGCGCTCGCAGCTTTGGCTGCGTGCCTGATTACGGCGGCCCCAGCCCAGGCGCAGGACATAAGGGTCGCCATCGATCAATCGTTTCCGGTGCGTCTTGCGAATTCGGCCGCCGGCGTCGCCATCGGCAATCCTTCGATCGCCGGCGTCTCCATGCAGAACGATCATTTCTTCTTCGTAACAGGAAGATCCTACGGCACCACCAACCTCACAATTGTCGACGCCAACAATCACGTGATGTTCGCCGGCCGCGTCGTCGTCGTCGCAGATGAATCCAACGTCGTACGGGTAACGCGCGGTAACGAAACCGCCTCGCTCGTATGTGCGCCGGCCTGCCGGCCAGCTCCTAGTATCGGCGATGCAACGTTCGAGCAGGTGGGCCAGCAGATCACTGCGCACGCACAGACCGCAAGCAGCGGCGCCAACGGCAACCACTAAGGGTCGTTTACTATCTCCTAGGCCCCCTTTGGAAACCTCCTCTCGGTTACGCTCGCGTCGTTCGGGAGGGGGCCAATGTTCTTGCGCATGCAAAAGGCTGGGCCCGCGCTCAGTCGATTTGGCAGCGCCAAACGCGGCGCCGCCGCCATTGAATTCGGCATTGTCGCCGTTCCGTTCTTTCTGCTGACCTTCGGGCTTGGCGAAGTCTCCATGTTCGGCTTTGCCCAAACCAGCCTCGATTACGCCGTCAGCGACACAGCGCGCCGCATCCGCACGGGCGAAGCTCAAGTTGCGGGCGCCACTTACGGCGATATCCAGACCGCGATCTGCAACGAGCTCAACAGCTTCTTGGTGATGAGCTGCAACGGCAATCTCTATCTCGACGTCCACCAGTATCCGTCGTTCGCCGCCGCCGCCTCTGGCCAAAACAACCCGATCCAGAACAACCAGTTCGATTCAAGCGGCTTTGGCTACAATCCCGGCACGGCGTCCTCAATCGTCGTCGTGCGCGCCTATTATCGTTGGCAGGTGATGACGCCGCTCTTTCAGCCCATCTTTCAGAACGTCTCCGGCGGCCAGCGCATCTTGGTGTCGACGATGATGTTTCGCAACGAACCCTATGCGCCATCGCCATGACGCCAGCAGGCCTTCTTCGCCGTTTCGCTCGCGCGCACAAAGGTTTGGCGGCGCTTGAGTTCGCCATTTTGTTGCCGGTCATGGTGTTCGTTCTGCTGGCCGCGGTCGACCTCATCAGCGCGCTCAACACCTACCGGCGCGCCGAAAATGTCGCGGCGTCGCTCGCCGACGTGATCTCGCGCGACACGGCTGTGTCGAACAGCGAAATCACCGGCCTCTGGTCGGCCGTTTCGTTGCTTATGTACCCCGACACCGACACGACGATGTCCGAACGCGTCTCCAGCGTGATGGTCAATTCGGCAACGAGCGCAACAATTGTGTGGAGCGAAGCGCACAATGGCGCGACCCAGCGCGCCGTTGGATCGACCGTCACCATGCCGCCGCAGATGATGACCGCCGGGACGAGCGTCATCATGGCCGAAACGACCTATCACTACACTGCGCCGATGCAATTCCTCTTCCCCACCACGGTCGACTTCTCCCACACCGTCTATCGCCGTTCACGCCTGGTCGATCCGATCCCCCGCGTTCCGTGAGGCACTTGACGGGCGGTCCGGGAAGGCGACATTCCCGCGATGGAAGCTGTCAAGACGCCGGCTGAAGCCGTCGATCGCCTCGAACATCTACATGCGCACGCCGTCTCCGCCCTGATCGAAGCGGTGCGCCGTTTTGCGGAAAAGGGAACACCGCCCAGCGCCGAGGAGCGCGCGGCGTTCCGCTATCCCGAATTGCGCGTGAGCTATTTGGGGGAACTGGCGCCGAAGCTCACTCGCTCCTATGGGCAGTTGATGTGGCCGGGCGAGTATGCGGTGACCATCACCCAGCCCGGCTATTATCGCGACTACCTGATCGAGCAGCTTTCATTGCTTGTGGCGGATTACGGCGCCGAGCTCGGCGTTCGCACGAGCGACACCGAGATCCCGTACTCTTTCGTGCTCGATGCGGCAGGCGCCGCCGCGTTCGAAACCGTCCCAGCTGAAGAGCTTGCGCGCGTGTTTCCAAACCCGCGTCTAACGCAGGTGGGGGATGCCGTGGTCGATGGATTGCGCGTCGAGCGCCTTGATCGCTCGCGCCCGCTTGCGCTCTTCGATGCGCCGCGCACGGACTATTCGCTGAAGCGCATCGAACACTACACTGGCGCGCCATGGCAGCACGTGCAGCCTTGGATCCTGTTCACGAACTACCAGCGCTATGTCGATGAATTCATCCGCTGGGCGGCTGCCGGCGTGAAGGACGGCCCGAAGGGTTGGTCGCTTTCATGTCCTGGCGGCGTCTGCGTCGAAGCTGGCGACAAGGACGCCGAACGCAAGGCGATGGACGCGCCCTGGCGCAAATATCAGATGCCGGCATATCACTTGACGACACCCGATCGCGACGGCGTGACGCTTGTGAATATCGGCGTCGGGCCATCGAACGCCAAGACGATCACCGATCACCTCGCGGTCTTGCGCCCGCACTGCTGGCTGATGATCGGCCATTGCGGCGGTTTGCGACACACCCAGCGCATCGGCGATTATGTGCTCGCGCACGCCTATCTGCGGCGAGACAAGGTGCTCGACGATCGGGTGCCTCTGGAAGTGCCGATCCCGGCGATTGCGGAAGTGCAGGTGGCCTTGCAGCAAGCTGCAGCGACTGTCGTCGGCGACGACAAGGCGGAGCTGCGCCGGCGTATGCGCACGGGCACCGTGGTGTCGTATGCGGACCGCAACTGGGAGCTCAATTACAACCAGGAACGCCAGCTCTTGTCGCAATCGCGCGCCATCGCGGTGGACATGGAGAGCGCATGCATCGCCACCCAAGGATTTCGTATGCGCGTGCCCTACGGGGTGCTTCTCTGCATTTCCGACAAGCCGGCTCACGGCGAGATCAAGCTGCCGGGCGTCGCCGATCGCTTCTACGATAGCGCCGTCGGCGCTCATCTGCGCATCGGCCTGGAGGCGGTGGCGGTCTTGAAGCAGAACCGCGATCGCCTGCATTCGCGCAAACTGCGCGCGTTCGACGAGCCGCCGTTCCGTTAAGCGCGTAGGAAATTCACGATCGCCTGCGCTAGTTCCGGCGTCTGGACAGCGCTTAAATGGTTGCCGGGCGCCCGTTGCGCGCGCGCGTTCGGCAACATTTTCGCCAATGCTTCGGCGCGGCCGTTGTCGTTGTCGTCGGCGCCGCTGACGACGAGGATGGGCGTGGTCAGGCGAGCGAGTTCGGCTTCGCTGGTTTGCACTTGGGCGCTGAGCACGTTGAGCATCGCTTGCGGGTTTAAGTTTCCGCGCTTCATCATGGCGTGGATGATCTTTGCGGCTTGCGGGTTCTGCGACGCTTCGCCGTTGGCGATGGCGTCTTTAAAAAATGCGCCGCGTGCGGCTGCGCCTAAAATGCCGCTATCGCCCATGCCGCCGAGCACGCAGCGGCGCGGACGCGCGCCTCCCACCAGCATGCGCACCGCCGTACGCGCGCCAAGCGAATAGCCGACAAGATCGTATTCGGAGAGGCCTAAATGCGCGATCAGCGCCAGGCCGTCGCGGGCGAGCGCATCTAAGGGATAGAAGCTGGCGTCCTCGCTTGCCTCGGAATATCCGTGTCCGCGCAGATCGAGCATGATCGCCTTAAAGCCTGCTTCGGCGATCGCGTTGGCGATGCCCGGCTCGATCCAGTTGAAGCGCGAATTGGCGAGGAAACCGTGCAGCATCAGGACGCCGCCGCCTTCGCCCTCGATGCGATAGGAGAGGCGGGCCCCGTCGAAACTGTGAAAGCTGGCGCGTGACATTGTTGGGGGATCCTGGCCCCCTCATGCCGCGCCGGCAACCTTTGACGCTGAGGGAGCGATCCTCCATGTAGCAGGCCATGACACCCGACCGGCTCGTCGAATTCGAGCGTGTTTTGAACTTCCGCGACTTTGGCGGCTACGACACGGCCCTCGGGCCAATTGCGCGGGGCAAGCTTTATCGCTCCGCGCATTTCCACGAAGCGACCGAAGCGGACGTGGCGCGCCTCGATCGGCTCGGCGTGCGTTTCATTGTCGATCTGCGCCGCAGTGACGAGCGCAGCGGCGAGCCCAATCGCTGGCCCGGCGCCGGCGTTCGCTCCATATCGAGCGATGAAGGGCCAACCTCGGCGATGCCGCCTCATCTTCAGGCGTTGCTGCAGAGCGATCTCACGCCTTCATCCGTTGAAACTTACATGCACAGCCTCTATCGCGATTTCGCCTCGCAGCCGCGCCATATCGCGCTTTACAGCGAATGGTTCCGCGAGCTGGCGGAAGGCGGCGGCGCGGGCGTCATTCATTGCGCGGCCGGCAAGGACCGCACCGGTCTCGGCTGCGCACTGACGCTTTATGCGCTGGGCGCCAACGAAGAGACCATTTTCGCAGACTACGAATACACCAATGTTGCAATGAACATCGACGTGCGTTTGCCGAAGATCCAGGCGCGCATGGAAGAGCGCCTTGCGCGCAAGCTCGACGCAGGCGCGCTTCGGCCCATGCTCTCGGTCGATCCGGGCTATCTGCGCACAGCGTTCGCTGCGATCGATGCGCAATACGGCTCGCGCGAGGCTTATCTTAGAATGCTGGGCGTTGGCCCGCGCGAGCGCGAGAGGCTGCAGCAGAATTTGATTGGTTAGCATCTTCTCAGCATTGCTCGAGATTTGCCCGCGAGGTGAGCATGGCCGACACCGCTTTCATCTTCGATCTCGACGGCACGCTCGTCGACAACGTCTACGAACATGTTCTCGCCTGGAAGCTGGCCCTCGACGAGGCGGGCTTCGTCGTCCCGACTTGGCGCGTGCACCGCCGGATCGGCATGAGCGGACATTTGTTGGTCGAGGAGCTGGCCAAAGAGGCGTTCGCGCCGGTGACAGTGGAAACGGTGGAGCGCGTCGCCAAGCGCCATGGCGAGATCTTCAAAACCTTCGCGCAGATCGGCCGTCCTCTGCCGGGCGCGGCGGATTTGCTCGCTTATCTTTCGCAACACGCCATTAGCTGGGCGATTGCAACGAGCGGTCACGCCGAGAACGCGCACGCGGCCTTGCAATCGCTCAGCGTCGATCCGGCAAAGGCTGTCGTCGTCACACGCGACCAAGTGCAGGCCGCCAAACCGGCGCCGGATCTCTTCATCGAAGCGGCCAGACGCCTTGAACGGCCGGTGGAGAAAGCTTTCGTGGTCGGCGACAGCGTTTGGGACATGATTGCAGGCGCGCGCGCCCCATCGCGCGGTCTTGGATTGTTGAGCGGCGGCTATGCCGCGAGCGAACTCATGGAGGCCGGCGCAACGGAGGTCTTCGCCGATCCGGCCGATCTCTTGGGGCGCATCGAAGAATTGCTGGCGCTTTAGTTCGCGCTAGCGCCTTTGCGCTTGTCCATCATCGTGTCGAAATTGGCCCAGACGCCTTCGCCGCCATGCCATTCGCCCTTGGTCGCGGCCTTCGAGTATTCGGTGGCCCGGGCTTCGAAGAAATTGGCGTGTTCGACGCCGTTCAAGATCGCCGTCAGCCATGGAATCGGATGTTCGTTGACGCCGTACACTTTCGGCAAGCCAAGTTGTCCCAAGCGCCAGTCTGCGATGTAACGGATGTATTTCTTGATGTCGGCGTCGGTCATGCCCTGCACCGGGCCCATCTCGAAGGCGAGGTCGATGAACTTGTCTTCCATGCCGACGACGGTCTTGCAGCAATCGACGATGTCGTCCTTCACGCTCTGGGTAAGCGCGTTCGTCTCTTTCGCAAACGCGTGGAAGAGCCTGATCATGCCTTCGCAATGCAAGCTCTCGTCGCGCACCGACCAGGTTACGATCTGGCCCATGCCCTTCATCTTGTTGAAGCGCGGGAAGTTCATCAGCATCGCAAATGACGCAAAGAGCTGCAGCCCTTCGGTGAAGCCGCCGAACATCGCGACGGTGCGCAGAATATCTGCGTCGGTCTCGACGCCGAATTTCGACATGTAGTCGTGCTTATCGCGAAGGGCGCTATAGGCCATGAACGCCGCGAATTCGGTCTCCGGCATGCCAATGGTCTCAAGCAAGAGCGCGTAGGCGGCGATGTGCACGGTTTCGATGTTGGAAAACGCCGCGAGCATCATCTTGATCTCGGTCGGCTTAAACACGCGCGCATAGCGCTCCATGTAATTGTCGTTCACCTCGACGTCGGACTGGGTGAAGAAGCGGAAGATCTGGGTGAGGAGATTGCGCTCCTGGTCGTTCAACTTCGAGGCCCAGTCCTTCACATCCTCGCCGAGGGGGACTTCTTCGGGGACCCAATGGACCTGTTGTTGGCGGCGCCAGAATTCGTAGGCCCACGGATAGCGGAACGGCTTATAGCCTATGGAGGGGGTGCGCAGACCCGTCAGTTTGCCGTTGGTTTCACCAGCCATTCGCGCAAGCTCCCCGTTCGTTGCCGAAACGTCCCCAATATATAGGGATCCGGCGGCTCATGGGCCACCATATGCAGCGTATTCCGGGCCGAGTCCGGTTTAAGAAACGTTACCGGGACGGCGGCTCGCGACCATGAAGCGATTCACGGCCAACGGAAGCGAGGCTGGAACCTCGAGGTTGTGGAGAAAGTGGGCGCCCCGAACGCTAGTGACGCATGGTGACGGTGACGCCCGCGAAGTCCTCGTCCTGACTGTAGCCGCGGTTGCCGACGCGGCTGCGAACGGTGCGCTGCACATAGGCGAGAGAGGCCTGAACGCCCTCGTGCTCGTAGGTCACGCCGGCGGAATTATCGCCTACATTCACCGTGTCCTGCAGGACGATGGCGTTGGCGGGGCCGCCGAATTCGCTGCGCGCGCCGGGCCGCCAAGTGAGCGCTTGGTTATCGGAGGCGACGAAAGCGTAAACGCTGTCTCCGTGCTGGTGATCGCCATTGTCACGCGCAACGAGCCCGTGGCCAATCCGGACCTCCGAGCCATGGCCGCTTCGGTCCTGATCGGCGCCGATGAGGCCGCGATGGGCGATGGACACCTCGACGGGGCCGGCCGCCGTAATTTGCAATTCCACGGGTTGAGGGTGCGAGCCGCCTCTTGCCTCGGCAGGGCTGGTTGGGGCGAAACGCGCGTCGTTGGCGCGCGCAGAAACGTTAAGCGAACCCTGGCCGCTTGAGAGTTGCGTGGTCGGATCACGGAAATCGACGCGAGGCGCTGGATCAGGCTGATCTGCAGGGGCGGCTTGGGGCTGGGGCGCTTCTTGCGCTTGGGCGTGAGGGATAAAGCAGGCCCCCGCCAAAACGCCCCCGACCAAGACCAATGCCCGGACCGTGGGCAAAGCCGACATGACAACCTCTCCAAGCCACGCTCGGGAAGCCAATGCATATAAGCTGCCAGAGGTTCCCGGCGTGGTTAATCTAGGTGATCGTCCCATGGAGCGTCCCCGCTTCACGCTAGCTTTCAATGGCGCATGGTCAACGTAATTCCGGTGAAGTTTTCGTCCTCGGAAAGGCGTTGGCCGCCGGCGTAGAACCGGATTTTCCGCTCCACGTAGGCAAGCGACGTTTGAATGCCGTGCGTTTCGTAGGTGATGCCGGCCTGACGGTCGCCAATCTCCACCCGGTCCTGCAGCGCAAAGGATGAAGAGGCGCCGCCGAATTCGCTGCGCACGCCAGGCTGCCAGATGATCGCCTGATCTTCCGATCCCGCAAACAAGTACCAGCGCGAGGTGTTTGGCGTCGCGCGGCGCTGCATCGGCAAGAAGCCGCGGCCGACGCGAATTTCCGAACCGCGGCTGCGGCGATCGATGTCGCCGTTGGCGTTGAAGCCGAAGCCGTCGCGGTGGGACAGCGAAACGTCGACGTTCGCGGGGTGTGCAACCAGCGAAACTTCGTATCGGGTAAGGGGATTGTCGGCGTCGCCGGGGCGGGGCGCCGATGTCAGATTGGCGAATCGCGGCTGATCGGCTTCGCCGAAATTGACGCTGAAAGGCGCAGCCGTCGCCAGCGCGGTTTGGTTGTCGGTGAAGTTAACGCCGCTGATGCCGACAGCGGCCGCTGTTGGCGCAACCGCATCATCGGCGGCTGCGATGTTAGCGATAAGGCTCGTAACCCCCACCAGGCCAACGAGCACGAGCTTCCTGAGCATCGCGATCCCTCCTGGTCGCATGAGGATGCTGTAAGCTTGGCTAACGAAGTGTTACCTGGGCTGAGCGGTTCGTCTACGCGCTAGTGTAGTGATCTCTGCATAATGACGACGTCGAGCATTCGCCCGAACTTCTCGCCTGCGTTCTTAAGCGTGCCGACGTAAGCGAAACCAACCTTATTGTGCAGTGCGATAGAGGCGGCATTGTAGCTGTCGCCGATGAACGCGAGCGCTTCGCGCACGCCGTCGCCGTAGAGCACGCCAAGCAATTCGTTAAGCAATGCCGCGCCCACGCCTTGGCGCAACATGGTGGGCGCTGCGTAGACCGATACTTCGAAGGTTTTCCTGTAGGCTGGGCGATCGCGGTATTGCGTTGCGTAGGCAAACCCGACAACGCGCGAGAGATCGTTGAGGGGGCTTGCAACGAGGTAGGGCCAATTGTTGGCGACAACCTTGCTCCATCGTTCGGTCATTTCATCGAGAGACGGCGGATCGATTTCGAACGAGCCGGTCCCGGTCTGAACGTGGGTTGCGTAAATGAGCTGCACGGTCTCCAGATCCTGCTGAAAGCAGGGGCGGACGATGAGCTCTGGCGCGTTGGGTGCGGACATGACGGTGATTTCTGCGCTGAACCGGTTTTGCACGAACGGTCAAGGTTAACCATTGGGTAAGACGCGACGTGTGGGCGCGTTCACGTGATCCCAACCCTGCTGAACTAGGATCGCTTTCGAAATGGTGGGTCTAGAACGGATCAAAACGGTCCGCGCCTTTGGGCTCGGACTGGCGCCGATCTTGTTGGCGGCGTGCGCCAGCATGCCCGCGCCGGTGCGCGTTATCGGGGAGGCGCCTCCACAGGAAAACGCGACCCCAAGCGTCCCCTACGATCCGAACGCGCCGCCGCAAGTCCTCGAGGGCCGCGCCTTCTCGCAATGCGTGCCCTTCGCGCGCGAGCAATCCGGCATCCAGATCTATGGCAACGCCAATACTTGGTGGGCGCAGGCGGCCGGCCATTATCCGCGCTCGAGTATTCCAGCACCTGGCGCGGTGCTCGTCACGCGCGGCTATCACGATACATCGCGCGGTCACGTCGCGGTGGTGACGCACATCATTTCCAGCCGCATCATTCTTGTTAACCACGCCAACTGGCTCAACCGCGGCGAAGTCAGCCTGAATGTGCCGGTTCTCGACGTTTCGGACGCCAACGACTGGAGCGAAGTGCGCGTTTGGAATATTCCGAGCGGTCAGTGGGGCTCGCGCATCTACGAAGCGGAGGGCTTCATCCATCCGCTCATGTTGACCGCCGCTGTAAGTTGAGACGCGCCGTTAAGAAGTGTTGATGTGTTGATCACCAAACTTCTTAACTGACCTTACGAACTCTACATCACAACATCTCGTCTTCCTGCGGCTTGTTTACCATAGAACCCGCTTCTTTCGCTGAGTTCTCGCTTCGCGATTAAGTGTTCTTTAAGCGCCAGCGAGCGTTTCTGTGTCCCGGTTTGGGGCAAATTCCCCGCTTGGCTTCGACAGGGCATGTTGACCACGCGAACAATTTTGCTGACGGCCGCGGCTGTCGTGGGGCTTCCGGCGATGAACGCCCAAGCCTCGACGCCGCTTTCGACGGATCTCTCGATCGACCCAGGGATCGCCGATGGCCCCTCAGAGCACGCCACACTCGCGCCGTCGGCGTTCGAGCGTCAGCCGGACTCCGCCTACGAACCGACTGCGCGCATCACCAATCGCCGTGCGCACTCTCAGTGCGTGCCGTTCGCGCGCGCTGAGTCCGGGGTCAACATTCGCGGCGATGCGTATACGTGGTGGGATCAGGCCGCCGATCGCTACGAACGCACGAACGCGCCGCAAGAGGGCGCCGTGCTCGTGCTGCACGGCTACAACGATCCAAATCGCGGCCATGTCGCGGTGGTGAAGGAAATCGTTTCGCCTCGCATGATCATCGTCGATCACGCCAACTGGCTCAATCACGGCGAGATCACCCGCGACGTTCCGGTGCGTGATGTGTCGCCAAACAACGATTGGAGCCAAGTGCAAGTGTGGTATGTGCCCACCCGCCAATGGGGCGCGCGCACCTACGACGTGCAAGGCTTCATCTTGAACCTGGTTGAGGATGCGAAAGCGACAGATGCGCCGGCGCAAACCGCGCTAGCCGCTCAAGTCGGCGCGAGCGCTGCGAACTAGCGCGCCGGCGAATTATTCGCCACCATCACCGGCGGCGACAGCACAGAATTGATCCCCTGGATCACGCCATTGCTGGCTTCTAAGTCGCGAATGGCGACGAGCTGATCGTTCACACGCAGACCGTCGCCGCCATCGACGGTCACGCGATAGCCGTTGATCGCTTCGATCGCTTGCGTGCGTCCATGCAAGGAAGCGCTCGTCAAGCGCCCGCGAATGACGTGATAGCCGAGCAGCGAACGCAATTCGTCGCGGTTACGCGGCTCCATCAACCGGGCAAGCTCATGTTGGTCCATGTCGCGGAACGCATCGTCGGTGGGGGCAAAGATCGTATAGGGGCCGCTCCCGCGCAGCGTGTCTTCGTAGCCTGCGGCGCGAACGGCAGCGAGGAAGCGCTGGAACTGCCCCGTCGCTGCAGCCACCTCCAAAACATCGCCGGCCGGATTGGGCCGCGTCGACGGGAGATCGACCAGAAATCGCTCCGATGTGTGAGCCAATACCGCCGGGGCGCTCGCCAGCAATGCGGCGGCTAAGGCCATGCGCGCGAGAGGCGAAATCTTCATGACGGGAAAACGGCTGAGGCCGGACAAAGGTTTCATATGTTCGTGACTGGCGCCGCAGCGCAGCATGGGCGAGAATAGAAGGCCATGTCTGTCTGGTCCCGCATCGTCGATAAGGCCGGCCGCGCTTTCGACCCGGAAGCGGAACCGCCGATGTTCGGCCAGGAATGCGCTCCCCAGGTCAACGATGTCGCCTTCACCGCCGCCGTGATCGGGCTCGCCGCGAAGATGGCGCGCGCCGATGGGGAGGCGACCGAATCGGAGCTTCGCGCCGCTGCGCAAGTGTTTCGTCCCCCGCCTGGAGAAGAGGCGGCCTTCCGACGCGCATTTTCATTGGCGAAACAGACGGTTCTAGGGTTCGAGTCCTACGCCAAACAGATCGGCAAGAAATACCGCGCCCGCCCATGCCTGTTGGAAGACGTGCTGGACGGGCTCTTCCACATCCCTTCCGCCGGCGGTTTTCCCGGCGAGGCCGGGCTTGCCTATCTTCAACAGAGCCGTGCGCCTTTCGGATTTTCCGATCTGGAA
>JACXTT010008494.1_pt1 | contig 14238 bp, 14 predicted proteins | sample 9270951 | NCBI WGS metagenome assembly JACXTT01 (sample SAMN15532306, study PRJNA645909) | rock metagenome | isolation source: weathered quartz diorite | place: Puerto Rico | collected 2017-06-21 | reverse complement strand
GCGCCCGGCGTGGCCGCCGCGCCGGCCTGGCCGCCGATCCACACCTGGCCGTTGGCCACGGCCATCGACGTAACCCGCTCGTCGCCCGAACCGCCGTAGTAGTTCAAGGAATCGCTGGCCTGGCTCGTGAGGTCGCCCGAGATGCTGGCGACGAAGGCGTCCGAGCCGCCCGACGCGGCCTGGGTGGGCGTCCCGGCGTTCAGTGCGCCGTTCGAGGTGCTGCCGGCGACCACCAGCTGCGTGCCATTCATGGCGATGCCGGCGATGGAGCCGCCCTGCAGGTCGCCCAGGTCGCGGGTCGCGCCGGCCACCGCCACGCCCGACGAGACGTCGAAGCTGCGCACGACGGCGTGGCCGTTCTCGACGCCGGCCGTGTAGAGCGTGTTGCCGCTGACCACGAGTCCCTGCGGCTTGTCCTCGGCGCTGGTGCCGAAGGTCTGGGTGAAGGCCACCGAGGGCTTACCCGTCGCGTCGGTCTTGAACGCCTCGATATAGCCGTCCATGCCGCCCAGCGGCGCGGTCGTGCCCGGCATCTGGCCCTGGGCCCGGCCCGCCACGTAGAGCGTCCCGTCCGCGCCGAAGGTCGCCTGGCTGGCCTCGTCGTTGAGGCGCGAGCCGCGGCGTTCGGTCCACACCTCCTGGCCGCTGGCGTCATAGAGCGAGACGAAGCTGTCGGAGTTGGTCGCGAAGGACCCGGTCCCACCGGAGTTCAGCGCGCCGTCAACCGTGCCGTCGAGGTTGCCGGTCACCGAGCCGGTCACCGCGACCTGGCCGGTGGCCGACACCGCCAGCCCCAGGCCCGTGGCCGATTCCGACGCGCCCAGCGTGCGGCTGTAGATCAGCTGGCCGGTGGAATCGTACTTCAGCAGCGCGGTGTCCTGCGTGCCGCGGATCGACTGGCCGTCCGAAGGGCCGGTGATGTCGGCCAGCATGTAGACCGAGCCGTCGGCGGCCACCTGGGTGGCGTGGACGGCCTTTACCTCGGGCCCGAGCGTGTTGGCGAACACCCGGTTGTTGACGAAGTTGGCCTGCCCCGGCTGCTGCGGCGGCGCGTCGACGTTGGTGGTGTCGGTCTGGAACTTCAGCAGCTGCTGCTGAGTGTCGGAATCGTTGGTGGTGGGATCCTTGTCGGGGTTCGGATTGCCGATCGTCTGGGCGACGTAGACCGCCCCCGCCGTCTGCGGGGCGCCGAAGGTCACGGTCTCCGACGTGCCGACGTTCACCTGCAGCGCCCACTGGCTGACGCCGGCGCTCAGGGTCACGGGCTTGCCGCCCACGGTGATGGTGGTCGGCGCGCTGGTCGAGCGGCTGGTGGCGAACCGTGTCGCCACGCCCGTGGCCGCCAGCTGGCTGTTGATGTAGCTGACCACGTTGCCGATGGTCCGCGGCGTCGCGCCCATGTTGTTCAGGTCGATGGCGACGTTAGAAGTCACACCCAGACGTTTGACCGCGATAGAGAATTGGACATTTCCCTCGTAGGCCGGAACCGGGTCCGTGATCGACTTCGTCACCGGCGCGGTGGTGTAGCTGGTCAGCGGCTTCGGCACCGAAAGCGTGGTCTTGTCGATGCTCGACGCCGTGCCCTCCGCCAGACGCAGATTGTCGAACTTGGCGCCCGTGACATAGGTGTTCACCTCGGAGAGGCCGGCGGCGAAGGCCTTGGCGACTTGCCCCTGTTCGGTGGGCGACAGGCCCTTCTGGGTCGCCTTGTTGGCCAGGTCGGTGAGGGTCGTCAGGCCCTGGTAGAGCGCGAACAGCTTCTTGTAGTCGGCGCTGGCGCCCGGCAGGTCGAGCTTCGCGGCGTTCTCATCGATGAGCGGGTGGCCGGCCAGCGCCGAGGTGACCGCCGCGCTGCTCTGCGCGGGCGTTTCGGCGGGCTGCTGCCAGGGCGGGGTCGGCGCGATCGGCTTGTTCGGCGTCGCGTTGGCGGCCACCGTGTTGACCGGCAGGGCCAGCGCCGAAAGGTCCATCTGCTGGATGACCGGCGTGTTGTCCGTGCTCGACCCGCCAAACAGGCTCCCGGAGCCGTATAGGCCCAGGACGTACGCATTGCCTGTGACGTTGATAGCCATGACACGATCCACGCGGACGAAAGCTCCGCGTCTCCACTATGCCCCAACAGCGCTTATCGTTCGTTAACTCGGGCGACCAAAGGCACGGAAAAACCAAGAAAATTCAGCAACACAGCGGCAACAGTCGAGACATGAAAGCGACCAAGAAAAAACCCGGGCGCTGGCCCGGGTTTTTCCTTACGCCCCAACGGAAACGGGGTGGGCGGCCGCTTAGCCGCCCTTGAACAGTTGCAGGATGATCTGCGGCGCCTGGTTGGCGATCGACAGAGCCTGGGTGCCCAGCTGTTGCTGCACCTGCAGGGCCTGCAGTCGCGCGCTTTCCTTGGCCAGATCCGCGTCGACCAGGTTGCCCACGCCGGCGGTCAGCTGGTCGGTGAGCTTGGAGACGAAGTCGGAGTGGTTCTCGAGCTGCTTGGCCTGAGAGCCGAGATTGCCCAGCGCCTGGTTGGTGTTGCTGATCGAGGTGGTGAGCGAGGCCAGCACCTGGGTCGCGAAGGTGATCGTGCTCAGCGAGGCCGTCGACGGCACCGTGATGATCGCGCCGCCCAGCGACATGTTCTGGCTGGAAAGCGTAATGAAACTAGAGGCTTGCGCGTTGGCGATGAACTTGATCTGAGCCACGCTGCCGTTCAGCATGTTGGCGCCGTCGAACTGCGCGTTCGTGGTGATCTGGGTGATCTGGCGAAGGATCGACTTGAAGTCCGAGTCGATGGCGGTGCGCGAGGCGGTGTCGATGGACGGGTCCATCGCGGCCACCACCTTCTCCTTCATCTGCACCAGCAGGTCGGAGATCGAGGCGCCGGCCGTGGCCGAGACGTCGGCGATCGACTTGGCCCGGTCGAGGCTCATCTTCACCGCGCCGAGCGAGCCGATGTCGGCCCTCTGCCCCTGGGCGATGGCCCAGACCGCGGCGTTGTCCTTGGCGCTGCTGATCTGCAGGCCGGTGTTGATCCGGTCCTGCACCTGCTGCAGGTCCGCATTGGTGTGGTTCAAGTTCTGCAGCGCGGTCAGAGCGCCGACGTTCGTATGGACGCTGATCGCCATCGAAAACATCTCCTCGGCGCCGGCGTCCTCAACCTAGAGTCGCTCGGCGGCTTCGAGGTGAAGCTATGGAATCGTGGTGAGCAGATGGTTAACGCCGAACGCGTTTTGCCGCCGCCGGCGCGCCGGGGCGGTATTAACTTCTCGCGAGCCCTCCCTTCTAGAGGGGGCGATTGAGGCTCAAGCCTTGGTGCGAACCACGTCTCCGGCCTCGTATGCGACTTGATCGCGCAGCTTCAGGAGTTGGTCCCTGGGCAGCTGCTGGATCACTTCGCCAGTGAGCCGGTTGACGGTTTTGTAGACGTACGAACCGCTGGTCTTGTCCTCTTCGATGACCAAACGCATATCCACCGGATCCGAGCTTTGGGCCTGGCTCGCTGCCTTTGACCCGGGATCGGGACGCGGCGGCGGGGCGGGCTTCTGGCCGAATGTGGGATCGGGGGTGGCTGCGAAGGCCGCAACCTTGTTTTCCATCTCTCCTGTCGCAGGGCCTTCTGGCGCCTACGCTCCGTAAAAGGAAAAGCGGACGGCGGGAGGGGACGAACCCCTCCCGCCGCCTTCGGACCTACTTGAAGAGGCCGAGGAGGATCGACGACGACTGGTTGGCGATCGAGAGCGCCTGAATACCCAGCTGCTGCTTCGTCTGCAGCGCCTGGAGGTTCGCGCTTTCCTTCGCCAGGTCGGCGTCCACCAGGTTGCCGATGCCGGCGTCCACGGTGTTCTGCAGGTTGGTGATGAACGTCTGGTGAGACGCCAGCGCCTTGCTGCCCGTACCAAGCTTGCCGAGAGCCGCCGAAACGTTGGCGATCGCGGTGTTCAGCGACGCGATCATGTTGGTGGCCGTGGTCACCGTGCTGATCGAAGACGTCGTACCGACCGCCGCGGTCAGCGCAGTGCCGCCCAGGGACAGGTCTTGGCTCTGAACGGTGATCACCGAGGTGGCGTCCGCGTTGGCCAGGGCCTTCACAGTGGTCGCCGTACCGCCGGTCGAGGTGCCGAGCAGCATGTTGCCGCCGTTGAACACCGCGTTGGTCACCGTCTTGTTGATCTGATCGCGGAGCGACGTGAATTCGGAGTTCAGCGCGTTGCGGCTGGCCGTATCCAGGGTCGAGTCCGACGCCGCCAGGGCCTTTTCCTTCATCTGAAGGAGCAGATCCGACACCGAGTTGCCGGCCGAGAGCGCCACATCGACGGTCGACTGACCACGTTGCAGCGAGGAGATGACCGAGTTCAGCGACGAAGACGTGGCGCGCTGGTTCTGAGCGATAGCCCAGATAGCGGCGTTGTCCTTGGCGGAGGCCACCTTCAGACCGGTGTTGACCCGGTTTTGGGTGGTCATCAGTTGCGATTGAGTCGAAGCGAGGTTTTGCAGCGCGACCATCGCGCCGACGTTGGTGTTGACGCTAAACGTCATGATCAAGTCCTTTTCTAAGGTCGTCGGCCGTCATTTTGGCAGCCGTAGGCGTTTTGCCCGTCCCTCTTGGAGCAAGCATCGGGCCAAAATGACCGCCCCGTCACCGCCCCATAAGACTTTGATTTATTGACGTTATAGGTCCATTTACCATGCCTTGGACCGGCAGTTTTTGCCGAGCTGGACAGCCGCCCGGCAATTCTTGCCCACCCACCCGGCAGAAAGCGCTCCCAGGCCCCGATCCGACCTGCGCGCCGGCCCTCCCGCACGCACGCGCAAGCCTCAGCGCGACGGCCTTGGCCAGGTTTCGGAACGTCCGGAGGCGCAGCTCGCGCGGGCTCGCGATCGCTGGCGCGATGGACGGGCGGCCGGCAGGGTTGGAGGTCTTTAGGCGGCCGCGGCCGCGTTGGGCGACAAGCCCTGCATGATCAGCCGGTTCACGCCGATCAGCGGTTCGATTTCTTCCTGGCGGCGGATCACCGCGCTGGTGTGCCGGCTGACCCACATGGCCAGCGAGATGATCGAGGCGCGCAGCGGCGCCGGCAGGCCGTTGGCGGGGTTGGCGCAGTCGTCGCCCAGCACCGTCCAGACACGACGGTTCCAATCGAGCGCGTCAACCCGCGCGCCCAGATCGTTCGGATCGGCCTTGGCCGCCTCCATCAGCGCCAGGGTGACCTGGGCAAAGAGGCGGTACTCGGTCTCGCGCGGGCTCTCAGCCTGCGTCGAGGCCTGTCGATACGCCTGAAGGGACATTGCCCAGCCTTTCGTCTTCGTAGTCCATAATCTTTCGGCACAGCATCAGCGCCTTGTAGAACTCGCGCGACATGCAGTGCTTGGAGACCGACACGCACTCAACCAGCACGTCCGGGTTACTGATCACGTTCATGAATTCCGTCAGTCGACGGACAAATTCGTCGTAGTACCGGTCGGCATTCGCCTCATCGAGGTACATCATCATCACCGGGAAATAGACGCGTCGGGCCGGTGTGTTGGCGTCCTCTTCCTGCATGATGTCCTTCTCGCGAAGGACCGAGGCCTTGTTCTGGAGAACGAGCACGCCCCGGCGGTCGCCATTCTGGACGACGGCGCCGTTGAGAACGAACTTCTCGCCCGGCTTAAGCGACAATTTGAGCGGCAATCCCGCCTCCCGATACCTGCGCTGAGAACCGCGGTCCGCGATTCGAATGGCCCATTGTCGCCTTCGGACGGCCCATGCGCACCGAAGAGTTACGGCGTGCGGGTTAACGGGCGCTTGCTGGTCATCAGGACGGCAGCGCTTGTTTGTCGCACCCCGATCCGGCCTGAAACCCGTGCGGCGCCACAGTCTTAACGCCGCGTTAGCCATGATCGCCCAGGAGTCGAGCATCCACCCGGAGTCGATTCTCATGCAGCGCCCCGCCCAATCGTCCGCGACCTCGGCTGTCGCGTTGCTGACGGCCGCGCCGGCTCGACCCCAGGCGGCCGACGCGCTGGGCCGGGCCGGCTCCAAGGAGGCGCTCGCCCGCCTCGACCAGGCGGTGGCCGAGCTCAAGGCGATGTCCGCGGCGCCCCTGCTGCAGCACGCCATCGACGCCATCCGCGCCGAAGACACCCAGAGCGCCTGCCAGTGGGCGCTGAAGGCCCTGGAGCAGGACGAGCGCTCGGGCTTCGGCTGGTACGTCCTGGCCATCGCGCTGGAGCGCGCCGGCGACTTCCCCGACTCCATCAGCGCCTACGAGGCCGCGCTCAAGCTGCTGCCCGATCACGCCGAGGTCGCCAACGACCTGGGCCGCCTGGCCTTCCGCCTGGGCATGATCCCGCAGGCCGAGCAGCTGTTCCGCCACTTCCTGGACCGCTATCCCGAGCACCCCGAGGGCTCCAACAACCTGGCCTGCGCGATCCGCGACCAGGGCCGCCACGACGAGGCGATCGACATCCTGCGCCCGGCGATCATGAAGACGCCGGACATGGCCATGCTCTGGAACACCATGGGCACCGTGGTCTCCGACCAGGGCGACTTCACCAACGCCACGGTGTTCTTCGAGGAGGCCCTGCGGCTGGAGCCCGGCTTCAACAAGGCCCGCTACAACCGCGGCAACGCCAAGCTCATGCTGGGCGACGCGGCCGGCGCCCTGGAAGACTGCGAGACCGCGCTCAGCGCGCCGGTCATGGGCGAAGACGACCGGCAGATGATGCATCTGGCGCGCTCCACCATCCTGATCGCGCTGGGCCGCATCGGCGAGGGCTGGGACGAGTACGAGGCGCGCCTGCACCCGCAGTTCGCCAGCCACACCGCTTTCGCCATCGACGGCGCCCGCTGGGAGCCCGGCGCGGACCTGGCCGGCAAGTCCCTGCTGGTGGTCGGCGAACAGGGCCTGGGCGACGAAATCCTCTTCGCCAACACCCTGCCCGACATCCTCGAGCGCCTGGGCCCGAGCGGCAAGCTGACCATCGCCGTCGAAAAACGCCTCGTGCCGATGTTCGCCCGAGCCTTCCCCACCGCCGAGGTCGGCGCCCACGCCACCTACGACGTCGGCGGCCGCTTCACCCGCGTCGTGCCGTTCCTCGAGACCCCGACTGACCTGTGGACCCCGCTCGGCTCGCTGCTGCGCGAGTTCCGCCGCGACGTCGCCGCCTTCCCCGCGCGGCCGTCGTTCCTGTCCGCCGATCCGGCGCGCGTCGCCCATTGGCGCAAGGTGCTGGAGACCGCGCCTGGCGGCCTCAAGGTCGGCCTGCTCTGGAAGAGCGCGGTGAACAAGGATTCCCGCCACCGCTACTACGCCAGCTTCGCCGACTGGGCCCCGGTCTTCGCCCAAAAGGGCGTCACCTTCGTCAACCTGCAGTACGGCGACTGCTCCGAGGAGATGGCCGCCGCCAAGGCCGACTTCGGCGTCGACATCTGGCAGCCACCGGGCATCGACCTGAAGCAGGATCTGGACGACGTGGCCGCGCTCTGCTGCGCGCTGGACCTGGTGATCGGTTTCGCCAACGCCACGCTCAACATCGCCGCCGCCTGCGGCGTGCCGAACATGCTGGTCTCGGTGCCCGGCGCCTGGACCCGGCTCGGCACCATGACCCTGCCCTGGTATCCGCAGACCCAGGTCTTCCTGCCGCCGAGCTTCGGCGAATGGGAGCCGGCGATGCAGCAACTGGCCGAGGCGGTCGGCGCGTTCGCCGCCAAAGCCTAGACCGCGAAGCCCCGCGATTTCAGCCGTTCGCGGCTGGCCTCGCGCCGCGCCATCCAGTCGGCCTTGAGCAGGCCCAGGCCCACCACGTCGGTGGCCACGCCGTGCTTTTTCACGTGCCCGCGGAACAATGCCTCGCGCTGGAAGCCGAACCCCTCGTGCAGCCGCCAGACCGGCTCATTGCCGATCAGCACCTCGCACCACAGCTTCTCCAGGCCGAGCTCTCCGAACACCTGCTCGATCACCCAGTATTCGACAAAGGCCCCGATGCCCTGCCCGCGCGTCGAGGGATCGGCCAGGTAGTAGGCCCAGGCCGTGCGCCCGTGCTCAGGCGCCAGGTCGTAGAGATTGGCCAGGCCCACCGGCGTCCCGTCGCTCTCGATCACCCAGTAGCGCCGTCGCGGGTCGGCCATGGCGGCGGCGAACCAGCGGGCGTGCTCGTCAGGCGAGATCACGTGGTCGGAATACATCCATTCCGCCACCTCCGGCTGGTTGCGCCAGGCCAGCAGGCGGTCGCGGTCCCCCGCCGCGAGGGGCCGCAGCGTCACGTGAGGGGCCTGGCTCACCCCGCCGCCACCGGGATCGGCGCGGAGTTCGGCTGCAGGGCGGCCACCGCGTCGGAGGTGAACTTCGGATTGAACGGATAGAGCTTGCCGTAGACCTCGCGCACGAAGGCCAGGTCCTCCGGCAGATCCACCGTCCAGCGCAGCTTGGCCAGGGACTCGTGCCGCGACACCCCGGCCAGCTTGTAGTCGTCGGGGCGCTTGTAGACGTAGGGCGTCACATGCTCGCGGTCATAGGCCTCGTGCGCCCATTCGTTGGCGTCGGCCAGCACGCGCGGGCGCACCACCTCGACGTCCAGCCCGTGCGGATAGGTCCGCGTCCCCAGGGTGTTGGACGTGTAGTCGGCGTCCGCCGCCAGGTGGTGGTCAATCACCCGGTCGACCAGCTGGGGGTCGGCCAGCGGGCAGTCCGCCGTCAGCCGCACCAGCGACTTGGCCAGCGGGTAGCGTTTGGCCGCGCCGGCGAACCGCTCCAGCACGTCGTTCAGCGAGCCGCGGAACACCTCGACGCCCAGCTTGCTGCAATAGGCCGCCACCAGATCGTCGCTGGGGTCCGTGCTGGTCGCCACCACCAGCTTGTCGATGCGCCTGGCGCGGCGCAGCCGCTCGATCTGGCGGCCGATCATCGGCTCGCCCAGCACCGGCGCCAGCACCTTGCCCGGCAGGCGGGACGAACTCATGCGGGCCTGGAGGATGGCGAGATTCACGGGCGCGGGGCCTTTCGTTGCCTATCACCTAGCGCCGAATCGAGGCGCGCAACAACGCGGCGATTGGGGCAGGTATTGGGGCGGGTATTGGGTCGCACCAAAGCCGCTTGCATGGCGCGCGCGGGCCTTTAGGCTGCGCTTGGCAAACAACTGTTCGAAACGCGGGCTGGACCCGCCTCCGAGGACCACGCATGCGCGAGCGCTTTGAAGGCACTGACGACTACGTCGCGACAGAAGATCTGAAGGTCGCGGTGAACGCCGCCATCGCCCTGGAGCGCCCGCTCCTGATCAAGGGGGAACCCGGCACCGGCAAGACCGTGCTGGCCTACGAGATCGCCAAGGCGCTGAAGGCCCCGCTGATCACCTGGCACATCAAGTCGACCACCAAGGCCCACCAGGGGCTCTACGAATATGACGCGGTGACCCGCCTGCGCGACAGCCAGCTCGGCGAAGTCGGCGTCAAGGACGTCAAGAACTACATCAAGAAGGGCAAGCTGTGGGAGGCGTTCGAGAGCCCCACGCGCCCCGTCCTGCTCATCGACGAGATCGACAAGGCCGACATCGAGTTCCCGAACGACCTGCTGCAAGAGCTCGATCGGATGGAATTCTACGTCTACGAGACCAACGAGACGATCAAGGCCGCCGTCCGGCCGATCGTGCTGATCACCTCGAACAACGAAAAGGAGCTGCCGGACGCCTTCCTGCGCCGCTGCTTCTTCCACTACATCCGCTTCCCCGAAGCCGAGGTGATGAACGAGATCGTCGACGTCCACTTCCCGGGCATCAAGCAGAAGCTGGTCGCCGAGGCGCTGCGGATTTTCTACGACATGCGCAAGGTGCCGGGGCTGAAGAAGAAGCCGTCGACGTCGGAGCTCCTCGACTGGCTGAAGCTGCTGATGGTCGAGGACATCGACGCCGATGCGCTGAAGGAAAAGGATCCCACCAAGCTGATCCCGCCCCTGCACGGCGCCCTGCTCAAGAACGAGCAGGACGTGCACCTGTTCGAGCGCCTGGCCTTCCTGGCGCGGCGCGAAGGCGCGGGCTCCCGGCCGGGACAGTAGCTCTGGGGCAGTAACGGGCGTTACGCCGAATTCACTCGCCTTTTGAAGGGGCTCCGGTCAGGCTTCACAGCGAACGACCGGAGCCCTTTTTCATGAAGACCTTGCTCTTCCTCGCCGCCGGAAGCCTCGCCCTCATGGGTTTGAGCGCCTGCGCCCCCAACGGCCCGCACGGCGTGCGCACCGCGCTCGACTGCCCGGCCAGCCAGGGCGACCTGCAGCGCACCAGCATCGCCCCCGACCAGAAGAGCTGCGTCTACACCACCCGCGACGGCGACCAGGTGTCGCTGCGCCTGATCCCGGTGTCCTCGAGCTACCAGCAGGCGCTGCAGGCGGTGGAGCAGGAGCTGCAGGCCGAGGTGGACACCACGCCGACCGCGGACAAGGCGAAAGACAAGGACAAGGCGAAAGCCGATGAGGCCGCGGCCAAGTCCGGCGACGTGAAGTCGGTCGAAACCGCCAGCAAGAACGCCGCCGCCGAGGTGAAGATGGCCGCCGGCGAGGCCAAGGGCGCCGCCCAGGTCGCCCGCCAGGCCGCCGAAGACGCGCTGGGCGAGGCCAAGGACGCCGAACGCGAGGCCCGGGGCGACGCCGACGGCAACGAGCAGGCCCACATCGACCTGCCCGGCATCCACATCGACGCCGACGAGGGCGGCAAGGCCGACGTCAATGTCGGGCCGATCCACGTGAACGCCGGTGAGAACGGCGCGGTGATCCGCATGGACCGTGACGTGCGCCTGCGCGGCGAGGCCTTCTCCCGTGAGCGGCGCGGCTTCCGCGCCACCTACATCCTGGCCAATCAGAACCTGAAGGACGGCTGGTCGGCGGTGGGCTACGAGGCCGGCGGCCCCAAGACCGGGCCGGTGACCGTCGCCGTGGTCAAGTCGCACAACGGCAACCACCACGACGTCTTCGACGACGTCAAACGCCTGGTGCGGCGCAACGCCGACGTGGTGATCTACTAGGCCGGCTGAACTTCCACGACCTTGTAGGTCAGCGGGCGGCCGTCCTCGTCGGTGACGGTGACGTATTCGCCCACCGCGAAGCGGTGCTGGCCCAGGCGGAACGGCTGCTCGTCGTCGGCCACGTCTTCCTCGTCATAGTCGAAGAACCACCGCTGGCCGCGCTTCAAGAGCTTGCCGTCGGCCGGGTCCTCGTCGGGCGCGAAGCGGCGCACGGCGCAGGCGTCCTTCGACTTGGCGTAGGCCGCCTCGTCCAGGTGGCCATCCTCGGTCAGCGGCGCCGTCAGGGCATAGCCGCGATGGTCGTCGCCGCCGGCGAATTCCGTGCCAGGGTTGCGGGCAAGCCGCATGACGATGCGCGACAGGGTCATTGGTGGTCCTTCCGGAAAGCTCGAGACTAGTGAGATAGGAACAGCGACAGCTCGTCGGAGTTCAAAAGTGTGCGCGTAGTCCCCCCGAAGATAAACTCCTGCAGGCGTGGATGGCCGAACGCCCCGGCCACCAGCACCTCGGCCCCGGCCTTCTTCGCGGCATAGAGCAGCACCGGCGCCGCATCCCCCGAGTCCGGCAGGATATCGACCTCGGCGTCCACCCCGCGCGCGGCGTAGTAGGACTTCAGCCGCCCCGGATCGAAGCTTCGGGAGCTGGCCTTGGGCGCCGCCAGGATCACCGCTTTCGAGGCTTTTTCGAGGAGCGGCAGGGCCAGGCGCGCCGCGCGGCTCGCCTCCTTGCCGCCGTCCCAGGCCACCGCCACCGTGCCGCCGACCTTCAGGCCTGGCCGGGCGATGAGGACGGGGCGCTGCTCGTCGGCCACCATCTGCTGGAAGGCCTCGGCCAGGGGCCCGCGCCCGCGCGCCGGGTCTGGGGTGAACACCACCACGTCGCTCAACCGGCTCTCCGCCGACAGCCCCGCCCAGACCGGCGTCTGCAGGGCCAGGAAGCGGCTCTTGGCGTAGGTCGTGGTCTCCATGGCGGCCCGGGCGTTCTTTTCGCCGGCCTGGGCGGCTTCCTTCAGGCTCTCGAGCGCGGTGGTCTGCACCCCGCCCAGGAACCCCTCGCCCATCCAGGGCATCACATCGGCCACGTCGGCGGGGGTGTAGACGCCGACCATCTCAGCCTGGAACGGCTCGGCCAGCATCACCGCCGCGGCCACCGCCGCCGCATCGCCTGCGCCGCCCGACAAGGGCGCCATGATACGAGCCCAACTCATGTGATCGGCTCCTGCTTGCGTGAACTTTGCGACCTTGGGCCTATGCTCGCATTGATATTTCCAGGGCCTTGGGCCAGTTCACAACTGGACTGTGGAGGGAATGCGCGGGTGAGGAAAGGGCTGCGTCAATCGACGGAGGCGCCCCGCGCCTGGCAACGCATGCTCTCGGGCCGGCGGCTGGACCTGCTCGACCCCTCGCCGATGGACATCGAGATCGAGGATATCGCCCACGGCCTCGCCCGCGTGGCCCGCTGGAACGGCCAGACCATCGGCGAACACGCCTTCTCCGTGGCCCAGCATTCCGTGGTCGTCGAGGAGATCGTCGCCCATATCCGGCCCGACGTGGCCCCCAAGTGGCGGCTCGCCGCCCTACTGCACGACGCGTCGGAGTACGTGATCGGCGACATGATCAGCCCGTTCAAGGCCGCCCTCGGCGTCGATTACCGCACCTTCGAGGAGCGGCTGGAGGGCGCCATCCACACCCGCTTCGGCCTGCCGGCCAAGACCCCCACCGAGATCAAGAAGCTGATCAAACAGGCCGACCGGGCCTGCGCCTTCTTCGAGGCGACCCAGCTGGCGGGCTTCAGCCACGACGAATCCATCGCCTTCTTCGACCCGCCGCCGGCCGGCTACCGCCTGGTCATCGATCCCCTGCCGCCGGCCCAGGCCCAGGAGCGCTACCTGCAGCGCTACCATCTGCTCTCCGAGGCGGCCGGCTACGCGCCCCACGCCCTGGCGTTCGACACCGAATGAGCGTTTCAGCCGATAGCGCGGTGGTGATTGGCCTTTCGGCGGTGGTGGTGGCCATCCAGGACGGCGAGGCCGTGGTGCTGAGCGTGCGCCCGCCCGGCGCCAGCACCGAGGGCCTGCCCTTCGGCCCCTTCGATCCCCAGGGCCATCGCACCTTCGAGCTCGCCATGCGCGCCTTCGTGACCCAGCAGACCCGCTTCAACCTGGGCTATGTCGAACAGCTCTACACCTTCGGCGACAAGGGCCGCGACGCGCCGCTGGCCGACATGGGCGATATGGGCGGCGCGCGCTCCGACCACGGCCGGGTGATCTCCGTCGGCTACCTCGCCCTGGCGCCTGCCGCCGTCGACACCCACGCCCCAGGCTCGGACTGGCGGCCCTGGACGCGGTTCTTCCCCTGGGAGGACTGGCGCGAAGGTCGCCCCGCCGCCCTGCCCGTCATCGAAGACGCGCTGCGCCGCTGGGCCGACGGCGATCCCGCCCGCCTGGCGCGCGCGCGCCTGCTCTTCGCCCTCGACGCCGCGCCCTGGAACGAGGAGCGCGTCCTGGAGCGCTATGAGCTGCTCTACGAAGCGGGCCTGGCCCGCGAAGCCGCCCGCGACCGTGGGGAAGCCGCCGCCGCCCTGCCCGGCCCGCTGGCCGCCGCGCTCGGTGAGCCGATGCTGTCGGACCACCGCCGCATCCTGGCCACCGCCGTCAGCCGCCTACGCGGCAAGCTGAAGTACCGCCCCGTGGTCTTCGAGCTGATGCCGGAGGCCTTCACGCTGTCGGCCCTGCAGCGGGCGGTCGAGGCCATCGCCGGCGTGGCCCTGCACAAGCAGAACTTCCGCCGCGCCCTCGAGCGCGCCGACCTGGTCGAGGGCCTGGGCCGCATGGACGCCGACACCGGCGGCCGCCCCGCGGAGCTCTACCGCTTCCGCCGCGAGATCCTCGGCGCGCGGCCGGTCAGCGGCCTCTCGCTGCCGCTGCTACGGGACTAGGGAACAAGCTTCACAATTGCGCGATTGGCGTGCTGAAGGCCTTACACACCACCCAGGCGCGATCCCATATTTACCCCAGCGAGCGTGGCGACCAATGAACGCCAGACCTCGCCCATAGGGGTCATCATGAACATGCTTTGGACGAACGCGCCGATTGTCGGCGTGATCATTGCTGCCGTCGTGACGCTGGTGCTCATCCGAGCCTCCGGCGCCATCCGCTACATCGCCAACAATCGCGTGGCGGTGGTCGAAAAACTGTGGAGCGGTTCCGGCTCCATCCGCTCCGGCATCATCGCCTTGCATGGCGAAGCCGGCTTCCA
>JACXTT010008493.1_pt1 | contig 14239 bp, 13 predicted proteins | sample 9270951 | NCBI WGS metagenome assembly JACXTT01 (sample SAMN15532306, study PRJNA645909) | rock metagenome | isolation source: weathered quartz diorite | place: Puerto Rico | collected 2017-06-21 | reverse complement strand
TGCAGACGGACTTGCGCCCGGAGGAGGCGCAGAAGTAGACCTCACCTGTCTCGGAACGTTGCCCTGGTGGCCGGTTTTGACCTGTCCACGAGTGGCCGGATTTGAGGTGTCCACCGAGGGAGAGGGCTTTGGGAGCCGAACCGTCGCGATAGTGCGTCCAAAGTCGCCGAGCAAGGCAAGCGGGACGGCACCGAAGCTGACCTCACGAGCACTAGCGCGGACCGATACCGTCTTCAGCCCGGACTTGTGCGCAAGGGCGGCGCGTAGCGCCGTGATGATCGGCGAGTCCTTGGTCGCCCGCTTTTGCCTGCGGCCAGCCCCGTCGCGCGCGGCGCACGTCATCGACGACCGCTTCGCGTACCGGCTTGCGGATCGTGCGGTCGCCCTAGCGCACCCGGAGCAGCAGCCGATCGAGATCGATCGCGCGAGGTACTTCGGACGCGCCGGCGATCTCTTTGGCGTAAAGTGCGGCCTCCTCCAAGAAAGCGATGCCGTGTCGGTCTACGTGGCCAACGAGTCGTCGAACGACCTGTCGGTCTACGTCATCAACGCCGCGACCGGCGCCCTGACCAGCGCCGGCAACCCCGTCGCGGCAGGAATGGCACCCCGCTCGGTTACCGTGGCGGGCGTCATGCAGTGAGCTCCAACGCGGCCTCGCCGCTCCGGCGCAACCGACCGGCGCGCTCGACTGTGCTGCACCGCCGAGAACGCGGCAGGACGCCGCGATGATCCGGATCGCGGTCCGGGGCGACGCGCGACCGGGTCAGCGGCTCGAGGGCTCGGGCTCGGCCGCCGTGAGGATGCGCAGCTGGTACATCTTTTCGACCAGATCGTCGCCGAAGGTCGCGTCCTCGTCGCGCAAGATGCGCGCCTGCACGTCGCGCACCGTCTCGCGTGCGCTGAACTCGCCCAGCAACCGGAAGATGATCTCGGGCAGCGCGACCGGCTCGTAGCGCCCGTAGCCGACCACCACGCGCGTCCCTTCGGGCCCGCCGGGCAACACCTCGAGCTTGGGGTTCTTGCGCAGCCGCTCGGGGATGCGCGGATGAAACACGGCGTCGTGCTTGTCGCGCAACACCGTGAGGCGCCGCGCCGGCTCGTCGCCCGCCATGACCGCCAGAAACGCCTCGCCACCGAGCCCGCGCACCGCGTCCGCGCAAGCGCGGTAGAACGCCTCTTCGCGCCCGACCCAATCGCCCCACAGCGCGCGGTAGGCCTCGTCCTTGGGCGCGCGATCCTCCAGCTCTTCGAGCGTGAGCCCGACGTGCTCGCCGTCGTTTCCGGCGAGCGCCGGCGCCACCTGTTCGGCCGCCCAGCGCGACAGCTTCGTCTCGCACAGCCGCAGGTAGTCGTCGAACGCCACCCAGTAGCTGCGCCCATCCTCGCCGTGGTCGTTCCGGCAAAAGAACGTCGTGCAATCCGCCTCGCGGTACTTCCACACCGTGCAGTTGTACTCGCCCTCCACGAAGAACGGGCAGCGCATGGTCGCCGACCGCCCGAAGCACGTGGCGCGCGTCTCGGCGAGCAGCACGGTGTACTTTTTCGACGGCGCCAGCCAGCGCGGGGTCACGCCCTGCCGCGCGGCCACCCTGGCCGCCACGCGCCGCCGCCCCTCGGCCATCTCGGCCGTGTCGTCACCGAGAATGCCGCCGACCAAATAGTTGGGCAGCTTGGGCTGGTAGGTGCAGCACTTGGTGACCGGGTTGAAATAATCGACGCCGCCCGTCGATTGCGCGCCCTTCGGCGGGATCATCACGCAACGATCGCAGGTCGCCTTCGTCTCGACGACCCCGAGCGCGTCGAAGAAGCCCGGCAACAACGGGCGGTACATCTCGGGCAACTGCTCGCGGATCGTTTTCGGCGCGGACATGCCCGCGCTGTAGCGCATCGGGCGCGCCGGAAGAAGAGCGCGTCGGTCCCGCTTCGCGGCGCTCCGACGCGTCAGCGGCTGCGGCCGAGGTGCGACATCCCGGCGATGCGGTACTGGCGGCTGGCGCGCTTGAGCGCGGCGTCGAACTGCGCCGCGGCGTCGACGTCGTTCTCGGCGAATTCGCTCAGCGCCGCGCAGTAGCCGTCCCATTCGCAGCGGCCGGTGGCGCACTCTTCGTCGGCGACGCACGCCGGCCGCAGCCAGGCGTAATGCGGGCAACCCGGAAAGTCCGGCGGGCAGTCCGCCGGATCGTGGCAGCGCGCCGGCGGCGCCGAGCCCGCCAGCCCCTGCGGCCCGCCGCGCAGCTTGCGCACCACCGTCGCCACGAACGGCCAGTCGCTGCCGCTGTCGGCCACCACCTTGCCCTCGGCGTCGAGCGCCAAGAAGAAATATCGCGTGTCGCCGGTGACGGTGCTGACCTCGCGGCAGCTCACCTCGCCGGCCCACGTCTGCCCGCTGCGCTCGAGCTCGGTCATCCCCCAGTCGTGCGAGCCCCAGGTGTGGTACAGCGCCACCACCCGCTCCGCGCCGTAGCGCGCCGGCAAGCTCACCCGCATCGGCAGCGGCGTGAGGATCTCCTGGTGCGTCACCACTTCGACCTCGGGCTGCCTCGGCCCCGGATCGCTCGGCGCCACCGGCTCGGGCGTACACGCCGCACCGAGCCCCGCCCACGCCACCGCCCACCCCAAGCCCCAGGTTCGTTTCATACCGCCTCTACCCTAGCGCCTCGCGCGCCAGGTGCACGTGTCGCCCGCATGCGTGACACCTCAACGCACCACGCGCAACTTCCCGTCGATCCGCGCCAGCATCATCTCGAACGGCACCGGCATGCCGGTCTTCGGGCCGCGCAGGCGCAGCGTCGGCAGCCAATCCTTGTTGACGCACTCGATCAGCCGGCCGCCGCCCACCAACCGGAAGTCGAGCTCCTCGGGGTCGGTCGCCAGCACGCAATCGGGCAGCGCGCTGTAATCCTTCACGCCGTCGAGCATGTTGCTCTTCATGCTCGCCTCGCTCCACGCCGGGTAGGCGCCGAGCGCGTCCTTCACTTGCAGCTCTTGCAGCTGCCACAGCCAATCGCCGTTGCCGGTGCGCATCGCCGCCGCCACGTCGTCGACCACCGCCTTGGCTTCGGCCACCAGCTCGGGCGTCATGCTGAGCTCGGGCGCGTCTTGCCACCCCCACCGTCCGTTGCCGCTGCCCATCTCGATCTGCACCGCCCGTGAGCGCGGCCAATCCTTGTCGACCTCGGGCGGCGCCCCCGGCAACGGCGTGGCGTCGCTGTCGTAGCTCACCGCGCCGAGCTCCTTGCCTGGGTTGTTGGTCCACTCGCCCTCCTCGAAGCGCACCAACCGCGCCTTGGCCTTGGCCCCGCTCACGGTGAGGCTCCTTCGCTCGCTGCGCGCCACGCTCGGCGTCCGGCCGGGCATCACCAGCACCTCGAGCCAGTTGACGCCCGGCACCAGGTATTCCTCGACCGCGCGCGTCTCGAACACGTTCTTCTTGGCGTCGAGCCGCATGAGCGGGATGTCGTTCAGATACAGCTCGGCGGTGCAGCCCTGCACTTCGAGCTGCGCGTGCAACACCGAGTCCTTCGAGCCCATGGGCGGACGCTAACTGAACACGTGGAGGACGGCCTCGTCGACGATCTTGTGGTGACCCGGCTCCTTGGGTGGCTTGCTCGGGCCCTTCCACCACCAGGTCGCTTCGATCTCGTTGCGCTTGAGCGTGCCGGTGAGGTGCAGCTTCTTCTGCGTGCCGCATTCGAGCTTGCCGTCGTCCATGCTGAAGCTCGTGCCGACGCCGCCTTCCGCGTGCGCCACGGTCCAGCCGAGCACGCTCGCGTCGCCTATCAGCTTGATCTCCGCGATGGCCAGCGGCCGCACGTCCACCTCGTGCTCGGGCTTGCGCTTCACGCTGAGCACCGCGATGAACTTCACCGGAATGTCGAGGGTGACCTTGCCCTCCGCCTTGAGCGTGACGCCCGTCCCGGCCGCCCTGACCTCGATCCCGAACGACAGCGCCGCCATGAAATGCAGGATGTTGGTGCCGATGTTGATGTCGAACATGTGCTCGACGGCCAGGTAGCGCCCCGGGACGACCGGCTCGTCGACGTAGTTCGGGCCCCATTCGAGCAGGATCTCGCCCGAGAACACGCTCACCTCGACCTCGAACTTCCAGCCCATCTGCGGCATCTTCTTGAGGGCGTCCATGAAGCCGGCCACCAGCTTGATGCCCTTGGTGAGGCCGCCGATGACGATGTCGCGCGCCGTCTTGTTGGAAATTTTTCCGGCGAGCTGACCGCCGGTGTGCTGCGCGCTGGCCAGCCCTGGATGCGCGTTCTTGTCGAGCTTGGCGGCGGGCTCCGGCTCGTCGAGGAAGTCGATCTCCTTGCCGTTGCGCTTGAGGATGATGCCGATCTCGTACTTGTTGAGCTCCTCGTGAACGCGCGACAGACGGCCCGGCGAGCCGATCTCCTCCTTCTTTTCGCGATCGTCACCGACGCCCTTGCCCACGCCGACCTTCTTGTCGCGGCCGGCCCACCACGCCTTCTCGGTGGTCTTCTCCTCTTCGCCGTGCCGGAACGGGCGCTTGAGGCCGCCCTCGGACTCGGCGGTCTGCGTGTTCTCGGTGCGGTTGTGGTAGCGGCCGTCGCGCGTCTGGAGCGTGGCCTCGGTGAGCTGCTTGTGCTCGACCTCTTGGTGCTTGGTGCCGAGCCCGGTCACCACGCCCTCGCGCTCGTGCTTGAAGCTGCCGAGCGGGGGGATCTTGATGCCGATGGCGATGACGTCCTTGCGGAACGCGCGCACCGCGCCGACCAGGTTGACGTTTTGCGGGTGCTGTGGCTCGGGCTTGCCGCACGAGGTGGCGGTCACCTCGAACATGGCCGGCTCGTGCATCGGCCACAACGAGCGGATGATGTCGAAGATGACCGTGAGCCGCCCGCCGCCCTCGGCGAAGTCGCCGGACAGCGGGTTGGCGCAATAAGGATGGTGCTCGGCGATCTTCAGCTCGTGCGCGCCCGGCTCCTTTTTCACGAAGCCCTCGCGCTCCAACCAGACGCCGGTCTTGAGCTGCTGCGTGGCCGTCTCTTGGACGGTCTTGTTGACCCACTCCTTGGCGAACGGCGCCTTGCCGGCCACCGCTTCGCCGAGCGACTTGGCCCAGTCCGGCGCCTTGTAGTTCAGCGGCTTGACCGACAACACCGGGTGGTCGTGCACCGGACACGTCCCCTCGTACTCGGCCTCCGCGATGATGAAGAACTTGTCGCGGGGCATGATCTCGGTGCGGCTCGGGTAGCCGGCGATCACGTCGATCACGATGTCGTACTTCGACATCAGATCGCGGACCTTCTTGTCTTTGACGCTCGCCGGCAGCGCCTTGAGGCGCTGCATCTTGGTGGTCTCGAGCTGCGATTTCTTCTTTTCGCTGCGGACCTTGAACTCGCCCTCGATCTCGACCTCGATCTTCAGCTTCTCGCAGTTGCACACCTTGTGGTGCTTGAGCGGGCAGTCCTGCGTCGCGCTCCCGACCTCTTTGTTGTGCGTCTCGGGCGCGGCCGGCTTGTTGCCCGCGGGCGTCGCCGGCTTGGCCTGCACCGCGTCGTGACCGTGACCTGCTGCCGCCGGAGTCTCACTCATTCGCACACCTCCCGAACGACCGTGACCCGATCCAAGTCGGCGATGTTCGCCGCGCGCGCCGAGGCGATCAGCTTGCGGACCTTGCCGAGGTCGACGAGCCGGTCGTCGTCGAGCGCCTCTTTCACCCACGACAGCCGCTCGTCGGCGTCGTCGCCGAGCACCAGCAACAGCAGCATGTACTGCGCCACCGGCCCCTCGTGGGTCACGCCCCAGCGCTCGGCGCGCTTTACCGCCGCCGACACCCACTCCTCGAGCTCGGCCCGCGACCGCCTGCCGACCCACTCCTCGTGCGCTCCGGCCAAATAGTCCGCCATACGCGTCACGAACCCAGCGCGCGCGCGCTGGCCGAGGCGCGCCATCTGCTGGTCAAGCACGCGAAACATGGCTCCCCTGTCCCGCCAGTGGACCGACCATCTCGGGCGCGACGACGCCCGTTGCGGCCGAAGCGCCGTCGTTCGCCGCCACGGGCGCTTCGCGGAGCGGATCGCCCGTGCTCGACTCGAACACCATCGCCTCGATCAGGTAGCGGCCGGGCGCAGAGCCTTCGTCTCGGCTGAGCGAGCCGAACAGCTCCTGACGCTGGCGCAGGGTGGCGAGCGGCAGAAACTCGCGCAGGACGCGCGGATCGTAGAAACGGAAATACAGCCGCTCGCGGTTCGACTCGGGCACCACCATCAGGAAGCGACGGAAATGCCGCCGGACCACCCTCGGCGCGCCGTCCGCGACGAAGTAGGTGGCCCACCCGTCGCCCCAGCCGTCGGCGAGCAGCCGCTCCAACAGGCGGCTGTCTGGCGCGAAGTGGACCAGGTAGGGCGCCACCTCGTCGAGCGCCGCACCCACGGCGCCGTCGAAGAGCGATTCGTGCGGATCGATCGCCTCGCGCAACACGCGGAGCACGGCGGGTCGTCGCGCGGCGTCGACGAGCGCGTAGAGCGCGCCCTTGTCCCGGGCTGGGGCGACGAGCGCGAGCGCGGCCCGCGCGCCTTCGCCGAGCGCCGGAACCTCGCTGGGATCCGCTTCCAGGCTCACGATCACCGTGGTCCCCCCGGCGGTCAGAAAACTACCGCTCTCGAGCGCCCCGCACCGGTCGGCCCGCCCCTCGATTCGCAGCGGAGCCCCGCCGAGCGCGAAGGCATGAAATCGGTCGCCATCGAAGATCAGCTCGAAATGAGCGCCGAGCAGCTCGGGATCGGCCACGCGAACCAACGCGCGCTCGTCCCTGCCAAAGCGAACCGAATCTCCCAACGGCAACACGACGGTACGGAACCGCTCCTTCGGGGAGTAGAGGACGCGTGCCACTCCGCGGCGTCCTGGCCTGGCCCCAGGCCTGCCGCGTCCCTCGTGGGCTGGGCCCGGTCCGCTCACTCCGGCGGCTCGCATTCCCGAACATCGCGGGCGTTGATGGGCGCAATCACCTTCTGCATGAGCGTCTGCTCGGCTGCGGCGAGCTGGCGTTCGGCGTCGGCGTCGGGTGAGGCCGTTTCGAACAACAGCTTCACGATGAAGCCGTCGCCGCGCTCGTAGATCCGCGCGATGGCCTCGGGGGTGATCTGCTTCGCCAAGTAGTCGCCGTTCCACGCCGAATCGCCCTCTGCCCAGGGCTCGCGCCAAGAGCTGTCCAGCGCCTCTTTCATTTTCTTCATGGAGAGGCCGCTGAGAAAAGCCCATGCTTTGGTGAGTTCGGTTGCCATGACGCGTACGACCGTCCGTCAGTGCGCTGCTGACCCCTTGAACACGGTGGGGCCGTTGTTCATCGGCTTCGGATCCAGGTTCACCTTGAACTCGACGCCGCCACTCGCCGGCTTCGGGGTGCCGTAGAGCTCCTGGTTCCACTTCTTCTGAAAGCCGTCGAGGTCCTTGCCGAGCGGGGTCTGGCCGAAGCCCGGCCGTCCGCCGTGGGCACCGTTCTTGAAGATGCCGTAGTGCTCGTTCACCGCGGTGTTGTTCGACTTCAAGTCTTTCACGAGCGACTTGCTGTAGAGGGTGAAGTCCGTGTCGGAGTGGGGCGTCCAGGCGCCGTCCTTCTTCCAGCCCTGCAGCGTGCCGTTCTCCTTGTAGAAGTACTTGTCGAACTTGTCGGGGTTGCCCTTCCAGCCCGTGGTGCCCGAGCCGATCTGTTCGACGGTGGCGTCGTGGATTCCGTGCTTCTCGAGGAGCTGCTTCAGCTCGGCTTGGAAGCGGTTGAACTGGTCGCGATCCTTGTACGTGAGGGGCACCCGCTGGCCGTCGGTGTCGCCCTCCACGGCCAGCTTCAGCCGCTCCGCGCTGGCGTGCGGATGTTGCAACGTGCCCTGTTGCACCATGTTGTAGAGCGACCGATTGATCGCCTCGACCTTGGCGACGGTGATCTTGCCGGGGCCGACGACTTCGGCCTCCTCGTGCTTCAGGGCCATGAATTCCTGAAGGGAGATCGAATCGGGGTTCGTGGCGGCGCGCTTCTTGGCCTCTTCTTCGAGGGCCTTCTTGGCCTTCTCGCACTCTTCGCAGAACGGCGCGCCCGAGGCAGCCGCGCCGGCGAGCGTGAAGGTCTGGCTGGTGGTGCCGATGTTCACCGTAGGACAACCGGTCACGATCTTGCCGCCGTGATCGGTCGGATCGCCGATCCGCGCCGCCTTCTTGTGGTTGATGAAGACGTCGGACGAACCGTCCGAGATGGTATCGGGCGGCCCGACACACACCAGCATGTCCCCCACGCGACCCGCGGGAACGAAGCCGATGATCACGTTAGCGCTGCCGACCACGACCGGTCCGCCGACGTGCGGGACCGGCCCGGGCTCGACCTTGGGACAGACGTGGTTGTCGGTGATGCGTGCGGCGGGAGGCATGGGCGGCGCCCTTCAGTCTTCGATTTGATCGGAGGCGTCCTTCGGGTGGGCCTCCTCGGCATCCTTCGGCTCCGTCGGCTTGGCCCCCGACCCCGAGCCCGCCGAGCCGCCGCTGTTGATGTTGACGACCTTGCCGACGATGTCGATGCCGCCGGAGTGGATGTGCATGAAGCCGCCGGGACCTTTCACCGTCAGGCTCGATCCCGCCTCCATGACCACTTTGTCGCCCGCCTTGAGATGGATCTCTTTGCCGGCATCGAGCGCGTGCTTGTTGCCGATCTTCTCGTCCTGGTCGTGGATTACGGTGAGCGAGGTGCTCTTGTCGATCTTCTGGAAGCGATCGCCTTTGACGTGCAGGTGGTCGTCGACTTCGATGAGCTCCTTCTTGATCTTTTTGACGATCAAATGCTGGTCTTCGAGGATGGTGCGGCGATGGCGGCGCTCGATGCGCTTGACGAGATCGCGCTTGACGAGGACGTGTTTGTCCTTCTGCGCTTGGATGTAGACGAGCTCCTTGTTCGCCTTGTCCTCCAGCTTGATCTCGTTGTAGCCGCCGCTGGTCGGAGACGAGTTGGTCTTCCAGCCGCTGACCGTCTTGTTGTCCGGGAGCTTGTAGGGGACCTGGTTCAGTTGGTTGTAGACCCGGCCCATGACCATCGGGCTGTCGCAGTCGCCGTCGAGGAAGCCCACCAGCACCTCCTGGCCGATGCGCGGGATGATGATCATCCCGAAGTTGGTGCCGGCCCAGCCCTGGTTCACGCGCATCCAGCACGAGCTCGAGTCGTCGCTGGCACCGTCGCGGTCCCACGGGAACTGCACGCGCACGCGCCCGAACTCGTCGGTGTGAATCTCCTGCCCCTTGGGGCCGACCACGATGGCGGTCTGCACGCCGAAGACGCGCGGCTTGGGCGTGCGCAGCGCGGGCCGGTAGGGCTCGTTCTTGTAGACGCACGTGCAGTGCATGGTCCACTTCTCGTTGACCTGGCCGGACGCGGAGAAGTCCGTCACCAGGTACGCCGCGTTGACTGAGTCGGTGGGGTGGTGCTCGATCTTCACGCCAATTCCGGGGCACAGATCGATCACGTTGGTCTCGAAGTGCACCGTGCGGCGGCCGACCCGCGCGCCATCGAGGGCCCGCTGTGCGTGCGCAGCCAGGAACGAAGGATCGGAGCGATACGCTCCCTTGTCGTCGGCGGTGGGCGTGGTGCCGTCGGCCTTGCCCTCGTGCCAGGACTGGGTCGGCAGGTAGTGGTACTGCTCGTAGGCGTTCTCCGGATCGGGCGCCTTCTTGGCCTCGCCGGCGGTGCGGAAGCTCGGGTTGCGGAAGTTGAAGTCGACGAACTGGAAGCCGCCCGAGCGGACCTCGTAGCTGGCGGCCACGTTGGTGACGAACTCGCGCTGCGCCGCCTCGTTGGGATTGTCTTCGGAGGGCAGCGGGGGGTGCTCGTGCAACGGCGTGTGCGCGATGTCGTCGGACATGGCGAGCGCGCAGTTGTCGCCGCCGTCGATGGCCCAGGTGATGCCGGCTTCTTCGAGCAGCCGGTTGAAGAAGGCGTAATCGCTCTCGCTGTATTGGACCTTGATCTCCAGCTTCTTGTAGTTGCTGCGCGTGATCTTCCACTTCGGCGTGATGCTCCACTCCTTGAGGAGCTTGTCGATGATGTCGGGGATCGACAGGCGCTGGAAGATGCGGTGATTGGTGCGCTTGGTGAGCAGCCACAACCGCGGCAAAATCACCACGCGATACGTGGACAAGTTCTGTGCGCTGCCGAGCGTGTGCACGCCGTGCACCAGCTCGACGTGGCTGGCGACGCCGGTCCAGACGCGCCGACCTTTGGTCGCGTGGGTGAGGCCCAGCGAGAGCTCCAACGTCGCCTCGTGGCCGACGATCGCCGCCAGATCCACGTTGGCGTCGTGGTATTGGCACAAGAGCTCGATCTGGAAGCCTTGCGATAGCCCCTCACGCACCGAGAAGTGGCTGATGTCGAGGTGCGTACCGGTGGCACACGTTAGGTGTACGGAGGGCATCGTGAGCAGAGTACCCGAGCTGTTCGGCAGGTGGAAAGCCAAACTTGCCCTAGCTCAAGCTGGCGCAGGGGGCGTGTTTCTCGGGTACGCCGCTGCCGGCAACCGGTTGCAGCTCAGGCGGGATTGTAGAAGACCGTCTGCAGCAAGTTGTACATGACGCCGTGGCCCTCGAAGGCGAGCGGCGCCTTGCCGGGGTGCAGGCCGTCGTGGGTGAAGCGCTTGGTGTAGTCGTGCCAGTGATAGACGGGACGGCTCGGATTGCGCCACGGGTCGAGCACCAAGTGGCGGCTGGGCAAGCGCGCCACCACGACCTTGTGGACACCCCGAAACGGGTGAACCAAGGTCGTCCAGACGTGGAACGGCGCAAACGGGACGCCGCGGAAGCTCCCGGCCGCCGCGAACAGCATCCAGTTCTGCCACGCCTCGCAGCCGTTGCCCCCGGCGTCGTAGTCGGGCGCCGGCCAACGGACCCGGCCGTGGCTATAAGGGATGAGGTCGATGCAGTTGCCCCAGCCGGCGTGATGGTTCAGGCCCCACTTCCGCGCGCGCTCCACCGCCAGGGCGGTGAACTTCGCCGTGAACTCCTGCTCGCTCGTGGTCATGGCGCTACGCCTCCGCGCGGCCGCGACGACCGCCGGCGCAAGTGTACCACAGCGGCAGTTGCGTTATGACGCGGCCGTGAAGATCCTCTTGTTCGGGGCGAGCGGCATGATCGGCAAGGGCGTGCTGCTGGAGTGCTTGGCCGATCCGGCGGTGAGCGCCGTGACGGCGGTGGGGCGCAGCGCGTGCGGCGTCGACGACGCCAAACTGACCGAAGTGCTGCGCGACGACATGTTCGACGCGAGCGGGGTCGAGCTCACCGGCTGGGACGCGTGCTTCTTCTGCCTCGGCGTGTCGGCGGCCGGCATGACCGAAGACGCCTACCGCCGCATCACCTTCGAGCTCACGCTGGTGTGGGCGCGCGCGCTCGCGGCGGCGAACCCGGCGATGACGTTCGTGTACGTGTCGGGCGCGAGCACCGATTCGAGCGGCAAGGGCGGCACCATGTGGGCGCGCGTGAAGGGACAGACCGAGAACGCGCTCCTCGAGCTCGGCTTCGCCAAGGCGTACATGTTCCGGCCAGGATTGATCCAACCGATGAAGGGGGTCGTGTCGAGGACCACCTCGTACCGGGTGTTGTACGCGCTCGCGACGCCGTTCATGCCGCTGCTCCGGGCCTTCCCGGGCGTCACGACCACCACCGAGCGCGTCGGCAGGGCGATGCTGCGGGTGGCGCGCGACGGCGACGCACGGGCCATCCTGGAAACCCGCGACATCAACGAGCTGGCGCGCATCTGACACGGTGGCGATGTGCTCGCTGTTGGTGTTGGCGATGATCGGCGGCGCGCGCGGTGGCGGGGCCCCGGCCCGCCCGACGGCTCCCTCGACGAACCCGGCGATCGGCGCGTGCCTCGCCCAGCCCCCGCGGCCCGGACCTTCGTGCTCTCGCCCGCATCGACCCCACGCGCCCCGAGCTCGGACGACGTTCGCAAAAGTCGCCGTGGACGTGCTGAGCGCCATCGCGACGCTGGAGCGCCGGCGGACAGCCGCGGAGCCCCAGGCGGCGGCGAGCCCCGCCCCGTGACGACATGGAAGCCCCCCAAAACTGCGCAAAACGGTGAGTTTCAAGCGACATCCACCCCGGATGCCCCCCATTTCTGCGCAAATCCGCGAGTTTTCCCCCACATCCTCCGCGGGCTCACCGCGCGGTCGCGCCGGGCAGCCGCCAGCCGCTCACCTGGTCCATTCGGCGCGTTTCAGCCTCTCCGCGGCCAGCCGAGCGCGCGCGGGCCAATCGGAATCGCTGGCGGACAGGTGCTCGGCGATGGCGCGCGGATCGTCGCCCGCGAGGATCGCGCGGCGCGCGTGGGCCGAGCCGGTGAGCAGATCGAAGGCCGGGATGTCGTCGACGAGCTCGTAGCGCTCGGTGCGGAAGCGAAATTCCGGCGTCTGGCGCGCCGCGAGCGCGGTGAGCGCGGCGTAGCTCGCCACCGGACGGAAGCCGTCGCCGGTCGGGTGAACTTGCACGCCGCCGCACGAGCGCCCGGCGTGCTTGTGAAACGTGGGCGCGAAGGTGAGCGGCCGCGCCACGAACCCGTCGAGCCCGGTCGCCGCGAGATCGCGCGCCAGCCGCCCGCCGTCGAGCCACGGCGCGCCGAGCACCTCGAACGGCCGAGTGTGGCCGCGTCCCTCGGACAGGTTGGTGCCCTCGAGCAGGCACCCGCCGGGGTAGACCAGCGCCGTCTCGAACGCCGGCATGTTCGGCGAAGGCAGCACCCACGGGCGATCCCAGCCACGCGCGTCGCGCCCGTCCCAGCCGGCCACCGGCACCGCCGAGAGCGCGCCGTTCGGGCCGAGCGGCGCGTCGCACCACAGGCACACCATCTCGGCGAGCGTGAGGCCGTGGCGCACCGGCACGCGCTCCCAACCGACGAACGAGGTGAAGCCCGGCTCTTGGCTGCGGCCCTCGATCGCGCGCCCGAGCGGGTTGGGGCGATCCAAGAGGACGGTGTGGACGTTGGCGGCGACCGCGGCGCGCGTCGCCAGCAGCGCGGTCCACACGAACGTGTAGTAGCGCGAGCCCGCGTCCTGCAGATCGACCAGCAGCACGTCCAGCTCGGCGAGGTCCGCCGCGCGCGGCACCAAGTCCTCGAGGTGCTCGCCGTACAGGCTCACGATGCGCGCGCCGGTGCGGGGATCGATTTCGTCGCCGACCGCCGCCATGTCTTGCGCCGCCGCGCCGAAACCGTGCTCGGGCGCGAACCACAAGGCGGGGCGGATCCCCAGCTCGGCGAGCACGTCGCCGAGGTGCCGCAAACGCCTATCGACGCTCGCCGCGTGGCAAAGAACCCCGAGGCGCGCGCCGCGCAGGCGCGCCACCAGGCTGGGGAGCGCGGCGAGCCGGTCGAGACCTACATCCATAATTGGCCCAGAGCCTGCTACACTAGCAAACCCGAGCTGGAACGAGCGGATGGCGCTGCATACAGGCGAAATCGTCGACGGAAAGTACCGCATCCTGCGCGAGCTTGGCGCGGGCGCGATGGGCGCCGTCTACGAGGGCGAGAACATCCGCATCAAAAGGCGGGTGGCCATCAAGGTGCTGCTCCCGGGGCTGGCGACGCGCGCCGACACCATCCAGCGCTTCGAGCGCGAGGCGCAGGCCGCGGGGCGCATCGGCTCGGAGCACATCGTCGAGGTGCTCGACCTCGGGCAGCTGCCGGACGGCGGCCTGTACATGGTGATGGAGTTCCTGGAGGGCGTGACGCTCGGACGGCGCATCCACCAGCAGGGCCGGCTGAACCCGCGCGAGATCGTGCCGATCGCCCAGCAGCTGCTCACCGGCCTCGAGGCCGCGCACCTGGCGCGCATCATCCACCGCGACCTCAAGCCCGAGAACGTGTTCTTGTGCAGCGACGTCAGCGGAATGAAGGACTTCGTGAAGATCCTCGACTTCGGCGTGTCGAAGTTCAACCCGCTCGACAGCGAGATGAGCATGACCGCCACCGGCTCGGTGATGGGCACGCCGTTCTACATGTCGCCTGAGCAGGCCAAGGGCGCCAAGGACATCGACGCGCGCAGCGACCTCTACTCGGTGGGCATCATCTTGTACGAGGCGATCACCGGCCAGAAGCCGTTCCACGCCGGCACCTTCAACGAGCTGATCTTCAAGATCGTGCTCGAGCAGCCGCCGCCGCCCGAGACGTTCGTGCCCGATTTGGACCCGGCGTTCAGCAACGTGGTGCGCCGCGCCATGGCGCGCGAGCCGGCCGAGCGCTTCC
>JACXTT010008492.1_pt1 | contig 14239 bp, 12 predicted proteins | sample 9270951 | NCBI WGS metagenome assembly JACXTT01 (sample SAMN15532306, study PRJNA645909) | rock metagenome | isolation source: weathered quartz diorite | place: Puerto Rico | collected 2017-06-21 | reverse complement strand
CCTTTTCAAACTCTTCGTCGTCCTCAGGCTGCAACTCCATGAAGTCGGTGACGTAGAGGAAGGCATCGCGCTCCAGGCCGATGTCCACGAAGGCGGACTGCATGCCGGGCAGGACGCGGGTGACGCGTCCTTTGTAGATGGAGCCGGCCAGGGTGTATTCGTTTTCGCGCTCGAAGAAGATCTCGGCAAGCTGGTCGTCTTCCACCAGCGCCACTTTGGTCTCGTGGGGCGTGGAGGAAATGTAAAGTTCCTTGGACATAGGTTCTCCGGCCGCGGGCTAACCGCGGCTGACTACCGGCGGAGATTGGAGGGATGGAATGAGGACCAAACGAATGCGGCGGTACGCCCGTTTAAGGGGCAGCCGTGGAGTGCCTGGGAGATCCTGTCGTCAGACTGCGGAATCTTAATCTCTGCACCTTTATCGCGCCTTCGGATTTGTGACCGCACCGTAGAACGGGGTCGTTTCCACCCGGCTGCGCGCTTCGTTCAATCTCTTCCGGTCCCTGTGACTCCGACCGGCCTGGCCCGGTTTATCGTTCGGGCCCTAACGTTGTTTGTGTTCCTTCAATCTTTGCCACGCTTGGAGCGGTGGCCGCTCGACTTGGACCTTCGCCGCCCTTGCGGCGATCTCTGGGACTCTGGCGGACCCGGAAGGTCACGCGCTGGGGTCAGTCTAATTCACAAAGCGGCGCATGCGAACATTCATCACCATGCCCAGCGCCAGGAATGTAAACAGCACCGACGACCCGCCGTAACTCAACAGGGGCAGCGGAATCCCGGTGACCGGCATAAAGCCGACCACCATGCCGACGTTGACCAGGATGTGTAAGAACAAGACCCCCGCCACGCCCATGATCACAATCGCCCCGGCGCGGTCCGGCGCCGTGCGGGCGTTGTGGATCAAACGCATCAGCACCACAAAGTATAACAGGAGGACGGCGATCGCGCCTACAAATCCGTTCTCCTCGGCCAGGGCAGCGAAGATGAAGTCGGTTTGGGAGATGGGGAGAAATGAGTTCTGGGTCTGCGTGCCCTTGGCGATCCCCTTGCCCCAGATGCCTCCGGCCCCGACTGCGATGAGCGACTGCTGCACCTGATAGCCCGAGCCCTGCGGATCGGCCTCGGGATGGCGGAAGCTGATGAGGCGCGCCTTCTGATAATCCTTAAGCCCATAGCGCCAGACGGGCACCGCCAGGGCCGCACCGACGAGGAGCAGTACGATGCCGTGGCGGAGTTTGAGCCCGCCAAGGAAAAGTCCCATCACGAGGATTGGAACGTACGTAAGCGTAGTGCCTAGGTCGGGCTGTTTGTGTACCAAGTACATGGGCACGCCGACGATCAATCCAAGCTTGAAGATGTCCGGCCAGGTGACACTTCGGCCGCGCATCTCGCTGAGATATTTGGCGACGGCGATGATGAGGATGAGCTTGACCCACTCCGAGGGCTGGAAGTGCAGGCCGCCGGGAAGGCGGACCCAGCGGCGCGCGCCGAGGTAGCGCTGCCCGATGAAAAGTACGGCGACGAGCGCAAGAACGCCCGCGCCGTAGATCCAGTGGACGCGGTCAAGCAGCGCCTGATAGTTGATCAGGCTGATGAGGAACATGGCCACCATGCCGCCGAGGACCCAGTAGATCTGGCGAACGTGCGCGCCGGAAAAGCGAGTGTTGACGGTGGCGCTATAGATCTGTACCACGCCTACGGTCGCGACCATGAGCACAAAGACCAGCAGCAGCCAGTCAAAGTCGCGGAAGGTGACGACGCGGCGCATCCCTAGCGTCCTCCCTGGATAGGCGTCGCAGCGGCCGGTTGCAGCGGCGAGAACCGGTCGGGCTCGGGCTTGGCGCCCGCGACCTGGGTGCCTTCGCGCAAACGCTTCTTGTCCACGAAGGCCTTGATGACCTGCGAGGCCAGGCGCGCGGCACGCGAGCCGTGTTCGCCCTGCTCGACGAGCACCACAACCACGACCTCGGGGTTGCGGCGCGGGGCGAAGCCCGCGAACCATCCGTTGTCCTTGAACTCGGAGCCGAGGAGCTTTTTGCGGGCGTCGTTGCTGATCACCTGGGCGCTGCCGGTCTTGCCGGCGAAATCTATGTTCTCCAGGTGCGAGGCGGGCGCCGTTCCGCCCGGCCCGGTGACCGCGGCCATGGCATCGGTGATGAGCTCCCAGTTCCGGGGATTGATGGGGACGCGGACTTCGTCGGGCGCGTCGGAGACCTTGCGCATGGGCTCCGGGACAGAATCGGGAAACGCGACGTGCGGCCGCTTGAGGACGCCGTCCATGGCGATGCCGCCGACGGTGTGCGCGAGCTGGATGGGCGTGGTGGCGACCGCTCCCTGCCCGATGCTGACCGAGATGGTCTCGCCGGCATACCACTTCTGCTTGAAGGTGCGCGCCTTCCACTCCTCCGCCGGCATCACGCCGGAAACCTCGCCGGGCAAATCGATGCTCGTCCTCTGGGCCAGGCCCAGGGCCTGCGCGTAGCGGGCGATGCGGGCGATGCCCAAGCGCTCACCCAGCGTGTAGAAGAAGGAGTCACAGGACTGGTAGATGCCGCGTGAGATCTGCACGTCGCCATGCACGGCGTGGCACTTGAAGAGACGGCCGTAGAAGACCTTTCCGCCGGTGCAGTAGACGCGCAGGGTCTGTGCGACGCCTTCCTCGAGCCCTGCCACCGACATGATGATCTTGAAGACTGAACCGGGCGGAAGCTGCGACTGGATGGCCTTGTTGAGCAGGGGCTTCCCCGGGTCGGTGGTGAGGCGGCGCCACTCCTCGCGCGGCACGCGCACGGCGAAATCGTTGGGGTCGAAGGTGGGACGGCTCACCATGGCGAGCACTTCGCCGGTGCGCGGGTCGAGGGCGACGATGGCGCCGTTGTTCCCTTCCAGGGCCTGCTCGGCGGCCATCTGCAGGTCGAGATCAATCGTGAGGGTCAGCTTGTGGCCGGGCTCGGGCGAGATCTGGCTGAGCTCCTCCAGCTCCTTGCCGCGGCTGTTCACCACCACCTGGCGCGAGCCGTCCTTGCCGATGAGCATGTCGTTGTAGACCTGCTCTACGCCGGACTTGCCCACGATGGCGCCCGGACGATAGACCTCGAACTGCGGCTGCTGCAGGTCGGTCTCGCTGACCTCGCCGACGTAGCCGATGAGGTGGGCCATGAAGCCGTTGCGCGGATACAGACGGCGGTATGCAAGCACCGTTTCCAGCTCCGGCAACTCCGTGCGATGCGCCTCGACGAAAGCGAGCTCGTCGAAGCTGACGGCTTCCTTGAGCACCACCGGCTGATACGCGGGCGTTCCGCTGGTCTTGCGCAGGCGGGCCTGCAGTTCCTCGAGCGGGATGTGAAGGCCTTCGGCGATGAGCGGCAGATCGGGGCCGAGGTCGCGGACCTGGTCGCGCAGCAGGAGCACGGTGCGCGATGGATAGTTGTCCACGATGACGCGGCCTTCGCGGTCGAGGATCTTGCCGCGCGGCGCCAGGATGGGGATGTCCTTGATGCGGTTGCGCTCTGCCAGCTGGCCGTATTTCTCGCTGTCGTTGACCTGCAGCCGCCACAGGCCGAAGGCGAGCACAAGGAAGATGGCCAGCACGGTGTACTGGACGATGTTCAGCCGCAGCGGCGAGATCTTCTCTTCGTGGCCCAGCATAGAAATGCAGTTCCCGGAAAAACCAGTTGCCAGTTCTCAGTTTAAATCCAAAAAGCCGTTGCCTCAGCTGCGCTGCTTGAAGGTGTCGAGCATGGCAAAGACCACGACTGCCAGCGCGCCGTTGGCCAGCGATGCTCCGATGTCGTGGCCCCAGCGCCAAGCGATGTCCTGCGCCGCCATGCCGTTGGCCACCGCCATGTAGACCAGCCGCTGCAACAGGTAAAAAGCCACCGTCATCAGGCCGCGGGTGATGGGGTTCTCCACGTCAATGCGAACGCCCAGCGACGACGCCGCGTAGCCGACCACCGTCTTGCTGATGCCGTAGAGGCCCACCGGCTGGGCGGTGAGCGCGTCCTGGAGCAGGCCGATGGCGCATCCCGTCAGCAGTCCGGTGGCGGGGTCGCGGCGCGCGACCGCGAAGAAGATCACCACCAGCAGCGGCAGGTCGAAGATGCTGAAAAAACCGAGGCGCAACGGGATCCAGGATTGCAAGAAAAGGGCTGCCAGCGGCAAGCCCACCGTGGCGGCGATGCTGAAGCGGTAGACCTGGATCTCTTCGCGCATAGGAGTGGCAAGGGAGAGGCTCAACGCGGGTCTCCCTGGGGCAGCGGCGGCGTTGGGTCGCCGGCCGGGGCCGGAGCGGCGCCTGGGGTGCTCCGATTCGAGGCCGGCTGTTCTTCCTTGGGCTTGGGCGAGTAGTTGGGCAGATGGCTGTTGATGATGTCGGAGGCGCGCATCGGCGCCTGGCCCTCGTCGGTCTGCGGGTGTGGGGCCCGGGTCACGACCAGAACCTCTTCCAGGCGGCCGAGGTTGGCCGCGGGCTTGACGCGGATGCTGTAAAACAGGTCGCTGCCGGGCTTGACCTCGATGACCGTTCCCACCGGCAGTCCCTTGGGGAAAACGCGGTCGCCACCGCTGGTGACGAGCCGGTCACCGGGCGAGACCTTTTCGTCCTTCATCACGTAGAGCAGGACCGTGTCACCCGCCGGCGTGCCCCGCAGGATGCCCTGCAGGCGCGAGACCTCCAGCGCCGCACCCAGGCCGCTGTTGGCATCGTTGATCACCAACACCTGGGTGGTGCCGGCGTAGACCTCGCGGGTCTTTCCGACGACGCCGTCAGGCGTGATGACCGGCATGTCGGGCCGGATGCCGTCGTTCGAGCCCTTGTCGAGGTAGAGCAGGCGCGATTGCTCGCTGCCGCCGGTGCCGATGACCCGGGCCGCCACGGTCTCCAGGGCCGACTGCTGCTTGAAATCGAGCAGCACCTGGAGACGGCGGGCCTGCCTGGCTTCTTCGGAAAGCTGCGCCTGCGAGAGTTTGAGGCGCTCGATCTCCGCGTTCTTCTCACGGTTCTCCTGCGCCACTCCGCGCAGGTCCACGTAGCTCGCCCAGAGGTTGCGCACCCAGTGGCTCGAGCTCACCAGGGCCTTTTCGAACGGTGTGATGACGGTGACCACCCAGACGCGGATGAGCCGGACCGAGCCGGCCTCGGGATGGCGCGGGTCTTCGGGGCGCTTGACCTGGACGGCGAGGGCGAAGATCTGCAGGAAAAGCACCACCGCCAGCACGGTAGCATTGCGATAGCGGGTGAAGAAATTTTCCATCGGTTCCGCCGAAAGCGCCCCGCCGGAAGCGCCGCCTCCTGCGCCTGGGCGGCCGCGCCGTTACTCGATCGAGATCTTGCGCAGCAGCTTGAAGTCGCTGAGCATCTTGCCTGTGCCCAGCACCACGCTGGCCAGGGGGTCATCGGCGATGGAGACGGGCAGCCCGGTCTCCTCACGGATGCGCTTGTCGAGGTTCTTGAGCAGCGCCCCGCCGCCGGTGAGCACGATACCGCGGTCGCTGATGTCGGCGCTGAGCTCGGGCGGAGTACGCTCCAGGGCCACGCGGATGGCGTTCATGATGGTGCCCACGCACTCGCTGAGCGCCTCGCGCACCTCGCTGTCGTCCACGGTGATGGTCTTGGGCACGCCCTCGATGAGGTTGCGCCCCTTGATCTCCATGGTCAGCGGCTTCTCCAGCGCGAAGGCGGAGCCGATCTCGATCTTGATCTGCTCGGCGGTGCGCTCGCCGATGAGCAGGTTATATTTGCGCTTCAGGTAGTTCATGATGGCTTCGTCCATCTGGTTGCCGGCCATGCGGACCGAGCGCGAGTAGACGATGCCGCTGAGCGAGATGACGGCGATGTCGGTGGTGCCGCCGCCGATGTCCACCACCATGTTGCCGCTGGCTTCGGTGATGGGCAGCCCGGCGCCGATGGCCGCCACCATGGCCTGCTCCACCAGGTGCACCTCGCTGGCCTTGGCGCGGTAGGCGGAGTCCATCACGGCGCGCTTCTCCACCTGGGTGATCTCCGAGGGCACGCCGATGACGATGCGCGGATGCACCAGCATCTTGCGGTTGTGCGCCTTCTGGATGAAATAGTTCAGCATCTTCTCGGTGTGTCGGAAGTCGGCGATCACGCCGTCCTTCATGGGCTTGATGGCCACGATGTTGCCCGGCGTGCGGCCGAGCATCTCCTTGGCCTCTTTCCCCACCGCCTCCACCTCGTTGGTGAGCTTGTTGACCGCGATGATGGAAGGCTCGTTCACCACGATGCCCTTGCCCTGGGCAAACACCAGCGTGTTCGCCGTGCCCAGATCGATGGCCAGGTCGCTGGAGAACATGCTGAACAGAGAGCGCAGACTGGTGAAGCGCGAGGATTGCGAGTGAAAACCGTTCGATGCCATGTCTGAATCTCTTTTCTGCTCTCTCTCGAGAATCCTGGATTCCTAGCACGCAGCCCGGGAAAGACACGCGTTGCTAAACTCCATCCTAACGCCGCACATTCTGGCTTGGTCCAGCGCGGGGATGACTACTTCGACACCACCCGACAGCAGGTTTACTGGATTATAACGCTCTGCGTCTTGGTGGCAACTCCCCCGCGCGTGTTTTGCGCGGTGACGGTAATGACATTGACACCGGTGGGAAGCGGGGGCGTGAAGTAATTGAACTTGCCGTCCTCGCCCACCACCGGAACCTCTTCGCCGTTGACCATCACGCGGGCGCCGCGCTCAGTCCGGCCCTTCAACTGGATCACGTGCGAGAACTGGATGAACGGCTCCAGCTCCAGCACCAGGTTCTCGCCTTCCTTGCTTCGGGGGATCACGGTGAACCGGTTCTTCTCGCTCTCCACCGACTCCTTGCCCTTGGCGTCGAGCGACTGGACCATCCAGTAGAACGCCCCTTCCCCCAGGTTGGCCTGGCGGATGTCGGTACTCGGAACCTTCTTGTCCAGCACCGTCGAAGAAAAGTAAGGATTGCGGGAGATGCGGACGTGGTAGCCGCGCGCGCTCTGCACCGGCGTCCAGGTGAAATGGATCTCGGCGTTCGGGCTGAGCACGAACAGCGGCATCATGTTGGCGGGGTCGATGAGCGTGGGCGGCGCCAGCTCCTTCTCCTTGGCGATGGCGCCGGTCTCCGGGTTGAACTTCACGCGCTCGTAGGGGGCGATGGTGGTGGTCTCGGTGCCCACCGTGATCTTCACGTTTTCACCCTTGGTGACCAGGACCTCATGCTTGTCGTCGCGCGGGTTGTTCTCCGCTTGCATGGCGCTGTCCGAGCCCACCGTGGTGCGCGAGCCCGCCATCACCACCTCCTGCGATGAGCCCGTGGGCAGGACCGGCGTGCTCAGGTCCACCTTGCCGCTCTTGACCTCCACTACGCCGCCGCTGGTGGAGGCCTCGCTGCCGCTGGCCGTGGCTTCGATGGAGACCAGCGAGTCCTGTTTGATGGTGTAGGTGCTGTTATCGGCGAAGACCACTTTGGCCATGCCCTCAGCCTCGGTCTTTACCACGTCGCCGCGCTCCAAGGGCGTCTCGTAGCTGGCCCGCACGAAGACGCTGCTATTGGCCTTGCGGACGGTCACCGTCCCGTCCAGATTGGTGAAGTGCGCCTGGGTGCTGATCACGGCCGTGGGCTTGGGATTGCCGAACCACTTGTCCAGGTAGTCCTTGATGGTCTTTTCGCCCTTGGCCTCGATCTTTGCCGAGGTCGTAGGAAAAGCGAAGTGCATGAAGACCCCGAAAGCCGCCACCACCGCCAGAATGGCCAGGGCCACGCTGCGGTAGGTCATGGTTTTCCAGGCGATGTGAAAACCGGGTTGTTTCTGTGCGGGCACGTCAGCTACGGCAGGTCATGACTCTCCAAAATGGAGGTTACCACAGGAAAGAACGAGCACAAAGAGGCTAGCCGCGCCCCTCGCCGGAGCCGGGAGGGTAACCATTGGACAGTGTACTTTCGTACATCCCCGGATCGGCCGGTTTCCTTGCCGGGTACAGGGTTTTCTGCCAGACTCGAGTCAGGATCTCCCCACGTCAACCAGCAGGACGCACCGGAAACCGCTCGTGGGGCGGTATCCGTGAATGCACTAACCCGGCACACGCCAGGATTGCTTCCCCGGCGAATCCCGGTACACTGAGCGGAGTAGAATGGTCATCCGGAAACGAGGCGAGCCTCACGCCCTGGTGGCGACGCAGATTCTACGGAGCTGCGCGCGCCTTATCCATCGCCTGCCACCCATCTTCCTCTATCGCGGCACGCAGCTGGCGTTGGACGCGATGCTCTCCGCCGCTGCCCTCTTCCTTGCCTATCAAGTGCGCTTCGATTATGCCGTGCCCCACGAACACCAGCGCGTGATGTGGGCCTGGATGATCGTGCTGCCCGCGCTGCGTCCGCTGCTGATGTGGACCCTCGGCGGCTACGACGCCATCTGGCGATATTTCAACCTGCGCGACGCGGCAGTGCTGGTCTTCAGCGCCGTGCCCGCGACCCTGGTTCTGTTGATCATGCGCTACGGGCTGGTCAACCGCACTTGGCTGGCGGCGGTCCCCGCGGGCGTCATCCTGATGGACTACGTCATCTTCCTGGGCATGGCGGGCGGCCTGCGCGCCTTCCGTCGCGTGACCTACGAGGCTTCGCACCATACCACCGAGCGCCACGTCCGCGCCGTGCTGGTGGGAAACGATGCCACCCTGCCGGCGGCTCTGCGGCACGTGAGCGGCTCGCCGGAGATCGGCATCGTGGGCCTGCTCGCGCCCGACGCCCACCTGCAGGGGCTGCGCATCGGCGGTTTCTCCGTCCTGGCCGGACCGGACGCCCTTCCCAAGCTGCTGGCGGCGCAGGCGGCCGACCTGGTGCTTATCGCGGACGCCAGCCTGGATTGCATCGGGGCGACCGTCGCCACCGCCACCGAGTTCGGCGTGGATGTGCGCCTACTTCCCTCGGCAGCCAACGTGATCCGCGGCGATGTGCGGGTCTCGGCGCAGGCCAAGGCCGAACTGGCGCTCTCCGACGGACCAATCGCTCCGGCCCTGCCTCACCGCGCGGTGGTGGAGTCGTTCACCAACCGGGCGGTCCTGATCACCGGCGCCGGCGGCTCCATCGGATCTGAGCTGTGCCGGCAGGTGGCGTCGCTTCCCGTCTCGCGCATCGTGATGCTCGACCGCGACGAGAACTCCATCTTCGAGGTCAGCGAACAGCTGCGGTCGGCCGGGCACACGGCGCGCACCGTGCCGGTGGTGGCCGACGTGCGCGACGCCGCCCACATGCGCATCATCTTCGAGCAGCACCGGCCGGACATCGTGCTCCACGCCGCCGCCTACAAACACGTGCCGGTGATGGAGAACAACTGCTGCGAGGCCGTCCTCAACAATGTGGTGGGAACCCGCACCGTGGCGGAAGCCGCCGTGCGCGCCCGGGTGCAGCACTTCCTCATGGTCTCCACCGACAAGGCGGTGCGGCCCACCAGCGTGATGGGCGCCACCAAGCGCACCGCCGAGATGCTGGTGCAGGCCCTGGCCCAGGCGCAGCCGGCGGCGACCCGGATGCGCCCCCCATCCACCAGGCTGGCCTGCGTGCGCTTCGGCAACGTGGTGGGCAGCCGGGGCAGCGTGGCCCCCATCTTCCTGCGCCAGATCGCAGCCGGCGGTCCTATCACCATCACCGACGAGCACATGACCCGTTACTTCATGACCATCCCGGAGGCGGCGCAACTGGTGCTGCAGGCCGCCACTCTAGGAGCCGACGGTGACATCTACATGCTCGACATGGGCGACCCGGTGAAGATCACGGCGCTGGCGCGGAAGCTCATCGAGATGTCGGGGCTGCGTCCGGAGCAGGACATCCCCATCCGCTTCGTGGGCGCGCGGCCGGGAGAGAAGCTCACCGAGGAACTATGGAGCGATGGCGCCAAAGTCGGAAGCACAGAGTTTGCCAGCGTCCTGAAGGTGGACGCCGAGGCCGTGCCCGCGGACTTCCATTCCGCGCTGCGCTTGCTGGAACGCGCTGCCCAGGACCGCGACGAAGCCACGGTACTCGAGCAGTTGAAGCGGATGCCGATCGGCTTCCGCCCGGCAGCGGAGACCGTGACGACGGAAGCTGAGGCACAGGCAGAGCCAGTTCGGGAATTTGGTTCCATTCCGGAACGCGGCTTGCCCGACCTTTCCTCGTAAGTCTTTTCTTATCAACACATTCAATTGGGTATCTAACGTGCTTATGTAACAGGTATGGCGACAGCACATCGCGCGGACGTGTCGGTTCCCACGGTTTGGATGGAGCTGGCGGCGGAAGAGCGCGAGCTTCCTGACCTGGAGCACGGAGAGCCTACGCTCTCCGAGATCATGCAAGAGGAAACCTGCAGCTATGTCGTGCAGCGGCACCTGAGTTGGAAGTCCTCCCTCGCCAGCCTCGCCACGGCTTGCGCCGTGTTCGCGGTGTGGCTGTACATGGTGCGCTGAGCCCTTCCCCGCCCGAACGCCTTCCCGCCGTTCTTAGAAAAACCTTGCTCGCCGGACATATGATGTTCCTCTCGCGGCGACTAATCCTACAAAGCCGCAGACATGGTCATGGCCAGCCCAGAGTTGCGTGCACTGCTTGAGCAGCACCATCGCGAAAGCTACGGCTGGGCGCTGGCGTGCTGCGATCGGGATCGCGAATCCGCTGAAAACGCGCTGCAGTCGGCTTATCTGGAGGTGCTCGACGGCCGCGCCGTCTTCCACGGCCACGCGGCCTTCAAGACCTGGCTGTTTGCGGTGATTCGGAACCACGCGCACCGCGAGCGGCGGCGCCACTTCTGGCGAGTGCGGCGCAGCGTGGCCTGGCAGCCTGACTGGGAGCCGTCGGACCACGGGCCCTCGCTCGATGAGGCAGCCTTCCGGCGTGAGATGCAGGCGCTGCTGCGGGAAGGCCTGGGAAGAATCCCGACAAGGCAGCGAGAGGTCCTGCATCTCGTCTTCTATCACGAACTCTCCCTTGCCGAGGCGGCCGGCGTCCTCGGCATTTCGCTCGGCACGGCACGCCGGTATTACGACCGCGGCAAGCGAAAGCTCCGCGGATTCCTGGAGGAGGCAACCGAACGCCATGCAGTGGAACGACCAGAGGATCTCGCAGCTATTCCGGGGCGCGAGACGGGCGGATGAGGAGCGCGTCCCGTCGTTCGAGCGCACGCTGACGCTCACTCGCACCGAGCCGCGCCGCCCTCGCCTGACGATGCTGGCCGGCGTGGCCGCGTTGACCGTCGCTCTCGCGCTGGGCGGCAGCCTCGCTCTGCGCGCCCGCATGCGGGCCAACCAAGCGATGGCAGAACTGGAAAAGCCCCCCGCGCTGCTCCAATGGCGCTCGCCGACCACCTTTCTGCTCGAGAACCCGGGGCACGAACTGCGCGACAGCCTGCCGCAGGCCGGTCGCGCGCTCCATATCCGCACTCATCAGGCGGCTCCGACGCCGCAAAGGAGATAGTCCATGAAACCGACAGTCATTCTCTTCTTCGTTGTCCTGCTGGCGACCGGCGCCATCGCCCAGGAGCGTCCGCCGCAGCCCGGGCCGCACCCGGGCGACGACCCCATCGCGCAGAACCTCTTCCCGCCCGATCTGGTCATGCGCCATCGCCAGGCCATCGGCCTCACCGCCGAGCAGAGCGAGTTCATCCGCACCGAGGTGCAGAAGTCGCAGGCGCGCTTCACCGACCTGCAGTGGCAGATGATGGGCGAGCAGGAGACCATGGCCTCGCTGCTCAAGCCGGGCCACGCCGAGGAGGCGCAGGTGCTGGCGGAGCTCGACAAGGTGCTGAACCTGGAGCGCGAGATCAAGCGCGCCCAGCTCTCGCTCGTCATCCGCATCAAGAACCAGCTCACACCGGAGCAGCAGGCCAAGCTGCGCGAACTCAAACAGCAAGAACCGCAGCCCATGCCCCGATAGACGCAAGCGACGCGCTCCCGGGCACCTGTCCGGGAGCGCTTCTTTGCTTCGCGCGCCCGCGTCTAATTCCCTCTCTCGGGAATCTATTACTCCGACACACCCGCGTCCCCACATAACGACAATTCCCCCCGGCTTGGGGTAGGATGTTGGGTTTGTGAATCCATCGCGCGCCCGCTGAGGCGCCCCGGGAAACCTTCCATGTCCACGACCAAAACCTACAGGAACCTGATTGACGGCGAATGGGTCGAGTCGCGCAGCGGCCGGACCATGGAGAACCTGAACCCCGCCGACACCCGCGACGTGGTGGGCATCTTCCCCCGTTCCTCCGTGCAAGATTGCGACGATGCCGTCGCCGCCGCCAAGCGCGCCTTCGAGAAGTGGCGCCTGGTGCCGGCGCCGCGCCGCGCGGAGATCATCTTCGCCGCCGCCGCCCTGCTCAGCCAGCGCAAGGAGGAGCACGCCCACGACATGACGCGCGAGATGGGCAAGGTGCTGGCGGAGACCCGTGGCGACGTGCAGGAGGCCATCGACACCGCCTACTACATGGCGGGCGAGGGACGGCGCCTCTTCGGCAACACCACGCCCTCCGAGCTCCCCAGCAAGTTCGCCATGTCGGTGCGTATGCCCATCGGGGTCTGCGGCATGATCACGCCGTGGAACTTCCCCATGGCCATCCCCTCGTGGAAGCTGCTGCCGGCGCTGGTTTGCGGCAATACCTGCGTCATCAAGCCTGCCGAGGACACGCCGCTCTCCACCATCAATCTGGTGAAGGCGCTGGTGGACGCCGGCCTGCCCCGGGGCGTGGTCAACGTGATCTGCGGCAAGGGCAGCGAGGTGGGCGCGCACCTGGTGGAGCATTCCGACGTCCGCGCCATCTCCTTCACCGGCTCGAGCGAGGTCGGCCGCATCGTGGGCGAGACCGCGGCGCGCTCCTTCAAGCACTGCTCGCTGGAGATGGGCGGCAAGAACGCCATCATCGTGATGGACGACGCCAACCTCGATCTCGCCCTCGACGGCGCGGTCTGGGGCGGCTTCGGCACCAGCGGCCAGCGCTGCACCGCCGCCAGCCGCGTGATCGCGCAGAAGGGAGTCTACAGCCAGTTCACCCAGCGCCTGGTAGAGCGGGCGCGCTCGCTGCGCGTGGGCGACGGCATGGACGAGACCACGCAGATGGGCCCGCAGATCAACCGGCAGCAGCTGGAGACCTCGATGAAGTACGCCGAGATCGGCCGCGGCGAGGGCGCCAGGCTCCTCACCGGCGGCAGCCGCTCGGGCGGCGGCGGACGCGAGCATGGCTGGTTCTTCGAACCCACGGTCTTCGGCGAGGTGGGCGCAAACATGCGCATCGCGCAGGAGGAGATCTTCGGCCCGGTTGTCTCGGTGATCCCCTGCCAAAGCCTCGATGAAGCCATCGAGATCTCCAACAGTGTCATCTACGGCCTCTCCACCTCCATCTACACGCGCAACGTGAACGCGGCCTTCCGCGCCATCCGCGATCTCTACGCAGGCATCACCTACATCAACGCGCCCACCATCGGGGCCGAGGTGCATCTGCCCTTCGGAGGCACCAAGGCCACCGGCAACGGGCACCGCGAGGGCGGGCAGGGCGCCATTGATTTCTATAGCGAGTGGAAGTCGGTGTACGTGGACTACTCGGACAAGCTGCAGCGGGCACAGATCGACCGCGAGGATTGAACGCGGACATCTTTCTGAAAGGCTGGGGCGAAGACATGGTCATCGGGGTGCCCAAGGAAGTCAAAGACCAGGAGTTTCGCGTGGGCGTGGTGCCCAGCGGCGCCAAGGCCCTCACCGACGCCGGCCACAAGGTGCTGGTGGAGACCAACGCCGGGGCCGGCTCCTCCATGCCCGACCAGGACTACAAGCAGGCCGGCGCGGAGATCGTCGGGACGGCGGCGGAAGTCTGGAAGCGCGCCGACATGGTGGTGAAGGTGAAGGAGCCCATCGCGTCGGAGGTCCCGAACTTCCGCGAGGGCCTGGTGCTCTTCACCTATCTGCACCTGGCGCCCATCCCCGGTCTCACCGACGACTTGCTGAAGAAGAAGGTCACCGGCATCGCTTACGAGACCGTGACCGACCGCAACAAGACCCTGCCGCTGCTTACGCCGATGTCGGAGGTTGCGGGCAGGATGTCGGTGCAGGTCGGGGCGACGTACCTTGAGAAAGAGCGCGGCGGGCGTGGCGTGCTGCTGGGCGGCGTGCCGGGCGTCGCCCCGGCCAAGGTCATCATCATCGGTGGCGGCATCGTGGGCACCAACGCGGCCAAGATCGCCCTTGGCATGGGGGCGCACGTTATCCTCATTGACATCAACCTGAACCGCCTGCGCGAACTCGACGA
>JACXTT010008491.1_pt1 | contig 14239 bp, 12 predicted proteins | sample 9270951 | NCBI WGS metagenome assembly JACXTT01 (sample SAMN15532306, study PRJNA645909) | rock metagenome | isolation source: weathered quartz diorite | place: Puerto Rico | collected 2017-06-21 | reverse complement strand
CTGCTGTACCTCGAATTCTTCGCGGGTCACCAGATCCATCCTGGTGAATATGCCCGCAAGCATGACGCGCAGGTTCTTCTCCACGTCCTTTACAGGACTTTGAGCCAGCAGCTCGTTGACCTTGGTTACGACTTCGTCCAATATTTTTTGATTGAGCATGATTTCCTCCATGAATTCCGCTCCGGCAATCCGCCGGAAGAGCGTATGTAGCATGATAAAATCTCATACTTCTTCCAATTAGGCAATCGGCGATTTATGCAACGTTTGCAGCTTCTGGAAAGCTGGCTCCAGACACAATTGGCATTTTTGCCACAGGTAGCGCGGTTTCCTTCACAAACTTCCGATAAGATACCCGGTGAGCGCTTCACGCTATCGCCCGCTTCCGCCGACGCCAGCTTCCGCCGCTATTTCCGGGTGCATATCGATGATGGAAGTTTGATAGCGATGGATGCGCCGCCTCAGCAGGAAGACTGCAAACCCTTCCTGCACGTGGCCAAATTGTTCGCCGAAGCAGGCGCGCATGTGCCAGCCGTGCTTGCACAGGACCTGGCGCAGGGTTTCCTGTTGCTTTCCGATCTTGGGAGCACCACCTATCTCCAGGCGCTGAACGAAGCATTGGATAAAGATCCCGTCAACGCCGGCAGCAAGGCAGATGTTCTCTATCGCGAAGCAGTGGACGCACTCCTTAAAATCCAGCTTGCGAGCGAGCCGGACGTTTTGCCTGAATACGGCGAAACCCTGCTTCTTAGGGAGTTGAACCTGTTTCCCGACTGGTATCTCGGCAGGCATTTGCGGATCGTGCCTGACGCAAAACAGAAAATGGAGCTTGAGAGGGTTTTCGGACGGATCGTGCAAAACAACCTGGCACAACCCAGAGTGTTCGTGCATCGCGATTATCATTCGCGTAACCTCATGGTGACCGATCCCAATCCAGGTATCATCGATTTTCAGGATGCGGTTTACGGCCCCATCACCTATGACCTGGTCTCGCTGTTCAAGGATGCCTACATCCGCTGGGACGAGGAGCGCATCCTGGACTGGTCGATCCGCTATTGGGAGCAGGGACGAAAGCTCGGCTTGCCGGTTGCGCACGAGTTTGCCGATTTTTACCGCGACTTCGAGTGGATGGGTGTGCAGCGCCACATCAAGATCCTGGGGATATTCGCGCGCCTGAATTACCGCGACGGCAAAAGCGCTTACCTGGGTGACTTGCCGTTAGTGGAAAGTTATCTAAGAAAGGCCTGCGAACGCTACCGCGAACTCAGCCCGCTGGTTGCGCTGCTGGACGAATGGAAAGGCAGCAAGCCGCCGGAAGCAAAAGTTGGCTACACGTTCTGAAACGCTGCCATTCAAGGCCATGATCCTCGCGGCCGGCCGCGGCGAGCGCATGCGCCCGCTGACCGATACCCTGCCCAAACCATTGCTGCGCGCGGGTGGCAAAGCGCTGATCGAATTTCATCTGGAGAACCTCAAGCGCGCCGGTTTTACTGATGTTGTGATTAACCACGCTCATCTGGGACATATGATCGAGGTTGCGTTGGGCGACGGTAACCGTTACGGTCTCAATATCCACTATTCGCATGAGCCGGTTGCTCTGGAAACGGCCGGGGGCATTGCTCAGGCGCTGCCCCTTCTGAGACATGCCTCAAATCACGGGCAAGAGCAGCCATTTCTGACGGTTAACGCCGATATTTACTGCGAAATCGAATTTTCGAGCCTGATACCGGTTCTATGGGATATGCAAACTCATCCGGAGGGAGATCTCGCTTATCTGGTGCTGGTGGATAATCCAGCGCACCACGTCAAGGGAGATTTTGTTCTCGATCACGGAAGAGTATCGCTTTCCGGAAAGGATAATCTGACATTCAGCGGCGCCGGCATTTACCTGCCGAGGCTTTTCGCTGGTGTCGAGCCAGGGTCAAGGGCAAAGCTCGCACCCCTGCTGCGCCAAGCGATAGCGGCGGGAAAAATCGCCGGCGAACATTATCGGGGGACATGGGCGGATATCGGCACGCCGGAGCGCCTACGCCAGCTCGACCTCCGTTTGAGAGCCGCCGCCGCTGCGCATATAGCTCATCCGTAGGATGGGTGAAGCGAAGCGTAACCCATCAAATCTGGCTTATTTGCTTGCAGGTTCCTTTGCCTTCTCCCCCAAATACTGTAAAAATCTCTCCTCATGATCCCGATCAAATCTTACAGCGAACGGCGCCGCCATTTGGCGTCCCGGATGAACAAGGGTGTTGCCATTATTCCCACCGCGCCGGAGCGCGTGCGGAACCGGGACTCATATTATTCCTACCGCTTCGATAGTTATTTCTATTACCTGACAGGCTTTACCGAGCCCGAGGCGGTATTGGTGATCGTGGCGAATGCCAACGAAAAAACGGAGCCGAAGCACATCCTGTTTTGCCGCGATAAGGACCTGGAGCAGGAAATCTGGAATGGTTTTCGTTACGGCCCCGCCGCTGCGCGAGAGGCATTCGGTTTCGACGAGGCATACTCCATTTTCAAGCTGGACGAAATGCTCCCCAAGGTGCTGGAGAATCAGCCTGCCGTGTTTTGCGCCCTGGGGCACGACACGGAATGGGACACGCGCGTTACGGGCTGGATAAATCGTGTAAGGCAGCGGGCGCGCAATGGCGTTACCGCCCCTGGCCAGATTCATGATATCCGGCTTCTGCTGGATGAAATGCGCTTATTCAAAAGCGCGGAAGAGCTTCAAATCATGCGCCGCGCGGCAGAAATTTCAGCGGGTGCGCACCGCCGCGCAATGCGTGAAACGAAACCGGGCAAGTTCGAGTATGAAGTGGAAGCCGGGTTGCTTCACGAGTTCCGGACCCATGGCGCGCAAGCGCCCGCCTACACCTCCATCGTGGCGGGCGGCGCCAATGCGTGTGTGCTGCATTACGTCGAAAATAACGCCAGGCTGAAGGACGACGATTTGCTATTAATCGATGCAGGGTGTGAATTGGACGGCTATGCTTCTGATATCACCCGCACTTTTCCAGTGGATGGCAGGTTCAGCCCGGCACAAAAGGATTTATATCAATTGGTGCTCGCCGCGCAGACGGAAGCCATTGCGGCGGTACGGCCGGGCAATGCCTGGAACGCACCCCATGAAGCGGCTCTGCGCATACTCGCACGGGGCTTCATTGATTTCGGCCTGTGCCGGGGCAGTGTCGATCAGGTGCTTCAGTCGGAAGACTATAAACGTTTTTATATGCACCGCACCGGTCACTGGCTGGGTCTGGATGTGCATGACGCCGGCGAATACAAGGTCGATGGCGAATGGCGTCCGCTGCGGCCGGGAATGACCCTGACAGTGGAGCCGGGATGTTATGTCCGCCCGGCGGATGACGTGCCCCAACATTTCTGGAATATCGGTATCCGCATCGAAGACGATGTGGCGGTGACGGAAGGCGGATGCGAGGTGCTGACATCAGCGGCACCCAAGACCGTAGCTGAGATTGAAGAATTGATGCAAGACCGGAAAATTGACGCACGTGGACGATAACAACAAAATCGTAATAAGGCGTATCGCGCGGGATGAGAAAACGGGCTCGGCGGAAGAGACGGTGCATGTTTTTCGCCCTAGTCCGGCCAGCCGCTGGCTCGTTTATCTGCTCCTGGTTCCGGTATTTGCCATTATGGCGATCCTGGGCATTTTCTTTTTTACCGCATTTCTTGCATTATTCGCCGTCGCGGCTGCCGCGCTGGGGTTCCGGTTGTGGTGGTTGCGCCGTAAAATGCGCCAATCCCCGGATGTGCCGGAGGGAGAATACCTTATCATCGAGGACGCGGAAATTGTCGAGGAACGAACCGGAAAGGCGGATGACGTGAGCGGCCCCGGAGAGGCAGACAACCGGCACATGAGCGGCAAAAAAGGGCCTGAGGGACATGAACCGGGCCAGAAATACTGAAACAAGCAACTATAAAAAACAAGCACTATTAAATAATTACCAAGGTAAACGGCTATTGAGTCGAATCATGGAAGCGCGATGACTACCCATCATTACGACTACGACCTTATCGTCATCGGCGGCGGGCCGGTGGGCATGGCGCTGGCACTTGCGTTGCGCGGCAGCGGCACTACCGTGCTGCTACTGGAAGCGCGTGGGCTGCCCGCGAAGACGGAAGATCCCCGTCCATTAGCGTTGTCTCATGGCAGCCGCCTGATCCTGCAACGTCTGGGCGTATGGGAGGCGTTACCCGGAACGACTCCCATCACGACTATCCACATATCCAATCGCGGTGGCTTTGGCCGAACCGTTTTAACCGCTGCTGAGGCAGGCGTACCCGCTTTGGGCTATGTCCTGAATCACCATGACCTGTTCCGGGCAATGCATGAGGCGATAGGAAAGGCCGGTGGAGGGGGTGAAACCGCCGGTATCGATTACCTGACCGGAGCGCAAGTAATGAAGCTGGAGACAGCCGCCGGGCTGGGGCAGGTTGAATTCAAGCACGAAGGAATAACGAAAACAAAGACGGCCAGGCTGCTCGCCGTGGCGGATGGCGGCCGCCTTACAGGACAAATCGAAGGTGTGACACAGCATGTACGGGACTACCAGCAGTGGGCGGTCGTCGCGCATGTCAGAACCGAGCGCCATCCTGATTTTTCCAACATGGCGTCAGCAAAACCCGGGCCAGGGAAGCGGGCAGGCCGGGTGCATCGTCCGCATGCGCTTCGCGCGGCTGCGCAGCAGGGCCCAGGCGGCACGGACGGCACGGGCGGTTTAGGGGGTGTAGCTTATGAACGGTTCACACCTGATGGCCCGGTGGCTTTATTGCCGTTCGGAGAGCACTTTGCCCTCATATGGACTGTTTCGCCCTCAGCGGCGCAGGAAATTCTCGCGCTGGATGACGCGGCCTTTCTGGCCCGGCTGCATGCCCATTTCGGTGATCGCGCCGGCAATTTCATTGAGGCCGGGCAGCGCTCCGGTTTCCCGCTTGCGCTGAAGTATGCTGAGCCTATTACGGCTTGCCGTACGGTACTGGTTGGCAATGCGGCGCAAACCCTGCACCCCGTTGCCGGGCAAGGCTTCAACCTGGGGTTGCGTGATGCATGGGAACTGGCCGAAGAAATCATCGCATCGCGTATTGATATCGGCAGCCCGGCAATGCTGGCAAGATATCGTGACAAACGCAGGATGGATAGCAGCGTGGGACGCATGTTTACCGACTCTTTGGTAAGGTTGTTTTCCAACGACAACCCTGCGCTGGGGGTAATCCGCAGCATGGGCCTGAGCGCGCTCGATTGCCTGCCGGAAGCCAAGCGCTTCGTAGCCCGGCGCATGATGTTCGGAGCCAGGGGTTGATCGGGGGCTGCTCTCCCGAACGAGCCTTTTGCCTGAAAGGTTGCCTGGAAAGTTGCCCGAAAGGGCCTGTTCAGAAGTTTTGAAGCGGGCCGTGGAACCGGCGCCCGCTTGGGAAGTTTTGTTATTTCCTGTTAAGATTCGGCCTTTTTGTCCTTTACCCGCCTTGCGGCGGACCCTGTTAACCACTGTCATGCCCCACCGTCATGCAAATCGGTCCCCATATTCTCAAAAATAACCTTATCGTGGCGCCCATGGCCGGCGTGACCGACCGTCCGTTCCGGCAGTTATGCAAGAGCATGGGTGCCGGCATGGCCGTGTCGGAAATGGTGTCGAGCAACTCATTGCTATGGGGGTCCGAGAAGACGCGGCGACGTGCCAATCATGAAGGCGAAGTGGATCCCATTTCCGTGCAGATCGCCGGGGCCGATCCAGCCATGATGGCGGAAGCCGCTCGCTACAATGTGGCTCAAGGGGCACAAATCATCGATATCAATATGGGCTGCCCGGCCAAGAAAATCTGCAATGTGATGGCAGGCTCGGCGTTGCTGACGGATGAACCGCTCATTGGCAAGATACTTGACGCAGTGGTGGCCGCGGTGAGCGTCCCCGTTACGCTGAAGATACGCACCGGCTGGGATACCCAGCATAAAAACGCGATTGCCGTGGCGCAAATTGCCGAGCGTGCCGGGGTGCAGGCACTGGCTATTCACGGGCGTACCCGAGCCTGCGCTTACGCGGGCCATGCGGAATATGACACGATCGCCGCGGTAAAGGCCGCAGTGAAGATTCCCGTCATCGCCAACGGCGATATCACCACGCCGGAAAAAGCCAGGCAGGTACTCGAACATACGCGGGCGGACGCCGTGATGATCGGGCGAGCCGCTCAGGGACGGCCATGGATATTTCGCGAGATCAGCCACTACCTGGCGACCGGCGAACGTCTCCCTTTGCCGGAAGTCGCCGAGATACATCGCGTGCTGACAAATCACCTGCATGAGCTCTATGATTTTTATGGCGAATATTCCGGGGTGCGCATCGCACGCAAGCACATCTCCTGGTACACCAAGGGATTGATGGGCTCCGCCATATTCCGCCATGCGATGAACCAATTGCAGACCGCCGATCAGCAGTTGTCGGCGGTAAATGAATTTTTTAATGAACTTGCCGGCTACGGACGGCGATTGACTTACGATGAGCCTGAGGAGTTGGTCGCATGAGCATCATCAATGAAAACGAAATTGTCCGTTGCGTGCGTAAAGCCGTGGAAGAGTATTTCAATGATCTGGATGGTGAAAAGCCTCACGCTATTTACGATATGGTGATACGCAGCGTGGAGAAGCCGCTGATCGAGATGGTCGTGGAGCAGGCGGGCGGCAACCAGACGCGTGCCGCCGAATTGCTCGGCATCAACCGCAACACGCTCCGCAATAAAATGAAGCAGTATCGGATCAAATAGCCGGTTAGCCTAGGAGTCTGTCGGACTTGAAGAATCGAAGCGAAGAAGTGGCTGGGCGAGGGCAGATTTTGACGATTTTGAAGGCCAATAGTTGTTCTATTGGCCGAAAAAGCGGCGAAATATGGACCGGCCAGCCACTTTTGCAGCCGATTTCCTTTAAGTCCGACAGGCTCCTAGGTCCCGCATCTGCCCCGGCATACTACCCTACAGCAATTTCAGTCTGAAAATTCTCCAATGAACCCCATGAACATCAAGCAAGCTCTCATTAGCGTTTCCGACAAGACTGGCATTGTTGAATTCGCGCGTGAGCTGAGCCGTTTGGGAGTGGCCATCCTGTCCACCGGGGGCACTGCCAGGCTGCTGAAGGATGCGGAAGTGGTTGTTACCGAAGTGGGCGATTACACCGGCTTTCCTGAAATGCTCGACGGACGGGTGAAAACCCTGCATCCCAAAATTCATGCCGGCATTCTCGCGCGAAGGGACTCATCCGAGCATATGATGGCCCTGGAAAGGACCGCAATCCCGGCCATCGAGCTCGTGGTGGTGAATCTTTACCCTTTCCGCCAGACGGTAGCCCGCCCCGATTGCAACCTGGAAGAGGCGATCGAAAACATCGATATCGGCGGCCCGGCCATGGTACGAGCTGCGGCAAAGAATTACAAAAGCGTGGCGGTCGTCACCGATCCGGCGGATTACGTCGCTTTACTGGAAGAAATGAAAGCGGGCGATGGCGCGGTCACGCAGGCGTCCCGGTTCCGGCTCGCGTGCAAGGCTTTCTCCCATACAGCAGCTTATGATGGCGCCATCAGCAATTATCTTACAGCGATGGATGGCGAAGCGGGAGAGCGCAGCATCTTTCCCGAACGCCTCAATCTCAATTTCGATATTGCCCAGCACTTGCGCTACGGCGAGAACCCTCATCAGCATGCCGCCTTTTATCGCGACCCCGAGCCTGTTTCAGGCAGCCTTGCGGGCTATAGCCAATTGCAGGGCAAGGAGCTGTCTTACAACAATATCGCCGATGCGGATGCGGCATGGGAATGCGTCAAAACCTTCGATGCTCCCGCCTGCGTCATCATCAAGCATGCCAATCCCTGCGGCGTCGCTGTGGCCGATACACCGCTTGCCGCCTATCATCTTGCCTTTGCCACCGACCCGACTTCCGCCTTTGGCGGCATCATCGCTTTCAATCGGATATTGGACGAAGCCGCGGCGGAAGCAGTGATCAAGCAATTTGTCGAGGTAGTCATCGCGCCGCAATTCACTCCGGAGGCTCAACAGATCCTCGCCCGCAAGGCCAACGTGCGCGTTTTGACCGTGCCATTCGAGACAGGCGGCAATACTTATGATTTCAAGCGCGTGGGCGGTGGATTGCTGGTGCAAACGCCCGACAATCTCAACATCACCGCAGCACAACTTAAAGTGGTGACCAAGGTGAAACCCACAACCCGGCAATTGCACGATTTATTGTTCGCCTGGCGGGTGGCGAAGTTCGTCAAATCCAACGCCATCGTATTTTGCGCCAACGGCCAGACGCTGGGCGTTGGTGCGGGCCAAATGAGCCGGGTGGATAGTGCGCGCATTGCTTCGATCAAAGCGCAGAATGCCGGGCTCGATCTCGCCGGTTCGGCGGTTGCATCAGATGCTTTTTTCCCGTTTCGCGACGGGCTGGACGTAGTCGTCCAGGCAGGCGCCAAGGCGGTCATTCAGCCGGGCGGCAGCGTACGCGACGAGGAAGTCATTGCCGCAGCGGATGAGCAGGGTGTAGCGATGGTTTTCACCGGTGTACGCCATTTCAGACATTGAGTATCGACCGATGATGCTGCCAACCCATGTAAACCCGGGTAAATCCGTTTTTTTCATATCTCTGCGGTAATACACCTTGATGAAATTGCTCTTAATCGGTGGAGGCGGTAGAGAACATGCTCTGGCGTGGAAACTGCTCCAATCTTCGATCATCACGCGTCCCATACAGATTTTTGTCGCCCCCGGGAATGCCGGCACGGCGCTGGAAGACGGGCTGGAAAATCTTCCCATCACGGCTATTCCTGAATTACTGGAATTTGCCAAAAAGGAGTCCATTGCATTCACGATCGTCGGGCCTGAAGCGCCTCTGGCCGCCGGTATCGTGGATGCGTTTCGTGCTGACGGCCTGAAAATTTTTGGCCCGACGAGGCAAGCGTCTCAACTGGAGGCCTCGAAGGATTTTTCCAAGGCATTCATGCAGCGCCACGGCATTCCCACGGCCGCGTATGCGGCCTTCGATTCCGCTGCCGAGGCGCATCGTTACCTGGACGAAAAAGGTGCGCCCATCGTCGTCAAGGCCGACGGTCTTGCCGCTGGAAAAGGAGTGGTCGTTGCTACCACACTGGAAGAGGCGCACGCCGCTGTGGACGCGATGCTGTTGGACCGCCAGCTTGGCAATGCAGGAGCCCGCGTGGTCATCGAGGAATTCCTGGAAGGCGAGGAAGTCAGTTTTATTGTCATGGCCGACGGCCGCCATGTCTTGCCGCTTGCCACAAGCCAGGACCACAAGCGCTTGAAGGCGGGCGATACCGGACCGAACACTGGCGGAATGGGCGCATATTCGCCCGCGACCATGATTACGCCCGCCCTGCACGCCAGGATCATGCGGGAAGTTATCGATCCGGCGATCGACGGCATGGAGCAGGAAGGCGAGCCCTATACCGGTTTCCTCTATGCCGGCTTGATGATTATGCCGGGCGGCGGCATTAAAGTGCTGGAATTCAATTGCCGCATGGGCGACCCGGAAACCGAGGTCATCATGATGCGCCTGAAAAGCAGTCTGGTTTCTCTGTTGGAGCACGCGCTCAACGGAACCCTCGATAAAGTGGAAGCAGAGTGGGACCGCCGCACCGCCCTGTGTGTGGTCATGGCCGCAAATGGTTATCCCGACTTGCCAAGAAAGGGCGACGTGATCCGTGGTCTCGCTGCACTCCCGTCCATGCCGGCAAAGGAAAAGGACTACCACGTATTCCACGCAGGTACCGCTATGGGCGGTGAGAATGGCAAGGAAATCGTAACGGCGGGCGGACGCGTGCTGTGCGTGACCGTTTTGGGTGATAGCGTAAAAATGGCTCAGCGGCGCGCCTATGAAATCGCCGAGCAGATTCATTTCGATGGTTGCCAGATGCGGTACGACATAGGGTACCGGGCCATCAATCACCGGAAATAGACTTTTTCGCGGCTAAAAAATAAATCCGAGCGAGCACGGGAGATAGGGAGCGGGATGGACACTGCACAGCAAGCCAGGGAATTTTTCACCGGACTCCAGCAGCGTATTGTCGGATGTCTACAGGATGTGGATGGGAAATTTTTCCGCCGGGATAAATGGGAGCGCCCGGAAGGCGGCGGCGGATTGAGCTGCGTGTTGGAAGAAGGCAACGTGCTCGAGCGCGGCGGGGTGAATTACTCCCATGTATTCGGCGGGGGCCTGCCGGCCTCCGCCACAGCCGCCCGGCCCGAATTGTCGGGACGCTCGTTTGAAGCAATGGGCGTATCGCTCGTGCTCCATCCGCGCAATCCTTATGCGCCCACGGTGCATCTGAACGTGCGCTACCTGGAAGCGCGCAAGGAGGGCGCCGAGCCGGTGTGGTGGTTCGGCGGCGGCATGGACTTGACCCCTTACTATGGTTTTGAAGAAGACGCCATACACTTCCACCAGACTTGCAAACAGGCACTGCAACCGTTCGGCGATGACCGTCATCCCAAATTCAAGAAATGGTGCGACGAATACTTTTACCTGAAGCATCGCAGAGAACCGCGCGGCATTGGCGGAATTTTCTTTGATGATTTGAGCAAACCCGATTTCGATACCTGCTTCAATCTGACCAAGAGTGTCGGCGATCATTTTCTGGCTGCTTACGTGCCGATCCTGGAACGGCGTCTCAACATGCCCTACGGCGAGCGGGAACGCGATTTTCAGGCGTATCGCCGTGGCCGCTACGTCGAGTTCAACCTGGTGTGGGATCGTGGCACCTTATTCGGGCTACAATCGGGCGGCCGCACCGAATCTATCCTGATGTCGTTGCCGCCCATTGTGAAATGGCGCTACGACTGGAAGCCCGAGGCTGGGAGTGCGGAGGGTAAACTCTATACCGACTTTCTGATTGGCAAGGATTGGGCATGAGGCGGCTATATTCGATCGTTATCCGGTCTTGCAGCCACAGCGAATATTGCCGGTTCGGTACGCTTACAGACTGACACCAGTAAGTATATAGCTGCTTTTTGTTATAAAATAGGCCGTGAAAATGGGGACGTAGCTCAGCTGGGAGAGCGTCGCGTTCGCAATGCGAAGGTCGGGAGTTCGATCCTCCTCGTCTCCACCAAACAAATACTTCAAAATACAAGAACTTACGTTACAGCAAGCCTTTTTCATTTCTCCAATCCATCGATCAAATCCCTTATTTGAGCCAAGATTGGGCCGTCGGGAACCGAGCTTACGAACCCATTGAAGCTGTGCATTTCCGGCCCGTGAAACCAGCGTGAATCAATCAAGTCTGACCCTGTTGATTCCTGTTGATTCTAGTAATTTCCCTTTATCCACCCGTTCGTATCACTATTAATGCTAAGGGCACACAGTGAACACTGCTTTTTGAGAGCAGCACGGGCAAGGGAGACATACAAAATCCGGGCATCCTTTTTTTCGGAACCTGTCGCCTTTGTCACCGATGAATCAAAACGTGCCGAGAGTGAAACTTATCTGGCGTTTTAGGCAATTTTTTGCTATAATTTGTATTGGATGGGTAAATCCTGAACAAACCGCGAAGCTCCGACAGGGGTATCGTAAGCGCGATGTAAGCGCGCCGGAGTCAGGGGCCATCCAACCCTATTCTAGAAAGCTTCCAACAAGGAAGCTTTTTTTTTGGGCGTCCCGAATGGCGTCGGAGAACAGGAAAATAACAAAAAATGGAGTAGCGAGGCCAAATGGCTTCATTAACTGTTTACTTGGACGAAAGCGGAGATTTGGGATGGAAGTTTGATGCCCCGTATAGGAAAGGGGGCTCAAGTCGATACCTAACAATTTCCGCTTTATGTGTTCCCTCGGAGAAGGAACACATTCCGAATCGTGTAATTAGAGAACTTTACGACAAATTCAAGTGGACTACGAAGCGGGAGCGCAAGTGGGTTCACATGAAAGATTGTCACCGCAAGTTTTTTGCAGCGGAAGCACATAAAATGTGCCTTCATCACCCAGACATACTCCTTAAGGCGATTATTGTTAAAAAGGAGAATGTTCTTGAACATATAAGAAAGGATGGGAACAAACTTTACAACTATATGATAAGACTAGCGCTGCTCGATTATATGTCGAGATTCGATGTTGTTACCTTTATCCCAGACCCAAGATCAATAAAAGTCGAAAGCGGTAATAGTTTGCATGACTATTTGCAAACCGAACTCTGGTTCACAAATAAAGCGAATACAAATCTTATTACAACTCCACTTGATAGCAGAGCATCATTAGGATTGCAATTTTCCGACATGCTGGCAGGGATCGTTCAGTCTCGCCACGAAGATAACTATGGCGGCGCATTTCTGCTGCTAGACAGGAAAATTTCGGTTTCTAGGCTTTTCTTCTAGCCCTCCAATGTCTTTTTTTCACTTTGATTAATAATGAACCCGTACCAAGATCGTTGACTTGCTTCAGGAGACCTCCCTTTAGACCATACTCGAAAACACGGAATTGAATCGCTTTTGGGGCATATTACATTTGATATTTTTCTATACCGTTTATCCATGCGTGTTTTTAACGTTTGTTCGATAGACCTCATCTCACCTGTTTTAAGCAGTCCAAGCCAGCCCAAAAAACCCGCGTAATCCAATAGATGCGCGGGTTTTTTGTTTCTTGCCATCCATTCCCATCTATTGCAATCAAGCCGTTATGTATCAACGTAGCAGGGCTGTATGTGGCCTTGTCATCGATGTATCTGCCAGGCGCATCGTGGGCTGGCGTGTGAGCAGTTCCATGCACACGGACTTGGTGCTCGATGCCCTGGAGCAGGCACTCTACGATATATTTTTTATTCTCTGATCCATATACTTAAATTTGGCGCCCTGAACACGAATCGAACGTGTGACCTACCCCTTAGGAGGGGGTTGCTCTATCCACTGAGCTACCAGGGCGATAGCTGCATTTTACGCTAATATGCGGGTATGGATAAACCGGCTCAAGTATCCGCCGCCAACTCCGGCGATAACCCCGCCGCTCGAAAAAAACTGCCGCGTACCGTCATCGTTCTCGGCCTGGTCAGTTTCTTCAATGATTTCGCCTCGGATATTGTCGTTCCGCTCATTCCCATATTGCTGGCAACCGTGCTGGCCGCCGGACCGGTCGCCCTTGGATTAATCGAAGGTGTCGCCGATGCAATCGCGAGCCTGCTCAAGCTGTGGTCGGGGCGGCATTCGGATGTCATGAGCGGGCGGCGCAAGGGGCTGGCTGTGGCGGGCTACACGCTCTCCAATATCGCGCGCCCATTGCTGGGGCTGGCGAGCTCGTGGCCGGTGATACTGGTGCTGCGCAGCATCGACCGCATGGGCAAGGGGCTGCGCAGCGCGCCGCGTGATGCGCTGGTCGCGGATGCAACGCCGCCTCATATGCACGGCTACGCCTTCGGCTTCCATCGGGCCATGGACAATGGCGGGGCCGTGGCGGGAAGCCTTGCGGCGGCGGCTGTGCTGGCGTGGTCGGGTCTGAGTTTGACCGAAGTCATATTATGGTCGGCGGTTCCGGGCTTTATCGCGGTGCTGCTGCTGGGCGTGGGTGTCAGGGAGGAGAAGCGGGTGGCCGCTCATCCGGCTGCTCAAGCTAACCAAGCTACCCATTCTCCGCAATCTCCCAGCCCTGCTCGCGCCGTGTTGCCGCCCTTACGCTGGTCGTTATTATCCGTGCCAATGCGCCGCTATCTTCTGGTGCTGATGCTGTTCACGTTCGCGCGTGCCTCGGAAACTTTTATTCTGTTGCTGGGGCACCAACTGGGCATCGGGGTAGTCGAATTGTTGCTGCTGTGGGCCGCATTGAATCTGTCCAAGTCCGCCACCTCCACCTGGGGCGGGCAACTGGCGGATAGCCTGGGCCGTGGAACGCTGATGCTAATCGGATGGATGACTTTCTCACTGTCATTCGTGCTGCTGGGCGCAGTGGAAGACGGTATCCAACTGTGGGCCGTCAGCATTTTTTATGGCCTGTGCGCGGGCATGAGCGAAGGCGCGGAGCGAGCCATCATCAGCGATTACGCTGATCCTCGCGAACGGGGAACCGCATTCGGCTGGTACCATCTCATGGTGGGCATTGCGGCGATTCCGGCGGGGCTGCTATTTGGATCCATTTGGCAATTCCAGAGCGCGGAGCTGGCATTCTTTTTCGCTGGGGGATTGGCATCTATTGCAGCGCTGTTGTTGCGCACGTGGGCATGGCCAGCCAGAAGGTTGAATGCGACGGATCAAT
>JACXTT010008490.1_pt1 | contig 14240 bp, 13 predicted proteins | sample 9270951 | NCBI WGS metagenome assembly JACXTT01 (sample SAMN15532306, study PRJNA645909) | rock metagenome | isolation source: weathered quartz diorite | place: Puerto Rico | collected 2017-06-21 | reverse complement strand
CTTCTTCGACAGCACCAAGGTCAGCGCCGCCGTCAGCGTCGTCTTGCCGTGGTCCACGTGCCCGATCGTCCCCACATTCACGTGCGGCTTGGTGCGCTCAAATTTTCCCTTCGCCATGACCGGTTCCTTTTGCCTATATCCGTGAAGTAGCCATCGCCAAAATCCCGAACCAGCGAGATGGTGCCCATGGAGCGGATTGAACGCTCGACCTCTCCCTTACCAAGGGAGTGCTCTGCCACTGAGCTACATGGGCGCCGGGGCCGCGACCTCGACGGGCGCCGTAACCCAGAACCCTGCGGTACCCTGTTGGAGCGGGTGAAGGGAATCGAACCCTCGTCGTAAGCTTGGAAGGCTTCTGCTCTACCATTGAGCTACACCCGCGCTCGCTGTCACCTCGAAGCCTGCCGACAACCACCTCATACTGCATTCGGGCCAGTCTTAGGCGCCTGCGCAGCCTCCGGGCCCCCTTCCATAGCCCCCTCCGATCCTGGTGGAGGGGGAAGGATTCGAACCTTCGAAGGCATGGCCGGCAGATTTACAGTCTGCTCCCTTTGACCGCTCGGGAACCCCTCCGAACGAAACTCGCGATTTTGGCGAAAAAGTCTCGGAGTGTCAAATAGTTCACGGCCCGCTGCAGATTCGCGAATACGCGGCTCACGCCGCCGGCCTCGGATAGCGGTGATGGATCTCATCGATGGCAGTGAGCAATGGAACGTTCTCCCGGCGAGAGATCCCCGACAAGCCCATCTCGAAGGTGCGCTTGACCAGTTGTACGCATTCCGCCTGTCTCAGCCAGCGTCCCAGTAGGGCTTCGGTGCGGCCTTGGGTCTCGGCGCGCGGTGGAACCGGATACATCTCGGCGGCATCGACGAAGTTGATTCCACACGATGGCACGTAGTCGAGCTGCCGATTCGCCTCGGCCTCGGCGTTTTGCTCTCCCCAGGTCATCGTGCCGGGGCGGATTTCGGACACCCCCAGATCGCTCCAGCCGAGTGTGTTGTGGCGCATCTGAACTCCCTCCTGCGATTCGCGGCCTGGTCAGGCGCGAGCGCCCACGCAGACTACAGTCTGATCGACATACTGCCGACGGCGGCGGGTCCCTTACGCCAGCGCGCGCAAGTATAGGGGGCCCACGCCGAGGCTGCCATATCGGCAGGCGCCACGGCTGCTATGATTCCGCAGCGCTCCGTGCGTCTAACCTGCCCCGGCACGACAACCGGCATGAAAATCACGGCGATCGATACGATCCACGTTCGAATCCCTTTCACGTGCGGCGGCCCGGTCCCGGTCTTTGCGGGACGGACCTGGGACACGGTCGACACCTTGCTCGTCAAGATCAGCACGGACTCCGGTATCACCGGCTGGGGTGAGGCCTTTGGCCACACCATCATTCCGGCCACCCGCGTCACGATCGAAACTATGCTCGCTCCGCTCTGTCTGGGGCGCGATGCTACGCAAATCGAAGCGCTGCTCCTTGACCTGCACCAACGCCTGCACATCTTCGGGCGCAGCGGACCTTTGGTCTACGGCCTATCCGGCATCGACATGGCGCTCTGGGACATTGCGGGCAAGCGGGCTGGGCGGCCAGTGTACGACCTGTTCGGAGGGACTGCGAAACGCGATCTGCCTGTCTACGCCAGCCTGATCCGCTACTCCGATCCGGATGTGGTCGCGCGCAACGCCGCGCGCGCTGTGTCGCAAGGCTTCCGCCACGTCAAATTGCACGAGATCGGGCTGGAGCAGGTCCGCGCTGCGCGGGACGCGGTCGGCACGGAGGTGGCCGTCATGCTCGACACCAACTGCCCCTGGTCCCTGGGGGAAGCAACGGAGATGGTCAGGCGGCTGAGATCCTTCGATCTCTATTGGCTCGAAGAGCCCTGCTGGCCTCCCGAGAACTATGCAGCCTTGGCCACAGTACGCAGCGTTGGCGGCATTCCAATCGCCGCCGGCGAGAACAACACCACCGCGATGGGCTTCCAGCACATGTTCGAAGCTGGGGCAGTGGATTTCGCGCAGCCCAGTCCAAGCAAAGTCGGCGGCATCAGCGAAGCCCGCAAAGTGTTTGCCCTGGCCGAGGCCTACAACGTTCGATTAGCGCCTCACACACCTTACTTCGGGCCAGGACTGCTGGCCGGGCTGCAGCTGAATGCCGCCCACACCCCCGACGCGCTGGTCGAATGGTTCTACTTCGACCTGGAGACAACGCTCTATGGCGATGCAATCCTGCCCCGTAACGGGCGCATTGCCATTCCGCGCGCGCCTGGCTTGGGTTACGATCTGGACCCTGCGGTCATCTCCAGGTTCGGCTCCTAGCGGACAGCTGCGATCAGTTCGATTTCAACCGGGACCCCGCGCGGAAGTTCGGCTACACCCACAGCGCTGCGGGCGTGGCGGCCAGCCTCCCCGAAGGCTACTACCAGCAGGTTGGAGGCGGCATCGATTACCTGCGGCTGCTGCGTAAAACCCGGCGCCGAAGCTACGTAGCCGGTGACCTTGAGAATGCGCAACACCCGTCCCAGGTCGCCCAGTTCCGCCTTGAGCTGCGCCAAGCCCTGAAGGACACAGGCCTCAGCGGCCCGTTGCGCCTGGACCAGACCCACTTCGGCACCCACTTTTCCGGTGCATAGCACCTGCCCGCCGGCACGAGGGATCTGTCCGCTCACGTAAGCGACCCCCTGATGAGCCACCATTGCGACATACTGATACGCAGGAGCAACCGCCTCGGGCAGTCGGTGCCCCTGCGCCGCTAGGCGTGCCTCGACCTCAAGACCAGTCATACTCGCGCCCCTGGAGTGTGCCGCCCTCCACGCCGTCCGCAGTCATGCAGGCGCCGCGTGGCCCGGAAGTTGCAACCAGTAAGCAGGCGCATTCGGGTTCCGGCAACGCCACGATGCGCAACATGCCGGCAGAAAGGCAAACCCTTGAAAACGGTTTCGAGCTGCACAACGTAGTTGACGAGACACGAGTGCCCGCCATTGGACGGCGAGTGATCCGCGTCGGGAGAGCCTGCAGAATGAACATCGTTTACAACAGCAACCATTATCATGTCGTCGAGTATCCAGGGCTGGGCGCATACGAGCTGGTCGACAAACGCCTGGGTGTGACCGGCTATCTCCAAGGCCAAGTGGCGCAGGTTTTCGGTGAATCCCTGGCTCAGGCGATCGCTGATGACCCCACCCACGATTCCCTAGATGAGTTCCTCGGCAACTTTGAGTTCCTGATGACCCAGCCAGTACGGTTGCACTGACCACGATTGTAGCTGCCCAAGCAATCTCGGCCCTCAACTGAATTCCTGGCTTGCGCCGCCATCAGCACTGGTTGACCGCAGAACCGCGCCTTGACGCTTTTTTCGTCAACAGCGTTATTTGACGACCATCGCCGTGAACGGGTACACGTAAGCCTGCAACATCACAAACACGCCGATCAGCGCCGCCAGCGACAGGCTGTGCCAGAACACGTAGCGGAGGATCACGCCCTCCTTGCCAATATAGTTGGTCGCAACCGACGCCACGACGATGCTCTGAGCATCGATCATCTTGCCCATCACTCCACCCGAGCTGTTGGAGGCTGCCATCAAGGTAGGGTCCAGGCCCAGCTTGTTAGCGGTGATCACCTGCTGACTGCCGAATAGCGCGTTGGACGCGGCGTCGGTTCCAGTCAATGCCGTGCCGATCCAACCGATGAGCGTGCCGAAGAACGGATATAGCCATCCGCTGTGAGCGAACGCAAGCCCGAGCGTGGCGTCCATGCCCGAATAGCGGGTGGTGTAGCCCAGCGCCAGCATCGCGAGGATGGTCAGGATCGAAAAGCGCATGATACCAACCGTTTCGATCCACATGCCGACCATCTCGCGTGCGCGGAAGCGCATGATGGCTCCGCTCACAACCGCAGCTAGCAGAATGGCGGTGCCAGTCGCAGACAGTACGCCCCATTTCCACACCGCGCCCTCAGTGTAGGCCTTCTCCACAGCGGGTGGAACGCGCTGAACGACCTTGTCCAGACCAGGGATGTGCCATTCCCAATACGTAATGCCGGGCCAGTTGAGGATGTGACTCTTGACCCAGGGAATGCCCCAGATTCCGAGAATCACCGTGAGAATCAGCCAGGGTAACCACGCCTTGAACACCTGCTCGCTGCTGTGCCCGTGATGCTCGCGCTCGACTTGCGCTTCCTGGTAGCTTACTGTCGCGCGGCCACCCGACGCGTCGAGCATGACATGTTTCGGCTTATAGAAGCGCAGAAACAAGGCGACGGTCACGATCGAGATCATCGCCGAAACCATGTCGACTAGCCACGGACCGTGATAGTTGGAGATCACGAACTGCGGAACCGCAAAACTTAAACCGGAAACCAGCACGGCCGGCCAGACCTGCAACGTTCCGCGTACACCGCAGAACGCAAGCACGATCCAGAATGGCACCAGGACAGAGAAGAAAGGCAGCTGGCGCCCGACCATTGCCGACAGTGTCAGCAAATACGCGTCGGTATTCTGCGTGACGCTATTTAGAACGATGATCGGCGTTCCCATGCCGCCATACGCGACGGGGGCGGTATTCGCGATCAGAGACAGCCCAGAAGCCGCCAGCGGTGAAAAGCCCAGCCCGATCAGAATTGCACCAGTCACGGCCACCGGTGTTCCGCCGCCGGCCGCGCCCTCGAAGAACGCGCCGAAGCAGAACGCGATCAGGATCAACTGCAGACGCCGGTCGTTGGTAATACCGCCGATGCTGTCCTGCAAGACGCGGAACAGGCCCGACTTCACTGTCATACGGTAGAGAAAGATCAGATTGACGATGATCCAGCAGATCGTGGTGAGCGCGAACAGAGCACCGAACAAGGCGGCTCCGCCAGCCACCTTGGTCGGCATGCGCAGCAGCAGCATGGCAATGCCCACTGCAGCGACCAAGCCTGCGATTGCGGCGTAGTGCGCGCGGATGCGGAAGATCCCGAGACCGCCAAGCAGCACAAGTACGGGGATGGCGCAGACCAACGTGGACAGGACTGTGTTGCCCAGCGGATCGTAGACCTGGGACCAGAGTTCCATCTACTCCTCCTGATCGAGTTATTGTGTTGTGGACGCCGCGCCGAGATGGACAGTGCACGCGACGGACCGGGGAGGAGTATATCCAAAACGGCGTCGTGCGCCTTGCGCTCCCCGCTCGCAAAAATGACCGGGCGCGTCGGTTCGATCGTCCACGCGCAGACGCGGGGCGGCCTGGGACAGGCGAATGATTCTGTCAGGCCCGGTGTGGGCCCTGAGGAGCCCGTGGCTGAGGCTCAGTGGTGGGTCACAGTATCGCCGCCCGCGAGCGGCGGCGCTAAGAAGCGCTTTGGCGAACGCAATCGCGGCGCCGCTAAGCCACCACTCGGCGCCGCCCGCGTGTTACTCCAGGGTTTGGGAACGACCGCGCCCGTTGCGGCTTCAGGCGAGCGCAGCCGGCTACATCAGGTGAGGACTACTTGCAGAAGTCAGGTTGATCGTCGCAGGAGATGAACCGCCCCAGCGGCCGCTTGAACGTATATTTGGTTGGGTCAACAACCAGGGCCTTGGCGGCGGGATCCGCGCTATGGCTCGGCAGGGAGAAAGGCAGCGAGAGCACGTAAGTCACGCCACCTAGTGCCATCGCGAACAGGCCCAGAGGCCTGGCAACAACCGCGTCGACAAACATCTCCGAACCGTTTGGGTCGCGCAGTGCCTGTTCCTGGTCGTACGACAGGGGCAGGGTTTGGCCGTATGCGGCTGCCTGTACCGCTACCAGGACCAAAGCCAACAAGCCAACCCTACCAAGCTTCCAAGAGAGGACCATTATTGCCTCCAAATTGGGGATATCTTCCACAGCATTTTAGCCCCGCAAGTTTCGTTCCGACAAGGGTTTAGAAACGCATTTTTACAGTTCACAGCAACAACGGACGAGCCCAGCGAATTGTTCCCAAGCACCGGGGTGTATCCTTGTTGACCGGTATCGGCACCCAACCGAAGAGATTGAGGGAGGCACGCGATGCGAGTGGAACTGAGCTACGGCAGGGGTAGCCTGGCGCTGCAGTTGCCCGGCGGGGTCGATGCCACCGTGATCCGCAAACCCCCGATGCCGTTGTTGCCGAACCCAGTTTCGAGCGTACAGGCGGCACTCGGCATACCAGTCGCCTCGCGGCCGCTGGTCGACGAGGCGCGCGGTGCGCGCTCGGCCTGCATTCTGATCTGCGACATTACCCGGCCGGTGCCCAATCACCTGCTTCTACCCGCGCTGCTGCAGGGGCTGCTGGACGCCGGGCTGAAGCCAGACCAGATCTGCATCCTGGTCGCCACTGGGCTGCATCGCCCTAACGACGGCCAAGAGCTCGAAGAACTGGTCGGCGACGCGTGGGTACTTCGCACGGTCCGCGTGGAGAATCACTTCGCGCGCAACGATGCCGACCATGTTCTTGTCGGCACCACTCGCGCCGGCACCGTGGTCAGGCTCGACCGCCGTTTCGTGGAAGCCGACGTGAAGATCGTGACCGGCCTGGTGGAGCCGCACTTCATGGCTGGGTATTCGGGCGGACGCAAGGTGATCGCGCCGGGCGTGGCCCATGCCGAGACCATCACGACTTTTCATAACGCGCGTTTCATGGCAGACCCGCGCGCCGAAAATTGTGTCCTGGACGGCAACCCCTTGCACCGCGAACAACTCGAAATCGTTCGGATGCTGGGCCAGGTGCTGGCGGTCAACGTCGTGATCGATGAGAACCGGCAACTGTCGTTCGTCAACTACGGAGAAATTGTTGCCAGCCACCTGCAGGCGGTCGAATTTATTCGCGGCTTCGCGCAGGTACCGGTGGCGCGCCGATTCAAGACCGTGGTGACGAGCGCCGCAGGCTATCCCCTGGACAAGACCTACTATCAAACCGTGAAAGGCATGGTCGCTCCGCTCGACATTTTGGAGCCGGGCGGTAACCTGATCGTCGTGTCCGAATGTTCAGAGGGGATGGGATCGACGGAGTATATGGACGCTCAGCGCCGGCTGCTCGAGCTTGGCACCGAGGGCTTCTTTCGGGACATCGGACGCAAGAGCCACGCGGACATCGACGAATGGCAGACTCAAATGCAGCTCAAGCCGATGCGCGCGGGCGGCGTCCACCTGTACAGCACTGGCCTCTCGGCCCCTGATCGCGCCCTGACTGGCGTGAGAATGATCGATTCGGTAGAAGAGACTGTGGCATTCTGCGTTGAATCGGCGGGGGAACCCCAGGTAGCGATTATTCCCGAGGGCCCCTACGTCGTCCCTGTGTATCGACCTGCCGCCTGAAGCGAGGCGTTCGCGCTCCTCTTGGAGTTCCGACAAAGAAAGGCGGCGGGCCTAGTTACTCCAAGACCCGCAAAAGTCACAGGAAGATTCTCGTCACGGGCGAAGCTGCTTCGGGGTGACGCCAAGGAGCCGCTTGAAGTGTCGCGTCAGATGGCTCTGGTCGGCGAAACCCACGGCGCTGGCGATTTCCGCCAAAGACCGCTCGCCTGATCCGGCCTCCAGCAACCATCGAGCGCTGTTCACACGGATTTGAATCAAGTACTGGTGAGGCGAGACGCCAAGCGCCTGCTTGAACAACCTGGCCACGTGAAACGGGCTCAGGTGCACAGCCTCGGCGATATCGTTCAGCGAGACATCACGGGAGTAGTTTTCCTGCAGGAAGCGTACGGCCTCCGCGACTGGGCGTGGATGCAGCCCGGCACGGCTCGGTATCTCGTCCGTGAGCACGGCCCTCGCCGTCTCTTCGGATATCGCGCAAGACTCGAGTATTCGTCCGTCGGCACATTGTGCATAGTTGCGCAGCAAATGCACAGCCAGGATATTGGCAAGGGATTCGGCGTATAGCCGGCCGCCTGGTTCGCCCCGCATGACCTCGCGCGACAACACACCTGCTATGTTGGTGATCGCCGCATCGTTGGGGCGCTCGCTCAGGACGAGCCGATAATGACTCGACTCCAGGCCAAACACATCCTTTGCGACGCGGTCGAGGAAGCTCGGCTCGAGGGTGAGGACCGAAACGCTGATGTTGGTCGACCACGTCCAACGCACCGGCGTGTGGCTGGGCACCACCGCCACGCAGCCGGGGCTGAGTTCTATCTCCACTTTTTGGTCATCGCTCTCCCGCACGATACGACCGGCGCCGAGGCTCACGAAGATCAGATGCTCCCTGCTTCCATACGGCAGCGAGCGCGACGATGGCGAGCTGTCGCGCCGCTCGAAGTTCAGTACGGACCAACCCAGACCACGGCTCGTAACCCGCACAGCCTCTGGGCGCGAATCCGAGAAGCTCGGTGGTTCCTCTGCCCGGGATTCTGCGTGAACAATCTCGTCGTATTCCAAACTCACGGCCCATTACTCCCGATAAACAAACGCGCTATCCCTAGAGCGCCGTTGACGACGCTCGACGCTGCACTGCGTACGCTGACCGTATGACGACACCAGATCGCTGCAGCACGTCGGAGCTACACGACAGCTCGTCTGCTTTTAAGTATTTTCTGAATTATCGATTAGAACGTCCTTGCTGCGGTGCGAAAAGCCCCTCCCCGGCATAAGAATTATTCCGAACGGGCATAGGGCCTGGTGAAACCTGAGGCGCAGCAACCATCGCATCCGTCACCGGCCCGGTGCCGCACTTGCATGGGAAGGCGTAGACTTGGTGTTTGTCTATTAAAAACAGTTTGGTTAACCAAGGTCCACACCGTGATCGGTTCCCGAATCGAAGTCAACGTTGCCGGCGGGCTCGACGTGTCCCTGCCGAAGATGGTGAACATTCGCCAGAAGTTCGAGGCTACACGCTTGCACGACATCTCTGCTGCCATATCCGGGGAGTTCCGGCGACCTGAGGTGCGGAGCTGTATCAGGCCAGGTCAGGTCGTAGCCGTCGGCTGCGGCAGCCGTGGTGTTGCCAACATCGCTGAAATTACCCGCTGCGTGATCCGGGAGCTTCAGGTTCTGGGCGCCAGGCCCTTCGTGTTTCCAGCTATGGGCAGTCACGGCGCCGCTACGGCCGAAGGACAGAAAAAGGTGCTGGAGGGCTACGGCATCAGTGAGACCGCGACCGGCGTCCCAATCAGGGCCAGCATGGATACTTTGGTTGTCGGCCATCTTTCTGACGGCACGCCCGTGCATGTAGATAAGCATGCAGCCGAAGCCGACGGCATCGTCGTCATCAATCGCATCAAACCGCACACAGGGTTCCGCGGAGCCACCGAAAGCGGATTGACCAAGATGTTGTCGATCGGGATCGGCAAAATCGCGGGTGCAGCCACCTACCACAGCCACGGCATGGATCGATTCCCTGGCCTGCTGCCGGAAATCCGCGACGTGGTGATCGGTGCTCGCAATGTGCTGTTCGGCGTGGGCGTCGTGGAAAACGCCTACGACGAGACGGCGCTCGTCGCGGTCGTTCCCTCGGGGCAACTGAAAGACCGCGAGCCCCAGCTGCAGGCGCTCGCCAAGCAGTCCATGCCGCAGTTGTACTTCGATGAGATCGATGTGCTGATCATCGACGAGATGGGCAAAAACATCAGCGGGGCCGGCTTCGATCCTAACATCACCGGTCGCAATCGGCGCGCAGTCAAGTGGGTGACGAAGCCCCTAGTGAAAAAGATCGTGGTGTTGGGGATCACGCGCGAAAGCATGGGCAACGCCACCGGCATCGGCTCAGCCGACGTGATCAGCATGCGGGTGTGGCGCGAGTTCGACGTGCCTTCGACCTACGCCAATATCATTACGTCCGCCAACCTGGATGGTGCCGCCATCCCCATGGTCATGAACACGGACCGCGATGCCATCAGTCTGGCTGTCAAAACGGCGGTCAGGGTCAAGCCCGCGGACTGCCGCATCGTGCGCATCAAGAATACGCTGCATCTGTCCGAGATCCAGGTGTCAGAGCCTCTCCTGGAGCTCGTGCGTCGTCATCCCGAACGCTTCGAGTTGGTCTCGGATCCGGCGCCCTTCGCCTTCGACAGCAGCGGCACCTTGGCTCCCTTCGCGCGGCCACCGCACGCCGCCGCGGCCTAGTCCTGGGTCAACGGACGAACCGGCGGCACGTTAAGGCAGCGGAAACCGCTGGTCTGCCTGCCACTGGTTCCCATGTGTGCGTCTCGAACGCGCGCGTGACGCGAATCCGTCTTGATCTACCGCAAATGGGGAGAAACGATGAGAAAGCTCATTCTGTTGATTGCCCTCGCCGCTCTGTCCGCGCCTGCGCTGGCCGTCACCGCGCAGCAGGAGAAGATGAAGACCTGCAACGCTGAAGCCAAAGCCAAGGGCCTAAAGGGCGACGACTACAAGAAGTTCCGCGATGACTGCCTCAAGGCAAAACCCGCAACACCAGCTGCCGCCGGGCAGAAGGCAAGTCCCGCCGCCGAGCAGAAGACACTCACCCCGCAGCAGGAGAAGATGAAAAAGTGCAACGGCTTGGCTTCTTCCCAAGGCCTCAAGGGTGATGCGCGCAACAAGTTCATGAGCGGTTGCCTGAAAGGCTGACTGCGGGTCGCGACCCGGGCATTGGACGCCCCGCCCCGAGCGGGGCGTTTTCACTATCTGCGAGGCGCAGTCGCCTCCGCGGACATGGCTAGCCGCCCCACATTGCAACTGGGATAAAAAAAGGCGCCCGGTCTGACGCTGCGCGCCTTTGCGAGTGTTCGGCCGTATCAGCCTGCCGCCACCGGAACGTACATGCGCGTGTCACCACGTTGAATGAGCAGCGCCACAGGCTTTCCGTCCGGCGCCTTTTCCACCAGACTCTTGAACTGCTTCGCGGAGTCGATTTGTTCACCGTTGATTGCGATGACGACGTCGCCTTGCCGCAGTCCCGCGCGCGCAGCCGGGCCGTTGACGCCCCCGACCACTACACCGCCCTTGACCTCGAGCTGCTTGCGCTGTTCGGGCGTCAAATCCCGGACGGCGAGACCGAGCTTGCCGGTATCGCTCGGCTCCGCACCTGCAAGCACCACCTTGTCCGACTGCAGCTCACCCACGATGACGTGCAACGTCTGTTCCTTGCCGTCGCGCCATACCTTTCCTACCGCATTGCGCCCTGGCTTCACGGCGCCGACGATCAGCGGCAGCTGCCGCGAGTCGGTCACTTTCTTGCCGTCGAATTCCACGATCACGTCGCCGGTTCTAAATCCGGCCTTGTCCGCGGGGCCGTCCTTTTCTACCGATGCTACCAGCGCTCCGCTGGGTTCCGACAAGCCAAAGGACTTCGCCAAATCCGCAGACAGTTCCTGGATCTGCACGCCGATGCGGCCGCGCGTCACCTTGCCCTGCTCCTGCAGCTGACTGGCGACGTCCATTGCGATGTCGATGGGAATGGCAAACGCCAGTCCCATGTACCCGCCGGTGCGGCTGTAGATTTGCGAGTTGATCCCGATTACGTTCCCGCTCAGGTCAAACAGAGGGCCGCCCGAGTTGCCGGGGTTTACCGCCGCGTCGGTTTGGATAAAAGGTACATAGGTTTCGTCGGGCAGGGCACGACCCTTGGCGCTGACGATGCCGGCCGAGATGCTGTTTTCGAAGCCGAACGGGGAACCGATCGCGGCTACCCACTGGCCGACCTTGACCTGGTTTGGGTCGCCCACGTGCACGGTCTGGAGTCCGGTAGCGTCTATCTTCAAGAGCGCAACATCGGTGCGCGGGTCGGCGCCGATGACCTTAGCTGTGAACTCGCGCTTATCGGTGAGCTTGACCGTGACCTCTCCCTTGCCCCCAACGACGTGGGCATTAGTGAGGATGTATCCGTCCGGCTTGATGATGAAACCGGAGCCCTGTGCCCCTTGCGGCGCGCGCGGCTGGTTCGGCATCGGCTGACCAAAGGGGAACGGCTGCCCGAACTGGAAGGGGCCAAAGTTTGGCCCCGGTCCTTGCGGCCCGGACCCCGAGGGGTCGTCCGCAGTCCGCACCGCACGCTTCACGGTGATGTTCACTACCGCTGGGCCCTCCTTCTCCACCAGCGCCGAGAAGTCCGGGACCGCGTAGGCCGCGCTCGCCTGCGCTGACACGGTAGCGGGCGCTGGCGCCGCATGGGCCGGTGTCGGGAAGTCAATCTGAGAATAGATGGCGACGGCCGCAGCCAACGCCACTGTGAGCACTCCGAACTTAGCTTTGCACGTCATCTCAACCCCTCTGCGTGAAATCGCCGTCTGCCGACGGCCCGAATATGCAGTTGAAGACTTAAAGCAGGCTTAAGAGTTCCCGGTCGGCAACTGGACGGTGACATGCAGACCCGAGCCGCCGGCTCCGCTGTCTAGCGTGATACGGCCACCATGCCGGTCGGCCACCCGCTTAACGATGGCCAGACCGAGCCCGCTGCCCTCCTCTTCTTCCTTCTTCTGGCCGGAGACACGGTAGAAGCGGTCGAACACGCGGGCGCGCTCCTCGGCTGGGATACCGGCCCCTGTGTCCTCTACCTCGAGGAGGACGTCGCCGCCCTTTTGTTGCACGCGCACGATGACGCCGCCTTGGGATGTATAGCGGATCGCGTTGTCAACAAGGTTACCCAGCATCATCCGCAGGCTGTCGCCGTCGCCTCGGACATGAAGCGGGCCGTGGCTGTTCAGGGTCAAAGTCAACCCGTCGCGTTGCGCCATGGGCTCGAAATCGGCGATCACATCGCGGGCGAGGCGATCTAGATCAACGGATTCGTGACCCGTGTCGGATTCCTGCGGGTCCTGGCGCGCGAGCGTCAGCAGCTGTTGCACCAGTCGCGTCGAACGCTGCACCCCGCGTTCCAGCCGCGCCAGGGCTGCCGTGCGCTCTTCGTCACTGCCGGCGCGCTTAACCAGCTGGAGCTGCAGATGCACGGCGGTGAGCGGCGAGCGCAGCTCGTGCGCCGCATCAGCCACGAACTGCCGTTGAGCCTCTAAAGCCCGCTTAAGCCGCTGCAGCAGGTCATTCAAAGACCCCACCAGCGGTGCCAGCTCCTCGGGCAAATCCTGCCGTGGAAGCGGCTCCAGCGACGAGGGCGTGCGGGCACGCAATGCGGCCGAAATGCTCGACAACGGCCGCACAGCGTGGCCGACGATGATCCATATCCCAAGCCCGAGCAGTGGAAGCAGAAGCACAAGGGGCATCACAGCCCTGCGCGTAAGGCTGGCCGCCATCTCCTCGCGCAGGCTGAGCGGATGCGCGACCTGGATAATGCGGAACCCGTCGAGTTGCGTGTAGACGCGCCAGGCCTGATGGTTCCATTCCACATTGCTGAACCCGGGCCGGGGCCGCAGAGGGATCGCCAGGTTGGGGCGTGAATAGAACATCTGCACGCCGTCCTTGTCCCATACCTGAGTGATGAAGTCCGGCTCTGGCAGAAGCAGGCCCGGTGGCATGGGTGCGCTGGCTATGCTCTGATGCGAGAGGGAAAACGCCAGTTGCTTGAGTTGGTAGTCGAGCAGCTCGTCGATGTCTTGTTGCGCCCGGTAGTAGGCGCTGTAGCCGATCAGCAGCCCGGCGGTGACCAGGGCACCCAGTAGCCATGCCAAAAGCTGGCCGCGGATAGAGCCGGTCATGGCGCCTTGGACACGGTATACCCGAGTCCGCGGACGTTGCGGATGAAGTCCGCACCGAGCTTTTTGCGCAGGTGATGGATGTGCACCTCGACCGCGTTGCTCTCGACCTCTTCGCCCCACCCGTACAGGCGCTGTTCGAGTTGGGCGCGGGACAGGATCGCACCCGGCCTCTCGAGCAGGGCCGTCAGCAAGGCGAACTCGCGCGCCGACAGGTTGATTGTCTGACCCCGGTACTTGGCCTCATGCGTGGCCGGGTCGAGGGTTAGCGCGCCGTGCTCGAGGAGCGGCTCGGCGCGTCCGGCGTCGCGTCGTAGCAAGGCTCGGAGCCTGGCCGACAACTCGTCCAGGTCGAACGGCTTTACCAAATAGTCGTCCGCACCGCTGTCCAGCCCGGCTACGCGGTCTGCGACTGCGTCGCGCGCGGTCAGGATCAGGACCGGGATTCGGGTGCCACGGCGGCGCAGCTCGCGCAGCCAGTCCAAACCGCTCTTCCGCGGCAGCCCTAGGTCCAACAGTAGCAACGCATAGGCCTCTGCCTTGATCGCCGCGTCGCCTGCTTCCGCCTCCCGCACCCAGTCGACGGTAAACCCATCCTGGCGCAGACCTGTGCGCACCGCTTCGCCGATCATGGCGTCGTCTTCAACCAAGAGAACTCGCATAAGGGTCCGAAGTCTAGCCAATCTGTTCAAAGCTAGCCCGACACCCTTAACACGCGCTTAACCCG
>JACXTT010008489.1_pt1 | contig 14241 bp, 15 predicted proteins | sample 9270951 | NCBI WGS metagenome assembly JACXTT01 (sample SAMN15532306, study PRJNA645909) | rock metagenome | isolation source: weathered quartz diorite | place: Puerto Rico | collected 2017-06-21 | reverse complement strand
ACCACTTCCAGCGTCGAATCAATCTCTCCCCAGTTCAAGGAGACCAATTCACTCACGCGCAGGCCCGAAGAGTACAACACTTCCAGCATGGCTCGGTCACGCAGCCCAGCGGGCGTATCAGACCGGGGAACTTCAAGCAGACGCAGCATGTCATCTATGGTGAGGTGCGTCGGCAAGGTTTGCTCTTGTTTAGGCGACCCCACATGTAACGTCGGGTCTCGCGTCAGTACGCCTTCCCGTATCAAAAAACGAAAAAAACTTTTAATAGCGGCAAGCTTTCGCGCAATGGAGCTTTTCTTGTGTTCTCGGTGTAGAAGAGAGAGAAATGCGTGGATGCGATAGTGGTCAACCGCCTCTACCGCTACAGGTTGCGCCTGCGTTTGCCCCGGCGGCTTTTCCAGAAAAGCAAAAAACTGCCACAGATCACTCAGATAATTCCGCAGCGTGTGACTCGACACATTCTTCTCGATGCGGAGGAAGGTGTGGTAGCGCTCGACTAATGCTGGTAGGTCGCCAATGCTCATTGTCCAACCAAAGAAAAAGTAGAATGATAATATCAATATCGCTGTGTAGGCGAAAGTAGGAACGTGGACAGTCACCATCAAGAAGAATAATCAACGGATCGTGACGTTATGAAGACTTGTCATCACTGCCAACGAGAGATCACCATCAAAGACCGCATCGGGCGACGAGATACATGTCCAGACTGTGGCGCGGATTTACGCTGTTGTCTCAACTGCCTGCTGTATGATCCCCACTACGCCAATGCGTGTCGGGAACCGAATGCTGACCCCGTACTGGATAAAGAGGCGGGCAATTTTTGCGAGTACTTTGCGTTCATCGAGAATCGTCAGCCGCAGCAACCTTCCTCCGCAAGCAATGCCCGCGCGCAATTGGAGGCGTTGTTTAAGAAGAAATAAAAACTTCCTGTGATGCACTTGACAGCGCCAGGAGGGGAAGAGGAGAATTCCTTTGCGGAGGGCCACAAGGATAATACCCATCAGAAAGGAGCGGCAAAGGAAAGCGAGGGAATGGCATTATTAATCTGACCGGAGAGGAGGCCTTGTCATGCAGGACAAAACCTATGTCATCACCGAGATCGTCGGCGTCTCGGAGGGATCGATCTCGCAAGCTGTGTCCAACGCAATCGCACGGGCCAATCAGACACTGAAAGCGCTGGATTGGTTCGAACTCAAAGAGGTGCGCGGCACGATCGTCGACGGCAAAGTTGGACAATATCAAGTCACGTTAGACGTAGGGTTTCGCTACTTAACAGATGAAGAAATGCGCGCGTGGGTCCAGGGGTAGTCAGTCGGAGCGCGGAGTTCTTTTCACTCATGAACGGAGGGTGATAGTCATGCAGGAAAAAACCTATAAGCTCATTGAACTCGTCGGCGTCTCTTCTGCTTCCATCGAAGACGCCGTGCAAAACGCCGTTGCCCGCGCAAATCAAACGTTAAAGAATCTCGACTGGTTCGAGATTGTCGAAACCCGGGGGCTGATCCAAGAAGGAAAGATCAATCAATTTCAGGTGAAACTCAAAGTCGGGTTCCGCCTCGCGGTCTAAGCCTTATGGTTTCTCGCGCCCAGCCAGAACCGCTGGCGCGTAGAAGCGTTCGATATATTCCTTCACCATGCGCCGAGCAGAAAAGATCGGCGCGATCGAACAAATCGCTTCCTTTACCACTCGCATCCATCCGCGCGGGACGCCATCAGTGTCCCGCTGGTAGTACAACGGCACGAGCTCGCTTTCAAGAATCTCATAGAGCGTACGGGCGTCATGCATGTCGCGCTCGTGTACTTCAGTCGTAGGGTCGCTCACCGCGATCGTCCACCCATTCCCGCCGTTATATCCCTCGCTCCACCAGCCATCGGCCACGCTTAAATTGGGCACTCCATTCAGTGACGCTTTCTGTCCGCTGGTGCCGCTCGCCTCAAGAGGAGGCACGGGATTATTCAGCCAGACATCGACGCCTTGCACCAAGAATTTGGCGACGTGCATATCGTAGTCTTCAACAAAAGCAATCTGTCCGCCCAGGTTATACTCTTTGGCTAACGCGTATACTTGGTGGATTAAGTGCTTGCCGGGTTCATCCGCGGGATGCGCTTTTCCGGCAAAAATGAGCTGTACGGGTTTCCAACGGTCTTGCATGATATTTTGCAGACGCGCCAAATCCTGCAACAGCAGCGTGGCCCGTTTATAGGTGGCGAAACGACGGGCGAAGCCGATCGTTAAGGCTTCTGGATCAAGCAAGGCGCCGGAGGCCAGAATCTGCACGGGCTCTCGATGTTCCTTTCGCCAGAGATCGCGTGCGCGTTCGCGGATGAAACCCATCAGTTTATTTTTTAACAATACGTGGACCGACCACAGCTCTTCGTCCGGAATGTCGTAGATGCGCTGCCATAAAGCGGGATTATCGTGACGTTTCTGCCAGTCCGGCCCCAGATGCTTCCCATAGAGCGTGTGGAGTTCCGGCGCCACCCACGTAGGAGTATGCACGCCATTCGTGACGTGAGCAATAGGAACTTTGTCAACAGAAGTATTCGGCCACAGATGCTGCCACATGCGGCGCGACACCTCCCCATGGACCTGGCTGACGCCATTGCACCACCCGGCCAAGTGCAGAGCGAGGACGGTCATATGGAACACCTCGCCCCATGACTCACGGTGAGCGCCCAAAGCCAAGAAGCGGTCCCGATCGATCTTTAAGTCGGCCCAAAATTTGTGCAAGTATCGGTCAATAAGGAGGAACGAAAAAGCGTCGTGACCAGCGGGGACCGGAGTATGAGTAGTAAACATTGTTGACCTTCGCACTTCGCTGACAGCTTCGTCGAAGGACATCCCGGCGGCAATAAACTCTCGGAGGCGCTCAATAGTCACAAAAGCCGCATGCCCCTCGTTCAGGTGCCACAGGCTGGGTTGAATACCCAGGGTGCGCAGCACTCGTACGCCGCCGATTCCCAAGATGATCTCTTGCAGGATGCGCATCTCCAGATCGCCGCCATACAATCGGGCCGACAACTCTCGATCCCACGGCGCATTTTCTTCCACATCCGTGTCCATCAAGTATAGAGTCGACCGACCGACGCGGACATGCCAGACCTGCACGTAAATTTGCCGATCATCGAGCGGCACCGACACGAGGAGCCGCTTCCCGTCCGGCGTGAGCACGAGTTCCAAAGGCGCTTTCGCACGGTCGAGGTATTCGTAGACCGCCTCCTGCCGTCCATCTACAGATAAGCGCTGATGAAAATAGCCCTGCGGATACATAAACCCGATACCGACCAACGGCATGCCCAGGTCGCTGGCTTCTTTGCAATGGTCGCCGGCAAGAATGCCAAGGCCGCCGCCATAGATTGGCAGCGAGCTATGGATGCCAAACTCCGCGGAAAAATAAGCGACCGTCGCCTTGGCTAAGTGCGGCACGGTGCGCGCCACCCAGGTTTCTTGGGTCTTCATGTCGGCGTCAAACGCCATTACCGCCGTATCATAGCGGCGGAGAAAAGAAGGATCGTGCGCGAGCGCCTGCAAGCGTTCAGGCTCCACCTCCAGCAAGAGTTTCACAGGATTATGGGCCGTCAGGCTCCACCGCGTTTGATCAATAGCGGCAAAGACCTCTCTGACCTCCGTATGCCAACTCCACCATAAGTTATAAGCGAGATCGTTGAGTCGGCTAATCCGAGGAGGGAGCACGGGAAGCACACTAGTCATGACGATCATTCCTTCTGCATTCTATGTATTGACTCTCAATACAAGACATCGGCTATCTTTCCGCATAAATTAGGCCAACGAGTCATTCTTTATTGACAACCTGACGACCCTCTTCCTCTTAGCTTGTCGACTAGGTATATAAAAAGCGATTTTCTTCTCGATGCAAGAGAAAAGCTTTCGTCAATTCACACACGATTATAGCTGCTTGTTCAAGAAGGAGGGGCCTTATCATGGAAGCGCAAGAACGACAACCTATCCCCCGTATCAATGACTCAGCTCCAGATTTTAAAGCCATAAGCACGCACGGGGAAATTACCCTCTCGCAATACACCAAAGCCGGGAAATGGGTGCTGCTTTTTTCTCACCCGGCAGACTTTACCCCAGTCTGCACCACAGAGTTCATCGAATTCTCCCGCCTCGCCCCGGAATTTGAGAAACGTAATATGCAACCAAGAGAACAAATAAAGTTTACAGTGTCATCATTAATAAAATAAAGGGGGAAGCCATATGGACTATCGAGTGGTTGATGCGGACGGTCATATTCTCGAACCGCCTGACCTGTGGGAACGGTACATCGAGCCACGCTATCGAGAGACTTGCCCAAAGCTCGTTGCGCTTGAAGACGGTGAAATCTTTCGCATTGAAGGGGACGATGCGATTGACTTGGGGCGGGGGAAGAAACGCGTTAAATTCGGCGGTCTAGGCACGATTGGGGCGCGCTCAGATAGCCGCGTCAAGTCGCACCGCACCCCCTACCTGGAAGGACGCAAAGGCGGTTTCGATCCCTATGCCCGTATCCAGGACATGGATGCCGATGGGATCGACGCAGCGTTCCTCTATCCCAGCCTAGGGCTCTTCCTTGGAGCCATTAAGGACCCCGATTTCTCTGCCGCCGCCTGCCGGGCGTATAACCGTTGGCTTGCTGACTATTGCAAACCGTACCCAGAGCGCCTGTTTGGCGCTGCGATGCTGCCCATGCAGTCGATTGAAGGCGCCGTGCAAGAAACACTGTATGCCGCAAAAGAATTAGGCTTTCGCTGCGGGTTCATCCGCCCGAATCCGTACAATGGCCGCGTGTTGCATGACCCTGCGTACGATGCGCTGTGGAGCGTGGCCCAAGATCTCGGCTTTTCTATCGGCATTCACGGCGGCTCGGAAAGCGGACAGCCTACGCTCGCGATGGAGCGTTTCACCGACGGTCTAGCCGTGCGCCATTGCGTCGCGCACACGTTTGAAATGATGGCGGCGGCGACGAGCCTAATCATGTGTGGCGTGTGTGATCGTTTTCCGAAGTTGAAAATCGCCTTTCTCGAATCCGGCGGCGGTTGGATGGCCGGATGGTTGGACCGGATGGATCGACATTTTGACGACGTGGGGATGAACGATACGAAATTGACGATGCGCCCCAGTGAAATCTTCCGCCGCCAGTGTTTCATCTCATTCGAGCCAGTGGAAGGAACACTCAAGTATCTGGCCGACTATCTGGGGTCAGATACGATCTTGTGGGCGACGGATTATCCGCACGCGGACGGTTTTCCAGACGCCGCCAACATGATCAAACGCATGGGGCTCCCACCGCAGACGCTTGCTAACGTGCTGGCCGGCGGGGCTAAGCGATATTATGGATTGCAGTGAGGATGAGGTAATCCTTCGATAAGGAGCAGGGTCTCGCCCTGGTCAGTGCTTGGAACGATAATGCAGGATGGGAGCGCTGGCTCATATTAGGGGCGTCAGGAGCGAGACGCCCTTGCCCTTTCCAGAACATTAACGGTCCTAGTCGCTTCTAATGTTATCGGCCGCTGTGTCGCTCCTAATCTGCTGCAACTTTGGGTGGTCTGTCTCGAAGATATCTGAGCCGCAGTTGCCGCCGAGGCTAAGCTTCACCGAGAGGTCTTGCCCCCACTTGAACTATGTTAAGCACGAGGAGATCGTTTCCCGAGGCGAAGAAGCTGTTGAATAGGAGACACTGACTATGCCTGAACTGACTGATCTGAGAGATCGCACGTGCATCGTGGGAATTGGCGAAACGGCCTATACGCGCGGCACGCCGAAAAGCGCGCTCGAACTCGCTTTAGAAGCGTCGATGGGCGCTATCGAAGACGCCGGCGTCAAGCCTGAAGTCATCGATGCGGTAATCTTGCCAAGCGGCGCTGGCAGTGGCGGCACAGCTGGCGACTTTTGCGCCAACCTGGGGCTCCAAGACCTACATTATACCACTTCACTTCAGGAGATGGGCGGGGCCATGTGTGTGTCCGCCGTCGAGTCCGCCGCCGTTGCGCTCGCCAGCGGCATTGCCCGCTATGCGCTGATTCCGTTGTGCAGTCGTTTCTATTCCGGCCGTAAAGCCCGGCAAGTCACCTCAGATCCCGGGACGGGCCTGCAGGCCGCTGAGACGATCCGGGACTACTATGCGCCGTTCGGCGTGGCGGCTCCGCCTCAACATTACGCGTGGATGGCGCAGCGTCACATGCAACTCTACGGCACTACCCACGAACAACTAGGAGCAGTGGCGGTGGCGATGCGTAAACATGCGCAGTTGCATCCCAATGCCCTCATGGGGCGGGCCCCGATCACCTTAGATGATTACTTAGCCTCGCGCTGGGTCAGTTATCCCTATCGACTTTTGGACTGCTGTCTGGAGACCGACGGCGCTGCGGCGTTACTGATGACCACAGCCGATCGCGCCAAAGATCTGCGCAAAAAACCGGTGTATGTGTCGGGCGTGGCGTCGGGTCATCCTTTCCCGCCGCACGATATTCCTAATCGACCCGACATCCTTAAAATCGGACTCGACTTTTGCGCGGCGCGTGCGTACGCGATGGCGGGAGTACAGCCCGGCGACATCGACTTTGCCGAGATTTACGACTGCTTCACTGGTCAGGCAATTTTACAAATTGAAGCGGCGGGCTTTTGTAAAAAAGGTGAAGGCGGACCCTTCGTCGAAAATGGACGGATCGAACTCGGCGGAGCGCTGCCGGTGAATACCCACGGCGGCTTGTTGTCGCAGGCGCACAATACTGGCATGAATCACCTGGTCGAGGCCGTTGTGCAGCTGCGCCACGAGGCTGACGCGCGGCAGGTTGCAGACGCCGAGCTGGGAGTAGTGACCGGCTGGGGAGGCCACGGACATGGGTCAATCACGATTCTGCGTCGCTGAGGTTCTACACACATGAGCACTGAAAATCCAACACAAGTTGCACGAGCTGTCAGATTGCCTATTTTGCATGGCTATACGAAGGAATTTTACGATTGGTGCCACAAGCAGGAGCTGCGTTTTCAACGCTGTCAAAAATGCAGAGCCTGGCGTCATCCGCCGCGGCCCATGTGCACCAGTTGCCACTCGCTGGAGTGGGAGTGGGCTCCCACCAAAGGAAAAGGTGCGGTCTATTGCTGGACGACGGTGTATCAGGCTCTCGATCCGGCTTTCGCCGACGCCGTTCCGTATGCAGCAGTCGTCGTCGAATTGGAAGAAGGACCGCGTCTCACGACCTGGGTCACGGGAATATCACCCGACGAATTGCGCATCGGCATGCCGGTTGAACTGTGGTTCGATAACGTCAGCAGCGAAGCGACGCTGCCGAAATTCAAACCGCAAGCTGTCTCCTAGAGCATTAGGCGTGCTGGAGCTTCACAAGCACCCGTGCTGGCGCTTTCTCTCCTTGCTTGGGTTCCATAATCTTCTGGAAGACCAACCTAATTTCTGACTGGCGGCTGTGCCCCGCGCGAGTTGGCGCGCCGCCATCATTCGGGCAGATATTGCCGTGTTTTTCCTCCCGTGACATGTTTCCTTTAACACCCTGGCGCATTGTCTCTCCTCCCTAGAGCGCGTTACAAGTGCATGCACCAAAAAGTGCAGCCTTGCGATGCAGAGGAAAGCGTATTTCCATGATTTGAGCACTAAACCAGAGTATGGCTGCTGCCGATAAGAGGAATCATAGAGCGGCAGTGTCCGGTTCGATAGCGGGAGTCTGCGGTGGGCCACCCGGTCGGGTGTGGCCGCCAGCCCACTGAAGCCGCTAGAAGGAGGCCCTGATGAAAGGGGTTGTTTTCAATCTACTGGAAGCGTTGGTTCGGCGAGATCACGGCGAGGATACCTGGGACGCGATCCTTGAGGTGGCGAACTTGGAGGGCGTCTATACGTCGCTCGGCAACTACGATGACGCGGAGCTGTTCCAACTTGTGAGCGCCGCGTCGCAAGTGCTGCAGCTGCCTGCAGACCCCATCGTGCGATGGTTTGGTCGCAGCGCGACCCCGCTCCTGGCAAAACACTACCCTCACTTCTTCGAGAAGCATCACTCTACTCGCTCGTTCTTGCTGACCTTGAACAGTATCATCCATCCGGAGGTCCGCAAAATGTACCCTGGAGCTGAGGTTCCGGAGTTTGAGTTTAATCTTTCCGGAGACGATCTGATCATGGGTTATCGCTCCCGGCGTCAGCTCTGTACGCTGGCCGAAGGCTTCATTGAAGGCGCCGCCGACCTCTATAAGGAGAAGGTGAGCTTCGACCACCGTCAGTGTCTAAAACTCGGGGCGTCGACGTGCATCATCCGTATCTCATTCAACTAAGATTGTTCCCCTGCAATGACAAATTCTATTGAGCTGAAGGACGACGAAGTCGGCCGCTGGAAAAAGCGTCTAGAGCGCGAGCGAAAAGCGCGTCTGCAAGCAGAGGCCATCACCGAAAAAGTTACGGCCGAGCTGTATGAGAAGCAGAGGGAGCTACTGCTCATACAGGAGATCGCTGTCGCGGCCAATGAAGCCCTGGCTATCGACGAGACAGTGCTCTTTACTCTCTCGCGAATTTGCGAGTATATGAGATGGTCAGTGGCGTACGGTTTCATCGTGCCGGAAGATACCTCGCAGAACCTTCGGCCAATCAACTTTTGGTTTTCCTCAGAATCAGAATCACACGCTCGTCCACAGGAGACTGGCCAGTTGCTCGCTCTCGAGTTGGCTGCTCGGAGTATCGCACTGGGCTCATCAAGAGCGGTCCACGCCGCAGAGTACGGCGATACCTGGCCCATACATATTAGGCCAGCTCTTCAGACTGCTTTTGCCCTGCCGGTGCCCGTGGGCCAGACCATCGCCGCAGTATTGGTGTTTTTCTCAAGCGACGACGAGACGCTAGACGCCCGTCTGTCGGAGATACTTGGGCACGCTGCCACGCAGTTGGGGAGGGTCTTCGAGCGGAAACGGTCGGAAAGAGAGTGGGAAAGGGCGAAAGAAGCCGCCGAAGCGGCTAACAAGGCCAAATCTGAGTTCCTCGCCAATATGAGCCACGAGATCCGCACCCCCATGAATGGCATCCTGGGCATGACCGACCTCGCCCTCCAGACCCCCCTGACTCCTGAGCAACGAGACTATCTGGGGATGGTGAAAACATCCGCCGAGTCCTTGCTCACTGTGCTTAATGACATCCTCGACTTCTCCAAGATTGAAGCTGGTAAGCTCACCCTTGAGCCTATTGCTTTTCCTCTGCGGGACTGCCTGGAAGAAACGGTGCGGACCCTGGCTCTGCGCGCTCATCAGAAGGGTCTGGAACTCCTTTGCCATGTACGAACCGGGGCGCCTGACACGGTCGTAGGAGATCCAGGCCGGCTGCGCCAAGTAATCGTCAATTTGATCGGCAATGCCATTAAGTTCACCGAGTGTGGGGAAGTACTAGTGGAGGTGGAGGTCAAGGAACAGACCGAGGAGGAAGTCAGTTTACACGTTGCGGTCCGGGATACAGGAATTGGTATCTCTCCAGAGAAGCAGCAGCACATCTTCGCGCCCTTTGCCCAGGCTGACGGCTCGACGACGCGCAAGTATGGCGGCACCGGGCTGGGGCTGGCAATCTCCTCTCAGTTAGTAGCACTGATAGAAGGCCGGATTTGGGTGGAGAGTGAGGTGGGACAGGGCAGCACCTTCCATTTCACGGTCAGACTGGGCGTGCGACACGAACCATTCGTGCAGTCACTGCCAGCAGCGCTGACCATCTTGCCAGGGCTCCCTGTGCTGGTCGTCGATGACAATGCGACCAATCGACGGGTCCTTGCGGAACTGCTCACCCACTGGCAGATGCAACCCATCGTAGTTGATAGCGGACCAGCCGCGCTCGCGGTCCTGCGACAGGCCACGGCTGCTGGAACACCGATCTCTCTGGTCCTGCTCGACGGGCATATGCCGGAGATGGATGGCTTTACCCTGGCCGAGCAGATCACACAGAACCCGGACTTAGCCGGCGCTACCATTCTCATGTTGACATCCGGAAGTTATGCGAGAGATCTTGCCCGCTGCCGCGAGTTAGGCATTGCCGTCTATCTCTTGAAGCCAATTAAACAGGCAGAGTTGAAAACAGCAATTTTGACGGCCTTAGGCACGCGGGCAGCCGGCGCTCTAGATCCTCCTCAACGCACCCAAGATGTGTCCTCCCTCTGGCGGCCACGTGCTCAGACGCAGTGCGCGCCGAGTCTGCACATCCTGCTGGCCGAGGATAATATCGTCAACCAAAAATTGGCCGTACGCCTGCTGGAGAAACGGGGGCACGCAGTAGTAGTGGCGGGCAATGGAAGAGCAGCCCTTGCGGCACTAGAGCGAGAAACCTTTGACCTTATCCTGATGGACGTGCAGATGCCTGAAATGGATGGGTTAGAAGCCACCGCAACAATTCGCGCAAAAGAACGGTTCACTCATACTCATATCCCGATCATTGCCCTGACTGCGCATGCCATGAAGGGTGATCACGAGCGGTGTCTTGCCGCCGGAATGGACGGGTATCTCACCAAACCACTGAAAGCCAATGAGCTCTTTGCCACCATTGAGGATGTGGCGACCGGTGTCGTGCACCACGATGACACTGCAACGTTCGCATAGGCCGGAATGGTCGGGAATAGCGCCGCAGCGGCCTATTTTACGCGATTTTCCATGACTACGAGATGTTCCTTCGCGTGCGCCGCATGACGACAGCGGGGTGCTGGGGCAGTGGCGCGCGCAGCCGCGTCTGGTACGCTTGCTCGTGGCTGATGAAACAGAATGCCAGCTGACGCCAAGGTGCGGTCGACCACCACCGCGGCCAGCAGCTGGGGGCGAAGCTGAGCGTTCGACGCCAGGCCAAGAGCTAGGAGGGACCGTGTATGGAACCGCTGCCCTGTCCACTGTGCGGCGAGTGGCTTGAACCAACTAAGATGCGTCACGGCTTGGTCTGGGTGTGTCGTGTGTGCCGAGCGGGTGCAGTTACGCTGCCGATCCTGCGGCAGGTCGCCTCGCGGCCGTTTGTCAATCAACTGTGGCAAACGGCGCTGCATAAGGGGCGTTCCTCGACGCTCAGGTGTCCTGCCTGCGCCTGGCCTTTCACTGAGATCAGAGGGGCAACCACCGCCGTCAACGCTCAAATCAAGGTGTGCGTGCGGTGCTTCTGGGTCTGGCTGCGACCCGGCGCACCCTTGTCCCCTCAAGCGCCAGAGCCGCTGCCCTCGGCGTTAGAACGTGGCCGAGCGCTTGTACAAGGGACGGTTCGTGGAGAGGCAAGCGCTGCCGCCGATGCGTGTGATGTCCTTGGCGACCTTGCTGCTGGAGTACTCCGTCGAATACTCTGAATTCGCGGGTTACTTTTTTTCTCCCCCTAACGCTTGCTGTAACGCCTGCCGAAACGGATACGTGTCCATGTAGATGCGCAGGACTTTGAATTTCCCGTTCTCGAACGTCCAAAAATTCAAATTGTTCATCTCAATCGACGCCCCGTCTTTCGTCTTCCCTACGAGATGCAACGGCGCAACGAGTTTGTCGCCGTCGATGATAATATCCGTGGGACCAGCGTGATAATCGACGAGGCTGCTTGTCAGCTTCTGATAGAAAGCTCGCAACGCCGCTTTCCCGCGAATTCCCTGCTCGCCAGTCATCGGGTTGATCATCAACGCGTCCTCAGCAAAGAGCGACAAAATGCCGTCGATATCACCTTTAGTGACACAATGAAAATATGAACGAGCAGCAGCTTCCATCTGCTGCTCGGTTGGAGTGCGCGCCATAAGAGTTCCTCCTTTGTGGCGACCTAGGCTTTACCTGTATGAGCAAGTGCATAACGAGAAGGCCGACGGAGAGCAAGAACACGCGACAAGTCCAACCCTTCCTCGCCAAAGGTTCCATTGCGCCACATTGACAGTCGCTACAGACCACTGCACAGTGAGCCCGCTAGCCCGAAAGGAGGAACGACGCATGGCGCAATACACCACCCCAGAACCATTCACTATCAATGTTCCAGACTCTGTCTTGACCGACTTACAAGAACGACTCGACCGCGTACGCTGGCCGGGCGAAGTGCCTGACACCGGTTGGGATTATGGTGCGAATTTGGCCTATCTCAACGAACTCGTCGAGTATTGGCGTACGCAGTATGATTGGCGCACCCAAGAACGTGCGATCAACCGCTGGAAACACTTCCGTACTACGATCAACGGACAAGGCGTCCACTTTATCCACGAGCGCGGCAAAGGACCACGCCCACTGCCGCTCATTATCACGCACGGGTGGCCAGGGTCTTTCTATGAATTCATGGAGCTTATCGGTCCATTGACTGATCCCGCCGCTTATGGAGGCGATCCCGCGGACGCGTTTGACCTCGTCGTTCCTTCACTGCCAGGCTATGGCTTTTCTGGTCCTACGCAAGAACGTCAGGTCAACATCATTCGTATTGCCGAATGGTTCTCCGTCTTGATGACGGACGTGCTAGGCTACACTCGGTACGGCGCACAAGGAGGGGACTGGGGCTCGATGGTCACCTCACGGCTGGGGTTCGCTTGTCCTCAGCATGTTGTGGGGATTCATCTCAACATGGTTGGCGTTGCCCCGCATCCAGCCAATCGCCAGAATCTCTCTGCCGCAGAACAGGCTTGGATCAAAGAGATGGACAAGTGGCGGAGCGAAGAGACCGGCTATCAGAGCATTCAAGGCACAAAGCCGCAAACTTTGGGGTACGGACTCAACGATTCTCCCGTAGGCCTCTGCGCGTGGATCACCGAAAAATTCCGCACCTGGAGTGATTGCGGCGGTGATCTGGCGCGCTCCTACTCAAAAGATCAGCTTCTTACCAATGTGATGATCTATTGGATCACACAGACGATTAACTCTTCGACCCGATTGTACTACGAAGAACGGCATCACCCCTGGCGGCTTGGCAAAGAAGAGAAGGTTACCGTGCCCACCGGCGTCGCGGCGTTCCCGGCAGAACTAGCGCGCCCGCCGCGGGAATGGGCGGAACGGTCCTACAATGTTACGCACTGGACGCCAATGCCCTCCGGCGGGCATTTCGCCGCCATGGAAAAGCCACAACTGCTGATCGAGGATATCCGAAAATTCTTCCGGATGGTGCGGTAATTAAGACGCACTAACGGTGATTTCGAAGACGAAGGCTTGCTTGTACCAACCAATCCACTTGAAGATGCGCGCCAGAAAATATTTGCGGAAAAACAACGGAAAAATTTCTGCGCGCACGCTTGGTCCTTCCCGCCACACCGCAGCGCCTTTCAGTATCGTCGAGCCAATTTGCAGCGTTGTCTCCGGATTCTTCTGCAGATTCTTGATCCAATTGGCGTCCATCCCACGCGCGGAAGTCACATAGACTTTGTCATTATTTGTCGCGAACCAAATCTTGACCGTGTATGGCTTGCTGCTTTTCCGGCCTTTCACCGTCAGCTGCACGAGAGATTCACGATTGAGCGCCTGAAGGTCAGGCATGAGATAACCCTCGGTTAGTTTGAGACTGCAACGAACTGTTGCGCTTGACTACGGAGACGACGCGGCTCAATCGTAATGAGGCGTTCGGCGGAAGCGACCGTCACGCCGATACGCCAAGCTCGTGTGTTATGTTCGGCTGCGATCTGCAGCACTTGCTCTGCGTCCGCTTCTTCCACCACGACACAGAAGCCGATTCCCATGTTGTAGACCTGAAACATTTCCGCGTCACTCAAATTGCCAAGCTCTTGCAGCACGCTGAAAATCGGAGGAACCGGAGGCAAGGTGTGAATCTGATAGCCGATCGGCGCCGCCGTGCGCGTCAGGTTAAAAAATCCGTCGCCCGTGAGATGGATCAGCGCCTTGAGCTTCACCCCGGCGGCAAACATCGCGGTAATTTCCGGCACGTAGATACGAGTAGGTTCGAGCAGCTCCTCGCCTACCGTACGAGCAAATTCTTGCAAATAACTGTCAACGGTCAGCTTTGCGTCATGCAGCAGAATACGTCGAGCAAGCGTTAATCCGTTGCTATGAATGCCGCTGCTGGCAAGACCGATCACCACTTCACCGGGCTGTACCTCTTCTCCGATAATGACGCGATCTAACGGCACTGTGCCGATCGCCGTCCCTGCCAGATCGAAACCAAACCCGGGACGGACACCGCGCACCATTTCACGAATCTGTGCAATTTCCCCGCCGGAAATGCTGACCTGCGCCATTTCGGCGCCGTGAAATAAGCCCTCGCCAATTTTCTCCAAGACTTCGGGCGCTAGCTCTTCGACTGCAATATAATCGACAAACGACACCGGAGTGGCGCCGAC
>JACXTT010008488.1_pt1 | contig 14242 bp, 17 predicted proteins | sample 9270951 | NCBI WGS metagenome assembly JACXTT01 (sample SAMN15532306, study PRJNA645909) | rock metagenome | isolation source: weathered quartz diorite | place: Puerto Rico | collected 2017-06-21 | reverse complement strand
GCTATGGAAAGAGGAATGTTTGCAACCGGATACAAATCAACACTGAATCCATTGATAATAGCTGGTGGTCCAAATGGATCTCTGCCGCATGCACAGGTGACTGACAGAAAATTCAAGAATGGTGACATGGTTGTTGTTGATTTGACATTACGATACAATGGATATGTCTCTGATGCAACAAGAACATTTGGTCTTGGATCTGTATCACCAGAGGCAAAAAAAGTATATGAAATTGTAAGAGAGTCTCAAGAGGCTGGATTAAAGGCAGTAAAACCAAATGTTTCCTGCAAATCTGTTGATGATGCATGCAGAAAAGTAATTGACAAGAAAAAATATGGAAAATATTTTATCCATTCAACAGGCCATGGCATTGGTCTTGAGGTACATGAATTACCAAATCTTGGACCATCAAGTACAGCCATACTATCCAAGAACATGGCAGTAACAGTAGAACCTGGGATTTACATTCCAAAAAAGTTTGGTGTACGAATTGAAGATTCAGTAATAGTTGGAAACAAAATTGATGTCATGCACAAGTTTACAAAAGAATTGATCACGGTATAATCACAATCTAAATTTTTTTGTAAACAAAAATTCTAGTCTTGATATCGCATAAGTTTTTTCTCTTCGAGCATTGTATGTAGATTGTGAACTGATCTGTGCACCTCTGATTCTCTTCGCGCACCTACACACACAAGTTTTCCCGATACAAAAATCAAGGTAACAGTTTTAGGATCAATCATCCTGTGTATGACACCGGGAAATTGTTCTGGTTCATACATGCTTCTTGGAAGGCTTCTTGCGGCCATTGGAAGATGAACTCCGCCACCAAGGTCTACTGATGCAACTATGTTTTGAATCGTTATTACAGCATCATTTTTTATCTTTATCTTGGCCTTGCGGAGTTTTTGTATCACGGTCTGTATTGCATGAATAGCAGTTTCTTCAGATTTTGAACCTGTACAGACAAATTTGCCTGAACTAAATATGAGAGTAGCAGTTCTTGGTGATTTCAATCTAAATACAAGACCTGGAAATTGTGCTGGATTGTATTCTGCTTCTGGAAATGCCTTTGTGATTTCCACAAGATCAATTTTTTGATCAACTGATGCAGAAGCAACCACATTAACTATTTGTACAATTGGTTTTGTCTGTGGCATCCACATGGATGCAATATTGTATCATATATATCCAGAATGTGGAATATGTAATGTACTAATATTGCATAAAGCAAGAAAAATTTTTTATTTTTACTTGCATAATGTACAAAACTATTTTGGTAGATTACGAATTATGTGTAATTGAAAATTTCAATCATTCTTTTTCTTTGTACAATTTTATAGATTTGGCAATTAAATTCACACAGATCATGTATACAATAAATGAAATTGATTGTGCTAAAACAGATGAAGTGTATGCCTCATAGTCTCTAACTAACAGATAGTATTGTAATATCCATCTACATATGACATAGATTATCTCGCCTGATCCAAGTGAGGTAATAATTTTCACAAGATCTGTTTTCAGCCTGGATTTATCCAGATTTCCTGATTCTAGAAGATATTTTTTCCTATTATCAATGTAAAAAAGACCTGCAAAAGCTGTATAATACACTAATAGATCAACTACAAGAGTTGCCGAGCTGTTAACATATTTTGCCTGTACAGCAAATATCTGTGCTGCTATGGCAGAGATTGTAACTGATGCAAGAAATGCAAAAAAGATGTTCTTGTTTAGTTTTAGATATTCCTTATACTGGTTATTCACTATCTTGTTATTTTGTACCTTGCAGATAAATTCAATCACTAGCAAATCTATTGCAAAACATTACGTCTTGGCATGGTAAGTATCATTTTATCAAAACAAGATTTTTCTAGTATGGCTTTGCTAGTTAGGATATCATGGTAAAACTAAGCGATCTTAGAGCCTGTAAAAACTGCCACATGGTGTATTTCAAGACTCCATCAGAAAAATGTGCACACTGCAATGCATCTGCGCAGCAAGAAGAAATAAAATTCGATTAGAACTTTGCATAATAACAAATTTCTATTCTTCCATATTCTTGTATGTGTAACTTACTAATTTTAGTTGATCTTAAATAAATGCCAGAAAATACCATTTATTTATTATATTACAAAAATTATTTTTTTATAACCGTGATTTAATAGATTTTTTCTATAATAAAGGCTAAAATTTGTATCTTATACAATGGTGATATTTTATATCATAATAATCGAGCATTTGTATTTGAGAACATGTTAACTGAATTACTTACAATAGGCACAATTTTTACCAGCTGCGGTCTTCTTACATGGTCTGCAATGAAAAAATACCAAACAAAGATTGAATCTAGACTTACAGAAATTGAGTCTCGTGGCACAGAACTAGAAGTGACAGAGAGAAGATACAAGTAATCTTAGTGACAGATTGGGCTTCCATGACAAGAACGATCTGTACCAGCCGTAGCAAATCCTCCTACATTAGCGCCACTAAGATCTGCGCCTGCTAAAATAGCATATGACCCATCAGCTGCAGAAAGATTTGCATGGGATAGATTAGCACCTGTTAAATCTGAAGTACGAAAGTTTGAATTTGATAAATCGGCCTTTGAAAAGTTGGCACCTGTAAAGCTTACTTGTATTGCTCGTATGTGTGAAAGGTTTGCACCAGACAAATTAGCATTTTGAAAACTTGCTACTCCAAATGAGGAACCTGAAAGGTTGGAGCCTTGAAGATTTGCTCCAGCTAAATTAGCGTGGTAGAAATCCATGTTTTGTGCATTAATTCCATTTAGATTTGCACTTGAAAGATTAACATAGTTAAGACTGGCACCTGTAAGTTGTGCTCCAACAAGATTTGCACCTGATAAATTAGTGCCATACAAATCTGTACCATGGAGGTTTGCACCTGAAAGATTGATTCCAGTCAAGTTGAGAAATTCTAGACTGGCACCATGTAGATCACAATTAGACCAATCTGTATTCGGCGATGGTTTGCCGGAGCATGATTTTGTTTGTGTTATGCTAGACTGTGAATAGCCTGAATCTGCATATGCTGCAAGTGTTGATGCTGGATTGCTTGACATTACAGTAAATAACAAAACTGATACTGCACCAATCCATAGCAATAAGACATTTTTCTTATTTGTTTGCAAAGCACCAATTAGATCTAATCTTTGTATAAAAGGATGTCTTGGAAAAACGTAAACTACAAAATTATTCTTGTAAAGTTATACGTAAACTGCAAAATTAATTTTATACATAAATTATCTAGTATATAGTGTGTGTCAAATGAATTTGTCAGATAAAATTTAATCAAATGATTTGTGTAATTAGAAAATTTATCTAGTAGGAAAAATTACACGGTCTGATGGATTATCATCATTTTCATGGAAAAAATATTCCTCACATAGAAATCAATTCCGATATGAAAATTGATGATCTTGTAGAAATCTATGCAAGCTCAGGTTACAACGCAAGACAGCTTGGAGAAGCTGCAAAATTATTTAGAAAAATGATCGAAGATGATGCGACAATATGTCTTACTATTGCAGGCGCCATGACACCAGTTGGATTTGGTGGCCTGTTCAAATCTCTGATCACAAATGGATTTGTAGACTGGATAATATCTACCGGTTCTAATCTATATCATGAAGATCATTTTGCATGGAACTTGCCCGTAAAACAAGGACATTTTGAAGTAGATGATATGATTCTCTACCAAAAAGATATTGTCAGAATAAGAGACGTCTACATCAAAGGAGAGGAGACCCTCAAAGAACAGGATAAGATTGTATACAAAATGTTTGAAGATAATTTAATTGAAAAACCATTTACCACAGCAGAATTTGCAAACTGGATGGGTAAATATTCCAAAGAGCATTCAAAACATCCGGAAAAAAGTTTTGTTGTTTCTGCATATGATTATGATGTTCCTTTGTATGTCTCAACTCTGAAAGATTCTTCACTTGCGCTTGATTTGGCACCCCTCAGACTGGCTGGCAAGCAGTTTTCCTTAGATTTTGTGAGGGAAATAATTGAACAGGCAGCAATCTTGTATAATTCAAAAAAAGCAGGAATCGTTGAGATAGGTGGTGGGGTTCCTAAAAATACTGCACAGCAGACAGGTCCACTATTAGACCAGATTCTGGGTTTGGGACACGGCGGACAAAACTATATCATACAAATCACTGATGCAAGACCAGATACCGGAGGATTATCTGGTGCCACACTCCAGGAAGGCAAGAGCTGGGGCAAGGTAAAAGACTCCCATGAGGATGTCATTGTGGTGTATACAGATGCGACCATTGCATTTCCAGTCCTGTGTCTATATGCATTGAGTATGGAGAGTCCTAGAAAACCGAAGCGGTTGTACAAAAAATTGGGAAAATATTATGATGAACTGTCTGAAACTTATTTTAATAAAAAGAAATTAAATCAACGATAACACAGATCCTTTCTATATCTCTAAAATTATTTTTAGAGAATCAACACTGCGGCAGCAAAGACTGTAGTCCATCTACCTCTAGAATCTCCAACTGCACTCTGTGTAATGTTTCTTGTCTTGTATATCTGTCTTGATACCTTCCACTGTTGTCTCTTCTGATCCCAGTTCTTCTCTACGTCAAATGGTATTCCAAGAGACGATGCTAACATCTGAGCTGCAATATCTTCTGCATAATCTCCAGCTTCTTTTTCTGTTTCTCCAAAAGACTGGTACTCTGATAGATATCCCCACTTTTTCTTGTCAGTTGGTTCTGCCAGCCCAACTGATGCAGCCATCAATCTATGCGGTTCATTAGATTGCTGTCGTGCGTAGATTACGAATTGCACACTGCCGGGACGAATCATCTTTAATCCTTCAATGCGTGAGATTACTTTGGCTCCTGGAGGAAATATGCTTGAAATCAAAACCAAATTCGTGTTTGGTATGCCTGCGTCTCGCAATGCAAACTCAAAACTTGTGAGTTGATCTTGGTGTACGCCTTTGCCTCTGGTAAGAAATATTTTTTTTGGAACCAGATCTAGCATCCTCTTCAATCGAGCTACATGTATTTAAAATCTCTCTAAAGACAATAAATGAAATTTCAAGAAATTTATACTACCAAGTAAATTACAATGGGATGAAAGCTAGTAATCCAGTCAAAGACATCAAAATAAAAAATGATGATGATATACAAACTATTTTCAAACAGTTATCAACTTCAGGTGGATTTGAATCACGAAATCTTGCTGATGGTCTTGAAATTCTTTCAACAATGATCAACGATAAGCACTGTCTGAAATTTTTATCATTTGTTGCAGCCATCACATCCACAGGTCTTCGAGGAATAATTGCTGATATGTTAAAAAATAAAATGTTTGATATAGTAATTACCACCTGTGGTGCACTAGACCATGATATTGCAAGATATTTTTCAAATTATTTGGAAGGATCATTTACCTTAGATGACACTGAGCTTTTAAAGAAAAACATGCACAGGCTGGGAAATGTAATTGTACCAATGGAAAGCTATGGGCCTATAATTGAAGAAAAAATGCAAAAATTTCTGGAAACAGTCTACCGGTCAGGCAAAAAGGAGATGTCAACTGCCGATATTACAAAAATGATAGGCAAAAACCTGGGAGAGGGTTCATTCTTGTACTGGGCATATAAGAATAACATTCCAGTAATAGTTCCAGGAATAATGGATGGTGGAGTGGGCAGCCAGATCTGGCTTTTTAGCCAAAAACACAGGGATTTCAGACTAAATGTAGCAAAAGACAGGGAGAGATAGTCGTCTAGTGTATTTAGGGGAAAAAAATATGGGGCTATTATGTTGGGTGGTGGCAGATCAAAACACCATACTCTTTGGTGGAACCAATAACGAGATGGCCTTGATTATGCAGTCTACATTACTACGTCACAAGAGTTTGATGGAAGCCTGAGCGGGGCTCTTGTCCGTGAAGCAATTTCATGGGGCAAGGTAACCAAAAATGCAAAACAAACCACAATACATGCAGAAATAACTACAGTCTTACCATTTCTTTATTCTGCACTACTTGCAAGAGTAAAACGTTGAACGCATAAAATATTTCAAATCAATGTTACCATTCAATAATAGTGATGTGATGGTCTCTGTCTCTTCCCAAGATTGTCAAAATGATCATGTGGCTTGTCTCCTCTTGCATGGGAATGACTCTTACCATCTCCATGAGTATGAGTGTACATGACAGGTTTTCTCATGACAACTTCATCAACACGTATCAATAATGATGCAGCTTCTGCAGCTGTTTTGATCACTTGCTCTTTTACAACAAGGGGTTCTATGACATCTTGTGAATACATTTCTCTGACTCTTCTTTCCATTGCATCAATTCCATACCATGAATGAATTCTTCCATTGTTGTATTCCAAATTTTTATTTCGTAGCTGCACAATTGTATCAACCACATTCATTCCAGAATTTCTTGCTATGGTAAGTGGAATCTCTTCAAGGGCCTCTGCAAAGTTTTGAACTACAACCTGTTCTCTTCCTTCAATAGAATGAGATCGTTTCCTGATCTCATTTGCAATTATCATCTCAGCCGAGCCTCCTCCAGCTACTATTGATGGATTGATAAAGAAATCCTTGAGAACTGCAATTGCATCAAGTACAGTGCGATGATATTCATCAAGCATTCTCTTGGAGTTTGCCCGCAATAATATAGTGACAGATTTTGGATTTTTGCATTCAGTTACAAATATCATCTTGTCATCACCTACAAATTTTTCATAAACCTTACCTGCAAATCCTAGGTGTTTTTCATTCATGCTCTCAAGATTATTTACTATTGAGGCACCAGTTGCCTTTTCTAGCCAGTGAATGTCGTTCTCTTTTACTCTACGAATCGATATGATGTCTGCCCTTGATAGGTAGTGTAGAGCCAGTCGACTAATTCCTTTCTGGGAAATCACTACATTTGCACCCGAGCTGATTATCCTCTGCGTTTTCTCTTTCACTGTGTCGTTTTCCCTTGAAATGTATGCCTGCATCTCTTGAGGTGTGTTTATGGTTATCTCTGCATCAGTTTTTGCTCGTTCATTGTCAAGCTCTTCGTTTATCAGAAGAATTTTGGCTTTTTCAATGGACCTTGGCATGGCGGAACTATCTATTGTCTTGTCAATGACTACTCCCTTTACTAGTTCAATGTCTGAAGTATTACCTGGTTTTTCTTCTATTTTTATGTCATCTGTCTCAATTTTCCTATCAACAAAATCTGCTATCATACAAAATGCATCAGTCACAAGTTCAGCTACAGATTTTTTTCCACATAGTATGGAAATTGCTTTTGATCTCAGACAGGTCTGAGCTAATTTTACCATGATTTCTTTATTTTTATAACTGGGAGATTTTGCAATAGATCTTACAAATTGAAGGGCCTCTTCTGCAGCATTTTTGTATCCTATTTCTATTGTAGCAGGTGATATGCCCATGTCCAATAATTTTTCTGCCCTTTCAAGCAACGATCCTGCCAAAAGAACCACTGATATTGTTCCATCTCCTACTTCATTGTCAACTGAGTTTGAAGCATCTATCATCACCTTTGCAGCTGGATGTTCAACATCTATCTTGCGTAACATCGTTGAACCGTTCTTGGTTAGTGTTACTTCTCCTAGAAGATCAATGTACATTTTTTCAAATCCCCTTGGACCAAATGAGCTCTTGATTAGATCTGCAATTAATTTACCAGCAAGCAAGTTGTATCTTCTTGCTTCGTCACCTGTAGAATACTGTGTACCTTCGCTTAGTAGTTCTTTTGAACTCATGTAAATATAATATATTTAGTAATTATAAAACTTCTGATCAGAAAAAATCTAAAGAGTCTTTACACAACATTTATGGACTAGCTCTGAATTGTAAGTCCAGTTTTGTTACATGTATTAAAATTTCTTAGAGTCTCTGTCAACGATTCTGTCAGGGATGTGATGTCTGCAACAGAATCAGCAAGCATTCTGACTATAATGCCTGAATTCCGTGGCAAAGTAGAACAGCTAGCTAAAAGAGGAGTATTTTGTGCAATTGCATTGATTTTATCTACGACACTTTCTATCTGAATGAGACTCCCAATTATGTACATACTAGAAAAGACATCTTTTCCGCCAAATACTGACTCGAGGCTTGGCTTGTCTTTTTGGCCAAAGCTCATAACATCTGTAAATAAAATTTGGCCATTTCTATGAGCTGTTGTACGAAGAAAACAAAGATCACAGTCAAACTTTTCACCAGATGCAACACGACCAGCTGATATGATCTCAGAATAAATCAATACTGCATTATCATCTATCACAAGATCTACTTGTTGGTAGAATCTAGATGATTTGAATGGAATTATCTGGTGTGGAACAAATTCTAGGTAACTTTTATTTTTGCTGTGTATGCTGATATATTGTGATGCATAGCCTTCTTCCATCTTGTAAATTTTGGTTGCTGATTGGGTGGTGATTCTTGCCATGGAATTTTTTTCCATTGTGATATCAATTTTCTGTTTGTCTCCTTGCAATATTCCACCAGATGATGACATGATGTAAATGTGTGCAAAACCAGGATAGTTTGCTTCTGGGTACATTGCTTTTTGAATCAAGAATGGAGCTTTTGACAACAATGATTTGATATATGTTTTAAAACCGTCATTCTGAAGTTTGATCTCTATGGTGCCATTCTGTCCTGGCATCATGAATTCTTTGTTTGTAGAATTTTTGAAAATATCAGGAATCTGCAATATCATCTTGTTCTGTCCTTTCTAACGACGGGTTTTTTATCAAACAAGATTGATCTGATTATATCGTCTACAACATCTTCTATGCCTTGACCTGTTTGACAGTTGACAAATACATATCGTCTACCATCTCTTATCTTTTCAGCATCTCTTTTCATTATGGATAGATCTGCTCCCACATGTGACGCAAGATCAATCTTGTTGATGACAAGCAAGTCACAACTTTCTATTCCGAGCCCACCTTTTCTTGGATACTTGTCTCCTCCTGATACGTCTATTATGTAAATGAAATAATCTGCAAGGGCAGGACTAAACGTGGTCATCACATTGTCTCCGCCACTCTCAATGATTATCAAGTCTAGGCTCGGGTCTTTCTTTTCTATTTCGTCGATTACGGCTAGATTTATTGTTGGATCTTCTCGTATCGCAGTGTGAGGACAACCTCCTGTTGCTATTCCAATTATCATATTCTCAGGCATGACTTTGAGCTCTGTAGACAAAATTCGCTGCATCCTTTGGGCATCCTCTTTTGATATGACATCATTTGATATTATGCAACACCGATACCCCCTTTCTATCAAAATAGGTACAATTCTTTCAATGAGGCGTGTTTTTCCAGATCCTACGGGTCCGCCAATTCCAATCTTTGGTATCTTTTTATTTTTCAAAACCATTATTTTTCTCCAATTTATGTAATGAACATTTTTGAGTTTTCATGTTCATGAATCATTTGGAAAACATCTGTCATAGGGGTTAGCTGCCAAACATTGTTCAATGATTCTTTTTTGTTGTTCTTTGCAATTAAATTGATCTTATCTGAAAGCAGTGCAAGAATCTTCTGACCACTGATATGCTCTATTATTCCAAGCTTGATTGCAGCTGCTACTATACCTTGACTGAATGAATAAAGCATCATCCTCATGCTACTCTCTTCTGGAATTCCAAGAAATTCTGCAGCTATGCCAAGGCAAACAGGATATGTCCCAACAGCTTGACTTGATTCTATTTTTGCCTGAAATTCTTTTACAAACTTGTTTTCTTTCTTAGGTGTAATTTGGGTTATGCAATTGAGTATCTGCGAGCCAGATCTCACGGACGTATTTCTTACTTCTTTTATCAATTTCATAGAATAAAATAGATTGTCTGCTTCCACAAGTTCTCTGATGTTGTTATTTTTTGCAGCGTTCATGGCAGTCAGGAAAATTATACAGTCACAGGGAACAAGTTGAAACTCTATTTGTTGTGAAATGAAATTTAAAACATCTTCCTCATTTTTAATTATCCCGTGTCTTGCAAGAGACTCTAAACCATTTGATAGTCCAAATATTCCTGAGGGAAAAAAGGAATCTGACAACTGCATTAAAAAAAATTCATGGTCAGTGTTCATGCATATATGTTCCATGTAGAGGTTGAAAAATCTGTTCTTCTATTTCAAATTCTAGATCGTCTAGTACACTCAACAGTAATTTTTTGAATGTCTCAGCCTCAGAGTCTGCGTGAATGGGAAATGAAAGAATATCATTTTCTATCACTATTGGTTTGTGTCTATTTCCTATCATATGGCCCAAGGTAATCAACTCAAAAGGATTTTTCTGTGATTTTTTTATCTTTACAGAAAGTACTCTTTCGGGCAATTGTTCCACAATGATAAATTTTTTGAAATTTGACACTATAACATCACCATGGCGTAATCCAGCGTCTATGATGAGTCCTATGTCTGTACCAAGATCGGTTTTCTTTCGCATCCTACCTCTTTCCAGCTCTTGGCGTGGGATCTTGATCTTTTCACAACTCTTCTTTAATTCCATTTGTTTAAATCGAATCATTAATTTTTTGTTATCAAAAATATTTCCAATCACTGATGTTATGGTAAGCATGATGATCTGAGTTATTCTATGAAATTATATTTTTTGATCTTAGTAATTTATTATAAATAATAAATACAAGAACCTACAATAGGTACAGATATGATGCTTAATCCACGAGAAATTGACAAACTCTATATTTTTATGGCAGCTGAAGTTGCAAGAAAAAGAAAAGCAAGAGGATTGAAGCTCAATTATGTAGAATCAGTTGCATTGATAGCAGATCATATTGTAGAAGGGGCTAGAGATGGAAAGTCTGTTTCTGAGCTGATGAGTTCTGGAAGAAAAATCTTGACAAGAGATGATGTATTACCAGGCGTGTCAGAGTTAATCAAGACAGTACAAACTGAGGCAACCTTTGAAGACGGAACTAAACTTGTCACTGTACATGATCCAATAGTGTGATGCAATGATTCCAGGAGAATATTTCCTAAATGATATGCCAATTATTGCAAATAAAGGCAAGAAGACGGTAAAGGTCAGAGTCAGCAATTCTGGGGATAGACCAATACAGGTGGGTTCACACACACATTTCTTTGAAACAAACAAGGCCCTTGTCTTTTCTCGCCAGAAATCTTATGGTTGTCATCTCAATATTCCCTCAGGCACATCAGTGCGATTTGAGCCAGGCGATACAAAGGAAATAGAACTGACCGAATTTGGGGGATTGAAAATAGTTCATGGGTTTAATGGACTTGTCAATGGCAAGCTCAGCACCAAAAAACAAATTGCACTTAGGAAAGCAAGAAAAAAAGGATTCAAGGATAGTGATCATACATGACACTAGTAATTCCTAGAAAACAATACGTGGATCTTTATGGACCTACCAAGGGTGATAAGATCCGACTTGCTGATACTGATCTCATAGTTGAGATCGAGAAAGATTTTCAGAATTATGGCGACGAAATAGTTTTTGGTGGTGGAAAAAGCGCAAGAGATGGAATGGGACAAGCAAGCGGTGTCGCTAGCAAAAATTCTCCAGATCTTGTCATAACAAATGCAATTATTCTTGATCCAGTTCTTGGCATTATCAAGGCTGACATTGGCATCAAAAATGGATTGATATCCGGAATAGGAAAAGCAGGTAATCCAAATGTTATGGATAAAATAGATATGGTCATATCTGCAAATACTGAGATAATTGCAGGTGAGCATACCATATGCACCCCTGGGATAATTGATACTCATATTCACTTTATTGCACCGCAGCAAGCAATAGACGCAATTTGTAGCGGCACCACTACCATGATTGGTGGTGGAACAGGACCTGCTGATGGTACCAAGGCAACTACGTGCACTCCTGGTCCTTGGAATATTCACAGAATGCTAGAAGCACTTGATGAACTTCCTCTAAATTTTGGTCTGCTTGGAAAAGGAAATGATTCACTAGAGCCTGTATTGATGGAACAAATTACTGCAGGGGCTTGTGGCTTGAAACTGCATGAAGATTGGGGTACTACTCCTGCAACCATAGATGCAGCATTAAAAGTTGCAGATAAAACTGACACTCAAGTGGCAATCCATACCGATACACTAAACGAGTGTGGTTTTGTTGATGATACCATAGACGCAATAGGTGGAAGAACGATCCATACCTATCACACTGAGGGTGCTGGTGGAGGACATGCTCCTGATATTATGAAAATAGCAGGTAAGAAGAACATTCTTCCTTCCTCTACAAATCCAACAAGACCATTTACAGTCAACACTCTTGATGAACACCTAGACATGATGATGGTGTGTCATCATCTAAATTCTTCTGTACGAGAGGATGTAGCATTTGCAGAGTCAAGAATTAGGGGAGAAACAATAGCTGCAGAAGATGTCTTGCATGATATTGGTGCATTGAGTATGTATTCTTCTGATAGCCAAGCAATGGGTAGAGTTGGAGAGGTAGGACTCAGAACATGGCAAACAGCTGATAAAATGAAAAAAATGTCTGGTAGATTGCCAGATGAAACAGGAGACAATGACAATCTTCGTGTAAAGAGATATCTTGCAAAACTTACAATCAATCCTGCCATAACACACGGAATCTCTGATCATGTTGGTTCCCTTGAGCCTGGCAAGTTAGCTGATATTGTAATGTGGTCTCCAGAATTTTTTGGTGTAAAACCAAGACTTGTGATAAAAGGAGGTTTTATTGCTTATTCCTTGATGGGAGATCCCAATGCATCAATTCCAACACCTGAACCAGTCTATTATAGACCAATGTTTGGTGCAATGGGAAAAGCAAACTATTCCACTTCTGTAACTTTTACTTCAAAACTTGCAATACAAAATGGTCTTGCAAAAAAATTAGGTCTAAAAAAGAAATTACTTGCAGTCCAAAACTGTAGAAACATTGGCAAGAAAAATATGCTTTACAACAACTCTACTCCAAAAATAGAGATTGATCCTGAAACGTACAAAGTCAAAGTTGATGGAAATCTAGCTATTACGGAACCATCGCAAAAATTATCCATGGCACGATTATATCATTTGTTCTAGTTCGACAACCGAAAATCAATATATTTTTATATTTACTAAGTATATAATATTATATGAATCCCGTCAAGACACGTGATGAAGTTGAAAAAGCTTCTAGAAAAATAACAGAGTCACTCTATGGCACTGAAATTCAAGATTTCAAGATAAGAGAACTCTTTGCATTGCCAGAAAAGGGTCCTCAAGACTCATGGGATGTACAAGTGACTTTTCTGTTAAACAAACTGAAACATACTGTAGATTTGGTTATTCAACAGAAAGATGGTCATGTAACCAATGCACGACTGATTGATACAATGGTTCCTCTGTAGAATCATTGTAAAAATATTTTTAATTTTATTTAAATACTAATTAAAGATTTTTAACATGATTTATTGATCGAACCATATGCCAAGCCAAGGCTACGGAACCATAGGACTAAAGCCAGCTATTATATCAAAATTGCAGGCTGACACAGATGAATATTATCCTGGAATGTTTCTTCCTAGTGCCTTGATAATAATGATGAATGAAATAAAACGAGAATATTATGAAGTTGGAATGCATAACATAAAAATTGATTTCTCAGGACGGTACACATCTCTGACAGTTAGATCAGATGTAAAAGTATGGTTTGAAGAAAATTACAAGCTATTGAAGGAAAAATATGAAAAAAAATACAAGGCAAATAACTTTACCAAATTTGCAAGCATCTTCATGCTTAACATGTTTGAATTAAAGGCAGTTTCTCAGAATAACATCATACGATTAAAAGAATCTGATTTTAATTGGCTAAAGTCTGAATACGGCCAACGAAAAAAAGAATATGAAATAAAATATGGTGTAAGGACATTTGAACATTTTGCAGATGTATTTCTCAAGGATCTATTAGAAAGGATTAATTCTGCAAAAAAGATTCTATCATTATAAAATTCTAATTTTATACAAACTAGATCTGAATTTTATTAATCTAATTTGATAATATGGCGGGAATGGGGATGAAGTTTTTTTTTCCTAATCCTGTCTTTTGGAGAAATCTAAAGGTTAGCAAAACGTCTAATTTTGTTATTTTTTGCATATTATTCACTTATCATTTTTGTTTTAAATTATTTTTGTAATCAAATATTTTATTTTCTTTAACAGGATCTTCTCCCTTTCACAATTTTCTTTTTT
>JACXTT010008487.1_pt1 | contig 14242 bp, 10 predicted proteins | sample 9270951 | NCBI WGS metagenome assembly JACXTT01 (sample SAMN15532306, study PRJNA645909) | rock metagenome | isolation source: weathered quartz diorite | place: Puerto Rico | collected 2017-06-21 | reverse complement strand
CAAGAGGAGTTTGGTTCCGGGTCGGTCGGCTCGAGCGCCAGATCTTTGCGGTCGATGCCGCTCACACCCAGGCGTTCCATCGCCAGGACCGGATCAATCCGCATCAATGCCTGCGCTGCTGCGATGCGCAGCTCCGTGGGGTACACCCAGCGCCACATCTGCCGCGCATCGAGGATTTGTTGCAGCAGAGCGCTGGCAGCCTGGGCGCGCAACCTTCCGAGCGCCTCCACTGCTTTCAGTCGGTGGTAGGGATTCACGCCCTCTGAGGGGATCAAACTCATCAGTTTCTCAATGCAATGTGGATCCCCGCTCATGCCCATTTCATCGAGCGCCAACGGCCGGATCAGCAAGTCCAGCGAATCGTAAATCACCGCCAGGAGCCGCGCGCGCATACCGGCCTCAACCGCGGCCAGCTGCCTGACCGAACGATCGTGGGCCGGCCGGGGCCACTGCGAGAGTCGCTTGGGCAGCACTTTTTCTACGGTCTCCGGCGAAAGCCGGCTCAGCAAGCCCACCGTCTCCACCGCTTCCTGCGCCGGAGCGGACTGCAAAGTCTCCATGAGGCTTGTCAGCATGTCTTCCCCGAGGCCCTGGGCCATCCCCGACAGAAGTTCGCAGTCCTCCCGGAATCCGCAGTGGCTGAACCGGCTCGTGATGTAGTGCAGCGTGATGCTGGGAACGAGCTGCAGAATCTCGATCAGACCGTCGCTGATCTCGCCGGTGCGCAGCGACTCCTCGACGAATTCAGGGATGCGTTCCTCCACGCCGATGCGCGGGCGCAGGCTCTGCGTCGTGCCCGGTCGCTGCGCCTCGATGTTGTCGAGCGAGGCCAGCGCCTGCTGCATTGCCGGGTAGCATCGTTGCGACGCGGCTTCCTGGCTCAACCGCACGAAGGCCGCGCTCACCAGAGTCTGGATGTCGGCTTCCCGTTCATTGGCGACTTGAATCCCCACCCGCCGGATCGCGTCCATCAGGACACCGCCATCGCCGCTTCCGTATAGTTCGGCAAGATCTGCCAGGCCGATCGCGGTCGTCCGCCGCGCGTCTTTTTCCTCCAGCGATATGCACGAGACGTATTTGACCAGCACTTCGTGCACAGTCTTCAACTCGCCCCGCCGCAACATCTCTTCCAGGAACAGGCGGATGTTTCGTGGGGGCACGCACCAGGCCTCATCCGAGATCAACACTTCCCGCTTGTTCTCTTCGGGAACCTGCTCCCAGAATTCCTGGTCGAGCAGTTCGGTGAAAGACTGCACCTGTAAGCCAGCCTTGGCCATCACGTCTTCATGAGAGGAGAGAATCTTCCGCAGGGCGTCCAGTTCTTGGTTCATCCGGTCGAGCAACTGGCGCACGGCGTTCACGCGGACCTCGCCGCGCTCGTAGCTGTCGAGAGCGAACCGGATGGCGACGTGCTCTGCAAGCTTCAACAGAAGCGGCTTGTCTGGTTTGTCCGAAGGGGCCTGCGCGGCCAGTCCGGCGAGCGCCTGCTGTAGCGTGAACTGGGCAGGCACCGGCAGCGCCGAGAGCCGGGACTGGAACGTCGGCACGTCGAGCTTCGCTTCCGGATCTTTCCGGGAACGCCCGAGTTGCGCGAACAGGCTCAGCATCGCGCGAACATCCTCCTCGGCAACTGCGTATCCGCCGGATCCAAACTGACCGGATATGTCGGCGGCCCCGGGGATGAGTCCGAGACCTTGGGTGCCTCCTGCGCCACCGCTCATGGCGCTCCGAAGCATGGCCGAAGCTGTCGTCCAACGGCCTGCTCGTCCGCTGCCCTCACGAGGGCCCTCTGCCTGAACTCCAGCACCCACGACCGCGGGCTCTCCGCTGCCGGATGCAGCGCCGGGCAATCCTCCGCCCATACCCGTTCCGCCGCCTCCAGTCCCGCTGCCTCCCGAATCCGAACCGCCACCGCCCGGCGCGCCCCAACCTGCGCCTCCGCCGGAACCGCTTCCGCCCCCACCCCAGCCAACCCCGCCGCCACCTGAGCCGGCTCCGCCGCCTCCGCCGGAACCGCTGCCGGATCCTCCGCCAGCCGAGCCGCCAGGACCACCCGTTCCAGGCTGGCCACCTCCGCCGCGCGAGCCTTCGGAGGCGAGGATCAACTGCAGAAGCTTTTGCGGGTCGTCTAGCAGGTCGCGGACTTTGTCGGAAGCACCCAGCACCTTGGCGGTCAACTGGGCTGCGACCTTTACTCCGGCGACAGAAGAATCTTCCGCGACGTAGCGAATCTCATTGACGCGGATGCTGGTGTCTCCCGCCAGCGCGGACTTGAGCTGCTCCGCCAGTGCGGAGGGCTTGGCATTGCCGGTGGGGAAAGCGCGCACGAAGCGGGCGAACTGCCCCTGCGTCACGCTGGATGCAAAGTGAATACTGGCGATGCCCGACGCGGAAAGCAACAGCGCAAAGCTGCGCTCGCCGGCTGCCGATCCCAGCGGAACACCGTCGACCAAGATCTGGTTACCTGAGGCTCCAAGCAGGAGCCCGGTGTCCTTGTTTTGTTCGAGGGCGGTGCGCAGCTCCCGCCAGGCGATGTCAAACTGCGCCGAGGTTCGCGTGTGGCCGAACTCGTAGAGCCGCGCAAACTTCAGCAAGATATTCAAACTGCGGACAAAAGCGCGTGCCGCACCGGTTTTGGCGTCCGTGTTCATCGCCTTCAGAGGCGGTTCTAGTCAGACGGGCCCTTGTTGTTACAGTAGGGCTGCTAACGAGGTAGAACAAGCGTACGAAGGGCCTAGTGTGGCCTTTCGATAACACGCACCGAAGAGAGCGCGTCGCGCCGGACGGCCTGCCAGGCATCGCCGATCCTGCGAAGCTGGACCTAACCATAGATTGCCAGTGGCCCCGCACGGCTTTAGAATCGGGCTACTGCGGCGACCGCTCCGCTACAGGGCCGGGAGCCTGCGGCCAGGGTATTCGCTGCGCAGTCCTGCGCACCGGATGGTGACCATGTCGGAGCAGACTCCGGCTCCTGAGCGCTACAAAACGGAAATGCCTCAGATACCGGGAGTCACTCTGCCCGGGCCGCAGCCCCGCCTGATCGGAAAAATGAGCCCCGCCGTGCGGCTGGCTCTTGGGCTCATTGTCGTTCTGCTGGCCGGTGGGATTGCGGCTCGCTGGTTTTTTCGGCCGCGCTCCGCAGAAATGCCTCCGCCGGAGCCCGCTCAGCAGATCGAACTTCCCACTCCGGCAAGCGACCTGAATAGCGCGCCGGAAGCGACCGAAACGCGCCCGGCAATCGCAACGACCGCAGAGCTGGCCCAGCCCTGGGCCTCCAAAAAATTCTTCTTTCGCAACCGTCTGACAGGGGAAAACGTTCCGGCGCTCATTGTCCACCTTCCCGGACCGGCGAGCCAGGCGTCTTCCTACTGGGCCTTCGGGCTCCAGGTTCCCTTCGGCCGCTGCCAGCTGGAGTTCATCTCCGATCCGGAGAAGCTGCAAAATGACTACGGCTTTCGCGCCACGCATTCCATGGTCGGCGACCCGTGCAGCCGCGCCGTATTCGATCCGTTGAAGCTCGCAACAGGTCCGGGAAACGTCTGGGTGAGAGGAGCCGTTGCCCAGGGGTCCGCGATCCGGCCACCGTTCGGCATCGAAGTGCAAGTTCGCGGAAACGAGATCCTCGCCACGCGAATGGAGTGACTTAAGCGCGGGCGGCTCGCGGCTTGGGATTATCAGGCGCCGCGAACCTAGCAACTTCAGTTCCCATCTTTCCGCTCAACATCAGCCCCACCATCTTTTGATCCGCGAGCCACGACCACAGCGGGTGCTCAAACGTCGCGGGCCGGTTGTGCTCCACGAGGAAGTGGGAGACCCATGCAAGCGCATACGGGACAGCCACCGCGGCCGCGATCCACCACCAGTGCTGTGTCGCGAGCGCCCACAGCAGAACGGCCCAGCCAACAAGCGTGCCGATGCCATGCGCGACACGAGTCGCCGGCTGGCGGTGCGCCCGAACATACTCCGGCCAGAACTCCCGAAAACTCATCGTCAGGTAATCCTCCTGCTTTGATTCCTCCGGAATCCTATCGCAACTCCCCTCGCGTCGCGCTAGTATGATTCTTTGGGATACAGCGTTCCGGCATCTCCCTGCATCTCACCAGGTGATCGCATGAGATGGCCTGGTCCGCTTCGAAGTGCGGCTGTCCCGATCAACGAGTTGCCGGCCCAAGAGATAGAGGAGGTCCCGTGCGCAAGACCGCAGTTCTTGCAGTCAGCCTAATGATCGTCTTGAGCCTCGGCGTCGCCTGTTCGCGCCTGCGCAGCGACGAAGCCATTACCACCGACCTCAAGGCCAAAATGTTCTCCGACCCGCAGCTCAAGTCGGCGAACCTGAACATCTCGACCGAAAAAGGGGTCGTCACGCTCTCCGGCGACGTGCCCGATGACGCCGCTCGCCTGGCCGCCTACAAACTCGCGAGCGAAACTCCGGGCGTCACTAAGGTCAACGATCAAATGACGGTAGCTCAAGCGCAGGCCGCTCCGCCACCCGCAGCCGAGCCAACCCCGCCCCCAGAGCCGTCCAAGCCAGCGCATCATGCGAAGCCCAAAAGAGCTGCAAATCGCTCTCCGGTAATCTCATCCGCTTCCGCCGCTCCGGCCGCGCCTGCGGCTGCGTCGGCTTCAGCTCCAGCTCCTGCTCCGCCCCGTCCGAGGACCGTGCAGGTGCCTGCTGGTACGACAGTAACCGTTCGCATGGTTGATAGCGTGGATAGCGCCACGAACCACGCCGGCGAAATCTTCCGCGCTTCGCTTGATGCGCCCATCGTCGTCGACAACGAAGTGATCGTGCCTGCCGGCGCCGACGCCTACGTCAAGCTCGTCGAAGCAAAATCCGCCGGCCGCATGACCGGGCGAAGCGAGCTTACCCTCGAGCTGAATCGTATCCAGTTCCAGGGCAAGACGTATTCCGTTGAAACCGCTGCGTACAGCCAGGCCGGCTCCTCGCGGGGCAAGCGCACTGCTGCCACGATTGGCGGCGGCGCTGCGCTTGGCGCGCTCATCGGCGCTGTCGCCGGTGGAGGTAAAGGCGCCGCCATCGGCGCAGCCGTTGGCGCGGGAGCGGGCACAGGAGTTCAAGCTGCCACGAAGGGCCAACAGATCAAGATTCCTTCAGAAACGCGCTTGGACTTTCGCCTCGAGCAGCCGCTTGAGATCACCTACATCCCGGGCAAGGGCTCTCGCTCTCGCCATTCAGCACCGGCCGATCAACCCCCGAACAACTGAACGGAACGTCTGCCGGGGCACGCCGCGTGCGTGCTCCGGCGTTCTCGCGCTTGACAATCCCAACTCGCACTGATAAGAGCGCCCCTTCGCGCTCGCCTCGGTGAGGTGCATCGGGCCTGCCATGGGACGACTCGAAATGAAACTCTCGCGACGCCGCTTCGTCGAAACCACGGCTGCTCTCTCCGCCACTCCACTCGCCCTTTCCGCGCTCGGACCCGATGGCTCCAGCGACCTGCCGAAGCCGTTCGAATCCCTCAAGCCCCTTGGGGACCGCGTTCATCCGATCACTCCCGAAGAGTTTCAGTCCCGCGTTGCGCGCGCCCAGCAGCTCCTCGCCGAATCGAAACCCCCGCTCGATGCCCTCTTCCTCGCCCCGGGCACCTCGCTCTACTACTTCTCTGGCGTCCGCTGGTGGCCCAGCGAGCGCCTCCTCGCGCTCGTCATCACGCGTAAGGGCGACCCACTCCTCGTCTGCCCCGCCTTCGAAGAAGGCCGCCTCCGCGAGCAGCTCCGCTGGCCTGCCGAGGTCCGCGCGTGGCAGGAGGACGAAAGCCCCTCCGCGCTGGTTGCCGCGTCGCTCGCCGATCGCGGCATCCGCACGGGCCGCGTCGGCATCGACGAAACCACCTACTTCACCTTCTTCGATCGCCTCCGCCAGGCCGCGCCCGCGCTCGAGCTCTCGAGCGGCGACGCGGTCACCATCGGCTGTCGCGCCCGCAAGTCCGCTCACGAACTCGCGCTGATGCGTCTTGCCTGCGAAGCCACCTGCGATGTCTTCCGCGCTGTCTTTGCCTCGCTCAAGGAAGGCATGACCCAGGAGGAGATCGGCGGGCTCGTGGAGCGCGGTTTTGCCCGCATGAAGCTTCGCGGCGGCGCGCTCACTCTCATCGGCGCGTCGGCCGCGCTGCCCCACGGTACGCTCAAGTCTCCAAAGCTCAAGGAGGGTGACGGCGTCTTGATAGATGGAGGAACTTCCGTCGAAGGCTACGCCTCCGACGTCACGCGAACCGGCATCTTGGGTAAGCCGTCAGACAAACTCCTTCGCGCCTTTGAAACCGTCCGTCGCGCGCAGGACGCCGCTCTCGATGCCGCCCGTGCCGGCCGCCTCTCGGGTACGGTGGATGACGCCGCCCGTGCGGTCATCACCTCTGCGGGCTTCGGCCCGGGCTACAAATTCTTCACCCACCGCCTCGGCCACGGTATCGGCCTCGACGGTCACGAGCATCCCTATCTCGTCCGGGGCAGCAAAACGGTTCTTGAGCCCGGCATGACCTTTTCAAATGAACCCGGCATCTACGTTCCCGGCGATTATGGCCTCCGCTGCGAGGACGACATGGTCATCGCCGCCGACGGTCCCGCCCAGCTCCTCACTCCGCGTTTCGCCGTCTCCCTCGAACGTCCCCTCGGTTGATTTCTTTACTTCTTTTACTTACTTTTTTCCCAACGTCCTTTCCTCGCAGAACTCCACAATCCTCTTTTCCGCCCAAAATCTTTCCTCCCCGCCATGCCTCGAAATAAACGCGCAATGCCCGCCGTGCTCTGGCGCCGCCAAGCGGATGGCCGGATTCTCCCGTATCGCCCGTTCGGCAAACGACGCGTACAGCACAAACGGATCATCCTGCGCCGTCACGATCAGCGTCGGCACGCGAATCTCCCCCGCCACGCGCCGCGCACTCGCATCCGCGTAATACTCCTTCGCACCACCGTACCCGAACTGCGGCGCTGTGATTTTGTCGTCGAACTCCCGGACCGTGCGCACCGGCCCGAAACCGTCGCGGGCATACCGCTCCGGAAAAAGCGTCGCCTTGTGCCGATACCGCGTCATCAGCCCGTTCACAAAATGCCGCTCGTAGAGAAAATTCTCTCGCTTCTCGAGCGCATCAGCGCACACCGCCAGATCTACCGCCGGACATACGCCGCACACCCCGCGCAACTCCATCGGGGCATTGCCGCTCAGCTCGCCCGCCATTTTCAGCACGAGATTCCCTCCCATCGAGTAGCCAGCAAAAAAAATCTTGCGGAACCCGTCGCGCTCGATCAGCTCGAACAGCACCGCCCGGTAGTCCCCGCTCATCCCCGAGTTGTAGAGCGTCGGCGTCAGCCGCTCCGTCCCGCCGCAATTTCTTTGGTTCAGCCGCACCACGCTGAATCCCGCCGCAAACGCCTTTTCCGCGATCCCCCTCATGTACGGCGACTTGCTCGACCCCTCAAGCCCATGGACCAGCACAATCACAGGCCGCTCCCACCGGTGTGCCTGCCAGTGACAGTGCCCGAGCAGCCGCGTGCCCGGCTCGACTTCGAAGAGGCGCTCCTCTGCCGGCGGCAGCGCAAACTTCCGCGGCCAGAACACTGCCGCAATCGTCATCGCGTGCCCATTCTTCAGCAGCGGATGCGCTTCGAACTCTCGCGTCATGCTCCGCACTCTAAGTCCCCTTCTCAGCCGCCCAAGCCGCCACGCCAAATCTCCTCGAACATACACTATCCGGAGGTTGAATTAGAGTTCCGCAGAGTGCATCAGCAATTCCGTGCATTCTGTCGGTGAAACAAAGAATCGGCACCCGCCTAACCTACAGAACAGAAAAGGCTTAGCGGCGCAATCCCGTCGACAATTCATGGTCGGCAAAAAACTAGCCTCAGTGATTTCCCCTATATTTTTCGGCCGACTTCTGACCCTTAATTGGTAGGGGTTATCGACCCGTGTTTGCAGTCGATCACCCAGCCGCAGCCTAGAAGGAGAGACAGTCGTGAAGCGCCGAATGTGGCTGCTCGCTGTGTTGTTGCCATTTCTGTGGGCTCCTCCCGCAGCGGCCGAAAACCGCTTCATCGTCCGGTCGACTCTTACTGCCCAACAGCTATCTCAGTTTTGCCTTCTGCAAAGCTGTACGGTGGTCCGTGGGCTGGATGGTACCCTGAACCAGCTCTTCCTGCTCACGACTCCCGACGCGATTGATCCAACTGTTTTCCTCACGCTCTTGCGCAGCACGCCGGGAATCGTGGCGGCCGAGCTCGATCAACTGCTCAGCATGCTCGGCGGCCTGAACAGGGTCACCACGCCGCCCGCCAGCTTGGACAACAGGACGCCGATAAATTATTACGGCGCGTCCGTATGGGATGGTTATGCGAACCAGCCTGCCGCGCTCAAGGTGCGTGCGGCGGAGGCTCGAAATACTTTCCAAGTGACGGGCGCCGGCGTCGTCGCGGATATTGACACCGGAGTGGATCCGAACCACCCGGCTCTGCAATCCGTTCTTTTGCCAGGGTACGACTTCACACGCAACCAGGCTAATGGGTCGGAAATGACGGATGTCGCTACTCTCCCGCCGCCTCCTCCCTGTTCCGGCTGCCCGCCAGCCCAGGTGAACCAATCCACCGCTGCGGTGCTGGATCAGTCCACTGCGGCGGTGCTCGATAGTCCACAATACGCGGCCTTTGGTCATGGCACGATGGTGCTGGGCGTCGTCCACCTCGTCGCTCCCGCGGCGCAATTGATGCCGCTGAAGGCTTTCTATTCCGACGGTACGGGATTCCTTTCCGACATCCTGCGCGCGATCTACTATGCGGCGCAGAACGGCGCCAGCGTCATCAACATGAGCTTCGACACGAAGACGCCCTCCCACGAGCTGGAACTCGCATTGGATTATGCCAGAGGGCTCAACGTGATCAGCGTTGCGTCCGCAGGGAACGACGGAATGCAGGAGATTGTCTATCCCGCCGCGCTCATCACGGATGTGATGGGTGTCGCATCCACCAGCGATCTCGATACGCGGTCTTCCTTCTCGAACTTTGGCAATGCCATCGTGTGGGTGGCCGCACCGGGCGAGGCAATCGTCACAACCTACCCCTTCGGCTCCTATTCGGCGGGATGGGGAACCTCGTTTAGCGCGCCGTTTGTTTCCGGCACAGGCGCACTGCTCCTGAACCAACGCAGTGCTCTCAACCAGGCGCTGGCCGCAGCCGCAGTGGCGCACGCGAAGTGGATTGGTCCAGACATGGGCAATGGCCGCTTGGACATTGTTCAGGCGCTTCAGGTCCTGCCGCCGGGAAGCAGTCCGGACTTCATTCTTTCCGCTGCTCCGCCCGTTGCGACTACCGTGGCTGGACAATCCGCTAACTTCACACTCTCAGCCACACCAATGGGTGGATTTAATCAGACCGTGACGTGGACGTGCACCGGCGCCCCGGCTGCGGCCACCTGCACCGTATCTCCTTCCTCGATCATGCTGGACGGCACCAATCCGGCGAGTGTAACCGTCACGCTAAGAACCACGGCCCGTTCGGTCTTGCCGCCACTGGCTCAACCGCGATGGGCTCCCTCACTACGCCCCTGGGTTCTCTTGGTGGCATGTCTCGCCTGGCTTCTGTTTTCGACCACCGTCAAGAGATTGTTCGCGAAGTTGTCCTGGAAGTTGAATTGGGCTCTCTGTACGGCAGCCGTGCTCCTGGTTACTCTGCTTTGCATCTCGTGCGGTGGTGGCGCAGGCACAGCGCAGGGCACTCCCCAGGGCACCTACGCGGTCGACGTTACAGGCGCCTCGGGCAGCGTGAGCCACACCAATAGGCTCACACTCACGGTGAATTGACCGACGCTCCGCACGTCGCGCTAACGCTTGCAAGTTCAAAAACAACAGCCCGCTTGGCTAAGTTTGAATCGAGCTACTTCGGCGCGATTCGATCCGCCAGCGTATCGTGAGGGTAGCTCGAGTGCTCGCACACCTCAGACCACGGATCCTTCCCGGTGCCTGTGGCCGGCGCGCTGGCGGTTTGATCCGCCGCGAAATCTTGCCATGAGTTATGCCGGGGGGTAGGGTCCCTCCCTGTGAAAAAATCTGCGGCTTTTCAGGAACTGCCGTTGGTCATTTCGTTTCGGGAGCAACAAACTTGACCATCCTCTGCCCCACACATAGAATGAGGCTTTCACCATGAATGTTTCGCGGCTTCAGGGGACACCTTCTCGGCCCAGCGGCCACCCGCTGGGCCAAAGCGTTTTTGGCAGCCCCGAGCCGTCATTCCGAGCGAAGCGAGGAATCCCTCTTTGATTGACAGCAACGTTCCCGAAGGGCTGACGTTCGACGACGTGCTCCTCGTGCCGGGCAAGTCTGCCGTTCTCCCCGCCGAAGTGGACACGCGCACCTGCCTGACCAGGAAGATTCCGCTCGACATCCCGCTCGTCTCCGCCGCCATGGACACGGTCACCGAATCCCGCCTCGCCATTGCTATCGCGCGCCAGGGCGGCATGGGCATCATTCACCGCAACATGTCCCTCGAGCGCCAGGCCGAAGAGATCGACCGCGTGAAGCGCTCGGAAAGCGGCATGATCGTCGACCCCGTCACCATCTCGCCGGACATCACCCTCCGCCAGGCCCTCGAGATCATGACCAAGTACCGCATCTCCGGCCTGCCCGTCACCCGCGGCCCGCGCCTCACCGGCATCCTCACGAACCGCGACCTGCGCTTCGAGAAAAATCTCTCGCTCCCTGTCGGCAGCGTGATGACGAAAGACAAACTCGTCACCGTGCCCGTGGGCACCACGCTCGAAGACGCCGAGAAAATTCTTCAGCAGCACCGCATCGAAAAGCTCCTCGTCGTCGACCAAGATTTCAACCTCAAAGGCCTCATCACCGTAAAAGACATTCAGAAAAAGCTCGAGTATCCGCGCGCCACGAAGGACGACCACGGCCGCCTGCGCGCTGGCGCCGCCATCGGCGCTACCGGTGATTTCCTCGAGCGCGCCATCGAACTCTCGAGAGCTAAAGTCGACGTTCTTGCCGTCGATACTGCCCACGGCCACTCCGCCCGGGTCATGGAGGCCATCCGGGCCGTCAAGAAACGCCTTCCCGAGATGCAGCTCATCGCCGGCAATGTGGGCACCTACGAAGGCGCGCACGACCTGATTGCCCTGGGCATCGACGGTCTCAAAGTCGGTATCGGCCCCGGCTCCATCTGCACGACGCGCGTCGTCACAGGCGCTGGCGTCCCGCAGATCACCGCTATCAGCGAAGCAGCGCGCGCCACAAAAGGCACTGGAGTGCCGGTCATTGCCGATGGCGGCGTGAAATATTCCGGCGACATCACCAAGGCCATCGCCGCCGGGGCGGAATGCGTGATGATCGGCGGACTCTTCGCCGGCACCGAAGAGTCTCCGGGCGAAACCATTCTTTTCCAGGGCCGCACGTTCAAGTCCTACCGCGGCATGGGTTCGACCGGCGCTATGGAAGCCGGTTCCGCTGACCGCTACGCGCAGGAAACCGCCGACCGCGGCAAATCCGTTCCCGAGGGCGTCGAAGGCCGCGTCTCGCACAAGGGCCCGCTCGGCGGTCTCGTGGATCAGCTCGTCGGGGGTCTCCGCAGCGGCATGGGCTACTGCGGCGTTTCCAATCTCAAGGAGCTGCAGGAAAAGGGTCGCTTCGTCCGCATCACTTCCGCGGGCCTGCGCGAAAGCCACGTCCACGACGTCATCATCACGCGCGAAGCACCCAACTACCGTGTCGAATGATTCCCCTGATGGCTATCCCAACGCGTACCCTTTCACAAATGCAAAATCGTCTTCTTCGTCCAGAGTGAACTCGTGCCTGTTTGGATCCGCCGCTGGGCTCCCGCCATCACCTGGGCCGCCCTCATCTGGTTTTTTTCGACGCGCTATTTCTCTGCAGAAGCCACTGCCTCCTGGATCGAGCCGGTCCTCCGCAGCATCGTTCCGTCGCTGTCCAGCGAAGCCTTTGAGCTGATCCACCACCTGATTCGCAAGGCGGCGCACTTCACCGAATACTTCATCTTCAGCCTTCTCATTTTTCACGCGCTGCGCGGCGAGCGGCAGGACTGGCGGCTCAAATGGGCTCTCGTCACTCTTGCGATCGCCGCCGGGTACGCAGGCCTCGATGAACTTCATCAGGCGTTCGTCGCAGAGCGAACCGCATCGGTCCGGGACTCTCTTCTCGACACCTCGGGCGCAATTGCAGCCCAGTTGCTGCGATTGCTTTCGTTGCAACGGGCTCCGCGCGCCATCGAGAAAATCCCTCCGACGCGTGGTTAGCGGAGAGCCAAGGGCGCCGCCAAAACGAAAGGCCCGCACTGGATTGCAGCACGGGCCTTCCACGATTCCGTGAAGAGAGTCGCTAGCTCTCGGACTTTTCCTCTTTCGCTTCGGGAGCCGTTTCTTTCTTGCTCTTTTCCTTCTTCTCTTTCTTCTTCAGCTCGGAGCCGAGCAGCTCGAGGATGGCCACTTTCGCGCCGTCGCCGATGCGCCATCCCGCCGCGATGATCCGGGTGTAGCCGCCAGCGCGGTCGGCAAACCGCGGCGCGATGTCGCGGAAGAGCTTTTGCGTGGCCGCCGGCGTCATCAAGAACGCCGCGGCTTGGCGACGCGACTGCAGGGTATCGCGCTTGCCGAGCGTGATCACGCGCTCGACGATGGGCCGCGCGGCCTTGGCGCGCGTGAGCGTGGTGGTGACGCGCTCCCGCTCGATGATGTTGGTGACGAGGTTGCGCAACGTCGCGCGCCGGTGCGCCGGGTTGCGTCCCAGCTTCGAGTGTGCCTTCAGGTGTCGCATGCGCAGGTCCGGGGCTTCAGAAGCCCACCGACTCCTCCGATGCCGGGGGCGCCGTCTGGCTCGGCAGCGGCGGCCAGATGATGCGGCCGTGCTCGTCGAATTTCATCCCGAGACTCAGCCCCATCTTCTGGAGGATTTCCTTGATCTCGTTGAGGGACTTGCGGCCGAAGTTTTTCGTCTTCAGCATTTCGTTTTCGCTTTTCTGCACGAGCTCGCGGATCGATTGAATGTTGGCGTTCTTCAGGCAGTTGTAGGAACGCACGGAAAGCTCGAGCTCTTCGACGGAGCGGTCCAGGTGCTCGAGCCTCGGATCGTTCGTGGATTCGGCCGGAGCTTCCGAAACCTCCGGCGACTCCTCGAAGTTGATGAAGATGCTCATGTGATCCTTGACGAGCTTCGCGGCGAGCCCGATGGCGTCCTGCGGCGTGAGGGCCCCGTTCGTCCACACTTCGAGCATCAGCTTCTCGTAATCGGTCATCTGGCCGAGGCGGGCCGCCTCGACCGCATAGTTGACTTTGCGCACGGGCGAATGGACCGAATCCACCGGAATGTAGCCGATCGGCAGGTCTTCGTCGTAATTGCGGTCGGCGGAGACGTACCCGCGCCCGTTCTTGACGCGCATCTCGAGCTGGAGCTTTCCACCCTCGCTCACCGTGGCGATGTACACGCTCTTGTCGAGCACGGCAAAGTCAGCGTCTTCCTCGATCATCGCCGAGGTCACCACGCCGGGATTCTCCACGTTCACGTAAATCGTCTTTGGCAGATCCGTGTTCAGCTTGATGGGAACCTGCTTGAGATTCAGGATGATGTCGGTTGCGTCCTCGACCACGCCGGGAATCGAGGAGAATTCATGCAGGACGCCTTCGATTTTGACCGCGGTGATCGCGGCGCCCTCGATGGAACTGAGCAGCGCGCGGCGCAGCGCGTTCCCGACGGTTGTGCCCCAGCCTCGCTCAAAGGGCTGCGCCGAGAATTTCCCGTACCTCTCGGTGAGCGACTCGAGTTCGGCTGCCAAACGCTTCGGCTTCTGAAAACCTTTCCACATCGTTGTTCATCCTCCTGTCCCGCAAGTGCGGAACTGAAAACTCGGGCCCTGCCCGGGCGCACGCCTATTTCGAATACAGCTCGACGATGAGCTGCTCGTTGATGGGTGGCGTCTGCACGTCCTCGCGCTTCGGCAGCGCAACGACGCGGGCCTTGAAATGATCGCGGTCGGTCTCGAGCCACGGCACCAGGTTCTGGCTCTGGGCAACGTTGCGGGCTTCCAGAACCATGGTGTTCTGGTGCATTTTGTCCTTGAGCGCAATCTCCTCGCCCACGCTGACGAGGTAGGACGGGATATTGACCTTCTTCAGGTTCACGCGCACATGCCCGTGCAGGACGAGCTGCCGGGCCTGCGCCCGCGAAGAGGCAAATCCGGCGCGCCACACGGCGTTGTCGAGCCGCCGCTCGAGCATGATGATCAGGTT